>Ga0078972_1001549_pt2 | contig 77091 bp, 69 predicted proteins | sample YelNatPaOPGAMG01_FD_67568 | JGI IMG/M metagenome (GOLD analysis project Ga0078972, IMG submission 67568) | Hot spring thermophilic microbial communities from Obsidian Pool, Yellowstone National Park, USA - OP-RAMG-01 (SPADES assembly) (version 2) | ecosystem: Environmental > Aquatic > Thermal... | reverse complement strand
GTTCTTACTAACCAATACTGTCTTTTGTCACTAACAGTTGAAAGGTCATCAATGATTTGTTGTATTTCTGTTTTTGTCATAAGAGAGTTTGAAGTGTCGAAAAAATATTACGCCCAACGTTGAAGCATTGCTGAAGGCGTGGTAATAGCGTTTTGTCAGCCGATGCTGAAGCTAAATTAATAAACTAAAGATGAGTTTAAAAATAAATGCACAATAGCGTAATGTCTGCTGGATAGGCTGTTTAATAGAATTACAAAAGCTGATGCTGTGAAATGTCAGCCACGCTTTTAGCAATGCACTTGTTGTGCGTAGCTTTTCTTCTTCTAATTTTAAGTTTTCATGTAATCGGGAATAAGTGTTGGAAATATTGGTAATGCAGGCATATTTGAATAGTCTTTCTTTTTTTCTTCATGTGAAATAGCCAATGACAAATACATGATTGCGGCTCGTGTCAACTTTAAAATATTGAGTGTTTTATTTTCAAAGTCAGAACGAGTTATTGTGTAAGAGATTTCTTCGTCTTCGTTGTAATTGATGGGGAATAATTTAAAATCAGAAATAACTTTAAAACCTTTATGTTCTATAAAGTTTCTAATTGTAGCGATTTCTTTGGCTTGAGGCTCTAATACCGAATCGTAATTATCTTCCTTTTCATACAAGTCTTTACTTAGCCAATATAAACCTCGTAATGCCCAGTTGTCTGAAGTTGCAAAAAAAATTCTTAAAGAATTATTTTGCGTGTTCGAGTGCCATAATGTTCTAAAACTTACTTTGTCTGGTTTAATGCCCAGCTTTAAATAATCATTGAGTAAATAAGCTATTTTGTCAAGGATTGAATAAGATAAACGAAATGAAATTTTCATCTGTTCGATATAAAAAGAATATCTAACGGTTTCCATAGTTTCTACGAGTTCAACATCTATATCCGAAAAATGTGTGTTTCGCTGTTGAACTGATTCGTAATAAGCATATCGTGCAGTTCCAAACTCTTGCTTTATTTGGTTGTATAAGTTTAAATAAATCGGAGGTCTTTTAGTTTCGATAATCACTGTTGGTAAGTTTAGACAATCATGACTGGCAATAGAAAAATTTCCTAAATCATTTAACGGATTTACAAAAAGCTGTTTTTCTAAACACCATTTTCTGTAATTAACTAATTTCTCATCCTCCCCTAAATTATAGTTGTTTAAATCAGGTAATTTCAATTTATGCTCCTCTGGGATTTTAGATGCTAAATAGTCATGCAATTGCTGCATTCCTTGTTCAGCACCAAAGTCCAAATACTGCTTTAGTTCAAGCGCTGAGTGCAAATAATGATAAGCAAAAACAATAAAAATGTTTTGATGACTTTCGTCAAATAAATCAAGTCCATAATAAAACAGTCCGTTTGCTTTATTGCCAAGTGCCATGGAAAACTGAGGCAAAATATTTATCGCTTTATTCCAGTATTCTTGTGCCTCGACAAATCTTCCTATATAAGAAAATGAATTTGCAATGTTTGTATAAATCTGGCATTGTCGTTCTTTTCTTATTGTTTGGAATCCAGGTGATAAGATGGCTTTGCGTAGATGAAATATTTCTTTCGTCAATTCTTCCATTTGGAAATTCCAATCGTCACGTGTGTTCTGATATTTTATTTTACGTAAATAACTCCATCCATTGGATAAGTCATAATTCAGTACAGTGAAATTCTCGTCACTCAAATTTTCAGGCGTAATTTGATTAGCTAATTCAAAAGCGTGATTAATCCCAATCAAACTCTTATTGTCGAAAGACAAATCAAATAAATTGCCTATAACATCTATTTGTTCTGTTTCTGTTAAGTCAGCGAGAGAAGTAATATTTATTAGCTCTTCGAAATTCATAGGGTGTCAAATAAAGTTACGCACAACGTGAGGGCATTTATGAAGTGCCGGATTAGAATTCCGTCTGCCTGACCAACTGCCTTGAAGACGGAGCGTGTTTTATCGGCCTAGTGTGAACAGCTTAGAATATATCAGCCTATGATGCTGCTGACCAGATGACTACTGCTGATTGATTGTACGTCGGCCGGCATTTCATAAATGCCTATGTTGGCCGTTCGTTTATCGAACTTTAAATGATTCCAGCATTGCTGTTCCGGTCTGGTTATATTTATCGAAAGTGTCAAGCTTAGTAGTAAATGTAGCCAGGTAAGCTGTGTCTCTTTTGATGTAGCAGATCGATTTGATGTGAAGCTTGTTGCCGTTCATGGTCAGATGGTATTCCACGAAGTATCGGTCACCAGTTGCTGTTTTTTCAATTTTTGATGTCAGCAGCTTTGCGTTGTCGGCGGCGGCTGTGATTTGTTGTTCTGTGATCGACTTGTAGGCTGCTAAATCAATGTTCTGTCCCTTCAAGTTCTGAGTCATAATATTTACATTCTCTGAGAAATTGTCGGAGGAATTCTCAAGAGGGGAGTAGAAGAATGTTGCCGCCGCTACTTTTTTAGATGTGTCAAGTGTCCACTTAGCTGGGTATTTGATTGAATAATCAGCCTGAGAATATATTTTGTCAGTCTGAGCGTGTACAACTATTGAAGCAAGGGCGAATAAAAGCGCTACTGTCTGTTTCATGATTTAGTTTTAAATGACGGCCAACGGTTTGCCGCTTGCCGCAGTGGGGGATTTCGTAGCACTCCACTGTCTACCAAGCACAAATGTTGATAGAAGCACTGTACTTGATTTAACCACGTCAGCCCCCATTGCGGCAAACGGCTGTTAGCGGTTCGGCTTTTTATACTTCTTTCAATTCTGTACATATTAATCGCAATGAAGTATAGTATTCAATTTCGTCCGAGATATTATGTTTCATATGTTCAAGTTCACTAAATACCAAGTCATTGTCTTGGCATTTACTTTTCAGCATTCCACCAAAAAATTCAAAGTCGGGTAAATTTCTTTTAGTTGCAATCTTGCCAATTTCATATTGATAAGTTACTTGTTCTGGCTTTTCAATTTCAAATGTTTCGTCTAAGTTTGTAAATGCAAAATCTATTTGAGGTAATGATAAACTCTCAAGGGTAGTTTTGTCAACTTTATTTCTTTCAAAAATTTCCTTTACCGATTTTCTTTTATCTCTTATAGCTGTCCGTAAGTCATTGTAAAACCCATCAATAAAGTTCTGATAACGTATATGTTCATTTCTACGGTCATAAATTTTTAGTAACGAGCTTTTGTCATAAACGAAATCAGATTTGAAAATGGCTTCAAAATATAGTTCAACAAGTTTTAATACTGTCTTGAAATCGTGCTTATCAATTACCTTTTCCAGTTTCTCAAGCTCCAACAAATATTCTTCTAATATTGATTTCAGCTTTAAAAGAATTTTGTCAAAATAATTATCAAGGAACTCTCGGTGTCGTTCCTGAATATCAGCAATTTTATAGGTCTTGCTCTCAAATTTAAAGTTGTTATCCTTATGATACCTGAGATACTGAATTTCGTCTTCATTTGCTTGGTAACTAAAAAGCGTTGATGAAATCAAATTGCCTTCTAATTTTCTTATGGGATGTCCAACGAGCTCATTCCCTAAGTCTCGGTTTAAGTAATACGTTGGGTCATTTTTTAATGCTCCTTTGTCTATACCTGTCTTAAAAATTTCTAGCATTTCTTGAACAAAGTCCTGCTGAATATAAATAGCTTGCAAAAAGCTAATTGTAAAGGAAAATTTATCAGTATAGTTTGAATGTTTTTCGCTTGTGAATACTAAGTCAAGGGTATCCTTAAAATACCCAAGGATGTCACCAAAGTAATTTGTCTTTACGTCTTCGTTGAACTTGATTTTGCTTGAACAGAATTTGTAGTCCCATATGAAGTAATTCCATATGTTGGCAATTCTGTCAAGTTTGTCTTCAACTGTCGATTTCATTGTCTTGCTGTGTGTCGTTTTAAGCTGACCGCTAACGTTTTCGGGCTTTGCGTTCGGGCGGGTTTCGGAGCACAAAACTTTCAACCAGCACTGAACTTGAATAGAAGCACAAAGCTCCAAGTTTGCACGTCACCCCGCCTGACGCAAAACCCGTGTTATATGCCGCTTTTCTATTCATTTTCTTTCGGTTTGTCAAATGTTGGATACCCTTCTTTCCATATTCTCTCTGTTGAAGTCCACATTAAATATGGTCCGTCAAAACCTTCGATGAAAATCAATTCAAAGTTGCTGTCATCTAATTTTCTGTATTCTGGTTGTAAAAAGTCTATTTTGTCTCTAAACCCAAATTTTCTTAGTGTTTCCCAATCGTTATTGTCTGGCAAGCCATTTTCACTTTTATAGGTTTCAATTTTTTTTATTATCTGTTCTCCAAGTTTTATGTCTGTCTTTCTGTTGATTGTCAATGGTAAGTTCCACCACAATATGTAACCACCAATTGTCAATATAATAATTGTCAATATGTTGAGAACTATTTTTTTCATTGCTTTAATTTATTTAAGTCAAATGATAAAAATAGTCCGCCTGTCAGTCCATGAATAATGCCAACGCCCCAATAAAACCAAAGTTGGTAAATTGCATATCCTTCAAGTGCTTCAAAAATTTCAAATCGTCTGTTTTTAATTGTCGCCAAAATTCCTTCACTCAATGCTGTCGAAAGAAATGCTATTGTCCAACTGAAGAGAATAAAGCTGAATGCAACTAAATAAACGTTTCTTTTCTGTCCTGTCACCTGTTTGTAAATCAGTTTAGAAGTCAGCCAAGTTGCAAGTGTCAGTCCGAATGGAATTGTCAGCCAAATATGAAGTCTTGCTAATAAATAGTCGCTGTTTGGGATTTCATTTATTAGCCAAAAAATAAAAACTGTCACCAAAGCACCAATAATTAGATGTCTTGATAAAATTTTAAATGTCAGTTTTATTTCTTGTTTCATTGTCGGTTTGTGTCGTCCTAAAGTGGCATATAACGTTTCGGGGCTTTGCGTTCGGGCGGGATTAGAAGCACGAATGTTCAACCTTGCACCAAAGTTACAAAAAAGTACGAATGTTAAATTTAGCACTTCAGCCCGCCTGACGCAAAACCCTTGTTATGCCTCGTTCTTCTGTCCGTCAGTGGTTGGTCAATGCTTATATCTTCTTAATCTTTGAAAATGTTTGTCCCACAAATTTTGTTGGTTTGTCAATGTCTTTAATTGCAAAGTCAATAGCTTCTTGTATCAATGCTTTTACTTTCGGGTTTCTGTAATCGGTTGTTGCTTTTATGTCTATATGTCTGATTAAATTACCTGTTCCTGTTAGCAGTCTGTTTGGGTCTTTTAAAAGTGTTCCTTTGTTAAATCCCAAGTTTAAATGGTTGGTATAAATTGGTATCATACAAAATGCATCTGATAGTTTTTCGGAAATTGAAAAAACGGCTGTCAAGGCGTGGGTGTGATATAAAAGTTCGTTACTGTCTGGATATAATTCTAAAATGTATTGTCGTAGGTTGCTGAATAAATCAATGACTTCTTGACTTTTAAGGTCTAAGAAAAATTGAAAATTTGGGTGTATTGGTCTTGATTTTATCATCTTGCATTATTTGTCGTATTGCATTGCACAAATCAAATTTCCGTCTGTGTCCAAAAACTTTGTAATCCAACCCACATAAGGAATAACCGTTTTGGGCATTAGAATTTGTCCGCCATTATTTTTTACTCGTTCAATAATATCGTCCACATTTTCAACACTAATGGTACATTCTAAGCCAATTATTTTTTCTGGAACAGGAGAATAATTTCTTGACTGCAAAGCACCAATTAATTCTCCTTTATCAGAATTGTCGTCTTTAATTTGTAAAAAATCTTGCTGCCAAAAGGACTGAAAACCCCATTCAAAAACTTTGCTGTAAAAATCTTTTGCCCTACTAACATCGTCAGTATAAATTGCGAAATGTGATAACTTATTTTTCATTTTTTTAGTTTCTAAATTATTGTAAAATCATTTGCCGGAAACTCCTTGCAAACTTTTTATCTGTGTATTTAATAAAGTGGCTAAATCTTCGGTTGATGATGAAATGCTTTTGGCATCGTTGCAGTAAGTTGTTGCATTGCCACCTATCCAAAGTTCGTAACCTTCTGTTTTAAGCGTTGCAAAATCAACCCATTTTTCGGGTTGTTTTTTTTCTAAAAATTCGCCACATATCAAATACGTTTCTGTTTCATACAGTTTAAGAAAAACATTGCGAAACTCAACACTACTATTTTGTTTGTTTTTGTAAAAATCCTGAACGGTACTATTAACTAAAAATGTTTTTAAAGTATCAGAAACAGGTGCAGAAACGGTAATGTTGTTTTCTGTTGCATTAGTCTGATTGGTGTTAGAAGATTTCTTTTCTACATTATTTTGACACGAATACAAAAGAATAATAACAAGAGTTGAAAGAAGAAAGATTTTGTTTTTTAAGATTTTCATACTACTATTTATTTTAGATTAAACTGATTTACGATATTCCATTTACCGCCATTTAGTTGTTCAATAATCGAAACGGTTTTGAACGAAATTTTGGACGGCAATTTTTGTTTTTTTAATTCCTCAAATATTTCATCTGTGCAGTTTCCATTTCGTGGATGAATGAGTGTTATGTGTGGATGTAATATTGAGATGTTATTAATTCCCGTATTTGCTAATAATTTTCCCCTCAATGAATGAAACGAATGATGGCTTCCTTTTCCCTCAATTAATACGCCTTTGCCGTCATCAGACCTTCGGAGTTTTCCAAAATCTATTTCTAACGTTTGCTCATTTAGCTCTGAAAGATTTTTAGTTACCTTTTCAACATCTGTTAGTTCATCATCTCTTAGCAAAGTGATATGACACCCAATTAAACTATACTGTACTGGATTATATTTTCTTCTGATTTCTTCGATGGTTTTCTTGTATGGCTCATCAATAAAAAGAGTTGCCTGTACTCTTCGGATTTCATCATTATTTGCTGTCTTGGCTTTTTTCATATTGCTCAATTTCTTTGTAAAATTCAATAGAGTTAATAATCGGTGTCCATTCTTTGCCTTCAAAAATCATTTTGAACCATTTTTTATCTCTGTTTGAATATTTGATATTGGCAAATAACCAAACAGCCCAATAAGTAAATAATAAAGTAAAGAAACCGTTTACAAGAATGTAGGCAATGTTTCCGCTAACTATCATTTCTTTTGACAAATAAAAGGTTGTCCAAAAGGGTAGCTGTAACAAGAGAATTTTTGCAGACCACAGCGTTGAACCTTTTAAGTAGGATAACTTTTTTTGAGCAGTAACAACGCTTTCAGAAACGTTTACATTAGAAATCATTATTAGCTGATAAATGTAAATACCAATTGCAACGGCAGTTAATAAAAGCTGTGCAGCAGCCGAATAGAGGAAAAATAAACTTATCTTATCATAAGCATAAACAAAAAGATTTGTAACAATAATACCGCCAAACAGCACCCAAATAATGCCAACAAAAAGTGTAAATATTTTTATCGGTTTCATTTCAGATAATGTAGATTTTGTTTTTATCCGCAATATTTCTTGCGTATTTTTTTTGTTGAGCGACAATGCTTGTTCTACTTTGTCGTCATACATTTTCCATAGGTTTAAAACTTCTGTATGTTCCATTTTTTTTATTTTTTAAATTTTTGAGTTAATAACATTTTAATTCGGCTGACCTTAGTGCCAACGTTACTTTCGCTTATACCTATAATTTCGGCTATCTCTTTATGAGATTTTTGTTCCAAATACAGTAGCATTATGGCTTTGTCCATTTCTTTCAATTCGTATATGAACTGTTGTAGCAAGTTCAAATTGTCTTCCATTTCCTGATTAAATAAAATGTCAGAAACAACAAGCAAACTATCGTCTATATCAACTTTGTTTTGAGTAATAGTCCGCTGTTTTCGATAGAATGAGATTGCTACATTTAATGAAATGCGATATATCCAAGTAGAGTATTGAAACTGCGGATTGTAATTATCAAATCCTTTCCAAAGCTGGTAGATTATTTCCTGTATTAAATCCTTTCTGTCTTCGCTATTCTTGCAATAGTTATTCGCCACCTTATACAAAATGCCCTTATGACTGTCTATTACCGAAAGGAATTTATCTTCCTTGTTCATAGGCAAGTGGGTTTATGTGTACAAGTTCTATGAGAAATATTTTGGTTTCTGCACTATTTGCAGACAAGTTGCTTACAGTTTGAGTAATCTTTATTTTAAAGGAGCAAATGATAAAAAGCACAATTGCTACGACACAAAAAAGAGGATAAATTTTTTTAAAGTCCATTGTCTGTATATTTTTAATTGAACACCATTTTCCTAATTATTCGCAACGGGTATTCAAAAATCACAGAAATAAACTTTTATTTTTTAGATAGGTGGAATTTGTGAAAAAATGTTGGTCGCTTTTTGTTTGTCGTTAGTTTGTTTGTCAGCCCGAAAGTTTGGAGTTAGCACGGTCGTCCATAGAATGAGGCATAACGTTTTTGGGCTTGGCGAAGGTGGCGATTTTCACCACAAATGTTGATGCGGAGAACCAAACTTTGATTAACCACAAATGTGTCTGCGGAGCACTGAACCGCCACTTTTGCCAAACCCGTGTTACCAGCAGATTTTATCATAGTTTGTCTGTCAGTTCTCTAATAATTTGTTCTTTCAGTCGCTTTTTAATTTCAGGTGCTTCTTGTTGTAAATATTCAAGTCCGAAAAATAAATTTCCTTGTTTTCTATTTTGTCGTGGCTCAATACTTTCTATAAGTATCGCTTCTAAAATGTCACCTAAATTTTGAACCGTAATTTTGTCGAGTTTGATGTCTGTTAGAAGTTTGCCGTTTTCATTTACTGGATAAAAACCAAACCATGAAAATCTGTCCCAACGTCCACCAAGTCGGTCAGTTGTATGGTTCTTTAGTCGCTGTCCAAGTGGTTGTTCAATTGCTTGTCCAACGTAAATTGTTTCTCTACTGTCGTGAAGCAGGTAAATACCAATTTGGTCTTTAAAATTTACTTCTGAAGCACCGATTTGTTGAATGCCTAATAAGTCAGGTGTCGTTTTCCAATGAACGAGATTTCTGTTCCAATAAATGCCAAAAGCATTAATGATTTTATAGCGTTCTTTTTTAATCTTTTCTGTAGTGACTATTTCGTCTTCCGCTTCTTCTGTCACAAGTTGAGAGCTGTCGTCCAGAAACTTTCTAAGAATATAAATGCCTTTGTCAACCTTGGCAAAAATGGATTTTTCCTTGTTCGTGTTAATGTCAGTTGTCATGTTTGCACTAACAGTGTCTTGAGGTGTTGCACCTAAGGATTTTCGATAACCCCTTTCTGCAATTAGTTCAGCAATGTCTGTATAGTGAAGTGCTTTTTTCTCGTCTTCAAAAACTTTTACAATTGCTTCTTTCCATTTTAGTTCTGCCATAAAGTTTATTTTATTTCTGTCTGTTAGTTGTCGTGTGGTGTCTGTCTAAATTTGCTGGTAACACGTAAATATACGTTATAAAATAATCTTTCCTTAAAAACTAAGCGCCTGATAATCAGTGCATTAATATTATACAATCTTAATTTTCATTAGGACAATTTGCCCGAGTATTTTTTTCTTACTTGCATTTTCTTCATTGTATTACTCATTTCTTGCAAATTGTTCACAATCAATACTTTGCTATTATAAATTGTAGATTGTCTCTTGCCTTTTGCTATGCTTACCATTCTATGCTTTGTTGCTTCATTAAATCATCTAATGGACTTATAATGTTTACCAAATTTCGTTTGCTGACATGCAAATACCTTTCCGTTGTCTTTATATCAAAATGCCCTAATAATTCCTTTATATATCTTATATCCGTGCCTTTATCTAACAAGTGCGTTGCAAAACTATGCCGTAAACTATGCACGCCTACATCTTTTGTAATGCCTGCCTTTCTTTTTGCATTCATGAAAATTTGTTGTACCGTTCTGGTAGGATAACAGGTATGTGTTTGTTCTGATTCAAATAAATATTCCCTTGGCTTGGGGCGGTACGTACTTATATATTTTCTTAATATATCTAATAACACAGGACTTAAATTGACATACCTGTCTTTTTTCCCTTTTGCTTGTCTTACCAATATTTGCATACGACAACTGTCTATATCCGATAACTTTAATGCTACAATTTCACTTACCCTTAATCCCGCACTATACGCGGTAAATAACATGGCTTTATGCTTTTTATTCGTTAAGGCATTAAATAACCGCCCTAACTCTTTTTCATTTAATAATTTCGGTAGTAGCAGGGGCTTTTTGGGCCTGGGTATTTCAAACAAAAACTTTTCTCTTCCCAACACTTGTTCAAAATAGAATTTTAAGGCATTCAGCCTGCTGTGCGCTGTATTTTCACTTATCCCCTCTTTATCCAATACATATACCATGTAGCGTCGTAAATCATCTAAAGTCAACACATTAACATCTTTTTGCTTTATTGTTTTCAGTAACTGACTAAATTCATTTTTATAAGTTTTGATGGTAGAAGGGCTATAGGCTTTTAATTTCAGTTGCTGCACCAGCATGCTTAGAGCTTTATTATTTTCTTCGCTAATTATCCCCGTTTCGCTAATCCCTGTTTTAAGCATGGGTTTAACCGGTTGTTTAGGCAACGCACTCTCTGCTTTGTGCGCAACTTTTATGGGTATTTCATTGGTAAAAGCAAAAGAACTTAAGGTACTGATAATTAATTCATAATTACTATCGTTATAGGGCAAGTACCAACAAGAATGTGTTTTACTCCACTTAATGCCTGCTATTTGTTTTATCAATGCATTAAGCTGTATATCATAATTAAAATAAATGCCTATACATTCAGTACCTTGATGCTGTATTGCTTTTAAAACAATGTGCTGCATTAACTTACTTACATTAATAAAATACAATGAAACCTGTTTGCCTTTTATAACGCTTTTTGAATGTTTATTTTACCATTCATTACACAGCTTCGCTACGCTCAGTCACACATTCAAATGACTAAGATGAACCATTATCTATATCAAAATAAAAATATACATTTTATCGTCACCATCCAAATTTTTTATATATCATTCGCCCGTTCTTTATCCACATTCCTTCCACCCTTCTCCCACCCTGCTTCGGGTCAACAGCGTTGCGCAACGCTGTTGAGTGGGTGATGTATCGAAGGGGCTTCGAACCTGTGTAGCTTCCCTATACATTTATTGAATCAGCTAAATTCAACCATGATAAACGCCCAAAAAACCATCAAAAAAATTTGGAAACGGCCTATGCGATGTTGTATATTGTATAGTAAAAAATCAATATCATATGGCTACCATTCCCTACACTTTTATTTCGGGTACTATTAACGGATTTACTTTTTATGTGGTGAAAGGCCGGCAATTGGTGCGGTCCAAAACTTCTATTAATCAACAACGCTTTTTTTCCGATCCGGCTTTCGCCAAACAACGCCAATACAGTGAATGGCTGAAAATAGCTTCACCCGTTGCCAGTGCCATTTATCGGCAACTACCCCCACAAAAGGGTTTGCAACAACGCATTACAGGCCACTTAATTCAACTGTTAAAACAAGGATTGTCTTTGCAGGAAGCTGCAGAACAGCTGGCAGCACTACTTGGGCTGCAAGTTCTGCCCCGGCATTTGCAAATTGCGTTTAAAAATAAAGATGTACTTACGCAACATAACCTAATGGATGGAAATACAGCCCTTGTGGTAGCAACACATTGGAAATTAAGTTGTCAATAACCATTTTAAAGCAACAGTAACAAGCGATTTGACCTGAATATTCCGTAAATTTGAATATAATTGAATAATGGAAAACATGTTCAACACAATCGAAATAGACAGAAAAAATCTGACAATAATGGGTGTAAAATTTTCAGACTTGAAAACACTTGAAAGCACCGCGAACGCTTTGGGAAGTAATATGTTTGAAGGATTTAAACCAACACCAAAAGGAATTGAAATCATTAGGGACTATGTGACAGGAAAAATTGCGCTTAAAGAATTTGTAGCATTTGCCAAACAAAAAGCTTATGTCTAATAATTCCTATAAATACATAGACCCTGACTATACCTACACAGACCCAAAAACAGGGCTATTAAGGAATTTACAAGAAATCACAGACCCTGAGGTATTACTCTTTGTTGAAAGTGGTGCGGTAACAAAACGTCTACAAGAACTTTACGAAAAGCCAATAAAAATAAAGGACATTGACTCCCTTTTTGAAATTCACAGACATTTATTTCAAGACATTTATGTTTGGGCAGGCAAAAAGCGCAAAGTTGAAATTAGTAAAGAGGGTAAACAATTCTTCCCTACATCATACTTTGACAACGCTTTTAGGTACATTAACCAATTAATTGCCGACTTTAAGAAAATTCCGAAAAATAACAAAAAAATGATATCCGATAAATTGGCAGAAATTTTAGATAACATCAATTATTTGCACCCCTTCAGAGAAGGAAACGGACGAACACAACGAGAATTTTTAAGATTACTTGCATTAGAGAAAGGCTTGACACTAAATCTTACACCCCCTGACAACAAAAGCGTTTACGAACGATATATGAAAGGTACAATTGAAAGTGACGTAAATACTTTAACAGAATTGATTTTTGAACGAATTGATACAAATGAAAAATAGAGAAAAGGTTTATTACAGCTGTTTGCCACTAAGGGGTCTAACATGGTTATATCAAGTACAGTGCTTGTATCAAAATTTGTGATTGGTTGTCATCGAAGTACTCAGAAGTCCCACAATTGGGGAAGCTGTCGAACAAATTATGCAACTGCACAATTCAACTCAATTACCCTTACTTACCCTTGCTTATGGTACACCAAATATTCAAATGCCTGCAATTCAAATGAAGCAGGTGCCGTTAAAGTGTGGGTAATACCGGAAAAAACATTGGTAAATGCACCATTTAATAATGCATGTTGCACAACTAATTTTTGGCGCGGTTCGCCGCTTAAATTCAATAACACCAATAGTACTTCGTTTTGCCAATGGCGTATAAAGGCCATAATATTGTTACCATAAACAGGTAAAATAAAGGTATCACCTTCCATAACGATGGGTGATTGACGTAATTTAGATAAAGTACTATAAAATAAAGCTAAAGCAGGCGCAGGCTGCCATTCAATCAAATCCTTATTGAAGAAAGAAAGACGTTTTTTGTTGGAATTTTCCTGACCGCTGTAAATGAGCGGGAAGCCTTTCCATAAAAAACTATGTACCGCCAATGGTAAAGCTGCCCCTCCATATTTTTCATACTCGGTTCCGTTCCAACTATTTTCATCGTGGTTAGCCGTGAAAAATAATTTAAAACTATTGGGGGGATATTGTGTGTAATGATGCAATACGTTATATAATGCACTTAATGGCGCATTTCCTTTGGCATAGGCTTCGGTTTGATGCATCCATTCCCAGGCATAACTAACATCAAAGGCATCATGATAAGCTACATTTTCAGTTTCGGCTAACCAAAACAAGGGCTTAACGGCATCGCATTGCCTGCGGGCTTCTACCCAAAAATCTAAAGGCACCAAATGGGCCATATCGCACCTAAAACCATCAATATGGGCGGTTTTTATCCAGAATTGCATGGCTGCTATCATGGCTTTGCGCATGGCTGCATGGGTATAATCTAAATCTATTACATCGGTCCAACCATTCTTTTCGGTAAACCCACCGTGGGCATCTTTGATATACCAATCGGGATGCGCTTTCGTCCATTCATGATCCCATCCGGTATGATTGGCTACCCAATCAATAATCACTTTCATACCCAACGCCTGTGCTTGTTGTACCACATGTTGAAAATCAGCAATAGTTCCAAACTCAGGATTAATATCCGTATAGGTACTGCAAGCATAATAGCTGCCCAATACCCCTAACCGTTTTTCATGACTAATGGGTGTAATGGGCATGAACCACAATATACGTACCCCCATTTGTTGTAAACGGGGTAAATGTTTGGCAAATGCCTGAAAGGTACCCTCGGGGGTGTATTGCCGAATATTTACTTCATAAATACCGGCTCCGTTAGCCCAGTTCACCATGGGAAAATGATTGGCCATAACAACACGATGTTTACAACAAAGAAAAGCCTTATTTTGTAAACTGAAGATGAATAAACCAAAACTAGACAGAAAGATTAGTTTATTACAAGCTACTGCCATTAACATGACGGATATGGTGGGTATTGGCCCTTTTGTGGTGTTGAGCGTGGTAGCCGAAAGTATGAATGGCCCTTGGTATTTGTATGCCTGGATAGCCGGCGCTTTGCTGTCGGTAATTGATGCGAATGTGTGGAGTCAATTGGGTGCTACTTTTCCTTTAGCGGGAGGTAGTTATAACTTTTTAAAAGAAGGCTATGGCCCCAAGTGGGGGAAGTTAATGAGTTTTTTATTTGTATGGCAAACCATGATTCAAGCCCCATTGGTAATAGCCTCTGCGGCTATTGGCTTTGCACAGTATGCTTCATTTTTATTTCCTTACAGCAATTTCGTGTCAAAATGCATTAGCGGAACCGTTGTTATTGCCATTGTTTTTTTATTGTACAGAAAAATTGATGCCATTGGAAAAATTAGTGTGTTTTTATGGAGCGGTGTATTGTTTACCATGGTTTGGATAATTAGCGGTGGCTTATTGCATGGCCATTTTATGCAACCTATTTTACACATGAATGATGGATTAACTATTAATCATGCCTTTGCCGCTTCATTGGGGTTTGCCAGCGTAAAAACGGTGTACAGCTATTTGGGTTATTATAATGTTTGCCACTTAGGTGGAGAAATTAAACATCCCCGCAAAAACATTCCGCGCAGTATGTTTATTTCCATTGCGGGTATAGCAGTATTGTATTTATTAATGAATATCAGTATTGCAGGAGTATTACCCTTACCGGTTATTCAACAAAGCAAATTTGTGGTGAGCAGTTTTATTGAACAAATTGCAGGCAACTCTGCCGCTAAAGTAGTAACCTTGTTAATTTTATGGGTGGCATTTGCATCTGTGTTTTCCGCTACTTTGGGCTATAGCCGTATTCCCTATGCCGCAGCGGCAGATGGAGCTTTTTTTAAAGTGTTTGCAAAACTGCATCCAACCAAACATTTTCCTTATGTATCGCTTTTGGTGTTGGGGGCAACTGCCTTTGTATTCAGCTTATTATTCCGGCTACGCGATGTAATTGATGCTATTTTAGCCATGCGTATTTTAATACAATTTATCGGACAGTCGGTTGGTTTAATTTTATTGGTAAAACGAAAAGGGAAACAATACTTTGCATGGCGAATGCCTTTGTATCCTATACCGGCTGTACTGGCTATTTTAATATGGCTGTATATTTTTATATCAACAGGTACTACTATGATGCTGGGAGGAATAACGGTAACGGCCTTAGGTACCTTGGCTTATTTTTTAAAAGCCAAAAGCAATAAAGAATGGCCATTTTCAAACAGGTTGACGGATGGAGAAAATATATTGAAACAACAGGCCCAACAGCATAACCAATAAAGCACCAATTACATTTAGCCATAAAAAGCTAATACCAATAATGTTGTATTTGTTCAACACAAATATTAAAATCACTACTAATTCGCTTAAAATAGCCGCCCAAAATACGGCGTGGCCTTTTATTTGTTTCATGTAAAAGGCCACTAAAAAAATACCGAGTATTACCCCATAAAACAATGACCCCAACACATTTACGGCTTCTATTAAACTGCCCATGCCTATTACAAACTCGGCTATTACAATGCAAAAAATGCCCCAGGCTAATGTGTAATATTTTGAAATATGATACTTGCTCAGTGCATCATCAAAATTGGCAGGCATATCGGTAGCTGATTTCTTAAATCGCAAATGAAAATCAATAACCGATGTAGCTGCTAATGAATTTAAAGCTGCCGCAATAGATCCCCACGAGGCTAAAAAAATGATAGCAATTAATAAACCTACCAAACCATGCGGTAAATAATCAATGACAAACCGTAAAAAAATATAGTTAGTATCATTAGTATCGCCATTAATACCTGCCTTTTGTAATAATTGTTGATAGTTGTTTTTTACATCGGCAGCCTGATTGTTTAACTGTTGCAACTGCTGTTTGGCTAATAAGGTATTATCATTCCAATGTGCCAACACTTGTTGCTTTTGCTGATTGATTTGATTGTAGGCAGCTTCTAACTGAAGGGCATTGTTTTTTTCACTGCTTTGCAATAGCTGCTCGTGTACTACCTGATTGAAAAAAATAGGTTGACGGGTAAATTGATAAAACGTAAATAACAATGCGCCAATTAATAAAATGCCGAATTGCATGGGCACTTTTACCAATCCATTCATTAATAAACCTACTTTACTTTCTTTATCATTTTTGGCGGTTAAGTAACGCCCCACCTGGCTTTGATCGGTACCGAAATAGGATAAGGCTAGAAAAAAGCCTCCAATAATGCCACTGAACAAATTGTATTTATCATTCCAGTTAAATCCTTTTGAAGAAATTCCGGTGGTAATGACATTTAACTTACCACTGCTGCCACTAATTTTCAAAGCATCCGTAAACCCTACACCGTTAGGTAAAAGATGCACTATCATATAAGCTGCCACTATCATTCCAATAAAAATAATCGCCAACTGTAATTGTTGGGTATAGGCTACCGCTTTGGCACCGCCACTTACCGTATAAATAATTAATAAGCCCCCCATTAAAATATTGGTGAGATAAATGTTCCAGCCAAACAAAGAGGAAAGAATAATGGCAGGTGCATAAATACTAATACCGGTAGAAAGCCCGCGGGATAACAGAAATAAAAATGAAGTAAATACCCTTGTATGTAAATTAAACCGTTGCTCTAAAAATTCATAAGCCGTATATACTTTTAATTTACTGAACAAAGGCACGAAGCTGATGCAAATAACAATCATTGCTAAGGGCAAACCAAAATAGTATTGCACAAAGCGCATACCGTCAGTAAATGCTTGGCCGGGGGCAGAAAGAAAAGTAATGGCACTTGCCTGAGTACCCATTACACTGAGTAAAATTAAATACCAGGGCATAGACCGATTGGACAAAAAATAGCCATCCAGATTTTTTTCTGTTCTGCTTTTATACAATCCGTAAGCTATAATGCCCGATAGTATAAGTATAAGTACCAGCCAGTCTATTCGGTTCATGAAAAATAATGTGTAAACCAGGAAAAAAATAAAATTTCAACAACCAATACAACTACAATCAGTATATACCATTTGTTCCATCCCGACCAAAAAGATATATTTTTATTAGATGACATGGCTGCATTGATTTTTCTTTACACTGCACTTTTTTTTAAAATAGCTCTTTATGCAAACTTCTAAGCATAAACAGTTGCTTTGATATTGCATTTTACGGAATAATTGGCAAACCGGAAAGTAATAACTTCTTTTGAAGTCATTTTTTAAAAAGTTTAACCAATTTGCCTCAGCATACTTATTTGCTGTTCACCAAACTTCCGGCAAACAAGCCTATGGCCAAGCCAATTATCAAACCTATTTTTACGTTTTTAATTAAAAACCCCAACGCAATTCCAATAATTAATAAAGTAACAAAACCTATTTTCTTTCGTGGATGCATGCAATTAATTGTGTTTAGGTAATGCAATTAAATTGGCCATTAATTTATAAGAACCGGGCACACCTGCAGGTAATTGTCTAAACAATACCAAACTAACATAAGCCACATTACCTTTACCATAAGGGGCAATCAGCAAACTACCTTTTGAGGGTGCTTCACCGCTATCGTGCATTTGAAGCGGCATTTCAAAATGTGTATCGTTGGTTTGTGCCTGATAAGTGCTCCGCTCTTGTACCCATCCTTCAAAATCTTTTTCAGTAATGGTGTTTGGATAATTCAATACACTATGTTTGGGTAATACGAATTCTACGGGTGAATTTTCTTCTGTAACCCGTGGACTTCCATTTACCAAAAAAGCATAAGGCCCTGCTTTTACAGGTTTGTTATTAATATAGTTGCTTTTGAAATATTGAATAATCAGGTTACCCCCATTGTAAATGTAGCGATTGAGAATATCGTTTTTAGTGGTTAAAAACTCATGAATATTATAGGCACGAATGCCAATAATAACGGCATCAAATTGACGTAACTTTTCATCCGTTATATCTTGCTCTTGCAACATTTGCACCGAATAACCTAATTGCTGAATGGCTTCGGGTAGTTTATCGCCTGCACCGGCTACATATCCAACTTTCGTACCCACCACCTTTATAGGCTCGGTAATTACTTTTACACTGTCGGTATAAAAATAATGTATGGTAGGAATATGGTTGTAGGCTATACGTTTTAAATTGTAATGATAGGTTTCTTTTTGACCCAATACGGGCAAGGTTACCGAAGGTTGAATTATTTGTGGCTGATTGGTTTGAAATACTGTATTTAAAGGAACAGTCCATGCATAGTTTTTTCCGTTTTCAAATTGCAATACCGTATCTTTTGAATAAATAACGTTAGTCCCTTGTCGCAATTGAAATGTTACCGGTACAGAAGCGGCATTGTAATTGGCCTGTAATTGCAAATGCATGTCGGGCGTACGTATAGGCTTCCCATTACGAATAACATTATTCAATGCTACATTGGGTTGCAAGCCAATAATAACGGGCGGCGTAACAACAAAGGGGTCATACACTTCTCCCCTAACAGGATCAACATACTTGTATTGTACCGGCTTTTGAATAGTAAAAGCAATATCATCTACCATAAAAGTAAAAGTTGCAGTATAAGCAGGTTTACTTTCAGGTCTGCCAATTAAGGTTTGGTCAGTTACTGTAAACATACCCTCATTCTCCATGGGTTTGGCCAACCAATAAGGTTGAGAAATGGGCTGTTGCAATGCTACGGGGAATTGTTTATCGAAGGCAATATTATTGTTGGTTGATAAGTTGGTGTGCAAGGTTGTGTCGAATAAGGTAGTTTGATCGCTGGCTAAGCTAATTTGCTGTAACTGTACAGCAGCGGGTAACCGTTTGTTTACAAAAAATTGTAATTGCATGTGTTGGCCCTGCACGGCATATTCATTGTTACTGGTAGCTTCGGCCATTAAACCACTGCAGGCAACTATTAAATCCTTCACTTCTTTCAACTTCTCTTTTGTCCAGTTATTTTGTTCAGGCAGTTGTTGTATGACATGATAGATCTCTACCAATGCAGGAATTGATTGTTCGGGATGTTGAATATCATATTGTTTCAACAATGCATCCACTTTTGGTATAATGGCAGCGCCACCTTTAATTCTTGTCCAGGTAATATTAATCCCATCCATCAAAGTACTATCGGGTGGTGTACCTCCGGTAGTGGTAAAATATTCAGTAATACTGCCTTCTCTTCTTGGCCTGCCTTCGCCTTGGCTTTTGTGCATACTTCTTGCTTCTCCGCCAATTTCTCCATAGCTCTCGCCTAACAAAGCATTGTATCCACCTACCTCAATTTTCAACTGATCATTAGCGGTTGTATTCACACTTCCAAAGTTGTAAGTGTTCCACATAATGCGCTTGGCTTGCCATGGCTTCACGCCGTATTGAAATTGTTCGGGAAATTGTGTTGGGTCGGCGGCAGCTTTAAAGGCTTCATTGGCTAAAATAGCCGAAGCCCAATGGTGGCCATGGCCTGCACGCTTATCGCGTGGAAATCGGGTAATAAGAATATCGGGCTGGTATTTGCGTATAACCCATACGATATCTGCCAATACTTTGTCTTTATCCCAAGTGTGTAAAGCCTCATCGGCACTTTTACTAAATCCAAATTCGTAAGCACGGCTAAAATATTGACCACTGCCGTCAATGCGGCGAGCAGCCAGCAATTCTTCAGTTCTTATTAAGCCCAATTCAAAGCCCTGTTCATCACCAATTAAATTTTGTCCCCCATCACCACGGGTTAAACTTAAATAAGCAGTTTTATACAATGCACCTTTCGCTAAATAAGGCAATAAAGTATTGTTTTCATCATCGGGATGCGCAGCAACATATAAAACACTACCCAATACATTCAATTTTTTCATTTGCAAGTAAATGGTAGCACTGTTTTCAATAGGGGGCAATTGTGCCCATATTGGCTCATTGCACAGAAAAATAAAAATGCCTGCCAATAATAGAGTAATTTTTCGCATAAAATAATTTAATAATTAATTTCTGAAAGCCAACAGAAAAAAATAGATATTGGGTGGCAACCCTTATTTAAAATGTTTACGAAGATAACTGAACCTTTTAAAACTTAACAAGGCATCAGGATGAATGGCTGCATACACACAACGGCGCATTAATACCTTTTTAATGTATGGGCATTTGTAGTATGGCCCTCGCAGCACGTAAACCGGCTTCAACTGCTCCATCCATATAGCCACCAAATTGCTGTGCTGTTTCAGTGCCCGCCCAAAATAAACGTTCATTCATATAACTGTTGGTATATAAATAATGACCGTTATTTTGGTGTGGCAATAAGTGGTTTTGTTCTTCGCCACAGCCCACCCAATGATTACACCATACATAATCCGTATATTGAATAAATGTATTAGCCATAGTACCAAAATAGCGCTGAACTTGTTGTGCCACCCACTCTTTTCTTTGTAATGGTGTTGCTTTACTCAATTGGGGCAATAAAAATCCTTTTAAAGCAAAATGCTGCTCCGTTGCATCGGTATGGTCGTACATTTCTGTAGCCGGACCCTTATCGCTATATATAGTGCTTATATTGAATGCTTGTTTCCAAAATGGGATTGTGTAGGCTAAGGCAAATTTAATGGAACCGGCCATCCAGGTTTGTGTTTGCTGCATTACTTGTAATAAATGATTGGGTAATGAAGGTTGAAATGTGATAGCTTTCGCAGCCACTTGTGGGGGAATAGCAATAATAACGGAAGTAGAAGTGTATGAATTTCCATTGCTACACATTACTTGCACATAATTATCCTTCAATTCAATAGCGGTTACTGCCGCATTCGTATGAATGGTTGCAGGGCCTATGGTTTTAGCAAGGTATTGTATAATGGAAGAACTGCCGCCGGCTATTCTATAATAAGGCTCTGCCGGAGGCATGGCATATTGTTCCATTACACCCTGTGCTTCAATAATGGCATTACCACCTTGCCATTGTTCAAACAAGGCTATACCGGATTGCTTTAATAATTGCCGTAAAAAAGTATGCTTGTTACCCAACCAGGTAGCACCCATTTCCATAGGTGTGCCATTGATACCGGTATAAGTTTGAATTCTACCCCCAATAATTGACTGAGCTTCCAGCACCAATATTTTTTTACCGAATTGCTGCAACTGCTGCGCAGCCACCAATCCACTTAACCCACTACCCACTATAATTACATCATACATACCTATACATTTTTCAAAAAATAATACATCCCTGATTCACAAAGTATTACAAAACCATGCAAACCATGCCTTGCATTCCGGCATTATCAACAAAAATACCATAGGGTTGTTGTATAGAGGTAACAATCAATCTATAAAAATCTCTTTTTTACAATAACATTATTTAAAAAATTACTATTTAGTTGTTCACTAATAGAAAAAAATGATAAGAAACTACTTTAAAATATTGTAGCTTCGGGCAACTGAATTGCTAGATAGATTCCATTCAACTATTACAAATTTTTCTTAACCATGAATGCACCCATTAAAACAGCGCTACTTTCTTTTGGAATGAGCGGTAAAGTATTTCATGCGCCTTTTATTGATGCACATCCGGGCTACCAATTAAAAGGAGCCTTGGAAAGAAGCAAAAAACAAATACAACAAATTTATCCGCAGGCAAAATCGTATGATACTATTGATGAATTGTTGGCAGATGATATTGACTTAGTAATTGTGAATACCCCTAACGATACCCACTTTGAGTATACACAAAAAGCACTGTTGGCCGGCAAAAATGTTGTTTTAGAAAAGCCAATAACCGTTACAGTGAAAGAGGCAAAGCAATTAAAGCAATTGGCCATTGAAAAAAATAAAATAATATGCCCTTATCAAAACAGACGCTACAATAGCGATTATTTAACCACTAAACGCATTATTACATCGGGGGTATTGGGCAATATTGTAGAAGCGGAGTTAAGGTTTGATCGCTACGCGCCTCAATTAAGTTCAAAAGCCCATAAAGAAACCGGCAAACCCGGTACCGGTGTTTTATACGATTTAGGATCGCATTTAATTGATCAGGCATTGCAACTGTTTGGCAAACCCGAAGCATTATTTGCCGATATTGCTTATACCCGCCCCGGAAGCGTGATTGACGATTATTTTGAAGTATTGTTGTATTATCCTAAAACCAGGGTTCGTTTAAAAAGTGGTTATTTCATTCGGGAACCTTTACCCGGATATATTGTATTTGGTACTTTAGGTACTTTTTTAAAGTCGAAAGCCGATGTACAAGAGAAACATTTAATTGAAGGCCTAAAGCCCACCATGCCAAATTGGGGCATTGAACCGAAAGAAGAAGAGGGCTTACTGCATACCTTAATAAATGGTGAAGTGGTAAAAGAGCACGTACCCACTGAAAAAGGGGATTATATGGGCTATTTTGAAGATTTATTTCAGGCACTCGTTCATGGCAAACCCCTACCCGTTACCATTGACGAAAGCACCGAAGTAATTGATATTATTGAGAAAGCATTTGAAAGCAATCGGTTAGGCTGTAAAGTGTCATTAAGCTAATTTTATATTGCCGGCTGTGTGTTATATGATGCCGGATTTTGATGAAATATTTTTTCTAACAGCTCGTACAACTGGGGATGATGTTGCGCCAATAAATGAGGTTGTGAAAAAAAATATTCACTTACAACTGCCAAAAATTCTGCAGGATTGGTAGCTCCATAAATATTGATATCGGAATGCTGTTGCTGCATTTGCTGAATGGTTTCATGCATTAATTTTACCCAAGGCAATACATAAGGTTGGGCTAATAAATTTTCGGGCATACCATCTGTTGCCCCGTCCGACTTATCTAATAAATGCACAAACTCATGAATGGCTGTATTGCTTTTTGAATAACTGTTTAAAAAACCTTCCCTAAGTGCATCTTGTGATAATATCATCATCTGATTCATAACTCCGGTTCCTACCATACCTAATACATCGCGGTTTTCGCCCTGTATATCAAAGGTTTGTGCTTCAAATGCATTGGGATATAACAGAATATGTTTTAAGTTGAAGTATTGCCATTTGGGAAATGCCCAAATAGGTATAATGGCACTACTGCCAATCAGTACAGTATCTAAATCCGTTAACGTAGTTTTTACGGGATGAATGGCCACATTACTCAAAAACTGCATCACTCTTCGTTCAAATATTGTTTTATCGGATGCACTCAATACCTTATAAAATTGTACGTTTTGTTGCAACAGTTGCCGCCAATTATTGGGCATAGGTTGTACTTTTTTATGGCGCGGCCGAAAAATAATGGTGGCAATAACTACAATTGTTGCTGCAATAAGTACCCAAGCAAGCATAAGCAAATATTTTTCATTAAAAAAAAACTACATACCCTGTATGTAGTTTTTTCTATAAAACTATAAAACTAAAAATTACATTTTTTTAGCATCTTCTAAGAACTTAGCCAAACCAATATCGGTTAAAGGATGTTTCAATAAACCTAATATTGAATCGAGTGGGCAAGTACACACATCAGCACCGGCTTCTGCACACTTAACAATGTGCAATGAGCTACGTATTGAAGCGGCTAAAATTTCTGTTTCAAAACCTTGTACAGAATATATGTGTGCAATCTGGGCAATTAAATCAACGCCATCCCAATTGCTATCATCAATACGACCTAAAAAGGGAGAAACATATTTTGCACCTGCTTTGGCAGCCAATATAGCCTGACCGGCTGAAAACACTAAAGTGCAATTGGTTCTAATGCCATTATCGGTAAACCATTTAATGGCTTTAACACCATCTTTAATCATGGGAACCTTAACAACAATATTCGGATGAATGGCTGCCAACTTTTTACCTTCAGCAACAATGCCATCAAAATCAGTAGAAAAAACTTCTGCACTAATATCACCATTCACCATTTCACAAATGGTTTTATAATGATTCATAATAGCGTCAGTGCCTTTAACGCCTTCTTTAGCCATTAAAGAGGGATTGGTGGTTACACCATCTAAAATACCTAAATCATTGGCCTCTTTAATTTGAGCCAAATTAGCGGTATCAATAAAAAATTTCATGATAAACTATTTAAACCGTGAATAATAGACTGAAGATGTGATATCATTTCACGAAGTGAAAAGAAAAAATGGCAGGCTACTCACATCGCACCGCTACAACCGCCTATCCTTGCTGCATTCCTGCCCTGGGGAGGTTCAGCAGGAGCTGGTCGTGTAAGACCTGCCGGGTGCAAATGTAATACAAGTAATTAAATTATTGCCAATTGATGCTATCGTTTTTTTAACCTACTTAATTATTTGTGTGCAATGCAAAGTAAAAACGAACAATGTTTGGTACATCTTTTTTATAACTTCTGTGACTTTTGTTCTATTTACCAAGAAAATGAGTGATTAACTTTGCATCAATATTGAATAACGCATTGTAATTCTTAGTTCCATTAACCCATTCACCATTCCCGGCTAAACAAATTCTTTAAACAAAAAAGTTTGGCAATGAAGGGTAATAAAAAAATTTACATATTTCTGGCAGTTTGGTTCATCATCAATCTGATACAAGCAATATATACGAATATTCAAGAGGATGAGGCTTACTATTTTTTATATAGTCGACATTTAGCTTGGGGCTATTTTGATCATCCGCCATTTGTTGCACTATTAATTCATGTTAGCAGCCTGATTTTTCATAATATTTTGAAAGTGCGTTTTTTTAGTGTTGTTTTACAACCCATTGTTTTATGGCTTATTTGGCAACAATTAAATTTAAAAAACAAACCCACCAACCAACAAATTAATTTCTTTTTTCTTTCAGCCTTTTCTGTTGTAATGTTCACGGTATATGGATTTTTAAGTACACCCGATGCTCCCCTGCTTTTTTTTACGGCACTTTTTCTATATGCTTACCAACAATTCTTATATAAAATGAATGTATGGAATGTGGTATTACTCATTTTAAGCAGTGCAGGCCTTTTGTATAGCAAATACCAGGGTTTTTTAGTGATAGCACTTACCTTATTTTCTAACCCTGCTTTGTTTAAAAAACCGGTAATGTATGCTATTGCAGGTGCAACCCTATTGCTGTTTTTACCACATATTGTTTGGCAATTTAACAATGGCTTTCCATCTATTAAATTTCACATGGTTGAAAGAGCAGTAACATTTAAGTGGGAATATTTCTGGGAATACATTCCCAACCAGTTATTATCATTTAACCCTGTTATTTTAATTACAGCCATTTACATTATAACAAAATACCATAGAACAGATTTATATCATCGGGCACTTTATTACAATATTGTAGGATTTATTGTACTATTTTGGCTAACTACATTTAGGGGGCATGCAGAACCACATTGGACCATTGCTGCTGCCATTCCCATGTTAATTGTTGTTAATGAATACTTAACAGATAGCACTTCATTTTTAAAGTTGAGCAGAAAACTAATAGTAGCCACTGTTATACTGTTATTGGGTTTACGTACAGCATTAATGTTGAATGTTGTACCCAAACAAATGGGCTTTTCGAACAATGCACTGAAATATGAGGCCATTGCAAAAATGGCCAACAATAAACCTGTAGTTTTTATTGACAACCATATTGAACCTGCCTTGTATTATTATTTTACCGGGAAACCCGCCGTGTCTATTGCCACCATTGATAACAGAAATTCGCAATTTGATATTTGGAATGAACAAAAAAACTGGATTGGGAAACCGGTACTAATAGTTGGAGATTTGCCTGATTCAATTGCTACACAGCCCATACCCTATTCACAAGAAAAAGAATGGAGTACCAATGCCTTTTTTTCTACACAATTTTTACAAATCCATTATACCTTACCCGATAAAATTTTACGCAGTGGAGATACAATTCATGTGCCTATTGTGGTTAAAAACACACTGCCTAAACCCTATTACTTGCACACCCAAGATTTTAAAACCGATGTTGGCATTGTATTGATGCATAAGGGAGAAAACAGAATTATTAAAAGCTTACATTATCCTGAATACCGGCATATTGCAGCTAACCACTATATTGTTGATACTTTAAAAATTGCCATACCTTCCTTAAATAAAGGAGCTTATAAAATGGCTATTTGGGCAGGTAATAATTTGGGACAAACACTGAATAGCGATGTTTCAACCATTGAAATTGTGGATGAAGAAAATACACATTAACTATCGCTGCCGATTGAATCGGGAATTAATGGTGAGCATTCCCACTAATTCATCATATCGATCGTTTAATGAGCGATAATACACAAAAATGGTATAGTCGTTTTCTGTTTCCCAACTATTACCATCGGTGAGTTTTAAAAATCCCGGCCCGGTGGTTTCATCGGCAGGGTGTGTAACATAGGTATAATTGTAATACCCTTGTTTTAAAAACAAGGTTTGTTCATAAACCCCTTTATCTGCATTAAAATGCATTTTACTCCGCTCGGTTAACTGATTGTTAGTGAGTGCTCCTAAAATATAAACATTCTGGCCGGTAAATGCATGATTGCCGGGTGGTACAAAGGTAAAATGCACATAGGCATAATCGGTTTGCCACCAAGGATTCACCATTTCAGTGGTGCTAATGGTGTACCATCCATTAATATCGTTCATTAACAAATAAGGTTGCCCCGATAAGTCATAATCATTCTTCAAATATACCTGGTAGGGAATACTTGATTTATCAACCGAAGCTACTCTTTCACTTTGATACCGGAAACTTTCTAAATTAGCCCATCGGTATTCTTTACCACCCGGGAATACGCAATCTTGCTCAGCATTGTATTGATAAATATTGTTATTAATAAATACAGGTTGAATACCCGTAATGGCATTATCCCATCGGTAATTTTGCATAATCATTACCTTTAACTGCTGCTGCGGATTTAATATGTTTAAATCTTTTATGTTAATGCTTAATTGCACTTTTTGATGCGTTAAAAACAACTGGCTATTGAATGGCTGGGCAATATTAGCCGCAATATCAACCCTATTGTGTACCACAAAAAAGCGGCGGGTAAATGCCAGTTTAGAAGTATCACCATCTAAAAAAACTTTTAAAATATAGTTTCCGGAAACTGCAGGCATGGCATTGGCATCAGGTAATAATAATTGGTAAGCCACATACCTTTCGGGTGTAATGGATGAAATGCGGTATTGATTAATGGTTTGTTGTTGAAACCCTTTTAAATAGTCGAAAATACTAACATCGGCAGGTTGCCAGTCGGCATTGCATAAAACAAATGTATAATAAAAGTTACGGGGATAGCTAACCATATCATCAAAATGCAATTCCAACTGTTCGCCCGAGTTTAAGTGAATAACGGGCATGCTTTGCTGATTGTTTTGAACGAAAAAGGAAACATTACCAATGGTAGGCATATAAACCGAATCAACATATACCTGCGCTTTTAAAAACGACATACAACAAGTAAACAATAGCAGTGAGAGCCATTTCATGTTTCAAACTTTTAAATAAAAATACAGCACTATGCTTGAATGTCATAATTTAATTGCGTTTTGCCGATTGGCACCTACCCCTTAGTTTTGACCATTCAAAATATATTAGTTTGAATGTAGCTTTCCACATAGCTCGAAAAATTACTTTTAATCATCAAAAAACCTTTTCACGGTTTATTATTCGCTTAGCCATTGCTGCCACAGCAGTAAGTGTAATGGCTATGATTGTTACATTGGCTTTTGTAAATGGTTTCCAGCAAACTATCTCACAAAAAGTATTTAGCTTTTGGGGAAACATTCGGGTACAACATTTTGAAACCGATAAGGCTTTGGTAGCCGAAGAAAGTCCTATTGAACGAAATGATACCGTTGAATATATTTTAAAACATCAACCGGGCATTAGCCATTTTCAGGTATTTGCTACTAAAAGCGCGGTGTTGGCGCACCAAGGAGAAATTGAAGGAATTTTATTCAAAGGCATTGATGCGGGTTATGACAGTGCTCGCCTAAAACCCTACTTAACGCAAGGGCATTGGCTTGAATGGAATGACAGCAGTTATTTAAAACAAATTATTCTTTCCAATAACATTGCCAATAAACTGAACATTAAAGTAGGCGATACGTTGCGCATTTTTTTTATAGCTACCGACGGCAGTAGCAATACGTATCGTAAACTTAAAGTGGTAGGCCTTTATAAAACCGGCATTGAGGAATATGATAAACTTTTTGCCATTGGTGATATTAAACTCATTCAATACATTAATAATTGGCCGGCTAACGCTATTGGCGGTTATGAAGTTTTTGTGGACAACTACAAAAACATGAATGCCATTAATAATGATTTATTAAATGAACTTCCGAATGTTTGGGGTAGTAAAACAATAGCAGATGTATATCCGAATATTTTTGATTGGCTTAATATTCAAGATGTTAATCGCAACGTAATATTTATTGTAATGGCCATTGTTGCCATTATAAATTTGATTACCTGCCTGCTTATTTTGGTATTGGAACGTACCCGAATGATTGGCATTTTAAAAGCTATAGGGGCACCGGACAAACTAATACAAAATATTTTTTTGTTGTATGCATGGTTCATTTCCGTTTTTGGCATTGGCATTGGTTTAATTGCCGGAGTGGGCATTTGTTTGCTACAACAATACACGGGCTTTATTCATTTAGATGAAAGCAACTATTATGTATCGGTTGCCCCGGTTCACTTGATAGCCTGGCAGGTAGTAATGGTATGTGTGGGCACTGCAATAGTTTGCTTATTGGCTTTAATGATTCCTACCGCCTTGGTAAAGAAAATACAGCCCGTTAAGGCAATTATATTCCGATAAGATGTGAGATTAATATACCGCTTGCCACCGCTGCATTTAATGATTCTGCACCACCCCTTTTTACAATGGTTACCGGCTCAGTTAGGTAAGGAAATAATTCGGGGCGAATACCTTTTCCTTCACTACCAATTACCAAAACAGCATTATTAAACTTTTGAATTTGTTGCACAGGTTTGCCATTTAAAACGGCCCCTAATATCGGCACTTTCACATGCTGCAACCAGGTTGGCAATAGCGTATACCAATGTTTTACACGCAAAAAACTGCCCATGGTGCTTTGAATAACTTTAGGGTTATACCACTCCACAGTATCATTGCTACAAACAATTTGTTGAATACCAAACCAGTCGGCAATGCGAATAATAGTGCCCAAATTGCCCGGATCCTGAATACCATCTAACACCAATACCCAATCATTTATTTGTCCGCTTAAAATAGTCTCGGGCTTTTGTTCTACCACTAAAAGCACTTCATTGGGGGTTTGCAACTGACTAATACGATCTAATTCAGCTTCTGTAATAACTTGAACAGGCACATTTATTGCCTTGTGTTGGCTATACCAAGCCTCAGATGCATATATTTTTTTAATAGTATAATCAGATGCCAAAATTTCATCGGCAATTTTTACCCCTTCTGCTAAAAATACCCCATCTTCGGTACGTTGTTTTTTGTGGCACAAAGATTGAATATATTTGACCTCATTCCGACTAAGCATTGATATGTATTTTAAACTAAAGCAATTATTTTTATATATTTCCTTTTTGCTGCTATTGGCATATTTAGCTGCTTGTTCTATTGTAAAAAATTACCCCATTAATAAACCCTTTGTTTTTGACAATAAAGTTGAATTAAACGGTAAAGTTTCCAAAGATGAGAAAAAACGCTTAAAAAATGAACTAAGTAATTATTGGGATGATAGCTTACAGGCCAGATATATTAACGAAATCAAACTTTCCTTTAAACAACCCCTTATTAGTAAGGTTTTAAGAAATCCTCCGCTTTTCGACACAGCTAATATTAGCCGCACCATCCGTTTTATGAATGCCTATTTAAACTCGCAAGGATATTATTATGCACAGTTTAAAGATTCTGTACCCAAATTCGATACCGTTAAAAACCAAATTAGAGCAACCATTATTATGCAAATTAATTTGGGGAAGAATATTACGATTGATTCTGTAAGTTATCATTTAATTGATACAGCAATCCAACCAATTGATTCCAGTTTACAAAAAATGGCTTTAGCCAACAGCAATAAAACCCTGTTAAAAAAAGGAACACCATACACCAAACAAATTATAAGCAATGAGTTAGACAGGCTTACACTTTTGTTTAGAGATAGTGGTTATTATAAAATAACCAAAGACAACTTTTATGCAGAAATAGACACCACTAATACGCAGCTTTTGCAATTGGCATTCGATCCGCTTACACAAGCCAAATTAATTGAAGAAGCCAATAGAGCCCGATATGAAAACCCCAAATGGAATGTTGAAATTAAGCAAAGGCAAACAAAAGACAGCTCTATATTAGAGCAATACTATATTCACCATATTTATTATTATCCTGAATTAAAAATTACCGACCAGCCCGATAGTATAATGCTGCAAAAAAATTTAAAACAATTCAATTACAAGCATTTAACCATGCGCTATAAAGAAGGTAAGTTTGTTTACAAACCTTTAATTGAACATACCTACCTGCGCTACGACCAACTTTACAGTGAAACGAAATACTATAAAACCATTAACGACCTTAGCCATTTGCCGGCATGGCAACAGGTTGACGGAAAGGTGGTACCGTACACCAGGGATTCATTAGACCTGTACTTATTTTTAACGCCCGCCCCAAAACAAAGTTATAGTGTAAATTTGGAAGGTAGCCGTAATACCGGCGACATTACCATTGGTAACTTGTTTGGTATTGCCACCAACTTTTCCTATACCAACCGCAATATTTGGAAACGCTCTATTCAATCGTTAACCAACCTGCGTTTAGGAACAGAGTTAAATATTGGGCAAGCCCAAAACCCCGGGGTTACGGGTGCCCCCCTGTTACAAACTTTTCAAGTTAGCCTTAGTCATGCTTACAACTTTCCTAAATTAATTATACCAAGAGTTATTGACTCTAAGTTTTTCAGATCGGCAGATAATAAACGAACCTTATTATCCATGGCCGGCTCCTACACCGACCGCCGCGATTATTATCAACTTCGTTCCCTAACTACCAGCTGGGGGTACGAGTTTTCAAAAAATGCACGCAAATCCAATGCCGTTACCAGTATATCATTCAAACCCTTAAATGTAGAATTGTACAAAATTGATACCCTTCCCGGTTTAGATACCTTATTTAAAAACAACCCTTTCTTACGCAATTCTTTCCGAGATGGAAATGTAGCAGGGTCGGCCATTTCAGCCATCAGAACCTTTAATAGTAGCAAAGATCCTTCTAAAAGCCATTACATTCGTTTAGGTGTGGAGGAGTCAGGTACCCTTACTTCTTTACTAAACATTTATACTGATCGTATTTTTAAATACATTAAAACAGAAGGTGAATATCGCTATTTAAAAAAATACCGTAAAACCGAATTAGCCACTCGTTTTTTTATTGGAGCTGCCTTTCCTAAAGCGGGCCAAAGCATCCCTGTATTTAAACAATATTTTGAAGGGGGGCCCAATAGCATGCGTGCATGGAGTTTAAGGGAACTGGGTTTAGGTTCTTCCATTTTAGTTGATACTATTTCTTACACCAACTACAAAGAACGTTTTGGTGACATGGCTTTAGAAGGTAATATAGAATTCCGTTTTCCCTTGTTTACCTTCAGTGCTTTTAAATTAACCAGCGCTTTGTTTACCGATATGGGTAACGTATGGAGCTTGACGCCCAACCCGGCAGATCCTAATTCTGTTTTTCAGTTACATCGCTTAGGTAAAGATTTGGCCATTGGTGTTGGCACCGGTTTGCGCTTTGATTTTTCCTACTTTTTACTGCGCCTTGATTTTGGTTACAAATTAAAAGACCCTGCTCGTCAATACAACGATGGTTGGGCTGAGCTAAATAAATTAACCTGGACCGAAAATAGAGGCAATGCCGTAGTGAATAACTATGCCATACAATTTGGTATTGGCTTACCCTTTTAATGAGTGTTATACCCGCTATTGTTTTTCATAGCATCGCCTGTTGCGTCGCAATCACTTCATCGTTCCGCACTTTGGGCAACCATTTGTACTGAATAACGGTTATATATTAGAGGTATTTTTTAGCATAGCTATTTGCGCTTCAAAAGCCGCAATTTCCATGGCATTGTCCAATGTATATTCTCCAATAGCAGTTCTGCACAAGCTACTTAAATAGCCACCTACACCTAATGCAGCACCAAAATCGTTGGCCAAACTTCTAATATAAGTACCGGTTGAACAATGCACCCTAAAATAAACAATTGGTAATTGTATGTTGGTAATTTCAAAAGCATGAATGGTAATAGGCCGGGGCTGAACTTCAACGGTAATGCCTTTGCGTGCAGAAAGGTATAAAGGTTTACCATCTTTTTTAATGGCAGAATGTTGAGGTGGCATTTGCAATATATTACCAACAAATTGCTGAGTGGCTGCATAAATAGCCGATTCAGGTATATTTTGAGCATCCGCTACCGGTTCGGGTTCGGTTTCCAAATCGTATGATGGGGTTACCGCTCCTAATGTAATGGTGCCGGTATATACCTTAGCTAACCCCATAAAATCATTTATTTTTTTTGTAAAACCACCGGTACATACAATAAGCAAACCTGTTGCCAGCGGATCTAAAGTACCGGCATGCCCAACTTTAGAAATGCCGGTAGCAATTCTCACTTTTTTCACCACATCAAACGATGTCCAATGCAATGGCTTATTCAACAGCAACATTTTACCTTCTAAAAATGGCTGTAATGCAGCACTTACAGGCTTTTGTTTCAACTATACTAATTTAAATGAACACTATTTTACTTAACACTACAAAGCACTCAACAATCATTTTATGACTAATAAGCACGGGCAAATAAAACCCTTTGTGTGGAAGGCTTACCGGTTAATATACATTGCCCCGCTTCTTGATTATTGTTTAAAGGAATACAACGTATAGTAGCCTTAGACAATTCTTTTATTTTATCCTCGGTTTCTGAAGTACCATCCCAATGTGCTGAAATAAAGCCGCCTTTATTTTCCAATACATCCATAAATTCATCCCAGGTGTTTACAGGTGTAATGTGTGCATTTCTGTAAGCTAAAGCTTTTTCATAAATACTGCTTTGAATGTCGGCCAACAATTTTTCTACAAATACATCAATTCCATTTAATGAAACTGTTTCTTTTGTTTTAGTATCACGGCGGGCAACCTCAACCACATTGTTTTCAATATCTCGTACACCTAAGGCCAACCTAACGGGAACACCCTGCATTTCATACTGTGCGAATTTCCAACCCGGACGAGCATTTTCGCTATCATCAAACTTAACAGATATACCTTTTTGTTGCAGTTGTTGCACAATTTGCAAAGCTTTTTCAGCAATAAGTGCTTTCTGTTCATCACCCTTGTAAATAGGTACTATTACCACCTGTAAAGGAGCAATCTTGGGTGGCAAAATCAGTCCGTCATCATCACTATGCGCCATTACCAATGCCCCTATTAAACGGGTACTAACGCCCCAACTGGTAGCCCATACATAGCTTAATTTATTTTCTTTATCGCTAAATTTCACATCAAAAGCCTTGGCAAAATTTTGTCCTAAAAAATGTGAAGTACCTGCTTGTAAAGCTTTCCCATCTTGCATTAAAGCTTCAATACAATAAGTATCTTCCGCACCGGCAAAACGTTCATTAGGAGTTTTAACTCCTTTTATTACCGGAACAGCCATCCAATTTTCAACAAAATCAGCATATACATTCAGCATTTTTACTGTTTCATCCAGTGCTTCCTCTTTTGTTGCATGCGCTGTATGCCCTTCTTGCCATAAAAATTCAGCAGTACGTAAAAACAAACGAGTACGCATTTCCCAACGTACCACATTCGCCCACTGATTAATTAATAAGGGTAAATCGCGGTATGATTGTATCCAATTTTTATAAGTATTCCAAATAATGGCTTCGCTAGTAGGCCTAACCACCAACTCTTCTTCCAATTTAGCATCGGGATCAACCATTAATTTTCCGGGTTTTTCAGTATCGGTTTTCAATCTATAATGTGTAACTACAGCACATTCTTTGGCAAAGCCCTCAGCATTTTTTTCTTCTGCTTCAAACAAACTTTTAGGAACAAAAAGCGGAAAATAGGCATTTACGTGTCCGGTGGCTTTAAACATCCTGTCTAAGGCATCACGCATATTTTCCCATAATGCATAACCATAGGGCTTAATCACCATACAGCCCCTTACGGCACTATAGTCGGCTAAATTGGCTTTAATCACCAAATCATTATACCATTGCGCATAATCTTCAGCACGAGAGGTTAGTTCTTTTGCCATAACTTTTTGTGTAGTTTTTTGTTATATTATTGCAGCATTTGGCATATTATTAACATAATAATTAATTAATGCTTAATACAGGCAATATTTTTGATGTAATTTTAATTAGTAAATAAAGTGCAGCAAATGTATGTAACTTAGTATTACGAACTTTGTAAAACACATGAATATGAAAACAAGTTTTTTTACAATAATAAGTTTGGTTGTGGTGTTAAGCAGTTGTACTACTGCTTACAAATCAACCCAAACACCCGACGATTTATATTATTCTCCCACCACCGGCAATGCCATGGTTACAGAAACTCGTTCGGAAAATCGTTATCAGGAATTTCAAAATTATAACGACGATCGTTATTTAAGTATGAAGGCTCGCAACTATTATTTGTGGGCACCATTAGATGACTATAGCTATTGGAATGATAGCCGTTACGATTTCCCCATATACAACAATTGGGCTTATATGAGTAATTGGAGCCCCTATTATAATCCCTATTGGAATATGTGGAGCCCTTACTATACAACCGGTTTTGGTATGATGCCCTTTTATGGTTACGGCTATGGTTATGGTTTAGGGTATGGTTGGAATAGTTGGTACAATCCGGCTTCTACATTAATTGGCTATAAAAGTCCTTCTATTATAAGTCGCTCTACTTCAGGTAGTTATTTATCTGCCTATTTAAATAGAAATTACAGCAATAATAATTACCAACGCCAATTGAAGAGTGACAATATTTACGCACCAGGCAATAATTTTGGAAGTTTAGTAAGAAGAGTCTTTTCATCATCTCCCTCTACTAATGGCAATTTGCCCAATAATAATAGTTGGTACAGACCAGCCAGGACTTTCAACACCAACGGTAACACCTTTACGCCAAGCAGTAATGCCGGCGGAAGAAGTGGCGGCTTTAACAGTGTGGGCAGCAGTGCTTCCGGAAGCCGAGGGCCAAGAAATTAAGAAACTCCAATAAAATAAAATTAATTATAATAAGATTTAGCACCAAAGCCAATCTATGAAGAAAGTACTACCCTTTTTATGCCTGCTATTGAGTCAATGGACAATTGCGCAAACACCTGAAGATGCTTTAAGAACCGCTTGGTTTACACAAAATGGATCAGCACGAAGCATGGCAGCCGGTGGCGTAATGGCTTCATTGGGTGGTGATATTGCTGCAGCCAATATTAACCCGGCAGGTTTAGGTTTATACAAAACAAGAGAGTTGGTATTATCTCCCGGCTTTTTAATGAATAACAATAAATTAAACTATCGTGGCACCGATACTACTGCTAAAAAAAATGCATTTATGTATGGCGCCAGTGGGTTAGTAATTGGCTCACCCAGTCGTTACAGTGATAGCAAATTTACCAGTACGGCTTTTTCTATTTCCGTGAATCAATTGGCTAACTATAACAACCATATTCAATACACAGGTTTTAATAACGTTAGCTCGTTCACCGAGCAATATTTGGAAGAGCTTACCCGCGACAGGGCTGACACCAACGCCGCTTTAAGCAATTATATTTTTGGTTCATCATTGGCATTTCGTGCTTTTTTGATAGATACCCTTAGCGGACCCGGTGGAACTGTTGCCGGTTACCAAAGTTTAGTGCCCATTTCAACCGGCGTTATACAATCATACGATGCAATTACGCGTGGTGGCTACAATGAAATTGCATTGGGCTTAGCCGGTAATATGGCCGATAGACTATACATTGGCGGTAGTTTAACTGTTCCGGTGGTTTATTATGAACGGAATTTGACATACTCAGAAACAGACCCTACCAATAACCCTAATAACAACTTTTCGAATTTTACTTATCAGGAAAACTTTAAATCGCAAGGCGTTGGCGTTGGACTTAAATTAGGAATGCTATACAAACCTAAAGAGTTTTGGCGGATAGGATTTGCTTTGCATACTCCGCAACTCATTTCTTTTAACGATCAAATACGCTCGTCCATAACAGCCAATACGGAATCTTATGCCGGAATTAGAACAGTAACCAGTGATGAATTAAACAGTGGCAATCCCGGCACACGTCAATACAGTATCGTTACACCATGGCGTGCCATTGCCAGTGCCAGCTATGTATTTAGGGAAGTAGCCAATACACACCAACAACGTGCATTTATAAGTGCTGACTTAGAATATGTAAACTACAGAGGTGCACGCTTTCGTGCTGCAGCCAATGCCGACCAGTCAAGCATTGATTATTACAGCCAATTGAATAGCACCGTTAAGAGTTATTACAAAGGAAATATTAATGCCAGAATTGGCGGTGAATTAAAATTTGATCCCTGGATGTTTCGCTTAGGTGCTGCTTATTACGGTAGCCCCTATGCAGGTTCCGACATTAAAGCCGATAGAATTGTTACCAGTGGTGGTATTGGATATAGAAACCATGGAATATTCATCGACTTAACTTATGTGTATACCTTTGTTAAGGATGCTAATTTCCCATACTACTTAAATGATAAGCCCAATACTTATGCCATTCAAACCGGCAATTTGGGTAACATAGTAGCAACTATAGGTTTCAAGTTTTAATTTAATAAGCGCACATTTTATTTGAATAAATCAACAACACCGCTTGCAGGCTTAATTCTTTTTTAAGCAAGATGGTGCATTTGCTATTCATTAGCCTGAGAATATTTCTGTAAATTGCTGTAATAAATTGATTACTGCTATTCATAAAAAAATTACCATGTTCGTCCCCAATTGCTTTAAAGCCATTCAATGGAATAAGTTTTTCGTTGCTGTTTTAATTGTAAGTTGTTCTTACCAACCTTCTTTCAGTCAGAGTGAATTAATAGGTGCCGGTAAACAAATTGATCCCTATCATTACACCATTCCAAAAGATGCAACTTTTCAGCATGCATCTGTAGCTTGTGCGCATCCTTTAGCCAGCATGATTGGCGCTGCAGTTATGCAAAAAGGCGGCAATGCGTTTGATGCTGCCATTGCTACGCAATTGGCATTAGCAGTGGTTTTCCCCGAAGCCGGCAATATAGGCGGCGGTGGATTTATGGTGGCCCGAACTGCTAAAGGACAAACCTTGGCACTTGATTATCGGGAAATGGCACCTGAAAAAGCCTCACGGAATATGTATTTAGATAAAGATGGTAATCCTAATATGCATCTTTCGCAAGACGGGCATTTGGCCAGTGGAGTTCCCGGAAGCATTGCAGGAATTTTTGCCATGTACAAATATGCTAAATTACCCTTTGAACAATTAATTACACCCGCCATTATTTTAGCAGATAAAGGTTTTGTAATAAGCGAAAAAGAAGCCCATTTATTAAATGCTACACGTGCCGATTTTATTAAATACAATACAAAACCCAATGCATTTGTAAAATCTACACCATGGAAAGCCGGTGATACTTTGGTACAAAAAGATTTGGCCAAAACGTTGATGCGTATTCGTCAATTTGGGGCAAAAGGATTTTATGAAGGCGAAACGGCAAAATTAATTGTTGCTGAAATGCAAAGAGGTAAAGGCATAATTAGCTTAGAAGATTTAAAACAATACAAGGCCATTGATAGAACGCCGCTTTCTTTTCAATTTAATGAATATACCATAGTTGGTATGCCACCACCAAGCAGTGGCGGTATTATTGTTGAACAATTAATGAAAATGGTTGACCATCGCCCTTTGTTTAGTTATGGTTTTGAATCGGCTAAAATGGTACAATTAATGGTAGAAGCAGAACGTAGAGCCTTTGCAGATAGAGCTGCTTACATGGGTGATCCTGATTTTTGGAAAGTTCCGGTTAAAACTTTAACCAGTAACGCCTACTTAGCACAACGTATGGCGAATTATGATAGTACCAAACCAACCCCTAGTTCAATGATTAAAGAAGGGCAAATTCCTGAACACGAAGAAACAACACACATCAGCATTATGGATGCAGAAGGCAATATGGTAAGCATTACCACCACATTAAATGGTTGGTACGGCAGCAGAACCGTAGTAGGCGGTGCCGGCTTTTTCTTGAATAATGAAATGGATGATTTTAGTGTAAAGCCGGGTGTGCCGAATATGTTTGGTGCCGTAGGTGGCGAAGCCAATGCTATACAGCCCCGCAAACGCATGCTAAGCTCAATGGCACCTACCCTGGTGCTGAAAAACAATCAACCTTTTATGGTTTGCGGAACTCCGGGTGGAACTACCATTCCCACCTCAGTTTTCCAAACTTTGGTAGATGTTTTAATATTTAACATGAGTGCGGAACAAGCCATTGCAGCACCCAAGTTTCACCACCAATGGTTACCCGATGTAATTTTTGTAGAACCTAATTTTCCTAAAAACACCATTCAGCAGTTAGAAGCAATGGGGTACAAAATTCAACAACGCGGACCCATTGGTCGTACCGAAATTATTAAGGTACTAACCAATGGTAACAAAGAAACTGCTGCAGATATTCGTGGCGATGATGCAGTGGCCGGTTACTAACTTTTTTATGACTAATACATTGATACTTTTTTATGGCAATACCTCCTTTCGGCGTGGCATTTGATTTAGATGGCACTATTATTAACAATAACGATTACCACATAAAAGCATGGCAGGAATTTTACAAAAAAAGAAATTTACCCATGCTTACCAAAGAGGAATATTTAAAGCAGTTCAATGGCAAAACAAATGCAGATGTTTTAAAATATATTTTTGGGCCTGATATAGATGCAGCATCCATTAAAACCCTGACTGATGAAAAAGAGGCCATTTACCGGGAAATTTATGCGCCTGATATTCAGCCTGTAAAGGGATTAATACCTTTATTGAACACCCTTGCAGAAAAGAATATTCCCATGGTAATAGCTACTTCGGGTATTAAAGACAACATTGATTTTATGTTGCAACACATACCTATAGCACACTTTTTTAAAACCATTCTTTATTCAGTTCATATTACGCATGGCAAGCCGCATCCTGAAATTTATGAAAAAGCAGCCCAGGCTTTAGGTTTACCCCCCAATCAATGCATAGCATTTGAAGATGCAGTTGCTGGTATTCAATCGGCAAAATCAGCCGGTTTAAAAACCATTGCACTAACCACTACTCACGCTGTAAATGAATTGGCAATGGCTGATAAAATTATTACTGACTTTTCAGAAATAACATTTTTACAACTTCAGCATCTAGTGCATATATAACAAAATGTTTACTTTCATTCGGAATTACTTTTTATTAAGCAGAGAGAAACCTTAGTTTTGGTATTGAATTTGACCTATTTTTAAACCAACTTTTTTTGTATTAATAACCCATTGCTCTGAAAAGAACATTAACCATATTAAGGCGTACTGTTTTCATTATAATTGCACTTATATTATTGGCCTTCATTGCCATACAAACCACTTTTGTACAAAATTGGTTGGTAGGCATTGCAACCAAAAAATTATCGAAAGCATTAGGCACTGAGGTGCGCATACAAAAAGTAAATTTTACACTTTTTAATAAAGTAAATTTAGACGGCACTTTAGTTCGCGATAAACAAAAAGATACCCTACTATATGCAGGTGCATTGAAACTAAGAATTACCGACTGGTTTTTTCTAAAAGACTCTGCCGATTTGAAGTATATAGGTTTAGATGATGCCTATGTGAATATGAACCGAAAAGACAGTACCTGGAATTTTCAATATATCATTGATCACTTTGCTTCACCCAAATCATCCGGCAACAAAAATGGCATTACGTTAAATTTAAAAAAATTAGAACTTAATAATATTCGCTTTATTAAAAACGATGAATGGCGCGGTGAAAAAATGATTGCCCAATTAAATTCTTTATTGCTAGATGCCGACAATATAAATTTAAACAAAGGCATTTTTTCTATAAACCAATTAAATCTTGATAAACCTTTCTTCGAAATTATCGATATGCCTGCTTTAAGGCCCGATTCTATCAGAATAAGAGACCAACAAAGCAATTCACCTGATACAGGTTTACAATTTAATACCGGCAATTTACTGGTACACTTAAAAAAATTGCATCTAAAAAATGGAACGCTTTCTATTCAAGGAAATCAAGATAAGCCATTACCCTATTTTGATGGAAGCCACATATACATTCATGGACTAACAGGCGACTTTAATAACATTAGTTTAATTAAAGATACGTTGAAATGCAATCTAACCCTTGCTGCGCATGAACGCAGTGGCATAGAAATTAAAAAATTAAGAACCAAATTAACTATCAATCCTCATATTATAGAATTAGCCGATTTAGATTTATTAACCAACAGAAGCAGATTAACGAATTACTATGCCATGAAGTTTAAACACTTTAATGATGATTTTAGTGAATATATTACTTCAGTAACTATGGTAGCTCGTTTTAATGATGCTTCAGTGAACACCGATGATATAGCCTACTTTGCTCCCGAATTGAAAGACTGGAAAAAACAAATTGTACTAAATGGACATTTCGATGGAACAGTAGCTAATTTTTCGGTGAATGACTTATTTAGCAGAGTTGGTAGTAACAGCTATATTAGTGGTAGTTTAGCCATGAAAGGCTTACCCGACCTGAACAAAACCACCATCCATTTTAATAATGGCGTTATCAAAACCAACTATAATGATATTACTTTATTTGCACCTGTTGTAAAAAACATCAATGTACCAGACCTTACTACATTGGGCGATGCAATGTTTAAAGGAAACTTTAATGGCACTATTTACAACTTTACTGCAATGGGTACTATCACTTCGGGCTTAGGTGGTGTAGCTGCCGATGTTACCATGCAAATTCCACCCAAAAAAGACATTACCTATTCCGGTAATATTACCACGAATCATTTTAATATAGGAGAATTTTTACGCATTAATCAATTAGGTTATGTTGATTTTACGGGAAAAATTGCAGGTAGCAACTTTGCGATTGATAAATTAAAAACACAAATTGAAGGTAAAATTGCTTCACTCGATTTTAATAGCTATACTTATTCAAACATTACTACCAATGGTACCTTCCAAAAAAAATATTTTAATGGTGAAGTAAAGATTGATGATCCCAACATGAACTTTAACAGTAATGTTGAAGTTGATTTAAGTAAACCGGATCCCAGCTTTAATATTTTGGGCGACCTGGTAAATGCCAATTTAAAAGTGTTGAATTTTTATAAAGATAGTTTGCAGTTAACCGGTTTGTTAGATATTTATTTTACCGGTAAAACAATTGACCAGTTTTTAGGTAGTGCAAAATTTTTAAATGCCACCATTACCTCCGCCGACTCGCAATTAAGCTTCGATTCACTAAATGTAACTTCCGGATACACTGCTGATTCAATTAAATTCCTAAGAGTAGGCAGTAATAATTTTAATGGAATGATTGCCGGTAAATTTACCATACTTGATTTACCGAATAGTTTTCAATCATTTTTGCATCGCTATTATCCTGCTTATTTTGAATTACCTTCTAATGTTGCACCTAATCAAGATTTTACGGTTAGCCTTAAAACAGATTATATAGAACCCTTGTTAAAAATTTACGATAAAAAAATTGCCGGATTAAATGACATGAATATTTCCGGTCGTGTAAATACTGCTCATAATTTGTTTCAACTATCTGCTTCTATACCCTACGCCAAATATGATATTTATACTGTTTCGGGCATCAACATGCAATGCGTTGGCAACTATGATAGTTTGCTTTTAAATGGTAATATTAGTGCTATTCAAATAAAAGATAGTCTTGCATTTCCCAACACACAAATATTAGTAAAATCAGCTAACGATCATTCCGTGGTGCATTTATATACTAGCACCAACAATGTTTTAAAAAATGTTTATTTAAATGCAGATGTGTTTACACTAAATGATGGTGTTAGATTACACTTTAACCCTTCTTCCTTTATATTAAACGAAAAAAGATGGAACCTTGATAAAGAAGGGGAAATAGTAATGCGCAAAAATTTTGTATCGGCTAACAATGTAAAATTTATTCAAGGCTTTCAGGAAATTACCGTAGAAACCGATGAAGAAGAAGGCGGTAACACCAATAACCTAATTGTAAAACTTAAAAATATTTACTTGGGTGATATTACTGCACTGTTTTTAAAGAATCCCAAACTGGAAGGTATTACCAATGGTGAAATATACTTACGCGATTTTTACGGCCATTTTACTGCCGAGGCCAAACTTAACTCACGCCAATTTAGATTGAATGATGATTCAGTAGGCATTGTTAATATTGAATCCGTATTTGCCAGCAAGTCGGGAAAACTAGACTTTAAAGTAATAGCACCGAATAAAGAGTACAACATAAATGCGAACGGATACTATAAAACAAAAGATTCAACCAACAGACCTTTGTATGTAGACGTTCAACTGCAACACACAAAAATTAATTATGTAGAACAATTTATTGGTGACATTTTTAATAGAATTAAGGGGTATGGAACAGGTAATTTAATTATTCAGGGCAATCCTTCAGAGCCGGAACTAAGCGGCAATATTGTTTTAAAGAAAGCCGCACTGAATGTATTATACACACAAGTTTACTACACCATTGATTCTGCTAACATTGTTTTTGAAAATGATGGCATAAACTTCAATGAATTTTATATAAAAGATAGTTTAAATAACACCGGTTTGGTAAAGGGTAAGCTTTATGAAAAAGGATTTACCGATTTGGCATTTGACTTTGATTTGTTTACCAACAAATTAATTATGCTAAACACAAAAGCCGTTGATAATAGCCAGTTTTATGGAAACGCTACGGGTAAAGCAACACTTAGCTTTAAAGGGCCTGAACAAAATGCACGATTAACCATTATCGGCGATATTAATGAACCCTCGCACATATATATACCCAATACCGTTAGTAAAGAAAGTGGTGATGCTGATTTTATTGTTTTTAAAACCTATGGTACAGAAATGGTGAATGAAAACAAAAACAGCAACTTTAATTTATTGGTTGATTTAGATTTATCGGCCAACAACAAATTAAATGTAGATGTTATTTTAGACCCCCTTAGCGGTGACGTAATTAAAGCGAAAGGTAATGGCCGGCTTAGAATTAGAGTAGGTACTCGCGATCCTTTAACCATAAGAGGAAGATACAATATTGAAGAAGGTAGTTACGATTTTAACTTTCAATCATTCATTCGAAAACCCTTTATTTTAAAGCCTGACGCCGGTAATTTCATTGAATGGAATGGAGATCCCTTCAATGCCGACGTGCACATTGATGCACAATACACTGCAGAAAACATTAGCGTGAATGATTTAATTAGTAACCAATCCGGACAATTTAGTGGAACTAGTCGTGCCTATCGGGGTACCGTTTACGTAATTGCGGAATTACGCAACCGACTCAGTCATCCGGATATTTCTTTTAAACTAGATTTTCCGCAAGGAAGCCCATTGAAAACTGACCCAACTTTCAGTGAATTCATCAATCGTATTGAAAACAACCAAAACGAAATGCTAAAGCAGGTTACTTACCTAATTGTATTAGAGCGTTTTGCACCTTATGGTGATATTGGTGGTGCCAATACAACTTTTACTAACCTAGGCGTAAATACTATTTCGCAAATCATTACCAAGGAATTGAATAAAGCAGTATCGAATATTGTATATAAAATAACAAAAGACAAAAGCCTGAAAGTAGATTTAGGTACATCTGTATATAGCAGCAGCGATATTTTGTCAAGTGCAACGGGTGCAGGAATTGGTACAGGTTCGAATACGTTAGATAGAAGTCGCATTAATTTTAAAGTGGGCAAAAGCTTCTTTAACGATAATGTTATTGTAAGCTTTGGTGGTGATTTTGATTTTGGTATCAGTGCCGCAGCGCAAAGTGGCAACTTTCAATGGCTTCCCGATTTTAACCTGGAAATTGTTTTAACCAAAGACAGACAATTACGTGCCATTATATTTAGTAAAAACAGTCTTGATATTAATGCAGGTGCATTAGGGCGCACCAGCAGACAAGGTGCCGGTATTTCCTACAAAAAAGATTTTGAAAAAATATTCGGTAACCGCGAGAAAAACAAAACCTTACAGCCTCCCGCTTCCGACAGTACTTTGCACAACTAAATAAGATAAACTATAAAGCTATGGGTTGTGGTAATGCTTTACAGTTTTTCATTCTATATATATAAAAATAACGAACTATTTTTCCGCCCCGTATTTGCGGTATTACTTCCGGTTGCTCAATAACAGAAAAATATTGCGCAAAAGCTTCATTAGGATTGAAAGGCAAGTTTGAGGGCACAACACAATAGGCATCATCACCAATTTTCAAGGGTTTTCTATCTTTATTCAACCATGCAAATTTGTGAATTTCATCTAAGGGTCCAATGGCTAACACTCTGTGGCCTGTTATTCTATGCGTGTAATACTCTAAATGTCCACCCGGAAACATTTTTCCCACTATAATAGGTGCATCAGGCTTCATGATGCCTTTTGTAATATCATGTTGCATTAAAGTATCTAACTCATGGCTAAAATGGTTCCAACCACTTACATCTAATGTTGGACAATATTCCCCAAAGTTGGCCTTATCCTGACTACCTAAGTTAAAAGGCGCTAACTGAACTATAAATACCCCTAATATTAAAACACCAAGCAATAAGCCATAAGCTGTTTTTAAAAATGTAGGCACCACTTTTACCGATTTTTCTTGCAGATAAACAGCAGCAAAAAAATACAATGGAATATAACCGGGACCACTCCAATGCGGCAGCGTTGCATTAAATAAGGAAATACCCCAAAACAACGCAATCATAGGGATACTCATACACACTAACCAAGTGTTAATGGCATTGTTGAAAATAGTTTTTCTATTTTTAATAGCATAAATTAAGGCTACTACAATAAGTACAAATACCACAGGATTTTGATAAGCAAACTCACCTAGTACTTCACGGAAAAAATCATCAATATGTAAGGAAGTGTGGGTTACCCTTTCAGAATGGTAACGATAGGTAATAAAATCATTTTGAACATTCCACCAAACAATAGGTATGACAAACAATAAACTGATAATTACACCTGCATATAAACGATAATTCAACAGCCATTTAGGTCTTTTAATTAAAATGAATAATCCAAAACCCGCCCACAAATACAAACCATGTACTTTACTGTATAAAGCCAGCCCAATCATTAATCCCAACAAAAGCCATAACCCAAGCGATTTTTCTTTATTATTGATAATAAGCACCGCCATGATATATAGTGCCGCCGTCCAAAATACCATTTGCGGACTATCGGGCATAATAAACATTCCGGCAATAATAGCAGTATAAATGGCACAATTGTAAATAAGCGCTGCATACCAGCCCACCGCTTCATTCTTTAATAATTTCCCTGTTTTAAAAATGAATAATGTGGCAATTGCACCGGATATAATAGCTCCTAACCGCATACTTACATCGTTTACCCAATGCATATGAAAGGTAGATAATTCAATTAAAAAGCCTACCATGGGCGGATGATCGAAATGATTCCAATCGGGCTGAATAGCATACATCCAGTAGTATGACTCATCAATTCCCAATTCTACAAATAAAGAAAGGATGATTTTAATGGCGATTGTAATGAAGATGAGCCTGTAAACTAATTTGTTGTATGAAACTGCCTGCATGAAATTCATTTAATTCAGCAAAAATAATTGATGTAGCGTTAACCCTCTATTTTAGAAGAAAGGGGTTTATTCTATCTAGAAAAGAGGTTCGCATGGGTAGCACTACAATTTTCTTACTTTTGCACTTTCAATTCACCGAATTTCATTTGAATAATTTTTAAAGATAGCAGCCCCAACTGTTTGTTGCAATAGCTTTTCCATGCAGTTGCATTGAAAATGAACAATATTCCAATAATGGAATACAAACACAATTTTTAATGCAATAATGGTGAAAGGAAAATAAGATAGAACAAACAGCTCGGCAAAAATAAAATTTACATGAAAGTAGATACCATGCGTGAAATAGATAGGTATGCGGGAGTCCCCCTTACTTTTCTCTTGTCTATTGTTGCTTCTGTAGCCCGAATTTTCAGAAAAATTCCAGCGAAACCTAACTTACAACGCACCCTTTTTATCGAATTATCGGAAATGGGTAGTGCTATCATTGTTGACCCTGCCATGCGGAAATTACAACAAGAAGCACAAGCAGAAATATTTTTTGCCATTTTCAAATCGAATAGTAAAAGTTTGGAAATATTGAATACAGTTCCTACTGATCATATTTTCAAAATGCGCTCAGAAAATATTTTTGTATTAACAGTTGATGTTTTTCGGTTTATAGGTTGGTGCAGAAAGAAAAAAATAACAACTGTGATTGATTTAGAATTATTTTCCCGATTTACTGCCATACTTACTTTTTTTTCAGGTGCATTATCAAGAGTGGGGTTTGCCAGTCCGCACGATGAAGGCTTGTATAGGGGGAACCTAATCAATTACCCGGTTCGTTATAATCCGCATGTACACATAGCCGTAAATTTCTATTCATTAATTAATACGGCATTGGGTTATCATGATACTTTCTATTCCACTACCCCGGTTCATTTTAATGACATTCAATTAAAAAAAGCAGCAATAGATGAACAAGCAGTGCAACAAGTAAAAGCTAAGATAAAACAGCTTTATCCTGCTTATACCAATCAACCGATTTACCTGTTAAATGTAAATGCATCTGACTTATTACCTCAACGCAAATGGCTACCCGAACGCTTTGCAGAAATTGCTGAATTATTATTACAGGCCGACAAAACTTGCATTGTATTGGCAACAGGCGCCGCAGCGGAGTATGAGTATGTAGCCAATGTTGTGAATATGGTAAATGATGAACGTTTTGTAAACTCTGCCGGCACCTTTAAATTTGAAGAATTGGTTCCTTTGTATTCAATAGCACAATTCATGCTAACCAATGATTCAGGCCCTGCCCATTTTGCCGCTGTTACTAATTTAAAAGTGTTTGTAATTTTTGGCCCGGAAACGCCGCATTTATATTTACCATTGGGTGGAAATGCCACACCTATTTATTTAGGTTTACCTTGTTCGCCATGTGTAAGTGCCACTAATCACAGAAAAACAACATGTATTACCCGCCCCTGCATCAGTGGAATTCCTACACAAATGGTATGGGGTTATTTGCACAATTTTTTACAGCAACAAAAATTAGTAGAAGTAGGATAATTTAAAATAAAGAAAGGTTTACTGTTCACTTAAAAACTGAACAGCCAAATCATATCCCTTTAAGCCCAAGCCAATAATGCTGCCTTTTGCTTTAGCACTTACGTGAGAAATTTTTCGAAAATCTTCTCTTGCATGTACATTTGAAATATGCACTTCAATAACGGGGGCTTTAATGGCGGCAATTGCATCGCCAATGGCTACGGAAGTGTGCGTATATCCACCCGGGTTTAATATAATGCCATCATAAGTAAATCCATATTCTTGTAATGCATTAATTAATTCGCCTTCCACATTGCTTTGAAAATAGGTAAACGTTATGTTAGGAAAATTACCTTTTAACTGTTGCAAATAATCTTCAAAAGTTTGGCTACCATACACATCAGGTTCGCGCCTTCCCAATAAATTTAAATTAGGTCCATTAATAATGGCAATTTTCATATTATGCAAAAAATTAATTGTTTTAAAATGGTCTTTGCAAATATTACAAAATAAAACCCATATTGCTGAAATAGTTTACAATATGGATTAGTAGTGGTAAAGCAACTAATTTACTTAGTTTTTATGCTGTTGCACCAGTGCAATAAAATCGTCGAACAAATAACGAGAATCATGTGGACCTGGTGTTGATTCGGGATGATATTGTACACTAAATGCAGGTTTATTTTTTAAACGAATACCTTCAATACTTTCATCATTCAAATTGATATGAGTGATTTCTATATCCGGATGTGCTTTAACTGCATTGGGTTCTACTCCAAATCCATGATTTTGTGTTGTAATTTCCGATTTACCGGTAATTACGTTTTTTACCGGATGATTTAATCCTCTGTGGCCATGGTGCATTTTAAAGGTAGGTATGCCATTGGCTAGTGCCAATAATTGATGGCCCAAACAAATGCCAAATAAAGGTTTGTTTTCAGTTAATAAAGCTTTTACTGTTTCTACAGCGTAAGGCATAGCTGCTGGGTCACCTGGACCATTGGATAAGAAATAACCATCGGGTTTCATTTCCTGAATAGTGGCTATGGGTGTTTTAGCAGGAAATATTTTTAAATAAGCACCACGTTGTTCTAAGTTTTTTAAAATATGGTGTTTAACACCATAATCAATAACAGCAATTTTACAACTGGCTGTTTCGGGGTTCCCCATTTCATAAATTTCAGTGGTACTAACAGTACTGGCTAATTCCAACCCATTCATATCAACACAAGTATCTAACACCTTCTTTAATTCATTCAAATCGGTTATTTCTGATGAAATAACACAATTCATGGCACCTTTGGTACGAATATGTGTTACTAATGCCCTGGTGTCAACACCTTCAATAGCAACTATTCCATTTTGCTCCAAGTATTGTTGCAAGGAAGCCTCCGCTAAATAACGGCTATATTGTTCTTCTAAATTCCTACCAATTAAACCTTTAATTTTTATACTATTACTTTCTATGTCAGAACTTTTTACCCCATAATTACCAATATGCACATTATTCATAATAATAATTTGCCCTGCATAACTGGGATCGGTAAATACTTCCTGATAGCCTGTCATACCAGTATTAAAACAAATTTCTCCGGAGGTGGTACCTATTTTGCCAAAAGCAAAACCATGTAATACAGTACCATCGGCTAATAATAAAATGGCGGGGCGTTGTTCCTGGTTCATATTTAATGGAAATTGTTGTGCAAATAAAAATGTTTTATTGGTGTTTTACTGAAAAAAGTTTTCCTCAAATACGCACAAACATAAAAAAAGCAAGACGGTAAAGTCTTGCTTTGATATGTTATTAAAGTATTCACTTATTCAGCGGCTTTATTTTCGGTTGAAGTTGCTTCCGGAGCGGCTGCTTCAGTTGAAGTGGTTTCAGTAGCTGCAGCTGAAGTTTCAGCAGCAGTTTCAGCAGATTTTTTAGGACGACCTCTTCTTGTTTTCTTAGCAGGTTCAGCAGCGGTTTTAACAGCTTTACCGTAAATTTCATTGAAGTCTACTAATTCAATCATTGCCATTTCACCGTTATCACCGGGACGAATACCTAATTTAATAATACGAGTATAACCACCGGGGCGAGAAACTATTTTAGGCGCTACAACTGTAAACAATTCTTTTACGGCTGCTTTATTGTTTAAATAGCTAAAAACAATTCTATGTTGGTGGCTGATTTGTTCTTTTGTTTCGCCTTTTTTAGTTTTAGTTAATAAAGGTTCAACATAAGTACGTAAAGCCTTAGCTTTAGCTAAAGTAGTAACAATGCGCTTATGTGTAATTAAAGCGGTAGCTAAGTTGGCCAAAAGCGCATCTCTATGTGCTTTTTTGCGGCCTAGGTTTTTAATTTTGTCTCCGTGACGCATGACTTTTTAATTTTAAAGCTTATACCGTGTCAGGAATTATAAGCTGTGAATAAATAGAAATGTTTATTCGAACACTTCTGTATTAGTTATCAAGATTGTCTAATCCCAATTTTTGTAAATCCATTCCGAAATGCAAGCCTCTTTCGTGTAAAACCTGCTCAATTTCAGATAAAGATTTTTGACCGAAGTTTCTAAACTTCATTAAGTCTTCTTGTTCGTATTGAACCAATTCACTTAATGAATTAATTTTAGCAGCCTTCAAGCAGTTGAAAGCACGTACAGAAAGATCTAAATCTTCTAATGGTGTTTTCAATACTTTGCGTAACTGTAAAACTTGTTCATCAACTACATCCTCTTTCTTATCTTCTTTATTATCGAATGTTATATTCTCATCGGTAATAATCATTAAGTGCTGAATTAAGATGCGAGATGCTTGCTTAACAGCTTCTTCAGGATGTATAGTACCATCGGTAGCAACTTCTAAAATTAGCTTTTCGAAGTCAGTTCTTTGTTCAACACGATAGTTTTCAATTGAATATCGTACATTCTTAATGGGTGTATGAATTGAATCAATGGCAATGTACCCAAATGGAGCATCTTTAGGTTTGTTTTCTTCAGCAGGTACATAACCACGACCTTTGGCTATAGTTAATTCAATGTCTAATTTAGCAGTACTATCCATGGTGCAAATAACCAAATCAGGGTTCATTACCTGAAAACTGGCAGTTGCAGCACCAATCATACCTGCAGTAAATTCAGTTACACCTTTTACAGATAAAGTAACTTTTTCAGAGGTAACATCTTGATCTGTAGTACGTTTAATTCTAACTTGTTTTAAGTTAAGAATCATTTCAGTAACGTCTTCAGTAATGCCTTTAATGGTAGCAAATTCGTGATCTACTCCATCAATTTTAATACCTACAATGGCAAAACCTTCTAAGCTACTTAATAATACACGACGCAAAGCGTTACCAACCGTTAAACCATAACCTGGTTCAAGTGGGCGAAATTCAAATAAGCCTTCGAAATCTGTTGCTTTTTGTAAAACAATTTTATCGGGCTTTTGAAAGTTTAATATGGCCATATTAAAACTTGGTTTTTATTTTTCATCAATCTTAATACAAGATTGAAAAATTTGGTTTGTAAGAATGTGCTGAAAAAATTATTTAGAATACAATTCCACAATTAATTGTTCTTTGATGTTTTCGGGAACTGCTTCTCTTTCAGGGTAGGTAATGAAAGTACCTTTTTTCTCGGTTTCATTCCAATCTAACCAGCTAATCTTAGCATTTTTTCCGCGAACCTTGCTGGTAATAGAAGAGTTTACAGCACTTTTAGCTTTATAGCCTATAATATCACCGGGTTTGCATAAATAGGAAGGAATGTTCATGGTTTCACCATTCACAGTAATGTGTTTGTGAGCAACCAATTGACGAGCTTCAGGACGTGAAGCCGCTAAACCCAAACGATAAACTGTATTATCTAAACGAGCTTCTAATAATTTAATTAAGTTTTCACCTTTTACACCTTTCATACGTGAAGCTTCATCGAAGTGTTTGCGGAACTGACGTTCTAAAACACCATAAGTGTACTTGGCTTTTTGCTTTTCTTTTAACTGTAAAGCATATTCGCCTAAAGTTTTACGCTTCTTTGAAGCACCGTGCTGTCCGGGAGGATTACTGTTTTTGTCTAAGTATTTGGCATTTCCTAAAATGGGTTCGCCAAACTTTCTGCAAATTTTGGTTTTTGGACCTGTGTACCTTGCCATAATGAATAAAATTTGTGATTTTTTAGTGACGAACAGGTATCATTAAAAATCTAAAATCAATACCTGCTCCTTGTTTATTAAATAAAATAATTAAACTCTACGTTGTTTGGGCGGACGACATCCGTTGTGAGGTATAGGAGTAATATCCTTAATAGATGTAACTTCAATACCATTTTGAGCAATAGAACGAATGGCACCTTCTCTACCGGCACCGGGTCCTTTTACATATACATCCACTCTTTTCAAACCGGCTTCTGAAGCAACTTTTGCAGCATCGGCAGCAGCCATTTGTGCAGCATAAGGAGTATTCTTTTTAGAACCACGGAAACCCATTTTACCTGCAGATGACCAGCTAATTACCTGGCCTTGCTTATTGGTAAAAGAAATAATAATGTTGTTGAATGTAGCGCTGATGTGTACATCGCCGGCAGCATCTACTTTTACAATTCTTTTTTTGGCTGCAGCTTTAGCGCTGTTTTGTGCTTTTTGTGTTTTTGCCATAACTTTTTTGTAGGTGATCGTTAAAAATTTATGTTTAAAAACTTCATTAAAGAAGTTTGGATGTAACTCTCCTCCTGTTTGTTCAGGTATCCAATACTACATCCTATAAAAAAAGAAACTTCCCTGAATAACAGGGAAATTCCAATTATTTATTTCTTAGCTGCTTTTTTCTTACCGGCAACTGTTTTACGTTTACCTTTACGAGTGCGGCTATTGGTTTTAGTACGCTGGCCACGAACAGGTAATCCTTTACGATGGCGTAAGCCTCTGTAGCAAGCAATATCCAACAAGCGTTTAATACTCATTTGTACTTCACTACGTAACTGACCTTCAACCTTAAACTCATTAGTAATGGTATTTCTGATGGCGGCTAACTCATCATCATTCCACTCACTAACTTTCTTATTGTAATCAATGCCACATTTGTCTAAAATATAGCGGGCAGTTGAGGGGCCAATACCATAAATGTAGGTTAAACCTATTTCGCCTCTTTTGTTTTTGGGTAAATCTATACCGGCAATACGAGCCATATCTAAATTTTAATTTTATACGTTCAATAATTATCCCTGACGTTGTTTATAACGAGGATTTTTTTTGTTAATAACATACAGCTTGCCTTTGCGTTTTACGATTTTGCAATCGGCACTGCGTTTTTTAATTGAAGCTCTTACTTTCATAAAAAGGTGTTTTGCTATTCGCTTAAATTGAATTCCCTATCATTTTATTTGTATCTGAATATAATTCTACCTCTTGATAAATCATATGGACTCATTTCCACACCCACTTTATCTCCTGGCAATATTCGGATATAGTGCATACGCATTTTTCCTGAAATAGTAGCCAAAATTTCGTGGCCATTTTCCAATCTAACTCGAAACATTGCGTTACTCAATGCTTCAATGATAACTCCATCTTGTTTAATCAAAGGTTGTTTCGACATACAAATTTTGGGGCTGCAAAGATATACTTATACAACCGAAATATGAAAATTTTAATAAAAAAAATGTTCTTTTTTTATGTTTTTTATGGGATTACTCCTTTAAAGCGTGCAAAATTAGGGCTTTTAGAGGAACTTTCCGGTATAACTATCTTTAATATCTTTTAATCCGGCCGGTGTACCGGCATAAACCAAATACCCCCCTGCATCACCTGCTTCAGGTCCTAAATCTATTACCCAATCAGCACACTTAATTACATCAGTATTGTGCTCAATTACTAGTATAGAATGCCCTTGATCAATTAAGGCCTTAAATGATTGCAACAATTTATTAATATCATGAAAATGTAAGCCGGTTGTGGGTTCATCAAATATAAATAAAATGTGTCCGTGCCCTTTGCCTTTACCCAAGAAGCTGGCTAACTTAACCCTTTGCGCCTCGCCACCGGAAAGGGTACTTGATGACTGCCCCAGTTTTACATATCCCAAACCCACCTGCTGTAAGGGTAGTAATGCTTGAAATATGTTTTTTTCTTCTTTAAAAAATTCTATTGCCTCATCTACACTCATTTCTAATACATCAAAAACAGACTTGCCTTTATAGTTTACTTCCAGCACCTCCTCTTTGAATTTTTTTCCATTACAAACTTCACAGGTTAAATGAATGTCAGCTAAAAACTGCATTTCCACTAATTGTTCGCCTTCACCTTTACATGCATCGCATCGGCCACCATCTACATTAAAAGAAAAATGTTTGGGCTGATAGCCCCTTATTTTGGATAAAGGTTGACGCGAAAACAAATCACGAATGGCATCATAGGCTTTAATATAGGTTACAGGATTACTGCGAGATGATTTGCCAATGGGATTTTGGTCAATCATTTCTATATGATCAATGTCCTGCACATTACCTGAAATGGTTTTGTGTAAGCCTGTTTTATCGGCCGGCTGACCTTTAAGCTTTAAAAGGCCCGGGTACAATATTTGTTTCACCAAAGTGGTTTTACCACTGCCACTAACACCACTTACTACACAAAATACATTTAAGGGAAAATGAACGGTTATATTTTTTAAGTTGTTTTGTCGTGCCCCTTCAACCGTAATAAAATTTCTGGGTTTCTTGGTATGTGCAGGTGGTTCAATATGAAGTTCACCGGTTAAATATTTCCCCGTTAGACTATTTTTATTTTGTATAATGGATGTATAATTTCCGGCAGCAATTACTTCACCCCCTAGATGTGCCGCCAATGGCCCCATATCAATAATATAGTCGGCTTCCCGCATCATCAACTCATCATGTTCAACAACAACAACGGTATTTCCTAAATCGCGAAGGTTTTTAAGCACTTTGATGAGTTTTTCCGTATCGCGTGAATGTAACCCAATAGAAGGCTCGTCTAATATGTACAAAGAATTGGTAAGATTACTGCCTAAACTCCGCGCCAATTGTATGCGTTGACTTTCACCACCGCTTAAGCTATTGGCTAATCGGTGCAAGGTTAAATAACCTAATCCAACATCTATCATGGTTTGTAATCGCTGATTAATTTCAAGCAGTACGCGCTTGGCTACTTGCTGTTGGTATTCTGTTAATTGAATATTGGTGAACCATTGCAACAAATCTTTAATGGGCATGGTACACAACTCACCAATATGCTTGTTATTAATTTTTACATACAATGCCTCTTTACGCAACCGATAGCCATTGCAATCGGGGCAGGTAGTACGGCCACGATACCTACTTAGCAAAACCCGATATTGTATTTTATATAAATTGTCTTCAACCTCTTTAAAAAATGCGTGTATTCCTAAAGCATTACCGGTTCCATTCCACAACTTATTATATTGCTCGGTAGTTAAGTCGGCAATGGGTTTGTGTATAGGAAAACCTTTTGCGTGTTGTATAAACTGCTCTTTCCACCAACTTAATTTTTCCCCTTTCCATGGTGCTACCGCCCCATCGTAAACACTTAAACTTTTATCGGGTATTACCAAATCTTCATCAATTCCCAACACTTGACTAAAGCCTTCACAGGTAGGACAGGCGCCGTAAGGATTATTGAATGAAAACAAGTTAGGCACCGGTTCTTCAAACAAAATACCATCTAACTCAAACTTGTTACTGAAATGCATAACGGTTGTTTCATTTACTTCCAGAAACATTTCCCATTCACCTTCATAAAATGCGGTAGTAATTGAGTCGGTTAAGCGATGAATATCTTCTTCTTCAAATGCTTTTACAATAATTCGATCAACTAACACATAAGCCTTGGCAATATTTGCAAAAACGGTTTTTGCTAAAGCACCTTCATCCTCCAATAATTCTTCAATATCCAATAATCGCGCATTATTGGCAGATGCTACGTTTTCTGTCAAATAAATTCTTGAGAAACCCTTTTGTACTAAAATATTTAATTCCTCAACAACGGAACGATGCGCATGTTGCTTAAACTGAAACAATAGATAACACTTACTACCCTGCTTTAACTGTTGTATAGCATCAATCACATCATTAACATCATCTTTCTTAACCACCCTTCCGCTTATTGGTGAAATTGTTTCCCCCACTCTGGCAAATAACAAACGCAAGTAATCATAAATTTCTGTCATGCTACCCACTGTGCTTCTTGGAGTTCGGGTTATTACCTTTTGCTCAATAGCAATTGCCGGACATAACCCTTTAATGTAATCCACATCAGGCTTTTCCATGCGCGACATAAATTGTCTTGCATAGGCACTTAAACTTTCTGCATAACGACGTTGTCCTTCTGCAAATAGTGTATCAATAGTTAATGAGGACTTTCCACTTCCACTTACGCCCGTTACAACAATTAGTTGATTGCGTGGAAAAGCTACAGTAACATTTTTTAAATTATGTACACGGGCACCATGCACCAAAATATCATTTGTTAAGACAGGTGTTTCATCAACAATTGTCATTTTTTTGTTTTCCTTACTACGCATACTAATACAAATAAACACAATTATAGCGGTTATGTTGCAAGGCTCCTTTTAAAATGTGCATATTGTAGAATACATTAAAATAGTTTTCAACATTACCCTTAAATGTTTGTAAAAAAAAATAGGTTATTTAATTTCAAATTGTTAAGCATTATTAAATAACATTTTTCATGGATTAAACCTGAATTAGTATTTAATGAATGATAACAAAAGAAACACCCTAAAACCAAAATATATTTAAAAAATAATACATTTTTAATCATACCAGTCCAATGATTATTTTTTAAATAAAACCTTTAACAAACCTCTTATGAAATCATTACAACATTTGCCTGACAATGATTTAATACACTCGTTTCAGGCGGGGAATCAAGCAGCTTTAGAGCTATTGGTTAACCGGCACAAGGAGAAAATATTTACTTCCATATTGTTTATGGTGAAAGATAAATATTTAACGGAAGATCTTTTTCAGGAGGTGTTTATTAAAATAATTGATACACTTCGCAGTAATCGATACAATGAAGAGGGTAAATTTATTCAATGGGCTTTACGTATAGCTCACAACTTATGTGTTGACTATTTTAGAAAAGTTAAACGTAATTCAACCATTGGTAGTGATGATAAAGATGTATTTGATTTATTAAATCTTACCAACGAAAGCGCCGATACACGTATAGTACAACAACAAACCCGGCAAAAACTGCATTTAATGTTAAGCTGTCTTCCCGATGAACAAAGGGAGGTAATTGTGCTAAGGCATTTTGCTGATATGAGTTTTAAAGAAATTGCCAAAATAACCAATACCAGCATTAATACTTCTCTCGGAAGAATGCGGTATGGATTAATTAACTTGAGAAAAATGATGGTAGAAAACCAAATTGTATTATAGCTGATTGATTATTGCATCTTTTTTTCGAATGCCTGTTTTACTGCATCTAAGTGTTGAATAAATTTAGTAACATCAGGATCATACCCATATTTAATATCACTTAATGGCTCACCATTTAAATCTAAGAACATATATAAAGGCTGAGCATTTAATCCGAATTTTGTAACCTCATAGTTTAGATTTTTTTCACCTACCGTAGTAAGTTTATCTCCATTGGGCAAGGTAACCTGTTCGTTTAAAGGCAATTCAGTGCTTTCATCAACATAGAGACTTACCAATACAAAATTGTTTTTAATTCTATCTAACACTTCAGGATTTTTCCAAACCTGCTCTTCCATTTTTCTGCAATTGGGGCAAGAATGGCCTGTGAAATCGAGCATAATAGGTTTTTTCAAAATTTTAGCAGCAGCCATCCCCTCATCTAAATCAAAGTAAGCTGTTAACCCAAAAGGCACTTCAAGGCGGTCAGTATATTTTTTAGGTGGTAATGGTTGGTTACCGCCTGTATTGGACGAATGAAAGGAAGCACCTTTCAGATCATCAATTTTATATTTTAGATTATCTAAATTAAAATCCTGTGTAGTTGCTGGCGGAATAAAACCACTTAAAGGCTGCAACGATGCACCCCACAAACCGGGTACCAAGTATAACGCAAATGAAAATGTAATGATGGCAAAAAACAAACGGGGTACCGTTAGGTATGGCAGGTCGCTATCATGGGAAAATTTCAATTTACCCAATAAATACATCCCCATTAAAAAGAAAACAACAATCCAAAGTACTAAGAAAACATCCCGATTTAATAAATGCCAGTGATAGATTAAATCAACATTTGATAGAAACTTTAAAGCTAATGCTAACTCAATAAAACCAAATACCACTTTTACAGAGTTCAACCATCCGCCACTTTTAGGTAATGCAGACAACATGGAAGGGAAAAAAGCAAACAATGAAAAAGGTAATGCCAACCCTACCCCAAAACCCAACATACCCAATACCGGCGCAATACCTACACCTTTGGTACTGGTTTGCCCTAATAAAGTACCTACAATTGGTCCGGTGCAAGAAAAAGAAACAATTACCAAGGTTAATGCCATAAAAAATATTCCGATTAAGCCGCCTTTTCCAGCTTTTTGGTCAGCTTTATTGGCCCAACTGCTGGGTAAATTCAGTTCAAAAGCACCAAAAAAAGATATAGCAAATACAATGAATATAGCAAAGAAGAATAAGTTAGTAATGGCAGCTGTGGAAATAGTGTATAAGATGGTATCGCCAAAAATAAGCGTTAATAACAAAGTAGGTATGGTATAAATAGCTATAATTGAAATAGAATACCACACTGCATTACGAACACCTTCCGCTCTAGATTTACTGCGCTTTAAGAAGAAACTAACCGTTACCGGTATTAAAGGAAATACGCATGGAGTAATGATAGCTAACAAGCCTGCACCAAAAGTTAATAAAAAAATTGACCATAGTGATTTCTGTTTGCCATCGCTTGCATTATCAGTTATAGTGTTACTGCTTGCTTCAGGGATTAGCACCTTCACTTTTTCTTCATTACTGGGATAATCATCCCCTTTTTTGCCCAGCCATACAAAACTACCTTTTACGGTTGTACTGTCTTTCGTAAGATGCAAGGGATAAATAAAAGTAACACTATCAGTATAAAGCGTCAATGTGTTGCCCGATGCGTCTTTTTGTACAATGGGTGTACCCAATGTTTTTACTTTATTCAAAACAACCATTTGCGAATCAATTCCGCTTAAATGTAATTGTGCCGTAAAGGGGTTATTATTAGCAGTTTGCTCAGCTGCAAAAAACGCTGTACTGTCTGAACTTTTTAATTGAATTGTTAAAATACCGGAAGTATCGGTTAATCGGTTAGCGTGAATTTGCACACTAACCTTATTTTGTGCATGAAGCGAAAACACACCCAATAATATAGTTATTAGCGTTGTAAAAAGAAACTTCATGCAAATAATTTTAATGGTACAAAAGCAGGAAATAAATTTTTAATGTATGATGATATCAATTTAGGTGAAATCTTAAATGAAAACTTTTGAAACATTAGAGTTTAATCTCAAAACTTTTTTTGGTGGGTGGTAAACATTGTTGATCATCACATACCATGTATTCTACAACACCGGAAACATTTGTTTTTACGTTACCTTTTAGTTTTACCAGTTGTTTAAAAACCACCTGACCGGAATAATACAATACATTAGTTTTAAAATTATTGTCGTAAGTTTTTTGAAGTTTTCCTACTTCTTGTGTTTTGCCGGTTAAATCAACCAATGGACTTTTCTTAAATGAAAAATTGGTAGGAACAGGACCACCTGCACCAGTATTTTGCGAATAAATGTGCCAGGGTTTTTCAACAGTGGCAGTTATTACCAATTCATAAGTATCCCCACTTTTTTTAACTGCCTCATATTTCCAACTTACCGGATCTTTTATTTGTGCATGTATGTAAGAAAAAAAGAACACTAGAACAGTAGCAAAAACAATTTTTTTCATACCTTATTTTTTAGTATTTGAATTCAATAACACTTTAGATATCAATTTGTTAGGAAGTGAGGCCTAATAAAGCAAATATTTTTTTCCCATCTTCATTGCCCAGTAGTGGCGAACTTGCCCTTTCGGGGTGAGGCATCATACCAAACACATTACCGGCTTTGTTTTTAATACCGGCAATATTCTGTAATGCGCCGTTGGGATTTGCATCTGCCACTATATTACCCGCTTCATCACAATATTGAAAAAGAATTTGATTATTCGTATGCAATTCTTCTAATACCTCATTAGAAGCATAATAGCGACCATCGCCATGCGCAATGGGAATGGTAAAAACTCCATCTCCATTCGTAATGTTTACATTTTTACAAATGTATTTTTGATGGATATTCTGCAATAAAACTCCGGGCAATAACCCACTTTCACACAAAATTTGAAAACCATTACATACGCCTAATACCTTTCCGCCTTTTTGTGCAAATTGAATGACACTTTCCATCATATTACTAAATCGCGCAATAGCTCCACAACGAAGATAATCGCCATAAGAGAACCCACCCGGTAACACAATGCAATCATCCGCTGTAAACATACTTAAATCCCTATCTTTATGCCATAGCATAATTACTTCCTTGTTTAGGTCGTCCTGTAACGCATCTTGCATATCTCTATCACAATTCGATCCCGGAAATACTACAACACCAAACTTCATATAAGTTATTTATATAATAAATAATATTATTTAAAATGCCAGCTTCTGCAAATCATCTACCCGACCAATTACTGCAAATTTACAAATGCCATCGCTAAAACCACGCTAAATTTTGTTGATGAACCAATTATTGTAAAAAACAAGCGCCAATGCTAACCAAAAAAACAAATTGGGCAACAATGTTTTATTAGGATACAAAAAATAATTGGCAAAAAATGCTGACAAAGGAATAATCCAAATAAATGCAGCGGTGAGACCTGCATAGGCAAATACAAAGGGACTAATTAAAATAACCAGCAAAAAAACCAGTACTATCATCCAATTTTTTCTAATTTGAATCACCATTCGGTTTACATGCAACTGCCAATAATAAAATGAAAAAAGCAATAAAAGAATGGCATATGCAATAGTAATGCTTAACCAATAAGTTGGAAAAGGTAATGGCCAAGCAATTTTAAAATGCGGTAAGATTCCCTTAATTAAATTAGTTTGATTGGTAATAAACAAAATGGCTGCTGTAAAATAATAAGGCAGAATTACGCCAAGTAACAAAACCAACCATTCTGCTAACCGAAATGGGCGTACCACCAATAAGGCGAAAAATATAACCAATATAAAAATTACGGTTGGGTGGTAGCATAAAATTACTGCACCCGTAATAAAACCAATATTAAACAACAAAGTTTTGGGTGATGGATTGTTATACAAACGAATTAGCTTAACAAAAATCCAAATAATAAAACTATTTACTAATAAAGCGGCACTTATATAATTCCATTGTGGTAATAATCCGGTTAAAAGTATGTAAGCCATTCCTGTTGTATAACCCTGCTGTTGAAACATGTGGGCATTGTTCAAAGCTAGATTAAAACGAATAGCCTGAAACAGCACCAATAATGCATATATCAAGAACAAAGCAATATCGGGTAAGGGTTGAATGTATTGTTGTATGATTACTTCAAAAAAACCGCTGTGTGTAGGTTTGGTTATTTCGGGTGCATGCACAAAAAAATTAGCATGCACTACTAAAAACAATAATGCTAATAAAACAATGCCACTATATGATTTATTTCGGAATAATTGAACCACATTACTTGCTTTAAAGTTATATCACAACTTTAGCAAAAGTAATGTATCCGCGATATTGACAAGGTATAATCATTTGCCGCAAACCTGTTTGTTTTCCCTGACGGGGCATAAACTGATAGCCTCTATCTAAATTTTTAAACAATGGATTGCGAACGATTTGTCCATCGGGTGTAATACTCTGATCGGTTAATAACGATTGCCTTCTTTCTACTGTATTAAATAAAAAATGCAACTGATCGCCGGAATTCATTAAACCATATCCAATAAAAGCATCTGTATTATCATCAAACTGCGATTTATGAATAACATTACTCCATTCTAATGAATCACCGGGATTGAAGGACAACACCATAATATTATCGGCATAAAAACGATTCATATTGTACATAGGATTTCCAAACGACCAAGGGTAAAAATATGATCCCATTAAGCCCATGCCATAACCATATCCGTAATAATAATTGTAAGGGTTGTAAAATGGAGACCCGTACATATAATCCCAACGATTGTAAGGATTCCCTCTCGAAGAAGAGTAAGCCGATTCAGCAGCCAAAATATACCCACCATCTTTACGCATAATAATGTTGTGTATATAATAGTTGTTGAATGCGGTTCGCATGCCACTTTCGCCTCTTGCATCCGCTCTTAACTCATCTGGGAAAGTAAGAATACTGTTATGCATTATTTTTTGCTGTGTTTCATCCCAAATGCAATTATAAAGCCCTTCAACATTGCCCCTTCGCTGTTTGGCAAAAAAACCTGTAATTAAGCAGTGATGATTCTCATTATCAAACTTCACATGCATGTCATCTAAAAACAAACTCTTGGTATTAAGTGGGGTAGCAATTACAGAATTTTCAAGAGCAGGCTTAAAATAAAATTCTAAACCGGTTATATTATCATTTTGAGAAGAACCCCATGCCCGTAAAAAAGCCAAATTACCATCATTATCTAACTCAAAACCTGTTAGATAATCGTTTTTTTCAGGCATATCAATATTCAAAACACTTTTGTGTAACAATGTTAAATCTGGATTGAATAACAAAGTCGTAACTACATATTGTTTGTCGCTTTTAGTATTTATTTTAAAAAATGTAATGCGTTGTTTGTTTTCACTGTAAGCTGAGGAATAAATTTTGTTGCTAGCGTTAAATGCCAATACAGTGGTATCTAATTCTAAAGGTTGCCCAACTTGTTTACCACTGGCATCAATTTTTTGCGCCATACAATACACAATATTTCTTTTTTGGTATTGATAAAACATGTAGGCATAATTGGGATAAGTAATAAAATCTGCATTGAACAATTTATCCGGCAAACCTTCTATTCTATTTTTTTGGGTCAGCTTCATATTATCATCATACACACTCATAGTATGTATATTCCGATAATTTTTATAGATTAAGAAATTACCCTGCAATTTTCCGAGCACCTCAAAATTCATATTACGAGCATCATCCCTATCCGGAGCAGAGTAAATAACTGACTGAGCATTTATGTCAATAAATAATAGCAATGCAATCGCAAAAAATAAACATTGTTTTAATTTCATACTTATTGTTTTATACAACTATACGTTCGTTTAATATGAATAATTTTAATACAAAATTGAAGCCTTTACAAAATTAAGCGAACCCTGTAAAGAAATAATGAAAAAGATTTCAGGTTTTCTTACACAGATACCGTTTGGCAAAATAATTTTACTATACATTTGTTAATATTTTTTTACGCAATTATTTACTGTGAACAAATCCCTTAGTAAAGTAACGCCGGCCAGTTTGTTAATTGCTTTAGGTATAATTTACGGCGATATAGGTACCTCACCATTATACGTACTGAATTCGGTAATTAGAGACCGACCTATTAATGACCTATTAATCATAGGAAGTCTTTCCTGTATTATATGGACATTAACCTTGCAAACCACTATTAAATACGTGATTTTAACCTTACAAGCCGATAACAAAGGGGAAGGTGGAATATTCAGTTTGTTTGCTTTGGTACGCCGCAGAAGAAAATGGTTGGTATTTCCGGCTATGGTGGGTGGTGCAGCTTTATTAGCTGATGGAATTATAACGCCCCCTATTTCAATTACTTCAGCTATTGAGGGTTTAAGGCAATTACCCGGGCTTAGTATTCAGGAAGGCGACCCAATTATTGTATACATAGTAATTGCTATTCTTACTTTATTATTCTTTGTTCAGCAATTTGGAACCAATTTTATTGGTAGATTTTTTGGCCCCATTATGTTTATTTGGTTTAGTATGTTGGCAATTTTAGGCGGATCGCATTTATTAGACGACATTGCTATTTTCCGTGCATTTAGCCCACACTATGCCATTGAGTTATTGACCATATACCCTAAAGGTTTTTGGATTTTAGGCGCCATATTTCTTTGTACTACTGGTGCTGAAGCATTATACAGTGACCTAGGACATTGTGGTAAGCAGAATATTCACATATCATGGATTTTTGTAAAATCTTGTTTAATCATTAACTACTTAGGACAAGGAGCTTGGTTATTAGCCCAACATAACCATGGCTTAATTACATCTGAAATGATTGACGGTGGATTTAATCCATTTTATGGGGTTATGCCGCAATGGTTTAAATTAGCAGGTATCATCATTGCCACCGTTGCTGCCATTATTGCCAGTCAGGCATTAATATCAGGTTCTTTTACTTTAATAAGTGAAGCTTTACGTCTGAATTTATGGCCAAAAATGAAAATTAATTATCCTTCTGAAGAAAAGGGGCAATTATACATACCCGGCGTTAACCTTTTGTTGTTTATTGGTTGTACCGGAATTGTGCTTATTTTCCAAAAGTCGTCGAACATGGAAGCGGCTTACGGCTTAGCTATTACCATGTGTATGATTAGCACTTCCATTTTATTCGCAAATTATTTGGTTAGCCATAGAGTGTTCCCACTATGGATATATTTATATCTTGCTGTTTATCTAACCATTGAAGTATCTTTCTTAATTGCCAACTTAGAAAAATTCCCTCACGGTGGATATATAACTTTGTTGGTAGGTGGCGGATTATTTTCAGTAATGTATATTTGGTTTAGAAGTAGAAAGATTAAAAACCGCTATGTTGAATTTGTTCGTTTACAACATTACATTCCTTTATTAAAGGAGCTAAGCCAAGACGAATCCATACCTAAATATGCTTCACATTTGGTGTATATGACAAGTGCCAATAATCCAAAAGAAATTGAACATAAAATCATTTATTCCATTTTAAACAAAAAACCCAAACGTGCCGATACCTATTGGTTAATACATGTTGATGTATTGGATGACCCTTATACTTCAGAATATAGCGTTGAACACATTATGGCCGATGATATTATTAGAGTGGAATTTAGATTAGGATTTAGAGTGGAGCAACGCATACACGTAATGTTTAAAAAAGTAGTGCAAGATTTGGTTGCCAATAAAGAGGTAGATATTACCAGTCGTTATGCAAGTTTGGAGAAAAACAATATTGCAGGAGATTTTCAATTTATTGTACTGGAAAAATACCTTAGTTCAGACAATGAATTACCTTTTATAGAACGCATTATTATGAAAATGTATTTCTGGTTGAAAGAAATTTCATTAAGTGAAGAACGTGGCTTTGGTTTGGATCCCGGTTTTGTAACTGTTGAAAAATTCCCGCTAATAGTTGCACCCTACTCTAGTTTAAATTTGAAGCGGGTACAATAACATATAGAAGTTTAATTGCAATAGCAAATAACAACTATATTACTTTGAACGCTACAAAGTAATAATTATTAGCGGCCGCAATTAATTGTAAGTTGCAATAGTAAGATTGAATGAAATCCTGATAAGCTTTAAACTCATGCGTGGGCACAACAAATTCATCAAAGAAAATAATATCGCCCTTTTTTAAATAAGGTGCCAATGTGGTTAATGTATATAAAGTTGCTGAAAACAAGTCAGCATCCATCATAATTACATTGCGCTTATTATTGTTAAACTCTTTTACAAATTCGGGAAGTGTTTGTTGAAACAATCCTTTTAAAAATCGCGCTCTATTATCATTTCCAATATCAGGCAAAGCTTGGTTACTACTAAATGCCCCTTTTTTGAAAGGGCCCCAATCTTCAGGTAATCCATCAAAGGTGTCAAATCCATAAAATGAACTTTCAGCATGATTGTTCTTTTGTAACCACCATTTAAATGATTCGCCCCAAGCCACACCAAATTCCAAATAGTTAATGGGGTTTACGTCAAACCCTTCCTGTTGTATCACCCATTCATACATTTTTAATCTGCGCTGATAATCCCATTTACAAGGAAAATCATTATAAGCCACTTTCCTATTTTCATAGGCCCACTTTGAAAACAAAGTGAGATAATACATATTGGCAAACAATCCACTTAACCAACCCAATACGCGATGCAATTGCAACCAAATAAATAATAATTTTGTGTAACGTATAAAAAACAACTTCATGATAGTTTATTTAAGCGGAATGAACCAGCCATTTTAATTCCGCAATAATACGGTAAGTTTTTACAGATTAGGTTAAATGGGTACCACTTTTGTTTTTTTGTTTTGCTTAATTTTTTCGGGTATAGCTAATTCAATTTGTTGTTTCAATACCTCAATCAAGCGCCTTTTTACAAAATTTCGATGCGTTACCAAACTAACTTCTCTTACAGGTGCCGGACTTTTAAAATACCTTAAACAAGCTTGCTGTTTAGCCGTCATATCCAATGTAGCTAATTCAGGTAAAATAGTAATTCCATCATATAAATCAACCATTCGCCGCAGGGTTTCCAAACTTCCGGCCTCATATTCAAAATGACCACCTTCTGAACTTGCTTTACGTAACTCACAAAGATTTAAAATTTGCGAACGAAAGCAATGCCCTTCCTCCAATAACCAAAGCTTACACGGATCAATATCTTTTGGCAACACATATGTTTTTTTGAACACTTCATTGTTTTTAGATACATAAGCAAGCATTTCTTCATAAAACAAAGGCTCCTCTTTAATACCGGCATCGTTTAAAGGAGTCACTAAAATTCCTGCATCTAAACTACCCTCTTTTAATTTTTGCACTATTTGATCTGTAGTAAACTCACTAATTTGTAACCTAACTTCAGGATACTTTTTTGTAAAACTATGAATGAATAAGGGCAATAAATAAGGTGCTAAAGTTGGAATAATACCTATTTTTAATTCACCGTGTATAATGCCCTTTTTTTCATCTACCATTTCTAATAACAAGTCGCGTTGCGCTAATATTTTTCTGGCTTGTTCTATAATATGCACTCCATATTCGGTTGGTAAAACAGGTTGTTTGCTTCTATCAAAAATTTTTACACCTAATTCCTCCTCTAATTTTTGAATTTGCATACTCAAAGTGGGCTGCGTTACAAAGCATGCCGCAGCGGCAGATGAAAAATGTCGAAAAGTATCTAAAGCAACTATATACTCTAACTGTACTAAGGTCATATTGTTCATCAATTTTATTGATGGAAAAGTACAAAAAATTGGTTTAATCTATGATATTTTAACGTTGGTTTTCAATTTTATTCTTGCAATATTCTTTACGCTCCTTTCATTCATATACCAAATAAAAAAACATGTACCATGCTTTCAAAAAAAATACATAAACCCATTACCTTTAAAAGAAAAAAGTATGACACCCGAAGAAAACTTTGAACGCTTACAATTAACATTACCACCTCCACCGGAACCCTTAGGAGTGTATAAACCTTTTTTAGTGGATGGTAATTATGCGTATGTTTCAGGGCATGGTCCTTTAATTAGCAAAGGCCATTTTATTATTGGCAGAATTGGGGAACAATTAACTGCTGAAGAAGGTAAAGCCGCAGCCCGCCAGGTGGGTTTGGCTATACTGGCTACTTTAAGAGCCAATTTAGGTTCATTAAATAAAATTGAACGTGTAATTAAAATACTGGGCATGGTCAATGCAACAAACCAATTTCATCAACACCCCTATATCATTAATGGTTGCAGTGAATTGTTTGCTGAAATTTGGGGTAACGATGCGGGCATTGGCGTACGAAGTGCTGTGGGTATGGCGAATTTACCTGATAATATACCTGTTGAAATTGAAGCAATGTTTAAATTGGCATTACCTATTAATTAAATAATATGAATTGGTTCGAGATTACGAATGCAGAAACGGTTGATTCACCGGCTTTACTAATTTTTAAAGACAGAATGGAACAAAACATTCAGGCTGCAATAAACAGATTAGAGGGCGATGTGTCAAGATTTAGGCCACACATCAAAACCAACAAAACACCTGAAGTTTGTCAAGCACTGATGCAAGCAGGTGTTACACAATTTAAATGTGCTACTATTGCAGAAGCTGAAATGCTGGCACAGGTAGGTGCAAAAGATATTTTATTGGCATACCAGCCGGTAGGTCCCAAAATTAATCGTTGGATAGCGCTTCAACAACGGTATCCCAATGCTGTATTTGCCTGCTTAACCGATAATAAACTTACGGCAAAAGCTTTAGCCGATGCACATGCAGCAGCCAACTTAACTGCTAAGGTTTATATTGATGTAAATAATGGCATGAACCGATCAGGAATTGAGGTAAATAAAGTTGCGGCATTGGTCAATCAACTCATGCAACTACCGAACCTTTCAATTATTGGATTACATGTATATGATGGGCATATTAGAAAACCATCAGCCGACGAAAGGAAAGCAGCCAGTGATGCGGCATTTGAGCCGGTTGAACAATTACAAAAAGTGTTGCAGCAACAATACCAGCGTGCATTTCCCATTATTGCCGGTGGCTCTACCACTTTTGCAGCGCATGCACAAAGGAAAAACGTTATATGCAGTCCGGGTACTTTTATTTTTTGGGATGCCGGCTATCAACAACTCATGCCGGAGGAACCATTTGAATGGGCTGCTGTATTGATAACCAGAGTGATTTCTATTATTAATGATACCACTATTACTACCGATTTAGGACATAAATCCGTTGCTGCAGAAAATCCTCTGCCACGGGTAAAGTTTTTAAACGCCCCAAATGCAGAACCCATAGGACAAAGCGAAGAACATATGGTAGTAAAAGTTCCGGATAGTAGTCATTATCAACCGGGCACACTATTGTATGCTATACCCATACATATATGCCCTACCGTTGCCTTATACAATACTTTGCAAGTGGTAGAAAACCATAAAGTAGTTGACTCATGGAAAGTGGTTGCTCGTGATAGATTTATTCATATTTAATACTGAAGCTATGTTACTCATTGATGCCCATTTAGACCTGAGCATGAATGCCATGGAATGGAACAGAGATTTACGACTTCCGGTTGATACCATCCGAAGCAATGAAGCCGGATTAACGGATAAGCCGGATAGAGGCAATGGCACTGTTTCTTTTCCTGCATTACGTGCAGGAAATATAGGAATTGTAGTAGGCACTTTAATTGCAAGAGTAAAACTTCCCGGCCAAATATTATCGGGTTGGGCTTCAGCTGAACAGGCGTGGGCGCAAATTCAGGGGCAATTGGCTTGGTATAAAGCCATGGAAGCTGCAGGTGAAATTCGCATAATAGAAACACAATTACAATTGCAACAACAAATAGATATTTGGAATGATAATAGTATTTTGAATGAAAAAAAACCGATTGGCGTAATATTAAGTTTAGAAGGTGCCGATAGTTTAATAACACCCGAACATGCCATTATTTTACAACAACAAGGTTTAAGAGCAATAGGTCCGGCTCACTATGGTCCCGGGCGTTATGCTAACGGAACAGATACCACCGGACATTTAAACCAAAACGGTATTGCTTTGCTGCAAATAATGCAACAACATGGATTAGCATTGGATATTACCCATTTATGTGATGATGCCATGAGAGATGCATTACAACTATTTAAAGGGAATATTTGGGCTTCGCATCATAATTGTAGAACATTGGTACCCCACAACCGACAAATCAGCGATGAGTTTATACAATCAGTAATTGAACGAAATAGTGTAATTGGTGTGGCTTTCGATGCATGGATGATGGTGCCCGGTTGGGAACGCGGAAAAAGCAATCCCAAAACAATGCAATGCAACTTAGCTTCCATCATTCCGCACATTGATCATATTTGCCAATTATCAGGGAATAGTTTGCATGTGGGTATTGGTAGTGATTTAGATGGAGCATTCGGTACAGAACAATCGCCTTACGATTTGAACACCATTGCCGATTTACAACAACTGAAACATTTATTAGAAGCAAAAGGATATTCCCCTGATGATGTAGAAAATATTTTTTACAAAAACTGGTTACGAGAATTTTCCAAAGTTTTTCCTGCTTAAAAAATGAATGGTCAAGCGGAAAGTTGTTATATCATTTCAATAAAAATAAGGTTGAACAGATATACTAATAACAGCAATGCATTAGCGTTGTTCATCTACAATTTTACCATCTTCCATACGTATAATTCTATTGGTTTTAGCGGCAAAATCAGGATCATGTGTTACAATAAGCATGGTTTGGTTCAATTGCTGCGATAATTGTTTAAATATATCAAACACCAACTCACTATTTTTTTTATCTAAATTTCCGGTAGGTTCATCACCCATAATTATATCTGGGTCATTAATCAAAGCACGAGCAATGGCTACCCGTTGTTTTTCACCGCCCGATAATCGAGCGGCATTTTTCAGTGCCAGTTCACCAATGCCCAGCGTTTGTAATTTTTCATAAGCACGGGCCTCAACTTCTTTTTCAGAATATCGGTTCAATTTTAAACCGGGTAACATTACGTTGCGCAATACCGTAAATTCATTCAGCAAATAATGAAACTGAAAAACAAAGCCTATTTTTTCATTTCGAATTTTAGCTAAATATTTTTCTTTTTTTCGTTGCATGGAAACACCATCAATTTTCACTTCGCCTTCATAATCGGTATCCATGGTAGAAAGCACATACATTAAAGATGACTTACCGCAACCCGATTTACCCACAATAGAAACAAAGTCGCCTTTTGTAATGGAAAAGTTCACGCCATCCAGTACTTTCACTTTTACCGGATCATAAAAATATTTTACAATATTGACTGCTTCTAAAATTGTTTCCATAAATTATTTTCCTCTTATAATTACAACAGGGTCAATTTTACTGGCTTTACGTGCCGGTAACCATCCGGCCAAATAAGTTGTAATTAGTGAAAAACTAATACCGATTATATAAAACAACGGATTGTAATTAATAGGATAAGTTTTTACCGTGGGTAATGCAGCCGTATGAAAAGGAATATGATTAATAACAACCGATAAACCATACCCGGCCAATAAACCCGTTCCGCCACCAAACAAACCAATCCCTATTGCAATCACTAAAAAAATGGTTTTAACATCGCGACCGGAAAAGCCCATGGCTTTCATAATAGCAATCGTATCCATTTTTTCATAAATCATCATATTTAAAATATTATAAATGCCAAATCCTGCTACAATTAACAAAGTAATACCAACCGCATAAGAAATTAAACTTCGAACAAAACTGCCCGTTTCAAATTGAGAGTTAGCCGTTTGAATATCTTCAGCATCCACTCCGTAAATGCGCCCAAAAGTTTTAGCCAAAGCAGGCGCCTCATTAATATTATGCAACTTGATGCGTATATCTGTGATATACAAAGAGGACTTACCCAATATTTTCTGCGTAGTTTGAATAGATGCATAACTCTGTGCTTTATCAAAATCATTTAAACCCGATTGAAAATAGCCTACTACTTTTAATTGAAATATGGTTCCTGTACTGGTCGTTATTTGTACCACATCGCCCACATTGGCTACTAATTTTTCTGCCAATGCTTTTCCTAAAATAATGCTATTGGGTATGGTATTTAAGTCAGATGATTTCCCGGCAACAATATAATCATCAAAGAAAAAAAGTTTACGCTCGGCAGCCACATCAATACCATTAATTACTCCATTTATAGCTACTGTTCCATCATTAAAAAAAACCTGTGCAGTAATGGTAGGCGCCACCCCCAATACCTGCTTATTTTGTTCCAAGTCTTGAATGATGGGGCCACTATTGTATATTTCTTGCCGAACATTACCTGATTTTAAGGAACTGATAATGGGATAATCATTTTTATAGGCAGGCCATTTTGTAACGGCCTGGTGTTGACGAGGACGAATATCATTGTATAAACGAATATGTGGTGTTCTATTCACTACTAAACCATCGAGTAAATCATTCAGCCCACTCATAAAACTTAATAAAGCAATAAACATGGTGATACCAAAAGTTACTCCAACTGCTGCAATTAACGTTTGCCGCCAGCGCGCCATGAGTAAAGATTGGGCAATATTGAAAAGTAATTTTGGTTTCATGAATGATGTAACAATTAATCAAGAAAGTAACAAACACCTGCTATTCCATTAATTCATCTTGTGCAGAAATACCGGAAACAATTTCCACTTTTTGATAATCACGTATTCCTACTACTACTTTTTGTTTTTTTCCATTGGCCAACAAAACAGAATCGCCGGGAAGCAAATAATTGGCAGGTATGGTTACAACGCTATTGTGTTGACGAATAACAATATTAGCCTCTAAGGTTAAATTAGGATACAATACCGGCGGTGATTGCACTAAAATAGCATCAACTTTAAAAGTACGGGTTTGTGCATCCATAGATGGATAAATTTTAACCACTTTCGCTTCAAACACTTTGTCTTTATAACTATCCATGGTGTACAATACCTGCATACCATTTTGTATGCGGGCAATATCATGTTCATCTACTTGTAATTCTAACAAAAAAACACCTGCTTCACCCACCAATGCCACAGCCGATTGAGGACTTACCAACTCCCCTTTCTTTTTGTTTAATTGATAAACCATACCATCTACATCGCTTCGTACAATAAAATCACCGGCGTTGGTGCCCGCAATAGCCAAATTTTTTTTTGCTTGCTGTGCGCCAAAATCAATTTGCTTTTTCAAATCATCGTATTGCAATTGTGCTGCTTGCCAGGCATGCAGTGCATTGGTATAAGCCAATTCACGTGCATCTAAATCATTTTTAGTGCCAATTTGTTGTGCCCATAAATTGCGTTGACGTTGTAATAACGTAGTGGCATTGTCTAACTGCGCTTTGGTAGTAGCAATATTAATTTTAGCTTCATTTAAGCGAGCCGCATTAGCTGCTACTGATGCATTTTCAGCAGCAATAGCAGCATTTTCTGTACTTAAGCGAGGGGCGGTATTTTTAATATGTAAAATTGGTTGCCCTTTTTTAACACGTTGACCTTCGGTTACATAAATAGTATCTATTAAACCCGTCACCGTTGCAAATGCCTGGTATTGATTATTTGACTTTACGATTCCGGAAGCATATACTGCTTCAACAATGTTTTGTTGCGTAGGATGAATAGTGTTTTTATTAGAACGACAACCAACCAAAATACCGAACAATATTAAAAAAACAAATGTTAGCCGCATATGGTATGAATATGCTTACAAAGCTATTGAAATGTAACGGATTTCCTATATGATGTTCCTCATAATTAAATGTAAACACCCCAATATTAAAAGCGCAGTTGGAATAGTTGGATTGCCATTATTTTTAATAGAAAATTTTGAGCGGCAAAATTTAGATAAAATAAGAATGCCTTAGCATTGGTGAGAAAGTGAAATGAATAGCAATGCTCTCATGAAAAAGTAAAACTTACATTGATTCCGTTATTTCTTTTAATACTACTTCATTTTCGCAAACCGATAAATGATAGGGAACTCCCAGTTTAACGGCCAAATTAGGCTCGCCATGACTTACAGGAAAATGAAAGGCCACGGGATAATTATATTCAGCCACATGCTCCCTTACAATTTCTTCAACCGTTTTACCAAAAGGAATAGTGGTATCTTTCATATCGGTAAAGCCACCCACTAAAAGTCCAGCCAGGTTTTGCAGCATTCCAGCCCGTTTTAATTGAATCAGCATACGATCAACATTGTACAAATACTCGCCCACATCTTCCATCACTAAAATTTTATTCGTAGTATCTATACTATCCGCACTACCAATTAAGTGCGCAATAATGGTTAAGTTGCCCCCTACCAACGGCGCAGTAACATTACCTAAGCGATTGAAAGCATGCGGCGCAAGGCTATAATGAATAGGTTGACCGGATAAAACAGCTTTTAGGGATTGTACAGAGGCGCCTTCTACCCCACCATCATTAAAAGCATTGGCCATAGGGGCGTGTAAGGAAGGGAAACCTAGCCGTTGCAAGCGTGCATGTAAAATTGTAATATCACTGAACCCTATTACCCATTTAGGGTGTTGTATAAAAGCAGTAAAATCTAACTGATCAATAATTCTACTTAAGCCATAACCGCCACGGGCACAAAATATAGCCTGTATATGGGGGTCATTCAATGCCTGTTGCAAATCATGCAATCGTTCTTCATCCGTTCCGGCAAAATAATGATTTTGCAAACCTACCGTTTTCCCCACCTGCACCACGTATCCCCATTGCTGTAGTGTTTGTATACAGGTTTCAGCTTTGTGTAAAGGGAAATAGCCGGAAGGGCAAAGAATAGAAATTATGCTTTGCATGGGATTGAGATTAGATAGTTTTTTCATCCTGCAATGATATGAAGTAAATAAAAAACCTGCTGAATTGATTTCAGCAGGCTGTGAAATGTATTTACCTTAAATTGTTAATATAATTAATCATTACTGAATAATTGTTATATCAAAAATTAAGTTATTCGGAATAACTTTATTACCATTGGTCGTATTAATAAATGTTATTTGAATATTACCATTCAAGGCATTTACATAAGCAATACCAACACCTTGTGGTAATCCACCTCGAGGATTTATAATTATACTTGCATTATCTAATACAACTACCCCGCCTGGAACTGTAAGAGATAACGGAGTAGGATTAGTATTGTTACCTGGAACATTGAAATTAGATGGATTTTGTATTGTTGTTTTTATAATTCCATTCAATACAGTACCATTAGCACCAATTTTAGCGGTACCGTTAACATCCAATTTTGCTTGAGGGGTAGTAGTAGCTATACCAAGGTTGCCTGCATTCGTTAAGCGCATTTTTTCAGTATTTGTATTAGTACCAGCATTACTTGTGTTAAAAGTTAAAGCTCCCGGCACACTACCGCTAGAAGGCGCAGCATCTACAATGCCATACAAACCTGCTGATTGTTGGAAATTGTTTCCATCATAACCCCCAAAAATCTGACCACCCAATACTTGACCAATAGATACTGTACTTGGTGAAGCGAGTGTTCCTGAAGACACTAAATGATTAATAACAGGATATCCATTCCCAGAAACACGTTGTGTAAAATCACTATGAGCCCCGCCATTATCCCAAATTTCCAATTTATTTGAATTAAAAGGATTATTAAGTGTATTTGGCGTAGTAAGCCCAAATGATAAACTTCCCAAGGTATCTAAACGCATTTGCTCAATGTTTTTAGTCCTAAAAGCAAAAGCTTGATTATCAGTGGTACCAATGAAATTAGTAGCTGGTATTGTACCCGCATTACCGGTTAAATTCCAAGCATTATTGGCAGGAGGTACTACCCAAGTCAAATTACCGGAACCATCATTGGTTAATACTGAGTTAGCGGCACCCTGTGCAGCCGGGAAATTAGTAGTAACATTATTGAGTTTAATGATATTACCGGTTGTATTCACTTGGAATTGTGCATTGTTACCAATAGTTAATGGGGAAGCGGGTGTAGTATTCAATATACCGAAATAACCGTTATTATTCACCACACTTTGCACTGTGGTACCTTTCGTCCATTGTTGCAAATTACCAGTTTGACCGGCAAGTCCCTCTACGGATAAACCAACAGTACCAGTATTTGAATTTTGAATTCGAACATTATAGGTTGAACCATTACCTGTAATAAAACCGGGCACTGCAGTATTCTGTCTACCACCATTAAAAATAATTTCATGATAAGCAGCCATTTGAAGAGCTTGCCCCCAACCACCTTGCCACACAAAGTCCGCGCTGTTGAGTGGCACAATTTGAGCAGTACCGCCTGCAGGATATGCTAAGGTAATTTTGGAGTTGTTAGTAGCATCAGCTGAATCATATAAACCAATACTAGCAACAGTTCCATTTACTTTTAATGGGAAGTTAGGGGTAGAAGTCCCTATGCCTATGTTACCACTACTTAAAATTCGTAATCTCTCCAAATTATTGGTTTTAGCAACAAAGTCAACACCATCAATAGTTCCAATAAAATTGGTTCCCGCAGTTGTGCCAGTATTACCAGTTAGGTACCATCCATTATTAGGACCAGTAGGACCAGTTACTCCTTGTGGACCAGTGGCTCCTGTAGCACCATTGGTTCCATTAGTACCATTTACACCAGCAGGGCCTTGAGGACCTGTCGCTCCGGTTTGACCAGTTGAACCTGTTTGACCAGTTGCTCCAACGGCACCTGTAGCTCCGGTTACACCCTGAATACCTTGGATACCTTGAGCTCCTGTCGCTCCTGTTTGGCCAGTAGCTCCTGTAGCCCCTGTTACACCCTGAATACCTTGGATACCTTGAGCTCCTGTCGCTCCTGTTTGACCAGTGGCTCCAGTAGCCCCTGTTACACCCTGAATACCTTGGATACCTTGAGATCCGGTTGCACCTGTTTGGCCAGTGGCACCGGTTTGGCCGGTTGCACCAGTAGCACCAGTTGAGCCAGTTGCACCAGTTGAGCCGGTAGCACCAGTTTGGCCAGTAGCGCCAGTTTGGCCAGTAGCGCCAGTTTGACCAGTCGCCCCAGTTTGGCCGGTCGCTCCAGTTTGACCAGTGGCGCCGGTAGCACCTGTTGAACCTGTATTTCCGGTTACACCTTGCGCTCCTGTATTACCTGTGGCTCCGGTTGCTCCTGTTTGGCCAGTTGCACCAGTAGCGCCGGTATTTCCTGTTACTCCTGTAGAACCAGTAGCACCTGTACTTCCAGTTCTACCTGTTGCACCGGTTTGGCCGGTAGTACCCGTAGATCCTGTATTTCCAGTTGCGCCTACAGCTCCAGTGGCTCCGGTTGCACCAGTAGCACCAGTTGAGCCAGTAGCACCAGTTTGGCCAGTAGCGCCTGTTTGGCCAGTTGAACCTGTAGCTCCGGTTACACCCTGAATACCTTGGATACCTTGAGCTCCGGTTGCTCCTGTTGCTCCAGTTTGACCTGTAGCTCCAGTAGACCCTGTTACACCTTGAATACCTTGTATACCTTGAGCACCTGTTGCACCTGTTGCTCCAGTTTGACCTGTAGCTCCAGTAGACCCTGTTACACCTTGAATACCTTGTATACCTTGAGCACCTGTTGCTCCAGTTTGACCTGTAGCTCCAGTAGACCCTGTTACACCTTGAATACCTTGTATACCTTGAGCACCTGTTGCACCTGTTGCTCCAGTTTGACCTGTTGCACCAGTTTGACCAGTGGCTCCGGTTTGACCGGTGGCTCCGGTTTGACCAGTAGCTCCGGTAGAGCCTGTTACACCTTGAATACCTTGTATACCTTGAGCACCTGTTGCTCCAGTTTGACCAGTGGCTCCAGTAGACCCTGTTACACCCTGAATACCTTGGATACCTTGAGCACCTGTTGCACCTGTTGCACCAGTTTGACCAGTGGCTCCAATTTGGCCGGTTGCGCCGGTTTGACCTGTGGCTCCGGTTTGACCAGTAGCTCCGGTAGAGCCTGTTACACCTTGAATACCTTGTATACCTTGAGCACCTGTTGCTCCAGTTTGACCAGTGGCTCCAGTAGACCCTGTTACACCCTGAA
>Ga0078972_1001792_pt1 | contig 77106 bp, 66 predicted proteins | sample YelNatPaOPGAMG01_FD_67568 | JGI IMG/M metagenome (GOLD analysis project Ga0078972, IMG submission 67568) | Hot spring thermophilic microbial communities from Obsidian Pool, Yellowstone National Park, USA - OP-RAMG-01 (SPADES assembly) (version 2) | ecosystem: Environmental > Aquatic > Thermal... | reverse complement strand
TCGTTTGTCGATATGAGTGATGTCAATGAGCTTGGCGTTGACGAAACATCGATCAAGCCTGGCCATAACTATGTGAGTGTGTTCGCCGATATTCGGAAAAAGCGTGTTCTCTTCGTGGTCGCGGGAGCGGCGTTCCGATGGGCGTCCCGTAAGCCGTGTACGCGGCGGAGGCGAGAAGGTTCCCATTCGGATCCAGCAGGATCCGCGCGTTCCCCGGGGAGTCGAAGAGATAGAAACGGCTCTGCGTCCCGGAATGGTCGCTCACCAGACCGTCCGCGCCCCAAGTATAGGAACGGGTTACCTGGTCTGCGGAGGCGTCAACCTCGGCTATCAGGGCGTCGCCGTCGTACAGGTAATACGTCGTACTTGAGCCGACGGTTTTGGACATCCGCCTGCCAAAGGCGTCGTATGCGTAAGTGACGTTTCCGGAGGGCGTCCCCGTCACCCCGATCAACTCCCCCCACGCGTCCCAGGAGAGCGTCTCGCCGTTCAGCGAAGTCAGGTTCCCGGAGGCGTCATACCTATGCCCGTCTCATGCTTAATCGGAATTTATGTTATACTCGAATCTACCCTCCTTATATCCTCTCAAAATGGAGTGCATATCGTCTTGTAAATATTTTGTCAACAGTACCGCAATTACCGCCGCTCCGCCTGCTATATGCCACATTCCCAATGTTTGATTTTTTTCCAGGATATCGTCGGTGGTGATGACAATTATATTTGTAGTGTGTTGCAAATTATTGTGTCTGTAATGCTCATGCACCGTCATAACGGAGTAAGCGATATCGCTCCCAGTCTCCAGAAACGCGATCGTGCCTGTCAAGTCATATTTTATTAGATCCACGGGATTTGTGCGTACGAATTTCAGACCGGCGGCTGTGATCGCCTCTTCAACTGTTGCCCTGATGGAATCTGTTTTGATTGACAGAACAATAGGTTTATAATCGCCTGTATTTTTCATTTCTCATCTCCTCATTGAACCACACTCAGAGGTCCGGTTAGATAACCATTGATTTCAGGTGTGGCCACAGTAAATGCCCATCCATCGTGACTTAATATGGAACTTCTCCAGCCATCTCCAACATTCGCGGTCACCAGATAATTTCTATCCTTAAACATTTTATGCATCAGCATTTTATGCAAATCCTCTGGCAAAAACACCTTTGTGTAGTTCCATCGCAGGTGCGGTCGTGACCTGATTATTGTTATTTTAGCTCCATCCCCCCGTTCCCGCCTCCAGATTGTTCGCGAGATCGAAAGAGAAGAACGCCGCGTTCGCTTCCGGCTGTCCGTTCACTTGAAGTTGCTCGGATTCTGCGGAGAGACGACCCCGGGGATCGTACTTGTAAGCGTCCGTCCCCGTCGCGGCTGTTCCCGTCTCGCTCTGCCCGGTGACCTGATCCAGGTAGGAGTGCGTGAGCGCGTAGCTTTCGAACGGAGCGCCGTTCACCGTCTCGCTCACTCCGTTCAGGTAGAACGGCGCGGCGGACGCGTCCCCCGGCTGCCCGCTCGCCCCGTAGAAGTAGGCGGAGGCGATGGTCGCTCCGGCGGAGGTCACAACGGACTGGGACGTCATCCTTCCCGAATGATCGTAGGTCCAGCTCGTCGTCTCGCCGAACGGATTCCTCATTGATACGATCCTGCCGTCCGCGTCGTACCCGTAGGTCGTCACGCCGACCGGCGAGGTCATGGAGGCAACATGTCCGTCCCCGGTGTAAGTGTACGACACGGTGTAGGAGTAATTGCCAACCGACGGTGGTGAAAATCCATTTCCACTTTCCGGTGGCGTTGTTTATGGCGCAGAGCTTGCCGTCTAAGGTGGCGATATAGATCATCCCGCCTTTTCCGATCACAGGCAAGCATCCGAAACCCCGTCGATGGCGAAAGCCCACTTTTCTTTTCCATCTACGCCGTTTATCGCTTGGATTTTTTGATCTAACGAACCAATATTGTATAGTGTTCCGATCGGTCCGATACCAAGCGGGGCTCCCACATTTATATAATCGCTGGAGTGCGCCCATTTCACTTTGCCGGTGTCACCGTTCAACGCATAAACTTTCTTTTCCGTACTGATACAGACAGTACCATCCTTCATAATTACTGGATGTGAGACGAGCATGCTACCTGTATGACATTCCCATCTCTCTTTGCCGGTATCGATATTCAGCGCATAGACAACTCCCTTTTTCAGAGTGCTGGAGCCAACGTAAATCGTTTGGTTCGCTCGGATCGCTGGGATGGTTATGTGACCGCGTTTGGTAACATAAACCCAAATTTCTCTTCCTGTGCTTCCGTTAAATGCATATACTTTCCTGCCTGCGCATGTATAAAATACACCGGTCAAATCGAAAATCGGAGAACTGAAAGGATGGTTTGAAGTGAGGGACCATTTTAGTTTTCCGGTTACACATTCTATCGCATACATCTTCCCTTTGGGATTCGCATTCGATCCAATACCCACAGCAACACAGATCGTTCGATCCCTTGTAATCATTTTGTTGCCAAGCATGTCGCCATTAGTGTCAAAAGCCCATTTCAGCTTGCCGGAGTTACCATTCAACGCATAGACTTTCTGGTCCTCGGAACAAACATATACCGTTCCGTCCAATCCGATAGCCGGAGATAACCAGATGAAGTTGCCGGTTTTAAACACCCACTTTTCTTTTCCGGTGGAGTCATCGAGAGCATAGAGATATCGATCCATCGATCCGATATAAACCGTATTATGAGGACCGATTATAGGTGAATCACTTATTCCGCTTCCGGTATTAAAAGACCATTTCAACTTACCGGATACGGAATCCAAGCGTAAACGTTGTGATCATCCGCTCCGAAGTAGATTGTCCCATTCTTGCTTAAAATGGGAGAAGATTCGATCATCGATTTCGTAAAAGTGGTGAACGCTCAACCTACCTTTCCACTGGCTTTCGCATTTCCTCCTGATCGGTTACCATTGGAACTCGATGCAGTCGCGGACGAGCTTGCAGCGCGTTTGTTGTCATTAATCCAAGAGTGGATTGACTGACCACCCTTGCCACAGCCCGTCAAAGCTAATGCGATCACCACAACCAATAAATAGGAATTCATGTGCATGTTCCGCATTTTTTCTCCTATGAACATTCGCCGATTTAGTTCTCTGCACTGGTTCAAAATAGTTGGTTGAAATCATGCGTCTCGATTGGAATACGGGAAATCCACATTTGTATTTAGCTATCCTATGCATCTTGTTCATCAATGCAATATTTGTATTCTTTGTTTGGCGAAATCGTTATTTTAATTGCTTGAAATCCCTTACATCCTCCTTATGGATCGCCATGGTCTTGGTCGAAGTCTGGATCGTCGTGTCAATAAATCTTATGTGCCTGGCGTAGCTGATCCGCAATCCTTTCTCGGCGGAGATGAATACATGCTTCAATTCAAGATGAGAAACGGGCTTCTCCGGCAACCCTGATATCATCCCCGCCCTCTTGCAATCCGTGGCGTGAAGATTCCGGACGGTGATGTCGCGCCAAACGGGAGTGGTTGCGGTGACGGGTTGCGGAGCGTCCGGATGACTGAACTTCGGCGGATGAGGGTAATAACTCAGGATGTTAATCGCCACTCCGACGTTCTTCATGGTGATATTCCGATAGGTCAGGTTCTCCACCAACCCTCCCCTGCCCCTTTCGGATTTCAAGCGAATGCCGTTCTCGGTGCCATTAAAGACGCAATTCTCCACCATCACATCCCTCACCCCCGATTCGGTGAAGCTCCCGATTGACATGCCATGCCCGTGCAGGAATATGCAATCCGAGACCAGTATATTTTTACACGGTCCAAAGGGCTTCCTGCTATGATCCATTCCCGAACCAATCGCAATGCAGTCATCCCCTGTATCAATCGTGCATTTGGTTATCGTCACATTCCTGCAATGCGTGGGGTCAATGCCGTCGGTGTTTGGCGAGTTACTGGGTGCGTGAATGGTCACGCCATCTATCCTCACATCAACGCAATACTCCGGATTCAGATGGATGTTCGGAGAGTTGACCAAGGTGACCCCTTGAACAAGAATATGCTTGCAATGATCAAATACCACCATCTGAGGGCGCCTCATGGATTCGCCCCTCTTCTTCGCTTCAAGAAAAGCCTTCCACCATGGAGCGCCTTGACCATTCAAGGTTCCCTTGCCGGTAATCGCGATATCGGATCCATTTCTCGCCAAAAGGAGGGGATGATACCCTCCATTCGTGAGAGCGTACGCCTCTTTCCGATCCGTAAAGAGAATAATCGCACCGGAGGATAAGCGCAGGTTGATATGGCTTTTAAGGTCGATGGGACCGGTTAGATATCTGCCATTTGGAACCTCGATGGTTCCTCCGCCCGCCTGTTCACACGCTTCCATGGCGTCACGAAACGCATTCGTATCGTCCGTTATACCGTCGGGTTTCGCGCCATAGCTTTGAAGGTTGAAGATGCGATTGGGGATTTTCAACGGGGCGGCGTTTGCGTATGTGGATAGCGAAATAAAGAGGCATCCGAGGGATAACAGCAGACGCGAAAAGTTCCAGCCGAACGAACTATGACGAACCATGATGATCTCCTTCGTGAAAAACGATCTAAAGCCCAATTATCAAGGAGTACGATGCGAAGTGTGCAATGCGCTTTCGGGATGGATCTCCCCCTCCATCTCCTCACCCCGTAAATACCGTCTCAGTTCCTCAACGATAAACGCCCCCATTCGCCTGCATTCGCCATCCACGGAGCCTGCGATATGAGGCGTCAGGAAGACGTTCGGGAGTGACCACAACGGGGATTCGTTCTCCGGAGGTTCGGGATAGGTTACATCCAAAACCGCCGTTAAGTCCTCGCGCTCACTCAAGACCTCGATCATCTCCCTCTCTATTATAACCGCCCCTCGGGAAGTGTTGATAAGCGTCGCGCCTGGTTTCATGGAAGAGATATGCGCTCCTGTGATCATGCCCTCCGTCTCGGGAAGCCAAGGGGTGTGAATGGATACGACGTCCGAACGAAAGAAAGCGTCCTCCAAGCTTACTCTCTGGACCCCGAGATTGCGCATCTCATCGTCGGAGATGAAAGGATCGTAGACGATGACCTCTAGATCAAAATCCTTCAGGCGACGCGTGACTTCCTTTCCAATCGCCCCTAACGAAACCAACGCCACCGTGGAGCCGTAACCTCCAGGCAGAGTTTCATGCTTGCGCGGATAGAATGGAGCGCCATGCATAAGACGCATAAACCTCAGTGCATGCTTAAGGGAAAAGAGGATAGCCGCGAGGGTGTACTCCGCCACCGGAATTCCATTGATCTTCGCGGCGCTGGTGACACGAATGCCTCGCTCCCACGCCTCTCGATGAATCATCCCCCCCGTCGCCCCCGCCCCATAGAGGAATGCTTTGAGTTTTGGAGCGCGGCTTAAAAAGGTGGAGTCCAATATCGGTCCTCCCCAACCGGAAAAGATAATCTCAACATCCTCCAGAAGCGATGGATCGAACGAAACATCCTTTGGGGAATAGGAGACATCGGAAATATCCACCAACTTTGAAATATCCCGTCTCTCCTCGACGCCGTAGATTTTATTGAAGGAATCGGATGACAACACATATAAAGCCCGGGGCTTGGCGAAAGATGACATGACATTTCTCCAAAAAAATAATTAGGAATGTTTTACCCCGTAGTCAACCCTGATTTCATTTTCCCTCTCGTAGGAATGAAAAAGCGACGCATCGCCGAGTTGCACTCGATGCGTCGCTTCCATGGGCATGCAGGTGAAGTCTTTAACTGCTTGGACTGCCTGATCCGGTAAGAGCCTGTGTCAATTCGGTGTTCAATGTTTGGAAAAGAGACGCGATCGGGCTTTGCGAACTGGAAGAGTTCTGCGAATTGCCGGATGATTGGGATCCATCCGAAGCGGAGACTGATCCGCTGTGATGATGCCCATGACGCCCGCCATGCATGGCGCCCATCAATTGGCTCACGGAATTGTTTTGTCCGTAGGCGCCTTGAACTCCGCCGTTAGCGCTTTGCGAAGGTTGAAGCGGAGCCAAACTGTCCGTTTGCGCCGCTTGTTGCAGTTTCGCGGCGAATGAATCCAATTGTTGCCCCTGTGCGCCGCCCACCTGCTGAGCCGTCTGTTGCACCTGTGTCGCCATCTGTGAAACCACCTGTTGGAACTGGCTGGGATTCTGGGATAGAAGGCTTTGAAGGTTGCTCATAAACTGTCCTGGTCCGGATATCCGCACATCACTTGCCGGAACGGATGACGAAGATGTCGTCGAGATGGGATCGGTGGAGTTTGTTGTGTTTTGTTGAATCTGCAGAAGAGATCCAATGGACTGTAATCCGTTGACGTCCTGCAGACCAATCCCTGAAATGGTCATTGGAGTTCCCCCTTGTTAGTTGCATTCGTATTATAGTTGTCTATATGCAACTATTGTCTTAGTATCGGATGGAAAACCCGTTTTCCGTAGGCCATTCTGAAAATATTTTATCGCTATCATAAAAAAAAAGGATGCAAGTATGTATTAATTCATTGTATTATATGTATGAGGGATTCGTAAGATTCCCTCTCACCCTTCATCTTATTTTCATGAAAAGAGCTGCCACTATGAAACCATCACAAGAACAAATCGAGCATTTAAGACGGTCGCTCACACTGGTCATGAGAAATGTCGTCACCAGCGTGCCTATGCCTCCATCCATGGCAAAGCTTCCAATGATGCAGTACAAATGCCTGCAGCTTGTCATCGAGAGGGAAGGGAGTAAGTTAGTGGACATCGCCCAAGCCTTGGGTGTGGCGCTTCCGAGCGCATCGCGATTAGTGGAACGATTGGTAAGGCAGGGATTGGTTGAGAGAAAGCCCGATCCTTACGACAGAAGAGCGGTTCGCCTAACGTTAACGGAACGATCCAGAGAGGCGGCGTCACAACTTCATTCTGAACGCTTGGCGCACCTTTCCGATTGCATCAAGGATATGGATGCCGAGTTGCTGAATAAAATTATTGAAGCGTTGGATATTTTAGCGACGACCTCCAATCGGCTGCATTTGCCGGACGATGAGAAATATCCGATCCTTCCAATCGGTCTTAATGTTGACCGCCTCTCCTCGGAGAACAGCATCGTGCATCAGTGATCTCTGTAAGGGATTGGGGTTTTAATTCCGATCAAATGCATTCTGCAATCGGTTTATGGGGCGCGAATCATGCCAGGAGGCTGATTTGCGCCTTGGTACATTCATAGCTGTGGAGGGCAATCGATATGACCCGTTGCACAATCCTGCTTTTAGCCTCTGTCATTTTCGCCTTCAAACCGGATAATTCATTTGCCAAGTCCGAGCATTCGCCTGCAACACCCCCCTTCCCCATCGCCGTGTGGCTTCAAAATCCCGTTTTGGCTCCGGAATATCAACATGCCGGATTCAATCTTTACGTGGGTTTATGGCAAGGGCCAACGGAAGCGCAGCTTTCAGCTTTGAAGAAGTCGGGAATGAGAGTTATCTGCGAGCAAAACGATATAGCGTTAAAGCATTTGCAAGACCCAACGATCTTCGGTTGGATGCAGCAAGACGAACCTGATAATGCACAGCCATTGCCTCAGGGAGGGTACGGTCCATGCGTTCCCCCGGCAAAAGTGGTGGATATCTACAAGAAAATACATTCCAACGATCCCTCTCGCCCCAGCATGCTCAATCTCGGGCAGGGGGTGGCGAACGATCAATGGGTCGGAAGAGGGACAGGGGCGAAACTCTCAGACTATCTCACCTATGTGAAAGGAGGCGACATCATCTCCTTCGACATCTACCCAATCGCACAATTCGGGTCGGAAGAGGGTTTGAAAAAAATGTGGCTGATTGCAAAGGGCTTGGATCGCTTGAAGGAGTGGACGGACGGCGAAAAACCTCTTTGGTGCTGCATCGAGTGCACGGATATCGACGGGAGCGGCATGGCGACCCCTGATGAGGTGCGTTCCGAGGTTTGGATGGCAATCATCCATGGGGCGAAAGGGCTAATCTATTTCGTGCACCAGTTCAAGCCGAAATTCAACGAACACGCTTTGCTGGATGAACCGGAGATGCTGAAGACAGTCACCAAACTGAACTCGGAAATACAAGCCATGAATCCCATTCTTCAAAGCGGCTCTCCCCAAAGAGATATCACGGTGTCCAGCTCGAACAATGAAGTACCTGTCTCCATGCTTGTGCGCAAGTACAAGGGGGCCATTTATCTGTTCGCCATTGGAATGAGGGATGGTGACACGAACGCAACGTTCCATATCCCGGCGCCACTCTTACATTCCCGGGTGACCGTAATCAACGAAAACCGAACCATCGAGGTTCGGCAGGGAACGTTCCAGGATAGCTTCACTCCCTATCAGGTGCATATCTACAAGATATAGCCCAAAGTACTTCCATCTTATGCAAAAAAAGGGTAATTGCAAAATTCGTCTTTAAGGGATCTCCGCGATACTATCTCCTTTTTCCGAACTTTGCAATTACCTGAGAATCAGAGATGCCGCAAATTCATCCCTAATTCATTAATCTCAATTCGCGCATTGACCCACCTTTTCAGTTCACAACTCGCGGATAAAGCTTCGCACCTATCGAAACTAAAATAACTATCGAGACAATAAGCACTGCGAAATCATACCAGAACCCAAACACACCCACCCCATGTTGAAGCATCAGTGATCGCAAGGCATCCACCTCGTAGGTGAGAGGATTTGCTCGCGAAATCGCCTTTAGCCAATCAGGCATCATCGCGATAGGATAGATCGCATTGCTGGCGAAGAAAAGGGGCATCGTGATCACCTGTCCTATTCCCATGAATCGCTCTCTCGTTTTCACGATGCAGGCGATAATGAGGGACAGCGTGGAGAAAAGCGCAGCCCCCAGAATAACGGTAACCGCAACCCCCAAGAGCGCAAAAGGGTGCCAGTTCAATTTCACGTGCACAAGCAACGCGAGAAGGTAGATTACAATCGCCTGCATGAGCCCTCGTATCCCTGCCGATACGGCCTTGCCCAGAACGATTGCAGGACGCGGAGTGGGACTGGCCAGAAACTTGTGAACGATGCCCAAATCCCTCTCCCAAATGATGGCGATCCCGTAAAAGATCGCTATAAAGAGCACGCTCTGAGCCAAAATACCCGGCGCCATGAAATCCAAATAACGAATGCCGCCGGTTGGAATGGCTCGAGCGCGAGTAAAAACCTCTCCAAAGATTAATAACCATAACGCCGGCTGCACGGCGCGTGTGAACACCTCCGTGGGATCGTGACGAAGCTTACGAACCTCTAGTTCCGCTATCACCGCCGTTTTAGTTATAAAGGTCCATGCGTACGATAGGGTCCCGGTTCGGGCGGCGATTCCGGATGATGCGCTACCCGATGCGTCGCGCATTTCTCCGCGCTCTTGTGGTATCACGGAAATTCCCTCCTAACTCGTTTTCGTCCATCACATCGCCTGTGTAATGGATGAAGACATCATCCAACGTTGCTTCTGGCTTATCCAAGGAAGCCTTCAATTTCTCTGGAACACCAATGACGGCTATTTTCGCGTGATGCATGATAGCTATTCTGTCGCAAAGGTAATCCGCCTCCTCCATGTGATGCGTGGTTAACAGGATCGTGGTGCCGTATTCCTCCCTCAACTGCTCCAAATTATCCCACACCGCTTTTCTCGCCAGAGGATCCAAGCCGACCGTAGGCTCATCGAGAAAGAGAATCGGGGGGTGATGCAGGATCGATTGGGCGATCTCCAATCGACGTATCATTCCGCCAGAATAGTCCCTCACAAGCTTGCCGGCGGCTTCCTCCAAACCCATGAACGTCAAAGATCTTTGAATCCGCGCTTCTCGCTCCTTGCGCGGAAGGTCATAGAGTTTTGCAAATATGAGCAAGTTCTCGTATCCGGTCAGAGCTCCATCGGCGGATAACGCTTGGGGAACATATCCTATCAGTCTACGCACCTCCCCTGCATGATGGATTAGATCAAAATTTTGCATGTAAGCATTGCCGGACGTGGGCGGAAGCAGCGTGGTCAGCATTTTTAGAGTGGTGCTTTTACCGGCCCCGTTTGGGCCGAGTAGTCCGAACACCTCCCCTTTTTCCATGGTGAATGTGACCGCATCCACAGCCGTGAAAGTTCCAAAACGTCGCGTCAAGGATTCCGTTCGAAGAATTTCCATGTTATTTCCCGCCACTATCGACCCCGTTATTTTTTCGCTGTGTGAAAACATCCTTCAGCAAACGAAGGCCTTCTTTAATAAACGCACGTTGCTCCGGTGACGCCTCCCTTAGCCTTTTTGCCAACTTGCATTGGGTTTCAAGCCGCGCAACCTGCAACGTCCGCATTCCTTCGGGAGTCAGGGATAGGCGAATGTAACGTCTATCCTGTTCCGCTTCCCTTCTGGAGACCAACCCCTTTTCATGCAACGCCTCCACGATTTTTGAAATGGATGGAAGCGTCAATCCAATCTCCTCGGCAAGAGAGGATAACGAGGATTCCGGGTTGCGATTTAAATGCGCCAGAACGCGGAAATGAGGCAAGGGCATGATGTCTCCTCCCAATTCACGACGTTCAGCCCGTATCACGCGCATGATCAACGGCACCGTTTCCAGAATCATCGCCGCGCATTCGTCGATTTCATCAACGTCAATATTTTCATTCTGCAACTGTTTCATAACTTAATTATACGACTCGGAACAGGTGATTGTCAAGAGTCCCCGACGTGATTTTCAACTCATTTTACATCCCGTGCTCAAAATTGCCCTGATCGTTTGAAGTTGATCGGTTAGGGTATAATCCGCTATCACATTTCGAGCAAGGGTAGGTCCATGAATATCAGGGAACGATTGAAACTTTTCTGGGCGGGGGAACGTCCGGATATCATACCCTACACCATCTATCAAAACGAATGGAGACACACTCAAAACGAGCCGGAGTGGCAACCCATGTTCGATGCCGGACTTGGAGTGACATGGCATGTATGCCCGTTCCGTGAGGAAACGAAGGGTGTGGAATATCTTCACGATGAATACTCTGAAAACGGTGAGTGGTATCATCGCCAAACCATCAAAACGCCCGTCGGGCGCCTGTATCAGACGTGGCTGAATGGCTGGGCGCGAAAGCACCTATTGGAAACGGCGGAGGATTACAGGGTGATGATTTGGATCGTGCGCCACACGGATTTCACCACAAGATACGAAGAATTTATAGAAATGGAGCGAAAAATCGCGCCCCATGGAGTGGCTCTCTCCGCCATAGGCCGCACGCCTCTTCAAACCATCCTCGTGGACTTCGTGGGGCTGGAAAACTTCTCCCTGCACTTGATGGACTTGAAAGACGAAATAGAAGAGCTATATGATTCCTTGCTGGCGAACTTTAGAAAGAGGGTTCAGATCGCTTCGGAAGGACCTGGCACGTTCGTATCCAACCTTGAGAACTTCACTGCGGAATCATTAGGTCCCAAAAGGTATGAAAAGTACCTTCTGCCGGTTTACAAGGAGTGCTTTCCGATCCTCAGCCAAGCGGGCAAGATCGTCGGATCCCATTACGATGGTCGAACGGCATCCTGCAAGAATCTGATCGCACAAGCCCCGATTGATCTCATCGAGTCTCTCACGGAGCCTAATGAGGGGGATTTGCCATTGGAGGAGGCGCGCATAGCTTGGCGTGATAAGCTGTTCTGGTGCAATATTCGCGTCGGAGATTACAAGCTTCCGCCTAAAAAACTGCATGACAAGGTACTGGACATGGTGCAACGCGGCAGCGATAACGGCAGGCGGTTCGCCTTTGAGGTTTCGGAACAATATCCCGACAACTGGCGAGAATCGATACCGGTGGTGATAGAGGCTCTTCAGGAAACCCGGCAATAACGCCTAAATGACTCAGCTGTTGAATCTTTATCCATTACGGTCTTTTCCGACGATACCAAGGAATCTATGACATCTTTCGAATTTAACGCAAAACGAAACGATAACCAGAACCCCCATTCCGATCTTTTGTTTCGTCAATAAGCATATGCGCCTGACGATAACATCATGTGCGTTCGATGTCGCCTCGCCCATGGCGTTCAAGTGATCCTGATAATATTCTCCTACTCTCATGATATAGCGAGGAACAAGAATATTTCATACAGTGTTGGCTATTTTGCGTCTATGGTCGGTGACGCGTTCGAAGATCGAACCGCCTGATAAAAAAGGAGCCCTCCATTGAGGAATCTGCCTCATCTATCGCTCCTATCATTCCTAAAATCCCTACGAATTGAGCCTTCCACGAGAAGCGACAACTATCCGTCGTTAGGGTAAGATATCCTTGAAAAATCATATCTCACGCTCACAGGCAATTTGAGAATCCTAAAAGCCACATGCCCATGAATCTGACGCCAAGGACAAATGCTCTTATTTCCACGGAGAGGAATCAATTGCCGGATGCGCAACAGATTCGCAATCATTCGTCCGGAAACCGGGGATCGTATCCGGATAGTGACCTCCAAGGAGTGAAAGATTAACGGAATGCATTTCGCCGAGTTACTGTTATTCGTCTTGTTGAGCCTTGCCATTTTCACATTCGCCGACGCCAACGTTCAACCCATCCAACAATTCATGTGGTATCGGAACACAATCAATGAAGGGCCGGATTATTACGTGGCTTTTCGAGGTCATTTCGATCTTAAGAAGGAACAAGATTACGAGATCCGACTGATAGGCGCATCGTGGTATGTCGGCTGGATGGACGGTCACTATTTTTGCGAAGGCCCTGCGAGATTTCCCGCAGCCTATCCCGAATATCAGACTTACCGTATCCGCCTCTCCGCCGGACACCACGTTTTGGCGATAGAAGTGCATCAGATCGGGGTGGTGACGCGGATCCTCGACAATCCCAGACCCTTTCTTCATTGCGTCGTGATGCAAGGCGACGACGAAATACCGGTGACCTGGAAATGCATCCGGTTGAATGGATATGATTCGCAGGTCCGACGAATTAATCCCGAACTTGGATTTATGGAGTGGTGCGACACACGTCAGATTCCAGCGGGTTGGAAAGAGGATGATTTCGACGATTCCGGATGGAATTCCCCGGTCTCGGTGAATCCCAATATCGGCAAGTTGGAACCGCTTACCACGGCGAACACACTCTCCATCGTTCATCAAATAAAGTGCATCGCATCAGGGGAGTTTGTAAATGAGTTCGGTTATGAAAAGGACGATCCTGCGGCGCGTTTTTACCTTGCCAACCTAACACCCAAAAACAATCCGCCAGACGGCGTATGGAGGAGGTACGACTTGGGCAGGGTTCGCTTGATGCGCCCAAGGTTCCTCTTGGATTTGCCGGCGGGCGCGGTTGTGGAATTCGCCTATTCCGAGGAGCTGAGAGGCGGCAGGGTCTCTCCATGGATCACGCTCTCCGGAGGGGAATCCTGCAATATGGATCATTATGTCGCTCGCGGCGGGGTGCAGGAGTTCTTTCCACTCACGCCAAAGGGCGGACGGTTCCTGGAAATTCACGTATACGCCCCCCCGAAACAGGTTCATTTTATCAAGGAGGAGATCGTCGAGAGAACGTATTACAGCGATCCGCAAGGCTCATTCCACACCGATGATCCTTTGCTAAATAAGATATGGTCTGTTGGGGTCGCAACCCTTCGGGCATGCAGCGAGGATGCTCTGATCGATAATCCCACAAGGGAACGAGGGCAATGGACCGGGGATGTGGTATCGGTGGGAATGGATATCTCTTCGGTATCCTACAACGATATGCGCTTGCTAAAACGAGGATTGGTACAATCCGCCGAATGCGCGCGCTCCGATGGTCTTGTGGCGGGACTCTCCCCAGGCGGCGCCGCTTATCTCACCACTTATGCGGCGCAGTGGGTAACGGCATGCGTGCATTATTGGGAACTGACCGGAGACCGCTCCTTATTGGAGAAGCTATACCCTGCTGCGGTGAACAACATCAAGGCGTTTGAAAAACAGACGACTAGCAATGGCGTCAGCGACTCGTTGGGTTGGGGATTTGTGGATTGGGGCTATGTGCCAAACCCGGGACCCTCCGACATGGCGGTCAATTTGTACTATCTCGCCGCCCTTCGCGACATGGTTCGCTGGTGTGACGTTATCGATAAAAAAAACGAAGCGCCCCATTATCAAGCCTTGGCGAATCAAATGTCCGCTATCATAGGGCGGTATTACTCCGAGGAATTCAAAAAAGGCGGTGACGCATGGCAACGCATAGGATATCATCGCGCGGTTCTCGGGCTGAAAATGGGTTTTTTCCATGGCGAAGATGAAAAAGTCTGCGTCAAGTACATCATGGATCATATGCTGAAATGCTTTCCCAACAATCCTAACGCCCCCAGATTAAGCGATCCCGGTGCGAATAACCCAATGCTGATCACACCGTATTTCGGTCACTACGCCATGCCTGTGCTGATCGAACATGGGGAGATGAATTTCGTGCTGGAGCAATATCGTAAATGCTGGGGATGGATGCTGGGGGACGACCGCACCACCTGGCTGGAAGTTTTCGACACCCGTTGGAGCCATTGCCATCAATGGTCAGGATGTCCGACTTGGCAGATGTCGCGTTACATACTGGGACTTCAACCGCATTATGACTTGGGAGAGCGAAATTATGTTTTAAGCTTGTATCCCGGATCGCTCAGGGAGGCGAACGGAAAGATCCCGTTGCTAGGCGAAAAGGGAGTCATTGAGATAAGATGGGTTCGTGAATCCGATGGAATTCACTACCACTTGAAAACCCCCGTGCCCATTTACCTGCATATCCCCCCAAATATGGAAGGCGAAGCAAAGCCTGAGAGAGTGGATAAGGTGTCCGGAGATTGGTCCATAATACTGCCGATTAGGGGATAATTCATGCGGTGATTTATGTTTCCATCGATGCGTGGAAGTCGGTTCGCGTTGACCCAAAATGTCTGGATTCATTCCTATGCATGCCCGTATCCTCCCGCCTCGATATTTCGCCGCATTTGGCGGATAAGAGATACGCCTTCAACATACGTCAATCTCTTTACACTGCGAGGTCAGTAATCAATACGAACCTCAAAAACGCTCTTTCGCCTCCTCATGCAAGCGCAGGAAACCAAATAATTTGGCAGGTTTAATCAAAAAAACAGCAACTCAGTGAATACCTCAAAGGTTTGGCTTGGATTTGCTTCGCAAGGCTGCTTTACAAAAAAAGTCCTCATATTTGAGCATCGAATGGGATACTCGTCGAACAAACCCTGATTTTATCCGACAAAAATGTGACACAATATGGATGTGATTTGGCTAGCCGTCAATATCACCTCGCTCGTTCCAAGGAGACACCTCATGAAAATCGGTCTGTTTGGCATCGGTTTGGACACTTACTGGGGTCAGTTCCCATCTCTCCTTCCTCGCCTAAGCGGTTATCTCGAAACCGTCAAGGCTCGCATTGAAGCCTTGAACATCGATGTTATCAGCGCCGGCATGGTGGATTCCCCTCAAAAAGCGCGGGAAGCAGGGGATTGTTTCAAACGCGAAGATGTGGAGATGATTTTCCTCTACATCTCCACTTACGCTTTAAGCTCCACGGTATTGCCGGTGGTGCAAAAGGCGAATGCGCCCGTAATCGTGCTCAACCTGCAACCCGTGAAGGCGATAGATTACAACTCCTTCAACGCGTTGGGAGATCGTGGTCTGATGACGGGGGAATGGCTCGCGCATTGTCAAGCCTGCTCGGCGCCGGAGATTGCCTCCGTTTTCAACAGGGCGGGTATCGAATACCATCTGATCACCGGCACTCTTGACCCCGATTCGGAGGCTTGGAGTGAGATCGGGGATTGGGTCTCCGCCGCCAAGGTTCGCGAAGGGATGCGGCTTAACCGGGTCGGCGTATTAGGGCATTACTACGGAGGGATGCTTGATGTCTACAGCGATATGACCCAGCAATCCGCAGCATTCGGATGTCATTTCGAGATATTGGAGATGTGCGAACTCAAGGCCTTACGGGACGCTGTCTCGGATGAGGAGATAAATACCAAGCTAAGGCAATTTCATGAGGAGTTTGTGGTAAGCCCGCAATGCTCCGCACATGAATTGGTGAGAGCCGCTAAAACCTCTTGCGCCTTGGATAAACTGGTTCAAAACCATCAAATCGGCTCCATGGCTTACTATTACGAGGGGTACGAAGGCAATGAATACGAGGATATCGTCACTTCGGTCATAGCCGGCAACTCCCTGCTCACCGCGCATGGCGTTCCTGTGGCGGGGGAGTGCGAAATCAAAAACGCTCAGGCGATGAAGATATTGGACCTCTTCGGATGCGGTGGCTCTTTCTCTGAATTCTACGCGATGGACTTTAACGACGACATCGTGCTCCTGGGGCATGATGGTCCCGCCCACCTCGCCATAGCCGATGGCCCCGCCAAATTGGTGCCTCTCCCTGTCTACCACGGAAAACCGGGCAAGGGATTATCCATAGAGATGAGCGTGAAAAACGGGCCGGTAACGCTCCTATCCGTCATACAGGATGGACATGGCAAGCTGAAACTCCTCTTCGCGGAAGGAGAATCGGTTTCCGGCCCCATTCTTCAAATTGGAAACACAAACAGCAGGTACAGGTTCCCCATCGGCGCGAAAGAGTTCGTAAATCAATGGTGTTACGCAGGCCCTGCGCATCATTGCGCCATTGGAACCGGTCATATCGCATCGAAACTGGAAAAACTCGCCTCGTTGATCAGCATGGAATCCATTCGGATATGTTAATTGCAAAAAAACACATCGAATGTTCATAATGGTTCATGACATGATAGGCGATGCGCGTGATGTACTATTTCACTATGATTGCAAAGGAGAAATTCGTTGACACCTAACCCATTCCTCGGAGTCCTTTTGCATTGGACCGGTGGACTCGCAGCCGCCAGCTTTTATATCCCATACAAGCAAGTCAAACGTTGGTCGTGGGAAACGTACTGGCTTGCCGGCGGCTTTTTCAGTTGGATCATCATGCCCGCACTGATGGCTTCGCTGTTGGTGCCGGGGGTATGGTCTATTTTAGCTCACACCCCCATATCCGTCCTATTTTGGGCGTTTCTGTTCGGGATGTTATGGGGCGTGGGGGGTTTGACATTTGGATTGACGATGAGATACCTTGGCATCGCCTTGGGAATGGCGGTCGCTCTCGGCTACACGGCGGTGTTTGGCACGATGATCCCGCCTATCTTCCACGGACAGCTTTCAAACATTTTTTCGACGATGTCGGGCAAATTCATTCTGCTTGGGGTGTTTGCGAGCGTGATAGGCATTGCCGTCAGCGGGTTGGCTGGAATGTCCAAGGAGCGTGAGCTCACCACGGAACAGAAACAGAGCACGATCACGGAATTCCATTTTGGCAAGGGCATGTTGATCGCCACCTTTTCCGGCATCATGAGTTCCTGTATGGCTTTCGGACTGGATGCGGGCAAACCGATTAACGATTACGCCGTGAAAATCCTGCAACTCCACGGTAGGTCTGCAATATGGCAGGGTTTGCCGGTTCTCATACCCGTGCTGCTGGGCGGTTTCGTAACCAATTTCGTCTGGTGCGCCGCGCTGAATATTAAAAATCGATCCGGAAGAGAATATTTTGGCGTCATACAGGGGCGCAAGGAAGGAGCCTCGCTCATTGGCAACAACTATCTCTTCTCGGCAATGGCTGGAATAACGTGGTATCTTCAGTTCTTCTTCTACACCATGGGTCAAAGCAAAATGGGTAGTTACTCTTTCTCCAGTTGGACCTTGCATATGGCAAGCATCATGATCTTCAGTATGTTGTGGGGAATCGCTCTCAAGGAGTGGAGGGGAACCAGTAAACGCACTCATTGGCTGATCGGGCTTGGCTTGGCGGTTCTTGTATCATCCACCGTGATTATCGGGTATGGAAATTATCTGAATATCCCGAAGTGAGATTGAAATGTAGCGGCAAGTGAGGCGTTTCCAGAATCACTTGCCGCCTTCATGACGTTTTCCGCTCTCCAATAATCGAGGGAGCATTTGTTTGACAATCCGTATGGCATCGTCTATTTGCTCGCGGTATTGTTGATTGATGGCCTTGAGGCTTACGGGAACGCCTTTGCTGTAATAAGCCCGCATCACCTTGCCAATTGCGGCGGTTCCAGCGTAGGCAATGGCTCCGCGCGGAACAATACCGATGCCGGCGGGCATTAAGTCCAACACTTCCCGAGCGATCGATTTCCAACCGAATGCATTTCCGAATATCGGAAGCATCTCCATGCCTCTCGATCGCCAATCCGCCTCGAACCCGTAAATCACACCCAACTTAAGCGTCATCATCATCTGGTTCTTCGTCAAGGTGATGATATCCCCCACCATGGAGACTGGAAGCAACGGGATCGCAAATGGGAAAACCGTGGGGAGGGAGTTGATGATCACGAATTGGGCGTTCACCACACAACACTCCTTGATAACCTGATCCGCCTTGGGCTCACGGAACGCCGGAATATGACGGGCAAGGGAGAGACTAATATCGCCTCTGCATTCCAATATTCGTAAAATCAACTTGCGCCAGTCTCCGAAATATCTCAGGTGAAAATAGTATTGCGATATATTTTCGTCAAGAGGCGCGGTGTCTCTTGAATCGATGATGATATCCTTCTCCCCGTAGGATGACGGACATTCATCCACGAATTCCACCTGATGAGACGAGTCCAAAATCTGGCTTATGGGATGTGACTTGAACAGCATTGTTTCGATGCCTTTGCGATCCCGAGGGCTGCATACTACGTATATTCTAAATGGAATTTGGCTTTCATCCTCAATGTCCTGAGGGGAAACCTCCTTAAGGAGTTTCCAAAACTGATTGGTGGTTTTCGTAATTTGCATCGAAACCTCAATATCTTCAAATGATTGGTGACAATGCTATCATTATACCAACGAATCCGCCTGCGTTGCTTTAGATTGAACACATGATATGGAGAGCGATAATCCTTAAACGACTCATTTCACGACTGTTCTATGTTATAATGACAGCTGATAATGAAATCGCCTCTGGCGCATGTAAAAATCTCCCAATAAGCGTGGCAAGCTTAAATCCCTGAAAAAATGGTCGGTTTGTAACCCTACGGGAGACAGAGTTATAGGACGGCTTTTGAAGGGGAATATCGTATTTGACGGGAAAAGGAACCTTGAACTGGCGGATTGAACCCGGTGATATCCTTCAATTGAGGAAAGCTCACCCTTGCGGAAGTCGCACGTGGAGAGTGCGACGCATTGGAGCGGATATCGGATTGATATGCGAGGGATGCGGACATGCAATTATGATGGATCGCGAACAGTTGCTCAAACGCATCGTGCATTTGGAAAAACCCGGGGGGAAAACATGATACGACGAATCACTTTTATCCATTCCGTATTCAAGGGAGGTGGAAAAGCGATCCACACCCCCATGGTATTGGGGATGTCGGCGCTCTTGCTGCTTCTTGTCATTCCAGGCATGCAGGATAATCCCGCCGAGCCGAACACCCATTCCGCGCAGCCAAGCGTCAATCAATCCCCGCAGCCGATTCAACGCTACATTGCGGTTGACGCATGCACGAACACCGGAAACCTTACTACGACGGATGCGATCATCCAACAATATCCTACGCTTCCGGATATGGCGAAGCAACTTCTCAAAAAGATGAACCTGGAAGGAATGAAGTTGCCTCCGGAGGGAGCATCCGACACGAACGGCATCGTCGCAACGCGCGAAGGGGACAACATACGACTGCTATTCACAAACACCAGTGACAACAAGATACGAAACATCATTACTATAAAACTTCCCGCCGGGTGTCTAACGTTCAGTAAAATAGACTTCCCTCTTCAGGGTTCCTCGGACGATATCGGATTGGATCGTTTGGAATCCGTTCCCCAATTGCATCCGGGAAATATTACGAAGGTGATCTGGCAAAAACCGGAAGAGGGAACCCTTTTGATCATTGAAAATCAAACGGCGCGAATGGTGGATAACACACAAAACCTCCTCGATGTCATCCGAGGCTTAAAAAAACATAGTTCTCATCTTTTCCGAATACTAAATGGTCCCTATAATGAATGTCGAGAGCAGATCAGCGTTGTGTCGCAAGGGGTTTCGGTATCCAACCGTTACGATCGATTAAGGAACATCCATCGTGCTCTGTTTCTTCTCTCCAATATTCAGACATTGCTTGAAAACATCAAACTTGCGAACCATACTATACTGGACAAGGAATTTGACGTCTACATCGGCGATCTTCGGGATTCCCTAAGCGAAACGAGCATGTGCTGTCTGCAATTGATGCCGCAATTGTATTGGCGTCGGATTTCCTCCGGAACGCCCGACACGTATGCGGTGAACATGACCTTGGCGAATTACGGAGGGCGTACCATTGGGAACGCGCGATTCGTTCTGCGTTCCAAATCGCACTCGCGTATCTCGCCCTCTGCGATCGCCATGCTCGGCTCCATCGGACCTGGGCAATCGGTGAAAGCGCGATTCCATTTGGAACTCACCCGTGGAGACCCAAATGACGACTTAAGCGCACGATTAGTGTATTATTTTGATCGATCTCCGGCGGTGGCGGATATAAATCCCTTGTGAATTATCTCCGCACTCGCAAGTTAAAGTATAATTCATGAGATGAACTGAATATCGCACAATCCCCTGCGAAATAAATGCAGCGTGGGGATTAACTTAGCCACCGCCCCTATTATATCAAAGAAGACTCATCCCGCAAGATGAGAGATCATGGAGGAGAAGCGATGAGTGTGAAGCGTCTTTCAATCTCACACCGAAATCTCGGGTTTGTTCTTTCGGCTGTGCTTTTACTATTCGCGTGCGTTATTGCTCGTGCGGATGTTACGATCACTTTCAATCATCAAGATGGGGAAACGGTTAGCAAAACCATCAATATCCGCGCAATGCTGGCTTACCCCGATAATGTATTCATCACCAAAGTGGATATCGAGGTGGATGGAAAGGTTATCGGAACGAAAACCGCAACTCCGTACGAGGTTTCCTTTGACACTCTGAACTACAACGACGGTCCGCACACCATAACGGCTATCGCCACCGAGTCGGACGGGACCACGGTCAAGGCGGACCTTCATCTTATCTTCGATAATCAGCTTTCCCTCGGTGCGGACAAACACGCTCAGATGGCGATGGAGGCGCTTCAGAAGGGGGATTTGGATACCGCGCAGGTGGAATGCGCCCGAGCGATGAAGATCAATCCGAATAACCCCAACGCAATCCGAGCGATGGCGCAGTACCTGAAGCAGAGCGGTCACCCGGATCAGGCGATCGATATGCTCAACAAACTACCCATTCCCGCCAACGACACAACCCTGCGAGCCATGAAAGTCTCCTTCCTGGTGGATGCTGCGGACAAAAATCTTCAATCCGATACGGCCATTCCCTACTTGAACCAGGCGGTGTCAATCTACAAGGAGATCAAAAAGATACAGTCTGAATCCGTGCCCGCAAACGCTTCCTCAACGGACAAGGATATGCTCCAAGGCGATTATTACGCCTCCATTTACGATTGGTACGATGCAATCCAATCCTATAAGAAATGCGGCAGTTTGGATAACGTACCCATTAATATCGCCAACCGTTTGGCGCTCGCCTACATTAATTCCGGCGATTTCATCAACGCTTGGAGCGCTTTGCGAGACCTCATTACTTCTCAGCGCGGGGACGCCGCAACCCATGCGCTTATGGGAATGTACTATGTGATCATGCACCAGCCGGACAAGGCGCGCAAGGCGGTGATCTCCGAAGTCGATTCCGACGCCACCGCCCCATCAAACGGAAGCATATCCACTACCGCTGACTGGATCATCGCAGCCTATGCGGATTTGCAGAGCGGTCAGAAAGTTCGCGCCGTAAAAGAGGAGTTGCAGGCGGCTGCCATGATGGGCGATCAGCCCGAAGTAAATCTCTTGCAAGCCTACTTCGCAAACAATCTGGACGATACTCACAAATTGCTCCTATCCGCCTTGGAGAAAAATCCGATGGCGTCCGTGGATTATTCCCTGACGGCCATCGAGGCTTTGACGCAAGGGAAACGCGTATATGACGTCGCTGGGATGCTGAGCGGATTTGGGTTGCATATCGATCCCACCAACCCATATTGCGAGTACTCCAGAGCGCTCTATTACCTCGCAGTGGATAACCCGACTAAGGCGCTCCCACTGGTGAGGAGCGTATTGCGCGTAAATGATTCCGCAGCGGATGTACACATGACGTTATCCTGTCTTTATCGAATCGCGCATCAGATAGACCCTGAAACGGCGGAATTGAAAGCGGCAAACAAACTGGATCCCAATAATTGGGGGGATACGCTGACACCGAACATCGACGACCTAATCAAAAGGGTGTTGAACTATACCTATTTTCCATTGCTGACGACCAACACCCTTTATCCGGTTCAAAATGTCGCGTCCGGAGACAACCATTAAAGACGGTTGACTGTTATCCGACGTCTTATGCATGCATCCACGATAGTGGGAATTCATGCCGGTAATGGCGGATTTGATTTTGGGAATGTTGCATTGCATAAAACCACGAGTTGCAAGGCGTTTCCATGGGTTTTTGCAAATACCTCATAGATCGTAACATGCCGTTGGAAATCGATCATAAAAAAAAGATTCCGATGGTCACTTGCAGGATATTTGTTTCGTAAGTTATAATGAATGAAATCGCTGGGGGTGCTGGCCTTAAGGCTTGCTGAGATTCCGAATTTCGGAGAACCCCTTACACCTGATACGGGTAATGCCGACGGAGGGAAGCGAACAAGTACAAAGACTTGTTACGCCGCTACTTTCAGCTCCCACCGAAGGTTGCGGCATTTTTTTCGCAATCTCGGTGGAGCCTCCTTCCCTCGTTCCCGATTTGAACGAAAGGATGGTTTCCATGTACGAGAAAAAGACGAACGCCTTTACATTGATTGAACTGCTCGTGGTGATTGCGATTATTTCGATACTCGCTGCTATTCTCTTCCCCGTATTCGCCCAGGCGCGAGAGAAGGCGCGAGAGATTACATGCCTCTCCAATGGACGGCAGATAGGCATGCAGGTGAGAATGTATGTGCAAGATTACGACGAAGTCATGCCCATTTTTTACGCCTACGATGTCAATCCGCCCGCAGGTCAGCCGGGTCACAAGGGGGTTGAGCTTGAGATCCTACCGTATGGAAAAAACAAGGATATTTTCCGTTGCCCGGATGACACCGGCGGTCCGGCGCAGGTTTCGGCAGACGGAGGTTGCCCAGGCACCACAAGTTACTGGCAATGCTATGGATCAAGCTATCGCTTCGATTCGGGAAGCTTTTCCATCATCGCCGGGGAATCCACTCAAAATGCCGGTTCGAGTTTCGAAACGGATTACACCACCAACCGAATCGTCACGGACGCCTCTTTCATGGATCCCTCCGATACAAGGATCATCCGCGACGAGATGTTTCCTTTCTTCACCAATCCGATCTACGGCTACACCCCCGGATATTACCAGCAATGGCATCCAAGAGGGGGAACCGTAATATTCGCCGACGGTCACGCCACATTTGTGGTGAGTTCCACGCAGTTTGATCAGGAGGTGGTCTGTCCGGCGGGTCAGAAAAGCGGGCAAACGGATCCGGCAACGGGGGAATGGTATTATTGGGAGTGTGATTAGTTGTATCCCGGCGTGAATTCATTCGCAAATCATGGGATTTTCGGGCGTATGATGAATGCGCAACCAAAGACATTCATAATATATGGAGATGCAAGCAAAAAATGGTCGATACGGAGGCAATCAAAATGAAATGCCTTATTTTAGCGAACGGGGTGGCTCCTAAAACCGCCGTGCTGTTACGATTGGTCCGAACCCATGATCTCTTCATCGCAACGGACGGCGCCGCAAACCATCTCAGCCCGAAAATCCCCCCTCCCGATGTAATACTGGGCGATTTCGACTCGATGGAGAATTCGATCCGGGAAGTGTATCCGACAACCAATTTTGTTCACACGCCCGATCAGGATACATCCGATATTGAAAAGGCTATCGAACACGCACTCAATGCCGGGGCGAATTTCATCACCTTGACCGGCGCCCTGGGGGGAAGGATTGATCATACCCTGGTATCCATTGGCATGCTTGTAAAATACAGCAAGGTGACGGAGATATCCATTCAGGAACAATCTTGCTCCCTGTTCCCTGTGCGAAGGTCGGCGGAGATACACGGCGTCCCAGGGGACACCTTGTCGCTGATCTCTTTCGACGCAGTGACCGATGTGAGGCTCGACGGAGTGCGATGGCCGATAAGAGGCGAGACGCTTTTGCCCTCCTCGCATGGGGTGAGCAATAGGATGACCGGCAATTTGGCGAGGGTATCGGTTGGGTCCGGAGTATTAATTGCCTGCCATATTGCGGCGTAAGTCTGATAGGGGATTTTATGAACAGAGCCCATTTTGCGGCGATCGATCTCTTCATATTGGGAGCGTACTTTGCGTTCACTTTAATCGTTGGATTCTGGCGGCGGAAACAAGCTACGGAGGACTATTTGATCGCCAACAGATCCCTCGCCCTTCCTGTGTTCGTCGCCACCCTTGTGGCGACCTGGTACGGGGGGATTCTCGGCGTCGGTGAGATGACTTACCGTTACGGGCTGGTGAACTGGACGACGCAGGGATTGCCGTATTATGTGTTTGCGTTGCTTTTCGCACTTTTCCTCGCCAAGCGCGTCCGGGAAGCCTCCCTCTACACAATCCCCGACAAGCTTGCAAAGGAGTACGACAAAAAAACCGCGATTCTGGGTGCGTTTTACGCCTTCTTTATGGTGACCCCGGCTCCGTACATCCTCATGGTGGGCGAACTTTTGCGTATCACCATGGGGGTCCCGCTTTTGCCCGCCCTCATCCTCGGCACCATTTTTTCCGTAATCTACGTCTACGCGGGCGGATTCCAATCGGACGTGCGCATTAACACCTTTCAGTTCTGCCTGATGTTCGGGGGGTTCGCCTTGGCATTGCCGTTTCTCTTTCATCGTTTCGGCGGGTTCGATTGGATGATGATGCATGTCCCGACGGATCATCTAAAGTTCGACGGCGGATTGGGGTTTGGATTCATACTTATTTGGTTTTTCATTGCACTCTGGACCTTGGTGGATCCTGGGTTTCATCAGCGTTGCTACGCCGCTCGCACACCCGAAATCGCCAAAAAGGGAATCCTTATCGCCATCGTTTGCTGGTTTATTTTCGACTTTATGACCACCACTGCGGGGCTTTATGCGAAAGCTATTTTCCCTCACCTCTCGGAGAAAAACATCCCCCTCGCCTTCCCCATTCTTGCGCAGTGTCTCCCGCCGGTGTTGAAAGGCGTTTTCTATGTGTCGATGTTCGCCACCGTGATGTCCACCGTTGTCTCCTACACGTTTCTCGGAGCGATGACGATCGGCAGGGATTTCTTCTGGCGCTTCGGGAATCAGGAGGATAACGAAAAGGTGCCCGCATACACGCGAATTGGCATCCTGCTATCCGCAGGCGTCGCAATCGTCATAAGCTACTACATTCCGTCGATCGTGCAGCAGTGGTGGGCGATTGGAACCGTGTTCGTGCCTGGAATGCTCTATCCCGTGCTTACCGGATACTCCCCAAAATTGAAGGTCGGCGCGAACTACTCATTTTTGGAACTTCTTCTCGGCGGCGGAGTGGCTGCCGCTTGCCTTGCGATAGGCTGGATTCGTCACGGTATGAACGCCGACATGAGCGATAGCACCCTTTTCCCTTTCGGTCTGCAACCTATGTACCCCGGGCTTATCGTCGCCACGATGATCTACGCTATAGGAAGAATCTCCGCCAAAGTTCGACATTTGGAGCGAGTCGCGTAGTGCGGTACGTTCGTTTTTCGGACGATTGTTCAGTTGTTTTTATATCATCACTTTAAAACATCCAGTATCTTTTCGGCATAAAAAACAGGATTTCCGTCGAAGCGCATGGCAAGATGAGCGTGGATGAATCCCTTTTCCGGCATGCGCATTCTTTTTTCCAGCGAACAAAGGGATTTTAAGGAACGTCGTCGGGGCGATCGTGCGGATCGCGCAGGTATTGACACGGTTTACGGCGAGAGCGATCCTACGCAGCGGTGTCGAAACCCCAAGATCGGGAACGCGGAGGGGGTGTCCCCCAAAACGTATGGGATAGGGGATTCAAGCGCATCGCACTGAAGGGGCGGAACTTATCTCTTAATGCAGCCTGCGAATAGAGGTATCGACTTGCAAGGGCGTCAGGGGTATCATAATTGCATCAATCGGGGGTTATGTTGTTCCGCGCTTTTCCGAACTCGAAGACGTAACCATCCCGCAGAGCGTGAAGCGAACGAAACCTTGAAATCCGATCCATGGAGAGAAAGATTGGCATCCAAAATCATATCCCCGGGCTATGTCTCATTCGATCGCGTGGCGAACCTGTATGAAGCCACTCGCATGGTTCCCGCAAACACCCTCGACAGGGTTGCGCAAATCATACGGGAGGATGCTCGGTTGAATTCCTCCGACCCCTTCCTGGACGCCGGGGTGGGAACAGGACGGTTTTCTCGCCATCTCCATCGGAACGGAATCGGTGTCATCGGCGTGGATATATCGAGAGCGATGCTCGAACAGGCGAGAAGCATTCAGGAAGGTTTCCCGCTAATACAAGCCAATCTTTATCGTCTTCCCTTCGCCAGCCGCTCCTTTCGAGGCGTACTCATGGTGCATATCCTGCACCTGCTGGAGGGCTGGAAGACTGCGGTGGACGAAGCTCGAAGGGTTCTTCAGGACGGCGCGCCCCTGTATCTCGGTTACGAAACCGGCAGGAGGAACCCGGTTCAGGATATTTACTTCGAATTGGCGACGCAAAAAGGAATTCGGCGCAAGCATATCGGCGCGGATTCCAAAGAGGAGGTTTTCGACTATGTGCGCTCCCTGAATGGTTCGGTGATTCGAATCGACGGCGGTGCGCTTCAGTGGGAGATTGAAATCGAAAACAGCCGCTTATTGTCGCTGCTCGACCTAAACCCCTTTTCCCAGTGCTGGAATGCGCCGGAATCCGAACATGCAAAACTGATGGTGGAGTTGAAAAAACAGATGGAGGAGAAAGGACTCGCCACCCCTGTTCAAAGGATATGCGGGGATTTCTCCCTATGGAGAGTCTCTTTCCAAAGCGCAAAGAAGAGCGGTGCGAAGTGAATCGAATACTGACAAACATGCGTGCATCCGTTATTTAGTTTGTATTTTTAACACCATGCTGTCTTAACCCCTTGACCAGGAAAAATCCAGGCGTACCCGCCTAAAGGAGGCCCACACAGATGACAAATGAACACCCGTTAGCAATTCCGACTTCGCCATCCTGCGCCACATCAGCCTGCCGATGCAGAGTTGGCAGAAGGGAGTTTTTACAAATCATGGGAGCCTCCGCCGCAATGATGCTTGCAAGCGGAATCCCCGCCTACGCCGGTCCCTTCGAAAGCTCCGATTTCGAAAAGCTGGTGCCCTTAAACAAGAAACTGAGTCCCGCTTGGATCAAATCCCTGTACGACAAGGGCGAACCGGAGGTTTACAGCGGCGCGGCGTTGGATAAGATCGGCATGCCCGTGGGAGGGATTTGCGCCGGGCAGTTGTATCTGGGCGGCGACGGAAAGCTGTGGATGTGGGATATCTTCAACGCCCCGGACGCCACCGGAGATGCGCATTATGCGAATCCCCCTGTCCCATCCTCTCCGTTGGAGCAGGGTTTTGCCATTAAAATCACCTCCGGGAAACGGACTCAGGTTCGATCCCTGGATAAAACCGGTTTTAAACAGATCACGTTCCGAGGAGAGTACCCGATCGGTCTTGTGGAGTACGACGATCCGGATTCCCCCGTGAAGGTCTCTCTCGAGGCATTCTCGCCTTTCATCCCGCTGAACACGGAGGAGTCGAGCCTTCCCTGTACGATCCTGAATTACACGGTAACCAACCAATCCAAGGAGCCCGTGGATATCGAGTTGGCGGGATGGCTCCAAAACGCTTGCAACCTGTTCACCGGCTCGAACGTCACCGGCGAACTTGTGAACCGGATGGAAAGAGACGATGGGCTTTTGATTCTCGATTGCAACGGAACGCCCATGGAACCAAACACCGCCGTAAATCCGCGCCCTAAAATCGTTTACGATGATTTCGAAGGTGAAAACTACGGTGACTGGAAGACGGAAGGGGATGCTTTCGGATCCGGACCAGCGCATGGCGCCCATGACGCCAATCAACACCTTACCGGATACGAAGGCAACGGACTGGTGAATACATGGACCGGCACGGACTCTTTGCAGGGCAAACTGATTTCGCCCGATTTCACCATAGAACGACACTATATCAGCTTTCTGATTGGCGGAGGCGATCATCCCAATGAAACCTGCATCAATCTCGTGCAGGATGGGAAGGTCGTGCGCACTCAGACCGGCAGGAACAGCGATCACATGGAGTGGGTCAGTTGGAATGTAACCGATCTTGAGGGAAAAATCGCTCATCTGGAAATTGTGGATCACAGCAGCGCCCCCTGGGGGCATATCGACATCGATCAGATAGAATTCGAGGATAACCCGCATATCATTCGAAGAATGGAGGACCAGTACGATTTCGGCTCGATATCCCTGGCGTTATTGAATCCAACGGCAAAAGACAGTTGCATCCCAAGCCTTGCGAGTACGGATTTGCACACGATTTTCTCATCATCCATCCAGCAGGTGGCGAACTCCGAAGGGAGAGCGCCCGTCGGCGCGAAGCTATGCGGATGTTTGAGAAGGAAGGTCAAAATCGAACCCGGCAAGCGCATCGAAACGCAATTTATCCTCAGTTGGAACTTCCCCAATTGGACATTGGCGGGATTGCAAGATCTCGGTGGAAGATATTACGCCGATCGGTTCCCTGTCTCCGCTGACACGGCGAAATACATCGCAAGGAATATCAAGACCCTTACCGATCAAACCCATTTGTGGCGGGATACCTGGTACGATTCGACTCTCCCCTACTGGTTTTTGGATCGCACATTCCTTAACGCCTCCACCCTTGCCACCTCCACTTGTCATCGGTTAAGCTCCGGGAGGTTCTGGGCGTGGGAAGGGGTGGGTTGCTGCGTTGGCACTTGCACGCATGTATGGCACTACGCCCATGCTGTGGCGCGGTTATTCCCCGACTTGGAACGATACTTGCGAGACAGGGTCGACCTAGGAATTTCCTTCGATCCCGAAACCGGAATCATCGGTTTTCGAGGGGAGTTTGACCGCAGCCTCGCAGTGGACGGGCAGGCGGGAGTTATCCTTCGTGCGTATCGGGAACATCAGATGACGACGGACAACGCCTTTCTAAGTCGCATTTGGCTGCGATTGAAGAAAGCTTTCGATCCGCTGCTGCAGTTGGACGGAAATGAGGATGGAATACTGGAGGGACCTCAGGCGAACACGCTCGACGCAGCCTGGTACGGAAAAATCCCTTGGCTTAGCTCATTATACGTTGCGGCATTGATGGCGGGTGAGAGGATGGCGACGGAGATGGGGGATACGGATTTCGCGGCTAAGTGCGGCGAAATCGCCGCCAAAGGAAGGGCGAATATCGAATCGCAACTGTGGAAAGAGGAGTACCAGTACTTCATCCAGATCGCCGATCCCGCCCACGCACAGGCGGTGGGTTCATACGATGGATGCGAGATCGACCAGGTTTTCGGGCAGAGCTGGGCGCATCAAATCGGGATGGATAGAGTGATCAGCAAGGAAAAGACGCTCGCCGCTTTGAAGTCGCTCTGGGATTACAACTTCACGCCGGATGTGGGACCATACCGCGGAGTGCACAAAGCCGGAAGATGGTTCGCCATGCCCGGGGAAGGCGGAATGATCATGGTGACCTTCCCGATGGGAAAACGTCCAACGATTAACGATCCGACCCAGGAATGGTCCGCCATGTATTTCAACGAATGCATGACAGGATTCGAGTATGAAGTCGCATGGAACATGATTGCCGAGGGGATGGTGCAAGAGGGTCTTGCCGTCGCACGCGCGATTCATGATCGTTATCACCCGCTTCGCAGGAACCCATGGAACGAGGTGGAGTGCGGGGATCATTACGCCCGCGCCATGGCGAGTTACGGGGTGTTCCTTGCGGCGTGCGGGTATGAATATCACGGGCCGAAAGGACATCTTGGCTTTGCGCCAAAGATGAAACCTGAGGATTTCCGAGCCGCATTCACCACAGCCGAGGGTTGGGGAACATTCTCGCAGAAAAGAGTTGGCAATCAACAGACGAACACCCTTGAGATCAAATGGGGAAAGGCGAAGCTAAGAACGCTGTCCTTCGAGGTGTCTTTCCCGGTCAATCCCGACAAGTCGAAGGCGGTTCACAACGGCAAGTCCATCAGGATAGCTGTTAAGAGCGTGGGAAACCGCATAGAGGTTCAACTCTCCTCCGAATTATTGATGCATGAGGGTGACAAACTGGTTCTCTCCTTCGTGTAATAAGATGAGTTTCAACGATTAACGGACTTAAAACGTGGAATAAAAACAGGGATGCGACATTCCGTATCATCCCTCATGTTTGAATTGCGGATGGATTCGATAGGAGTTTGTAATCATCATGCCAAAAGCGGCTTTTGCGACGCTGGGTTGCAAAGTTAATCAGTACGAGACGCAGAGGATATTGGATTCCTTCGAGTTAGCGGGATTTGAGATCACGGAGTTCAATTGCGACGCCGATATTTATGTCATCAACAGCTGCTCCGTGACCCAAACGGCGGAACGCAAGTCGAGACAGATGATCCGACGGCTTCACAAACAAAATCCCAATGCGATTATCGTCCTTACTGGTTGTTACGGTGAAATGGCTAAGAGCCGAAACGACATGCCTGCGGAGGTATCGTTACACATTCCCAACACTGAAAAGATGCGCACCGCAGAGATATTTTTAAACAAATTTCCTGATTTAAGGCATTCCCTCGATATTCAAACTGTGTCACAAAACACTTCCAAGAGGCGTAACTTACGTACAAGGGCGATGATCAAGGTGCAAGACGGATGCGATCTGTACTGCAGCTACTGCTCCATACCGTTCACGCGGAATCGAATGGAGTCCCGCCCGTTTGAGAGTATTATCGCAGAGGCGGAGAGTTTGGCGGAGAAAGGCTATCGCGAGATTGTGGTGACCGGTGTGCTTGTGGGCTCTTATCAGGATTGCTCCCAGGCGGAATGTCGCGATCTCGCGGATTTACTAAGGTCTCTTGCGAACATCAAAGGGATTGAGAGGGTGCGCCTTTCCTCCATCGAACCCACTCAGGTGACGGAGAAACTGCTAAGAACGTTTCTTGAGGAGAAACGTATATGCAATCATCTTCACATCCCTTTGCAAAGCGGCGATAGCTCCATATTGCGCGCCATGAATCGACCTTATGACCGAGATTATTATCTGAAACTTTGCGAGCGAGTGTATCATTTTTTGCCCAACGCCGCCATTACCACGGATATTCTTACGGGATTCCCAGGTGAAACTGAAGAGGCGTTTGAAAATACGATGGATGTGGTGCGCAGGGTGCATTTCGCACGCACGCATATCTTCCGCTATTCCGCCCGTCCCGGAACTCCAGCGGCGCTTATGCCGGATAGCGTGGCGGAGGATGTCAAAGAGGAGCGTAGTCATCGTTTGGCTAAGCTCTGCAAAGAGGTGCAGAACCAGTACATATCGAGGTTCCTGGGCGGAAGCATGAATGTTCTCGTGGAGGCCAAGGAGGCGCAAGGCGGATTGCTTTCAGGTTATACGGAGAATTACATTCGAGTGTTGTTTGCGGGAGGATCCCATCTCATAGGGAAGGTGACGCCAATAAAATTGATATCCCCTATCGAGGATGGCGCCATGGCTGAAACGCTAAATGCATTGCAACCCGAAGCGGATATTATCCCATTAAGTCTTGTCCAGGGGACACGGAATCCGAATGTGATGGTATACTACAATGCCGTGAAATAATTATGCGCAATTTCCAACAACCTTTTTTTGCACGGGACTATTCTTGTCACACGTCCTGAGAGGTTTGACAAGAGGGTTATAAAACAAGCAGTTATCATAATGCAATTAAAACTCGATCTTTAAGGGGCACAGATGACAATAAGTCAAAGAAACACAACCGAAAGAGCGACGAAAGCCATGATGAGAGCGGAGGAGCTATCCGCCAAGGGGCAACTCCCCGAGGCGATTCGAAGCGTCAAATCCGCCCTGAGATATGGCGCGAACCCCTCGCTTTGTTATCTGCGATTAGCAAGCCTTTATCAGAGTCAAAAAAAGCTACCCATGGCTCTCGAAGCGGCGTCAAAGGCGGTCGACTTGGACCCGGCAAATATTAACGCATGGGAAGCTTTACTCTCTCTCTCGATAGAGAACAAAGACTTTCAAAAAGCGGTGGATGTGGGTCAGGAGTTAATTAAGATCGCTCCTAACAACATCCCTGCGAGAGATATGCTTGGGTACGCATACATGGGGCTTGGCAAACTGGACGCGGCGATGCGAGTCACCAATGATCAAATACGGTTGGATCCTTCCAATCCCGCTCACCATTACACCCGCGCTATGCTTTGCATGCATGCAGGAGAGATAGGAATGGCAATCATGGAGCTGGAAAGAGTGCTTCAAATGACGGATGACGCCGAAATGATCAACTCCACGATGGAGCAACTCGAAATGCTTGATTCTCACCAAATAGAGAAGATAGTCGTATTGGCCGTTGAGGACGACATCTTTCGAATGCGCCTTGCCATGGATATACGCGAGGCGGTGGAGAGTAAAGGGTTCGTCCTCAGTGAAAATGGCTTGGAGCAACTTACCGTGTTATGCTCGCAAGGCCTGACAGAAATGAAGGTCGAAGGACCGTCACGTTCCATCAGATATCATTGATAGCTCGTTCAATGCTTTTGGAAGTTCCAAATCACCCTGGTTCGCAAGTGAATTGACTTCGCCTCGGCATCATCCCCTGGAATTATCATAATATGAAATCATCCTTTTACGACACCCTCAAATCGGCAATGAAACGGCATCGTACTTTGATCATGGGAATACTCAATATAACCCCCGATTCATTCTCCGATGGGGGGAAGTATTTCAATCAGGCTGACGCATATGACCGCGCGATGCGTTTGATCGAAGAGGGGGCCGATATTTTGGATGTCGGCGGGGAATCCACACGCCCCGGCTCTGATCCCTTGCCTCTCCAGGAAGAACTGGACCGTATTTTACCTGTTATTTCCCGTATCGCATCCGAGAGCCAAATTCCCATCTCCGTGGACACCTACAAGGCGGAGACCGCACGGCATGCCATTGAGGCGGGGGCTTACCTGGTAAACGATATCAGCGGATTAAGTTTCGATCCGGCGATGGCAAGTGTGGTCGCCGAACGAGATGCGATGGTGTGCATCATGCACATTCAGGGGTCTCCGAAGAACATGCAGATCAACCCGATGTATGAGGACGTCGTATGCGATATAAAAAAATGGCTGACTCGGCAAGCAGACTATGGCGTCTCACAAGGCATCCCCCAGGATCACATCATCATAGACCCCGGCATAGGTTTTGGCAAGACGACAAAGCACAATCTGGAGATTTTAAGACGATTGAATGAATTCCGCGAAATGGGATATCCGGTTCTTATTGGCACATCCCGTAAAAGCTTCATTGGCAAGATATTAGGTGGACTCCCTCCCGAGGAACGAATGGAGGGAACGGCGGCGAGCGTGGCGATAAGTATCGCCAAAGGGGCGAATATCGTAAGAGTTCATGATGTGCGTGAAATGAAAAGAGTGGCGCAAATGACGGACGCCATTTTGGCCCCTTGAAGAACTCCGGTTCAATCCCCCTTCACGAACATCCAAACACCTCCTTCCACAGATGATCCTTCATCCTTGCATGCCTCCCAAACACGGTTTTTGTTCCCTCCAATCTCATCCATGATAAGATATCGTCTGATTAATCGAGCAACCAATTACAAACACATGCTTCAAACCCAACCACAACCGTTCGTCGAATGGGCGTCATTCGTATGAGATATTTCCAAAATACACGGGATGGGCTCTGACGAAAGAGCTTCCATACGAGGAGTGCAAAAAGCTGAAATTGTACGAATCACTGCATGAGAAATGGAAGACCCCTTCAACCGAAGGGGTCTTGTCGTTCCGTGAACACGCGCACGCAATCATTGTGATTCAATTGCCATTTTGCGTTGGAGTTGCGATATCCGTCTTTGATAGATTCATGTGAACATCACCGGTGATATTTATGTTCATATTTTTGGGGGCGTTGGCGTTGGCGTTAGGCATGTTTTGCATGTTCATATTCATCGCCCCTGACATCTTCGTCTCCATTTTGATCAATCGCGCATTGGAAGGCAGAATGTAGTCTATGGAATCCGCAGTTAAGGACCCTTTCATGGTCATCATGGCGCTCGCAGGATCCTGCGTAGGACCGTCTTTGCCAATCATCATGTTCATGGGCATCGTGAAGGATTGGGATATCTTCAATGTCTCTTGTCCGTTAATTGTCTCCACGCCCAGAAGTTTGCTGTTAACGGTTAGGTTGACCGTTTTATCCATGGGGGAGGGAATGACGTTCGTCCAGGTGTCACCGACCTTGACTGGAACTTTGGGCAATAACGCCGCCATGGTAGGCAAGTTTTGAAAATTCATCATTTTCATCATCATCTGCATCCCTGGCGTATTGTTATTTTCCATCCCGCTCATTTTCGCCATGCCATATTTATTCACTTCCATCGTGATAATTGGCGGATCGGGAGCCATCATCTCCTGGCCGTTTAGGATCATTTTCATTCCGGTAGTCTGCACGACCATTCTCGCGGACCCATCCGGTTTCACATCGGTTGTATTCATCCGGATATTTGCAGTGGATTGAGTCGCCATCGGCCCGTTCGGGAGTACGCTGACGCCATTTTCATTGGTTACATCCGTCTTCATGTTCATCGACATTTTGTAAAGCAATACTTCGTTCTTGGTATACACAGCATGGAGGGTGAAGGTTTGACTCGGCGCAACAGTTACGGATTGCTGCGCATGGGTCGAATTGGCTCCGATCGCTGTCAAGGCTATCATCGAACATAATGCAAGGGCCGGAAACATTTTCGTCTTCATCGATAAATCTCCTGTCGATAGAGGGTGTTGTTACACACATGAAATGAGAAGCAGACGACAATTGGAAACGATTCCATGATCCAAGCCATTCCCCATGGCACAATCATGAAATATCTCGCTTCATTCCTTTGAAATGCAATATACAGTCACTACGATTCAAACCAACGATCGGCTTCAGGTATTTTCGACAATAATACATCCATGGACAACGCGGCGGATTCATAAGCCGATCCTCCGCGCATTCACTCGGGTTTGATATTGCATTTTTCTCGCAGCCATCGTTCCGCCAATATGACAGCGACGTAATCATCGTAAGGCGCCTCGGGAACGCGCAAAGCTTGAGGAATTATGCGCCGCCAGCCCTTTGGCGGGTTCTCCATCAGATACCTTTTCCGCGCCTGTTCCGAGGTGTGACTTTCATCCACCGTGTGGATAGGCAACTCCGTCGCGCTCAACTTGCATTGGCGAACCATCAACTGACTTCCCGTGCCGTCTCCAACAATCAGGGCGAATGGATGATATTTGTTTATCAATTCAGGGAGCAGGCGTTGAATGCAGCCCGGACGATCCACGGAGCGATATAATATCTCGCCCTTTTCGGAAAGAATAGCCAATCCGCATTTGGCTCTGCCAGGATCAATGGCGATAACCGTTGCCACACCGTTTTTATCAAGTTGATTCGGCATGCCCCTACCCTTCACGCTCAAAAGGCGGATACGATTTTGAAGTTCATCTTAAGGGGATCGGCGGAGTAGATATCCTTCTCCGCGTAGGCTTGGACATTTACCTCCCCCCCTTTGGATTTCACTTTGCTGGCGAGGTTGACAACGTCCGCAGCGCTGAGCGAGCCAACCTGCGGATAACCGGTAATCGGATCGATTTTGGGGATAATGCCTCTCTGCAGCGCCTCCTGCCCCAAATCCTTTAAAAAGCCAACGAGTTGGGTGAAGATTTTATCCAAGGGTTCGGAAGCATTCATCTTCTTCGTGGCAATCAGGTATCCCTGAGGATAGATAAGTCGATTGGGAAACGGTTGAAAATCGATGGATGCCGGCTCCTGATCCACGCTGTTGGCAACCGCCATGGCGATGACGCAATATGGAATCGGTTGCCAGGAGATTCGGTTGATTATCGCCTCAATCCGTTCCTGAGCCGTCACATGGATGGGAACATACTGCCCCATGGGTGTTCTTTGGAAGAACTCCTTATCCACCACCTGAACCGCCTGGGATTGTCCTGAGCCGGAGGCTCCTTTTGTCAAAGCGTTGACGCTCGCCTCCTGAATGAGATTATTTAACGCCTGCCTCACGACATCCGGCGAGGAATTTGCGGGTATCACTGTTCGCCCCAAATCCTCCCCGCCGTAAATAGCCATATGTTTGTCGCGAAGCGCGAAGAAAGCTTCCAATAGATTGCGATATCCGGGTCCGTATTCTTGCTTGAACTGTTCGAACTCCTTCTTAGCTTCAATAAGTTCCTTGTTCTCTTCCGTGAGTGATTTGTTTTCGGCGGTAAGTTGCTGATTTTTATCCATCAGGTCATGCCCCGCCTTAATGAGTTCGACATTCACTCGCTTTACGATATCATTGGAGTGAGCGAGTTCCTTGTTTGAATTGGACAATGCGGTGTTCGCACGGGTGAGTTGCTCATTCTGCTGAGCAAGATCGGAGTTGGCGCGAATATACTCCGCATTGCGCTGCACTTCGATATCGTTTTCATTTTTCAACTCGATATTCGTCATGGAAAGCGTGTGATTTTGCTCAGCCAACGATAAGTTCTGTCTGCCAAGAACCTCATTCGCCTCCGACATCGCCTGATTCTTGTTGCGCAGTATCTGATTATAGGCGACAAGCTTGTGAGTCTTCGCTTGCTCCGCCAGCATTAGGCGGAAGGAGTTTCGCTCGGCTTGCATCGCCCGTCGAATATCCGCTTGGGCGCGAACCAACTGACCATGCATTAAGCGATATCGATGAAGGGACCTATTGTAATTTGCTTCGACGGCGAATAGTTGCTTGCCAGTCTGCTGAGCCTGAATCCTCTCGTTCTCAGCCTGCTGCTTCAGAGCGGCGATACGAATATCCAGTTGTGAGTTCTCCTTTTTCAGAACCCGATTTAACCTCAACGCCTGCTCGCCGGAAAGTACCACCTCTCGAACGGGAGAGACCAATAGAAAAAGCACGGTGGTCGTGCCGGCGGAAATCAGCACCCCTGTGATACTGGTAATGAGGATCGCTGTGTGTTTCGGACGCATGCCAAACATGGAGACCCGACGCTTGCCGAATTTCCTGCCTATTAAATCTCCGTTATAGGCGATAATCCCACCCATTAACACCGTCATGCTAAGAGCGAGGATGGTCCAGAACATTTAACGACCTCCACATAACGATCCTCTTCGGAAACGACACTCCGAAGTTAATCCACCAGCGCACATACGTTCCATATATCTTGAAGACACGACATCATCGTAAGAAGTCTCATTCACCCATTCCTTGTTCCTCTGAATTTTTAGTCGCATATTTTTGCAAACCGCCAATTCCTTATCCGCATCCAACATATGCATGGATTATTATATCAAGCCTGTATGAAATTAACGAACAAGTCCGTCAATTGCCATAACTTTTTTTGGGCGCCCGCTCCCAATAAGAAAAGTTTAGGTGATGCCGAACCGAGGAATTATGCTGATACCGAAAGGCGCTGGCATAAAACAAGATGAGAATGCATATCAACGCCCTCCGCAGTTGAGGGACCGCTGAATGGCGAATACCGTTTCAAAACGCGATACGCCGTTTCATGTCGCCCATCCCCATTCAGCATCCATGCATGTGCCGACTATTGCCGCGCTTTAGCGATCAATACTCCTGCCGCAATCATCCCTAGAATATCCGCCATAAAACTCGCCAAGGCGGGAGGCAGGCTCCCCGTTTTTCCGAGGATATACATCCAGTGATAAACCACCCAATACACAAATATAATGCTTATGGCAATTCCAAAACCCATCGCCTTGCTTCCGCGATGCGGACGCACCCCAAGCGCGGCTCCAACAAGTCCGAAGATCAAACTCGCCAAGGGAAGAGAGATCTTCTCCCAAAGATCCACTTCGTCCCCGCGAGTATCGACACTGCCCTCGGCTCTCTCCACGTTAATTTTTCTTCTCAACTGTGCGAAAGTCAGCCGATGATTATCGGTGACCCCGGTTTCCATGATCCCTCGAAAATCCTTACCCAACCGGACATTCTTAGGCAACGTGCTCGTGGTGGCATGGTTCATATGCGAATAGACATACAGATTCTTATTCGATTCCGGTCGCAGCCATGTTACGGTGACATCGTAATAGTCCCAATCCAGTCCCTTTGGATCCTTGGCGATGGCATGATCCGCGTAAAGGTTCAATTCCGGTTGCCCCTGATAGCGCGGATCATCACTCATTTTCAAAATGTTCACTCGTCTCAGGCTTCGTGTTTTCGCGTCGTAGCCGCCGTCCACGTCAACGAACTCGTCCACATGCCCGTCCCCTCTTAATATTACGTAATTAAGGGGCTTATCAGTCGCTTTGATATGCTCCGTGGCGTGCTGTAAGAGATCATAATAGGCGCGCGTGGCAGGTGGAACAACGGTTTCATTCCACGCTATGGTGATGAGGGATACAAGCAAACCAAGAAAAGCCACCGGCATGGCAATGCGAATGAAGGAGATGCCGCTTGCAAACAAAGCGATGTGCTCGCTGTCGCCGGATAACCGCCCGAACCCGAGCAGGGATGCAAGCAACATCGACATCGGCAGGGTCTGAGTGACTAGTGTGGGCAGACTGTACAAACCTATTCGGAGCACGGTGGCGAAAGAGACCCCTTGGGTGATCAAATCCGTGAGCTTAAACAGGTATGCGGACGCGAAAAGAAGCATCAAAAACATAAAGATGCTGTTAAAGAGTGGTGCGATCAACTCGCGACAAATCAGTTTATCTACTAAACGCATAGGAAATATCAGCTCCCGAATTCATCACCGAAATAGTAACGTCGCGCTTTGGGATCGTCCGGCAACTTATCGGAAGCGCCGGCAGCCATAATCTGACCGTCCGCAATGATATAGGAGCGTTCAGTGATCTTCAGTGTCGCCTGAACATTATGATCGGTTATCAAAATGCCAATGTTCTTCTCTTTTAAATGCGCGATGATCTGTTGGATATCCTGTATGGCTATGGGGTCGACTCCGGTGAATGGCTCGTCAAGAAGAATGAACGCAGGCGAGGTGGCGAGAGCGCGAGCGATCTCCACGCGACGACGCTCGCCCCCGGAGAGAGTTTTCCCGAGGTGTTTGCCCAGATGCGGGATGTGCAGCTCCTCCAGCAACTCCTTAGCCTTCGCGCGTTGCTCGGATTTCCCCATCCCTGAGAATTGCAGCACCAGGCGAAGATTATCCTCTACGTTTAATTCACGAAAAACCGATGGCTCCTGCGCCAGGTAACCCACGCCCAGACGCGCGCGTCGGTACATTTGCATATGGGTGATATCCTTGCCATCCAGCAAAACCCTCCCACTGTTTGGATGCACCAAACCCACAATCATGTAGAATGTTGTCGTTTTGCCGGCGCCGTTTGGTCCAAGCAATCCAACTATCTCACCCTGCCGTATTTGCAAACTGACACCGTTCACCACTCTGCGTCCGCGGTAAATTTTGACCAGATCTTCCGTTATAATCTCCAACCGATTCACCTCAACAGTTTATTACTTGGACTTAGTCGGAGCGCTTTCCTTCGGATGGAAATTCACATTGCCGCTCTGGATATCTATTTTGTATGGATGAACGCCGATATTCACCTTGATTTGATCTCCATTGACCTTGGCAGGGGCTTCCAATGATTCCGGAGCGATAATCGTGACATGCACGTTTCCATCGAACGTGAGGATGTCCGTGTTTTCATCAAACTCCGCACTGTCCGATTCCCCATCGATTTTGTTGATCGTTTTGCCATCCTGCGAGGGTTGCTCGGCGTGAAATATGACGGGACCATTCAAAGTCAACCTGTTTTGCGTTTTAAAGTAAACCCCTTTGCTTCCGCTGGCGCTGATCCGCTGAATCGGCGTGTTGTCTTTGGAATACACGGTGTTCTGGAAATGAACATTGCCTTCGGCTTCAATTTTTTCCACTTGGTTGTTTGTCTTAGGCAACATATAAGCGGTGATATGTTCCGCCTTCAACTGGCTTTTTGTATTGTTTTTGACATCAACGGAATCGACAGTGGTGTTTTTCCCCTTCGCTTCAGCCATCCTGCCGAGTTCCACGCTCAGAGTGTCGTAGTTTGACAGCGTGATATCGCCGAAAACGAATTTTTGAGTGGGTGTGGATGGGGTTCCGCTCGCCCGACGCTTGGATTGCGCCGTGGCGAACAGACTGATCCCCAACAAAGCCGTCAAGGATAAACAATAAACAAAAGTGTTTTTTTTCAAAAGAGTCCTCATCCCTTTTCCCCTATGCCGGAGAATCTATTGATGCTTTTTTTTACAGATAACTGCAATTTCCAAATTGGTCGCCTCATCCGAAATCAGCGATAAGCGCGCCTATCCGAATTCTGCAATTATCTCAAGGTGCGGTGTATTGAAACGCTCTCCAAGAGAAGGATAACCGATCCCATTGATGTCAGGCGCGCATAAGCGAGATGCGCCGGGTTTCCTGTTTCTTTCCGACATCATGCCGCTTACGGTATGGTCAGCTTTTGCAGTTGCGTGTCTATTGTCATTCTTTGTGCAAAGCCCCATGCGATCGGTGTCTTCGCTTTCGGGGGTTGATAAACAATATGAACATTGCCATACACGATAATTTTATTTTCAATCATCCTCCAAATAAAACGATCCGCTGTCACCTTCACGCCGGGAGGGGATATGCTGTTCAATACCACGCCATTATACGCAGTCACTATGTTTGACGCTCTGCTCGCTTTAACATGCGGGGCATGAAACTTGGCGGCGGGCAATCCGTTCTTGTATAGCACACCCGAAGCTTGATTCAAAGTCCCGGATTCACTTGACGCTTTCATCATTCCGTTATCCGCTGTGATATCCAAAAGCGGTTCGAATGCGCCCGATTTTGCATCTTTCTCCTGCCAATGCATGGTGATGCCTTGGCTGTTCACATTCGGTATCACCTGTTTCGGTTTATTCGCATTCGAATTCCTCTCGGCTATCGGTTGTACATGCACACATCCGGCGAGCAGGAGTGATAAGACAACGACCATGAAACCGACGCCTCGGTATGAGAAGTGGCTGCACATGAAATCTATTTTCTTTATGAATAATCTCACCTTTCCGGCGCCGCCGATATTTCGGATTGTTGAGCGTCAATTGCGTGTCTTCTTAGCTGACCGCAAGCGGCGCTTATTCCGCTCCCACGCTCCATTCGTTGCGTCACAACGCGCCCTCTTCTCTCCAACACCTCCCTGAATGCCTGTATCCCCTTTGTTTTGGGTCGTCTAAAAGTCTGATCCACTTTCACCGGATTGTAAGGGATGAGGTTAACATTCCCGGGCAATCCCTCCAACAGTGTCGCCAAGGATTCCGCATGTTCCGGTGAGTCGTTGACACCCTGCAGCAAAAGATACTCAAAAGTCAGGTTTCGACCGGTTGCGTCGAAATATTCCCTGCAAGCTTGCAAAATCTCGGCTAAGCGCCATTTCCTTGCGGTCGGAATCAATCGAGCGCGAAGTTGATCGTCAGGGGCGTGAAGCGACAACGCCAAGGTGATAGGCGCTTTTTCCCTTGAAAGCTTGCGTATCCCTTCAGGAACGCCGACCGTGGAAAGGGTTATGTGTCGTGCTGAAAGTCCAACCTCATTTATCAACAGGCGCACGCTTTTCAAGGTGGCGTCGTAATTTAACAGCGGCTCGCCCATCCCCATATATACTACATGACTGATCCGCCTTTCAGGACGCTCCCGTTGCAACGCGAGGACTTGCCCCACTATCTCACCTGCGGTTAGGTTTCTTGACAACCCCTCGAAGCCTGTGGCGCAAAAAGCGCATCTCACGGGACATCCCGCCTGGGTGGAAACGCAAATTGAAATCCGATCCGGATAGGGCAGGTACACGGTTTCGATACGCTCCCCATCCCCAAGTTCAAACAGGTATTTTACCACTCCATCCGCGGACTTCACGCAAGCGACGATATGCAACGGATCAATGGCGTATTCCTGACGAATATCACTTCTAAGATCAGCGGGAAGATCGCTCATCTCATTAAAGTCCGAGGCATACCGACGGTAAATCCAATGGGAGAGTTGCTTCCCCCTGTAAGTAGGGGCTTTGTGTTTCACCGCCAACTCGCTTAGTTCTTCCGTTGTTAGACCTATCAATCCCATTGACAATTGTGACATCCGATCCTAATCCAATGAATACATGAGATAATAATCATACGGTACGAACGTTTCGCATGCGTTACGTCAATTTCGTACGGCAGGCAAGGGGGCTTCATAGACGATTGCCTCGTTTTCAATCCATTTATGTAGACTTTTATTACGCGAAAGTGTTTCGCATAAATTGCGGGTTTATGACAAGAAGCGAAACAACCGATTTCATCATTCGCCAATTCATTTTAGTTTACCATACGCGCCCCTCCATTGATGGATTTGCCGTTGGGATTTCATACCATAAGGAGACCTTTTCCAATGCAATCAATAGATCGATCCCCTAAGCCAATCACATTCCACGGCGACCAGTTACGAGATTACGATTTTTCCAGCCACAGGGAATGGCTTATAACCAATGGCGTAGGGGGGTTCGCCTCCTCCACTCTATCCGGATCAAACACCCGCAGATACCATGCGCTACTAGTCGCTTCTATGAAGCCACCCTTGGAACGAGTGACGTTCCTATCAAAATTGGAGGAGACCGTGAGGGCGGAGAGTTCGGCGCATGAACTCAGCTCAAATCAGTATCCCGGCGTAATTCACCCGCAGGGTCATCTTTTGCTGGATCACTTCAACGATACGCCAACCCCGCAATTCACCTATCGGTTAGGATCAGATATCCTCCTTCAAAAAACTATCTGGATGGAATACGGCGGGAATACGGTCTACGTGAGATATAAGCTCTTGCAATCCGGCTCCTCGATACAACTCAAACTCGCTCCACTGATCTGTCGGAAGAGTTACCATCAGGAGATGAGACGAGAAGCCGCCCCCTCCTTTCACCTGTACCCAATTGATTCCGGATTGAGCGTTCAATTCGATGGAACGCAGGACCGTCTGCACTTGTCCGCAAGAGAAATGCGTTGCGAGCCAGCGGATTACTGGCATATGAACATCGAACACATGAGGGAGCGGGAGCGCGGAATGGACTGGTTGGAGGATTTGTACTGCCCTGCGCATTTCGTGTGTGAAATGGACGAACATGAGGAGATCACCTTCATCGCCAGCACGGATGATGAGTGGAGCGATCCTATGGAATCTTATCGGCGGGTGATAACCCGTCAAAAAAAGCTCTTGGATCGATCTCCCGTAAACGACCCTTTCCTTTCAAAGCTTGTCTTGGCTTCCGACTGTTTCCTTATGGATCGAAAAACCCAAGTCAAGTCCTCGTTGAGATTGGAACGAAGCACCATCCTGGCGGGATACCATTGGTTTTCGGATTGGAGCCGCGACACGATGATCTCCATTCCCGGGATTTGCATATGTACCGGGAAAGAGAGTGTCGCCAGAGACATCATCCTTTCATATGCAAACTACATCGATCAGGGCATGCTTCCAAATCGATTTCCGGATTCCGGAACGGTGGCGGAATATAACAACGTGGATGGAACGTTATGGTATTTTCAGGCTATCTGGGCGTATCTGCACGGTTATGACGCGCTATGTCCCAACTATTATGAGATTATCACACGACCTCCGGCTCATTTAAGCGGGGAGAAGCTATGGACACTTCATGCAATCATCCCGAAATTAACGGATATCATCGATTGGCATGTGCGAGGCGCTCGATACGGCATTCACATGGACCCGTCCGATCATCTCCTATGGGCTGGATACCCGGGAACGCAACTGACGTGGATGGACGCAAAAATCGGGGACAGGGCGTTCACCTCCAGGGTTGGGAAACCTGTGGAGGTGAACGCTCTCTGGTGCAACGCCCTGCATATCTTAGCCGAGCTGTTGAAAATATGCGGTATGGATGGCAAGGCGTACGAGGAGATGGCGCGGCAAGCGATGCAAAGTTTTTCACGTTCGTTTGTACGGCCGGATCATTTGGGGCTTTACGACGTTATCGGAAATGACTTCACGGACGCCTCCATACGTCCCAATCAAATATTCGCCATCAGTCTTCCATTCTCACCGCTTGAGAAATATACATGGACCGATATCCTTATCATGGTTCAAGATCATCTCCTTACTCCGGTGGGCTTAAGAACTCTCTCCCCTCAAGACCCCGAATACAGGGGATATTACGCTGGAAACGCTTGGGAGAGAGATGGAGCTTACCACCAAGGAACGGTTTGGCCCTGGCTGTTGGGACATTACGTCTTGGCGCACTATCGCGTTCACTCCGACATTAGCGTGGCGGAATCCCTTCTCGCCGGATTGGAACGTCATCTGGAGGAGGCTGGCGTCGGAAGCATCTCGGAGATTTTTGACGGAGACTCTCCTCACGCTCCTCAAGGAGCCATAGCCCAGGCATGGAGCGTGGCGGAGATACTTCGGGCGAAAACGATCCTTGGAAGATGATTTTTGACAAAACGATTTGGATATTCATTTGGGCTTTGAAGTGATTCGAAACATAATGATGTGATGGAGGCTCATTTCCCGAAGATTATAACAGGATTAGGGACGAGGAAGTGTCGAGTGTGTCATAATGATAATTATCTGAGAGAATAAATATTTTTTCGAAAAGGAGACCATTTTGGGAATAATGGATGGAAAACGCATCCTGGTAACCGGGACGCGTAATAAGTGGAGCATCTCATGGCATAGCGCATTATCTCTTCAGAGAGAGGGGGCGACATTAGCGTTTTCAGTGTACAGCGAGCGTGAAAAAGGGGAGGTTCAAAAACTTCTGGACGCATCTGAAATGTCGAATTCCCCGATTTTTTTATGTGACGCCACCAAGGTGGAAAGCGTCAATGAACTATATTGCAAGGTGGGCGAACATTTCGATGGCAAATTGGATGGATTAATCCACGCAATCGCATTTGCAAAGCGCGAGGACCTTTCCGGTCAATTAATCGATACATCTCGGGACGGTTTCCTAATCGCCATGGATAACAGCGCTTACACGCTTGTCGCTTTGACCGCAGGCGCGAGGAGCCTATTTGAAGCGAACGGTGGCGGAAGCGTTGTGACTCTTAGTTATTTGGGTGGCGAACGCGTGGTTCCCGGTTACAATATGATGGGGGTCGCCAAGGCGGCTTTGGAATCAATCATGAGATATCTAGCCAACGATCTCGGACCGCAAAATATCAGAGTCAACGCGGTTTCCGCAGGACCTATCAAAACACTTGCCGCCAGTGGCATTTCCGGGTTCAGTTCGATATTCGGTTATATGGCTGAGCATGCGCCGCTCAGGAGAAACGTGGACGCCGACGAGGTCGGGGATGTGATCACATTCCTTTTGAGTCCCATGGCGCGAGGGATTACAGGGGAAGTCATTTACGTGGACGCGGGATATCACATCATGGGAATGTAGAATGCGTTTGAGATGAACATCACTTTAAGAATCATCATTTGGCTCGTGGGCTTAACAATCTCCGGTATTCTCTTGCGAACGGTCATCCGCAGCAAACGACGACTTGACAAACGCATTTCGGAGTTCAAGGAGGAGTTGGAGAGCAATCAAGGGCCAACGCAGGACCCCTATCAGGCATTGGCGGAACTCTATGTGGAGGATATGATCCGCTCCCGCAAACCTCCTAAAAAACGAAAGCGTGAAAAAGAATAGGAGCGTCGAAAAATGACGGCGAGGATTCGCCCAGCTTGAGCCGTAAATAACTCGAAGGAGGAACATCCGTGGAAGGTTTTCTTATCGGATGTTTTCAATTCATACACCATGCATGAGGTTGAAAAAATGTCTCACTTTCTACGTTCCATATGCGCCGTACTTTTATTCAGTCTAGTCGCAACTGCGGTCACGGCGAAACCCGTTCCAAAGACTTCGAACCCCATTGCGATTATGACGGTTGAAGGCAGAGGCAAGGTTTATATCGCCCTCTATCCAAAAGACGCCCCAAAAACCGTGGCGCATTTCATTGAGCTATGCCGCAAGAAATTTTACGATGGCATCCTTTTCCATCGCGTCATTCCGGATTTCGTGGTTCAAGCCGGAGATCCCGCCACTAAGGGCATGACCCCCAAGCAGTTCCTTGAAATGACGCCCGAGCAACGTGACATGAAGCACATCGGAGCGGGTGGCTCCGGAAAAAACATCCCCTTTGAGCGCAACAACTTGACCAATGACACCGGAACCATCGCCATGGCGCTATCCGCCCCGCAAAGCGACACCGGTGACAGTCAATGGTTCATCAATCTTGTACCCAATCACCGATTGGACGGGGATTATTGCGTTTTCGGAAAGGTGATCAAAGGTATGGATGTGGTGAAGAAGATTCATCTCGGTGATCGTATTAAGAGTATCATCATCAAAAAATGAAAGCCATGGTGAATGTTCCCGCGAGGGTGCATTCCGATGATTAAAAAGGAGGGTTTGCCAAGATGCAAACAATACACACGGAACGATACGATCCATCGAACAAGCGTATTCGATTGCTCTACGAGTTGCGTTGGAGGCTTTTCCCCCTGTTGCGACGGTTCTACTCCGTTGGAGAGAAAACGGAGATTTCATTCCGTGCGATCATTCGAGATCCGAGACATATCTCGATCGGATACGGCTCCCGTATAGGATTCGGGGCGGAATTATGGACCTTCGGAAATCATCCCGAGGGTGGAAAATACTCCATTGTATGCGAGGATTTCTCCGATATACGCCCTTATGCATTGCTTCACGCTTACGGTGGATGGATTCACGTGGGTAAAAGGAGTTGCATCAACTCTTTCAGCATTGTCAATGGGATGGGCGGCGTTCGGTTCGGTGAAAATGTGATGATGGGCACAGGATGCAACTTCATATCCGCCGAACATGAATTCGAGGACAGGGAGACGCCCATGTCATTTCAGGAATGCCATCTTTCCCCCATATGGGTGGAGGATGACGTATACATCGGCGCTGGGTCCACTCTGCTTGCCGGAGTGCATGTGCACGCCGGTGCTGTAATAGGCGCGGGTTCGGTGGTGCGTCATGACGTTCCTGCGGGAACCGTGACGGCGGGAGTGCCCGCTAAGGTGATACGTATGCGTTAGTCATCACAGAATCGAGGGTGGGATCATGTCGGATAAAGAAGGGCTTCTTATCAACAAAGAGGGTTATTTTGAAAGATCCGGCAGACTATTTGTCCCCATAGGTGTGAATTATTGGCCTGCCTCCTGCGGCATGGCTATGTGGAGAACCTGGCCGGAGACAGAGATTCAAAAGGATTTGGACTTGATCAAAACGCTCGGAATGAATTCCGTGCGTTTTTTTCTACGTTGGTCGGATTTCGAGCCGGAAGCTGAATTTTACGATCCCTCGGTTTGCCATCGACTGGAAAGCTTCCTAAAATGTTGTTCGGACAGAGACTTGAATATGCAAATGTCTCTGATCACGGGATGGATGAACGGTGCGGTTACATGGCCCGATTGGGCTGAGGGATGCAATGTCTTTACCGACATGGACATGCACGCATGCGCCGCCGGATACGCTCAAAGAGTTGCGGAGATCGTAGCGCCCTTTCATCCGTGGATGATCGGCATCGATCAAGGAAACGAACTCTGCTCCACGCCGGATTCCATGTCCGCGCCTGTGCAATCCATCAATCATTGGAGCGTATTGATTTCCGACGCCATTCATTCCGTATACCCGCAATGCCTTATCCTTTCAGGAAACCATCAGGCGCAGTTTCTGGATGATACAGGATGGAGACCTAACGAACAAAAGACCATTGACATTCATTCCTTGCATCTTCTGCCGTTCCCACGCATGCACAACGTGCTATTCGAAGGAATGGATGATCCGCTCGCCGTGACGGTCGCAGGATATTACACCATGCTGTTTCGTTCCTTCGGTCCGGTTCTGATACAGGCAATCGGCACGGCGTCCACCTATGATCCGGAAATTCAAAGAAGATATCTAAGCAAGACACTTGCGGAATGCTGGAAATTCGGGGCGAATGGATTCTTTTGGTGGAGCCTTAAAGACATTGACGCTCGCTTCTCGCCCTACTCAACGCATGCCGCTGAAAGCGCCTTGGGGTTGGTGGACGAACATAACAGGGTGAAGCCGGGATTGGAATGTTTTCTTGAGTTCACCCATCAACTTCCTCAACTTGTGAGGCCTCATGACAAGGAAAAAAGAATCGGCGTCTACTGGCCATTGCATTACTACAATCGCCAAAATCCTTTGAACCCGGGCAATAAACCGGAGTTTCTCTCACATCGAATGCTCCTCTGCGACTATCTTTTGAAAATGATGGGTTACGAGACCGTATCGGTAAGGGGTGACTTACCCTTGAATGACGAATACTCGATCCTTTTTCTGCCCGGCACCAAAATCACCATTGACGAGGCGGTAAGGCTGGAGGAATGGGTGAAAAACGGAGGGAAAGTCATTTGGCACGCACCTAATCCTTCGAATTGGGGCAAGGATTTCAGCAGGCTGCTCGGCGCCACCCCGATGGATCAACATTCGTCCGCGACTGTAACGGTGAAAACCTTCGGAAACATTTGGCGGTTCGATACATTCCCGCACGCCACCCGCCTCAAACTGAAATGTCATAGCGCCGAGGTGATAGCAATGGACGATCGCAACATGCCCATGGTGCTTGCAAATCGAATTGGCAAAGGGAAAGTGGCATATGCGCTTCCGATGGTGGAGGACAGTATCGCGGTGGATTCCGAACGAATCGTCACACGTGATCGCTGGAAATCCTGGTATGAGGGGATGTTGCGAACCGTTGAAGAATAAGGGTCCGTCAAAAATTCGTGACAAGAAAAAACCGCGCAACGCCTATTTGACGATTGCGCGGTCTGAATGAAACCGAACACTACTTGAGAGGACAGTTGGGATTTGGTCCTGTGCCGTTGCGAAGTCCCAAGCCTCCGCCTTTTAAAGGTGTCCCATTTTTCGCTCTGTTGGCATTATTGACCGTATTGCCGGTTTTGGCGTATGCACATCCCGGACAAGTGCCGTTAAGATAAAATGGGCATGTGGCGCAGTTGGCTCCCGGATTGGGGCAAAGAGCGCAGTTTCCGTTTGGAACGGTTCCCGCTCCGTATGCGGCGAAGGGACATCCCAGTCTCGCTCCCGGACCTTGCCCGTTGCATACTCCGAATCCCAGAGGTAATCCCATCTGCTGGAGCAGTCCTTGATTGCTTGTGGTGACCGCCTGCAACTCCGTTCTGAGAGCGTTGATTTGATTCAATTTCTGATTGATCTTATCCGCCGATGCGTTCTGAGTTCTCAGAATATAGAGTTCCTGATTGGCGGTTCGAATTCTATTGTGCAGATCCGTGACTTTGCTAACCAAGGCTTTCTGCTCAGGGGTTTGCGGGTTCACTTTGTTCCACCAGCCCCCGAAGCCTCCGCCTTGTCGTCCATACATCCCTGGACCCATTCCCATGCCACGTCCCATTCCTCTTCCCATGCCCATTCCGCCTCCTCGTCCGTATCCGCGTCCCCATCCTTGGGCGAACACGGGTCCGATCAAAAGCGCCAAAATCAAGAGGGCCATTGCTGTCACAAAAACATAGGTGCGTCTCATTTTCTAATCCTCCTTCGTATATTGGGGTCAAATTTGCTTGCTTCGGGGATAAAGACGACGCCGGCTGGGATCGGTTCCCATCGTTCCATAAAAAATATGCCGACTACAATCACACAATTCATTTCATGTTGCAAGTGAGGATGCAACGCACCATTTAAGAATATATGATGGCAAGGGTTGTAACAATAAAAAATCCGCGCAAGGCCTGTTTGGCGATTGCGCGGTCTGGTTCCAAGCCTGACTCCGCTTGGGCGGGCGGTGGGAAAGTTGATTTCGAGCATGCTCCGTATCCCTGCGACAAACTCCTCTATTGATGCAGACCCTGATCGCTCGCGTTTACCGCCTGCAACTTCGTTCCAAGGACGTTAATCCGATTCATTTTCCGATGGATCGTATCCGTCGGTGCATTCATGGTTTTCTGAAGATGGAGTTCCTGATTTGCGGCACGAATCCCGTTATGCAAATCCGTGATTTTGCTAACCAAGACTCTCCGACCGGAGGGTTGGGTGGTCATCATAGTCCACGATTCGCCAAAGCCTGCCCTCTGCCATTCATACATTTCGGGCGCCACCCCCATGCTTACTCTCATACCTATTCCGCCGCCTCGTTCATATCCGCGCCCACACCCCTGAACCAGAATGGGACCGATCAAGAGCGCCAAAATCACGAGGCTCATCACGATCATGAAAACATAGCTGCGTATCATTTTCTCATCCTCCTATCCTATATTGGGATCATATTCCTTGCTACGGGGATAAGACGATACCTCCCATGATCGGTTCCCATGGCGAGAGCCAATATAAATGGCATTTCACATTTTCAACGCCATGCCAAGGATGGCTGAGCCCGCTATGAGATAGACTGGATTGAGTTTCCAATGAACCATAAGAATAAGCGAAACGACAAAAATGAAGATGGTTACAGGCGTTACCGGGATGGTCTTTCCAATCTGTATTGCCGCAGCCAAAAGAAGACCGATAATTGCGGGAGTGAATTTGGCGAGCACAACCTTCACCCCTTTCAGATTTCCGAGCTTTTTGTAGCCATAAGAGATGAAGAGCATCAACAGGAATCCCGGGGCGAATATCGCCAAGGTGGAGAGATATCCGCATACCGCTCCCGCATGATGGTATCCACAGAATGTGGCGAGAACAGCAATGGGACCGGGTGTGAGTTGGCTAATCGCCACCCCATCGATGAACTCCCGCTCCGTGATCCAATGCAGTTGGAGCACCAGTTGATTATGGATCACGGGGATTAAGAGGAATCCACCTCCGAAGAATATAAACCCGATCTTGAAAAACACCCAGATGCTCATGAGAAATGCGCTTCCTCCGAGCAATGCCATCCATTTCATTCCGTGATCCTTTCATGGAAAAGCTTGTAACGGATTACGCCGTAAAAGGCGGTCAATACCAAAATCAGAAGGATTTGAATGTGAAACATCAGGCTGAGCGATCCGGCAAGTAAGATGAGAGCGATACTTTCAGCGTTTTTCATTTTTCCCTTGCCCATTTGATACGCGGCGTATACAATCAACGCAATGATAACAGGAGCGACGCCTGCAAGCGCGGATTGAATCGCGGGGATATGATGGAAATGAAAATACAGCGCCGAAAGCGCTATCACGATCAGAACGGATGGGGAGAGAAAAGCAAGGGAGCAGACCAGAGCGCCAGTCAGCCCCCTCAGCTTATAACCGATAAAGGTGGACGTATTAACAGCAAAAGAACCCAAAAGCTGTCCGAAAGCCACGCCATGCGCGAAATCCTCCCTATCGATCCAGTTTTTACGATCCACGCATGCGTCCTGTATGAGAGCGATCACCGCCATTCCTCCTCCGAATCCGGTGAAACCGATCACAACGAAGGTGCGGGCAAGCTCCCACAGCGAGACCTTTGAGCCTTTCCGTGTTTCCAATGAATCTCTCCTTATCATATCCTCTTTACAAGGTGGGGCTTAAGCGCCGTACCCCGAACATGGAATGCAAACGAGTTTGCCATCCTTGAGACGCATGTTTCGCTCCACCACCATTTCCCCGCAAATCTCGCACGGTCGGGTCTCGTAAGTGTGAGGAATCTCCTTCCCGGTATATTCAAAAATCTCACCTATGTTTAACAGGGCTTCCTCAGGTGCGTTGGAAACCATTTCAATCAAGGGATCCACGATATTACTATCGATATGAGAAGCGGGGATTCCCGACTTCCTCAACTTCATGAATTCCGTTTCCTTGTTCTTCTCCATCACCTCGGTTTTCGGCACGACACGAACCGCTTTGCCTGTCCTCTTATCCACCAAGGTCAACCCCCATTTGCCAATGCCGGTCTTCCTAATATTACCCTTTCCGAACGTACAACCTGTCGCAACCTGCACGCCGTCGGCGAAACATGTGGCGCAATGGTTCTCGTCAAGTTCCAAAATCGCGATAAGTTGGCCGTCCGGCGAATGTGAGACACCCAGTTTCTTCATCGCCGCCAAGCTTGCGCGCAGCCCCAAAGGCATAGCGGGACATTTATGCCCGTGAAATTTTTGACCGAGTTCCAGTAATTCACGATATTCCATAACCAATCTCCTTGCCATACAGATATAATCCTATTTTACCATATTACCAAATTAATTGCAACACGTTTTTATTTTCATGGAGAATTCAGTCGCCATCAAGGGGGAAACCCTGTACAAGAAAAGGATCAAAAGGATGGGATTGGAAAACCCCTTTTTTCACACATCCCGTGGTTCATTGATTTGTACGTCTTCTTGCGATAACCTTATCTCTCGTACCATGCCAAGGGTTATCTGCGGGAAAATGGCTTTACCTGAAGTGTAGGGGGTAATGAATTGCGCATTGCACTCATCGGAATTGAGATATTCACAAAGCCCCTCGAGGCGAAGCCAAGGGGGGGCATCCTCCTTGAGATGCAGATTGTAGACCGATTGCAGGGTAATCAGTTCATTGCGATCGATGCAGGCGCGCAAGGTCTTCCCAGTTTTTACGATTACGATTTTCGGAGAGCGATAAATCGCAAGCGGTTTACGCACATCCAAACGGGGTATCCAATGGGTCGCATTCGGCGCCTCGTCGCAACCTTTCACCCCCTCCCCCGCAAGAGCCGGAGCCCATAACAACGGATCGCATGGCTCCTTGATGAGCGGCAAGCCTCTTTTACCGCACTCCTCGCCTCGGATGACCTCCGCGATATCCCCCAAACGAAGCGGACGTCGTGCGTTTATCGATGAAAGGAAGGCGTTGCGCGTCCACGGGAGCCGAGAGAGTTCCAAGCTATCTTTTCCTGCGACCGTCATAAAATGAGAGCCGTGATGCAAAGTAAGCGAAGGATCGTGCGAATTACACCCAGATAAAAGAATGACGCTCACGTCGGCGTCAAAACCTGTTCGTACATGCTCAATCTCAAGCGTATCGAATCTTTTCGCGAGGAATTCACGCACGATCCTCGTTTCGAATCTCGCCAAAATGGAATCCGGAAGAACGAACCCGAGCGAACCGTCTCTTTTCAGCAAATGATTTGCGGCGAGTTCGATAAAGAGCCAACTCGCATCCCATTGCCCTTTGGCTAACTGAAATCGGGAGACATCGACTCTCGGCTTGTTCTTCCCGAAAAGATAAGGGGGGTTCCCTATGACTGCATCGAAGCCATAGGGTTCATTTTCAGATCCATTCTCCATGGAACGACGCAGGAAAATCGACCAGCGAAACTCATTGTTATCCTCATTCAATCCGTCCAGACTGTCCGCAATGCGGATATGCTCCTCCAAGGACATTTGAACGAACGAGGGATTGACTGTCATTGATCCCAGTCTCAAACGACACAGCTTCACGGCCAGAGGGTTTTTATCCACACCGTAAACGCATCTCCGGATCACATCCGTCAAGATATGCCCACGCGCAGAGATGCCTTCCTCGGCATCCAGCGCCTTCACTCTTTTCGCGATCCTCTCTGCGGAAGCGATGAGGAAATCCCCCGCTCCGCACGACGGATCACATACACGCATGTTTAAAACCTCCTGTGAACTTTTCTTGGAGGCTAAAAGAGGATTTAAGGTGTAATCAAGCAATCGTTCAATCATCGTGCGGGGAGTATAGTAGCTCCCGTTGCATTTTCGCAGGTCGTTCGGGTGCTCCGTCAGCTGGAACTCCCCGCTTACGGGATTCATGGAGGGTACCCATTCAAGCAGGGTTTCCATACAGGACGAATTCGTCTCCCTATCGAACGAGTCCTCTCGTGAATTCAGAATCCTCCAAAGCGCTCGCACATATATATCCTCCGCGCTATCCGCCACTTGGGATTGCGTTATCTCCTCCGTCGCCATGCAACGCAGCCTCTCGCGCAAGGCGGAAGAGACGGCTTTTCGCCTCTCACGTATCATTTCCGTTTCACTCCAAAATCAAACTCCATCAATGGGAGATGGGCGTAGTTTTGCTTCATGGGCGGTGGGCTATGTCAGGAACCATTTTTCTGGTATTCTCTTATGAAACGCGTCATCATTACGAAGACGCTGCAGTGTCGCGACGAAAAGGAGCCACTAAGATATGCCCGCTGATGTCGAACACCTTCATGACATCGTAACCGCAAGAGAGGAGATGGTATCCATTCCCACCTATCCCGTGGGCGAGCCTGATCCCAATCCCATATTCTATTATGGCAGGCACTATCAAGGAGCGCGCGGGCGGATGTACCCATACCCGCTTCTGGACAAACTTTCCGATAAAGCCGTTCCAAAAGATTACCGCGCCATCATCCTGGAGAACTCGCATATTGAGTTGATGATCCTCCCTGAAATCGGAGGGAGGCTTTTCTCGGCCAAGGACAAATCCAATGGTTATCATTTTTTATATCGACAGCATGTCATCAAACCTGTTTTAATCGGAATGGTTGGAGCTTGGATCTCCGGCGGCGCGGAATGGAATATCCCTCATCACCATCGAGTCAGCGTCTTCATGCCCATAGACCATCGGCTTGATGCTAACGAAGACGGCTCGAAAACCCTCTGGATCACCGAAATTGAACAACGGCATCACATGAAATGGACTTTGGGCGTCACCCTGTATCCCGGTCGCTCCTATTTTGAGGTGAAGGTGAAGATATTCAATCGGACCCCCCTCTCACAATCCTTCCTCTATTTTACGAACGCAGCGGTGCATGCGAACGAAAACTATCAAGTCATCTTTCCCCCTCACACTCAATGGGGAACCCAGCACGCCAAGTGCGAGTTTATCTCCTGGCCCATCGGCCATGGCAAATATGCGGGCGTGGACTACTCCGGCGTGGATCTAAGCTGGTGGAAGAACCACCCCAATCCAGTGTCCATTTTCGCTTGGAACGATCGTGACTGCTTTTTCGGAGGATACGACCATGGCAGACAGGCCGGTGTGATAAGAGTTGCGGACAGCCACATCACATCGGGAATGAAATTCTTCGAGTTCGGGAACGGCGATATCGGGCGTATGTGGGATAGCATCCTCACCGACGGGGATGGTCCTTATGTGGAGTTGATGTCAGGATCCTATTCTGACAATCAACCGGATTACTCATGGATTGAGCCTTACGAAACAAGAGAGGCCACCGAGTATTGGTATCCGATCCGAGACATCGGAGGATTTCAAAACGCCAACAAGGATGCCGCGCTAAGCCTGCAGGCAAAGGATGGGAAAGCCTCGTTCGGCATATACGCCACTTGCGCGATGGAAAACGCAACCGTAAAACTTATGTGCGGGGATACGACGCTGTACGAAAAGAGTATCGCCATAGGACCCAATGCCCCCTTCAGGGATACCATTGCGTATGCCGAAGCCTTGGAGGACCTCTATCTTGCGCTCCTAGACAAAAATGGAATCCCCATAATCGAATATCGCCCGACGGCATTGCCCCATACCGAAATGCCCGCGCCTGTTGTGTCTCCCCCCTCTCCCAAGGATATTCCCTCTGTCGAGGAACTTTACCTTACGGGATTGCGACTCGAGCTATTCCATAACCCAGCCCTCAATGCGGTCGACTACTACACGGAGGCTCTTTCAAGGGATCCCGAAGACAGCCGCACCAACACACGCATGGGCGTTTTGCAACTCAAAACCGCCGAATACGATAAGGCTCGAGAGTCGTTTCTCAAAGCTATCTCTCGAATCACCCGTAATTACACTCGCCCTCAAAATGGCGAGCCATTGTTTTATTTAGGTCTGACGTTGCGTCACCTCGGTAAAATCGATGACGCCAAAATGATTTTGCATCGCGCGGCGTTATGTCAGGCTTGGCGGGCGGCGGCTTATTATGTTTTGGCTGAGATCGCAATGACCGAAGGAGGATATCTTGAGGCTACCGACCTTATCGACAAATCGCTAATGATGAATGGATACAACACCGAAGCGCACTGTCTGCAATCCGCAGTCTTGCGCAAACTCGGACATCTTCGAGAAGCTCTTGTCGCTACGGAGAGGGCTCTGGAATTGGATCCGGTTGATTACAGGGCGATGAATGAAAAACTCCTCATCATTCGCGGACTCGGCGGTAATGAGTTGACATTGCAAAGCGAGTTATCGAATCTCATGTCGGATAATCCCAACACATATCTTGAATTGGCATTGGATTATGGAAATTGCGGGCTGTGGCGAGAAGCGATGGATATCCTCGTTCGCTTGGCGGGACGTACAAAGGACGCCACATCGCCGCTGGTTTGGTATGCAATCGGATATTGTCAGGAAAAGATATCGGGGTGCAAAACCAAACTGGCGTCGAGATATTACGCATTGGGCGGCAAAGCGTCCAGCCATCTCTGTTTCCCTTCCAATACGCTCTTGATCCCCGTCATTGAGGCGGCTCGCGAGGCGAATCACAACGACGCTCGTGCGGCATATTACCTTGGCTGTCTTTTATACGATCATCAGCCCGATCGAGCCATTGAGTTATGGGAACAATCCATGAGGTTGGAGGAAGATCATCCGCAAACCCTGCGGTGCCTTGCTGAGGGTTACGCTAAACGGAAAAACGACACCACCCGTGCAGCCTCCCTCTTACGCAAGGCGATGCAAAGCGATCCTAACGATCCAAGATTTCCATTGGAACTTGATATTGTGCTTGAATCCGCAGGCGTCCCGTCGGCGGAAAGGCTAAAGACGCTGGAGGAACGCAAAGATGTCGTGCTTAAACGAGACGACATCACAGCGCGCATGATTAGCCTCTATCTCCTCGACGCCAAATATGACGACGCATTGGAAATATTGCATAACCGCCGTTTCCATGTATGGGAGGGGAATGAGGGGTTTGTGCATTCACTGTACACGGATGCGCATCTCTTAAAAGGACGCACTTTTCTCCGTGCCGGCGCCCCGGAAAACGCATTGGAGCAGTTTCAGCTTGCATGCCTTTACCCTCAGAATTTGGAAATGGGCGAGCCCTCCGATGGCGGAAGGATTGCGGAGATTTCCCATTGGATGGGGCGCGCGTACAAGGCGATGCACGACGAGGACAACGCCTTGAAGGCATTCCAAAAATCCGTCGCAAGTGAAAGAAAGGAAAGCGCGCTCGCCTATTACCAGGCGCTCTCATGGCGAGAGATTGGGGAGGGGGAAAAAGCCTTGGAGATTTTAACGAACCTGGTCACATATGCGCAAAATGGCATGATGGGCGAGGAGCAAGACGCTTTCTTTGATAAATTCGGGCAGAAGGAATCGGATTCCAAACGTCGCTCTCAGTTGCATTACCTTTGCGCATTGGGGTTACTTGGTCTTGGCGAATATGACAACGCCAGAAAGGAGTTTCAGACGGCGATAAACATCAATCCCAACCACTTAATGGCGAGGGTGGAGTTGGAGGATTTGCGATGAAACACTTTCCCAAAACCTCTGTCGTCCTCATTTTTTGGGGAATCGCCCTATTCACGCTCATGAAAAACGCAAATGCCTACGACAATATGCTCTCCCTCCACTACAACTCCCCGGCAAAGGAATGGGTGGAGGCTCTTCCGATTGGAAATGGTCATCTTGGCGGAATGATCTTTGGCGGACTCGAGGATGAGGATATTCAGATTAACGTGAAAAGCCTATGGTCAGGGAGCCCCCAAGAATCGGACAGAACCGATGGATGGAAATCCCTGCATCGGATCGAAGAACTTATCGAACAGGGGAAATACGACCAAGCGGACAACCTGGCGCAACAAACGATGACCTGCGTCGGGGGAGGATCCTGGAGCGGCGCTTCCGCCACGAAACCTTACGGTTGTTACCAAACTCTCGGAGATATCCGACTCTCCTTTCCAGAATCAAGCGAACCTTACGATTACGAACGCTTTTTGGACTTATCCACCGCAATCGCCGGAGTTCATTATCGGATAGGGGATGCGAGCTATTCGCGAGAGGCGTTCTGCAGTTATCCGGATCATGTGCTGGTGTATCATCTTGCATGCAACCTTCCGGGACACATTAGCCTCACCGTCCGAATGAACCGACCCGAAGACTATACGACCCGAACCTCCGGGGACAACACGTTGATAATGTCCGGGAGCCTGGATAACGGTCATGGAGGCGAGGGCATGAAATATGAGGCTCGCCTGCTTGTCAAGTCACGTGGAGGGAAGGTGATTGCAACCGATCAATCCATCCAGGTTTCCAATGCGAACTCCGTTACACTCCTTCTTGCCGCCAACACCGATTACCTGCCCGAACCGCCCACTTTCAAAGGTTATCCTTACCTCGGCGTCACCAAAAAACAGATTGACATGGCGGCGCAAAAAACCTACGCGCAACTGAAAAAAAACCATCTAAAGGATTATCAAAGTCTCTTTAGCCGTGTCTCTCTCGACCTGGGCAAAACCAACGCCATCTATCAGTCCACCGACAAAAGGATTCGCGATTTCGCAAACTCCGACGATCCGGCGTTGATCGCACTCTATTTTCAGTTTGGACGGTACCTTCTCATTTCCAGTTCACGTCCTGGTGATCTTCCGGCGAACCTGCAGGGCATTTGGGCTAATCAGATCCAAACCCCATGGAACGGCGATTATCACACGGACATCAATATTCAGATGAACTATTGGCCATCCGAAACCACTAACCTTTCCGAATGTTCCATGCCGCTCTTCGAGCTTTTGCGTATGTTAGTGAAGCCAGGACAGCGCACCGCGTGGGACTATTTCCATTGCAAAGGATGGACTTTGAATACCATTACGAATCCATGGGGATACACTTCGCCGGGTGAGTCTATCGGATGGGGACTTTTCCCCATGGGCGGTCCGTGGGTATGCAGGCAAATATGGGAGCATTACGCATTCAGCGGAGACAAAAATTTCTTACGGCGATACTATCCGATATTGAAGGGGGCCGCACGCTTTTGCATGGAGTACCTCGCGAAGGATCCCATTACTGGAAAGTTGATATCCGGACCCGGTATCTCTCCTGAAAACGTTTTCTCATATGACAAAGGCAAAACGGCTAGCTTAAGCATGGGGGCGTCCGTTAATCAAGAGATAACCTGGGATATTTTCACTCATTTTCTGAAAGCGGCGAAGGCGTTGAACGATAAGGGCGAATTCGTTCATCAAATCGCATTGGCGAGGAAAAATCTTCTTATTCCAAGGATCGGACCGGACGGCAGGCTAATGGAATGGCTTCACGATTTCGGTGAGACGGACATCCATCATCGCCATTTGTCGCACCTTTACGCGGTCTATCCAGGCGATGAATTCACACTCAATCTCACTCCGAAGATGTGCATGGCGGCGGAAAAATCGCTTAGAGTGCGCGGTGATGGAGGCACGGGATGGTCAATGGCTTGGAAAATATCCCTTTGGGCGCGATTTCTTAATGGAGATCACGCCTATCGCATGCTCCGAAACCTCATATCCGAGAGCACATTGCCCGATATGTTTGACACCTGCCCGCCCTTTCAAATCGACGGAAACTTCGGCGGCACTGCGGGAATCGCGGAAATGCTGATTCAAAGCCAAAATGGCGTGATTGACCTGCTGCCTGCATTGCCACACGCTTGGTCATCCGGGAAGTTCAGTGGTTTGAGAGCCAGAGGAGGAGCGACCGTAAGTGTGGCATGGAAGCATCGCATCATAACCCAAGCGACGATCAAAGCCACACTCTCCGGCACGAAACTCATCCAGGCGCCCCCGGGTCTAACGCTGTCATCAATTAAATGCGACGGGCGTAATGTGGCATGGAAAAAAACAGAAGACAATCAAATAAAATTCAAAGCGGTTCGCGGAAAAACATATCTAATGAAATTTCGGCCTGAAATTTAAGTTCCTGGAGATAATAATGAAACGTTGGATTGTCCTGATCTTTTTCGTTTTTTTTACATTTGCATACTTTCCCATATATGCTGAAACCACGGCGTCTCTGGGTTCATCCCTTTTTAAGTTCGAAAGTTATGAACAGATTCGAATGACGGATAACATAGATTCTACATACTACCTCTCCATGCGACGCCTCAAAGGAATGATTACATGGACCCCATCTCCCGGTTGGACAATTTACACTCAGGCTTTATACAAGGATGGAAACGTATCCAGTAGCGATGCTCGTCTTTGGTTTCAAGAGTTTTGGATACGCAAAGAGGTGCGGGACGGATGGCTCCAGGTGGGGCAATTCAAGCCTCCTTTCGGAATGGAGAGATTCACCCCCGATACGGAGCTGGAAACGATGGATCGCTCCATGGCGAGCGATCACTTGGTGCCGAACGCCGGGCTGCCTCATTCCTTTACGCGAGATATCGGTTTTCAATGGGAAACAACCGCTTTGGGAAGAGGTCTGAAGACGGATGTCGGAATATTCACGGGGAATGGAGCATGGACGGAAACCTACGCCGGTAATGGCCCCCTTGTTGCAGGGAGCATGTCGAAAAAATGGTCGCTTGGGCGTAAGGATTGGGCGTTATGTGAAGGGGCTCTCTCCTACCGACAGGATCATAACATCAATTTTAGCGGAGCGCTGACCGGTGACAAACCGTTCGGTATCTTTGATTTCCAAGGTTCGGATACCAGATGGGATGCGGCGGGCGGCGTGAATTTGGGAGATTGGGCTCTCCGGAGCGAATACATCGGCGCTAGATTTCATAACACGGCAAGGAATAACGTCCTGTACGCGGAAGGCTGGTACGCGCAGCTGTCCGATCGATGGGCGAGACGGTGGGATTCCGTGGTGAAATTCGAGGGGTTTAATCCTAACACCGGAGTTACAGGCCGTTTCGATACGCGATGGACGACTTTGGGACTTAATTACTACATTCAAGGGGAGCGGGAGAAGATTCAGTTGGGTTATGTCATGAAAAGCCAGAGTTTGGCGGGAAAGGATCATGATGTCTTGGATTTACAGTACCAACACTATTTCTGAAGCGGGAAACTCTGAGGGGGAATTACGAGACGCTCCTTTCAGATAGATATACCCCTTGCGAGGAAGAGCGAAAGAGAAATCCACTCCCCCGGTAAAATCGAAAAGGTTGTCGCAATCGCGACAACCTCTCCTATGGGTTGTATAGGACTCGAACCTATGACCCGCTGATTAAGAGTCAGCTGCTCTACCAACTGAGCTAACAACCCAAAACCGCTATATTATACCTTTTCTTCGTCCGAGGACACAAGGGGAGGAGGATGGAAATCGATGGCAAAGGGGAAGGCTGCGGCAAGCCATCACCGCAGCCATGAAAAGTTGCGCGGAATGATTTATCCGTGCGTTTCCTGTCCGTTATCCGAATTTCTCGTGCCGGAATCCATAGTCTGGATTTGGCGAGAATATATACCCGGAGAAGAGGCTTGCGCCTTGGGCGGCAACGACATCAAAATGAACGTTGCAAGGAAAAGGGTGAGCGCGGCTCCGTACAAAGTTTTAATCCAACTCTTCATTATAATCACTCCTTGTTCAATTCCTCTTCCAGCCAATTCCACCAGGCGATTAGATCCTTATCACGGATTTGGAAGAGTGTTTGCAAAAACTTCTTCGCATCGCATTCAGCCGTATTCGCGCTGAGCGTGGTTTGGAGAACTTTTTTCGCTTCGTAATAGTATCGGTCTTTTACATAGGCTAACACAAGATTGCAAGCGCGCATCGGCGTGGGCTTGCGCATGGCGAGAGTCGCGAGTTCTATCGCTTTCTCTATGTTGCGTTCCCTATTGCGCCCCGAATCATACCAAGTGAGATGGATGTCGGCGGCGTTAGTTGCGGCGATATACTTATGGTCTCCGGGAGGATTCATCTCGATAATATCCATGAATATCTTGAGAGCCTCACGTAATCTCCCCATTTGGCTTAAAACATTTCCTGCGTTATTTAAAGCTTCGATGAACTCCGGCTCGGCTTCGTAGCAATCCATATACAATTGATACGCCTCTTCGAGCCTCCCCGATTTTCGAGCGTTGCGAGCTCGATCGTACAGATCTCGCGCAACGTCGGTGGCGGGCGTCGGGTAACTAACCGTGTACACATCGAGCACGCGCATGGCTTGGCGCATATCGGGACTTGGCGGAGCCAGGTTCGACGGATTGGTGACCTCGTTCACCACCGCCTCGTCAACCTCGTCCCCCGAGTCAGTCGGTGCGCGACGGCTCCAATCCGACTGTAGAAGCTTTCGGATTAGAGTTTCCTCTCGCACGCCTGACCAACCGCCCGTTTTAGCGCTGTGACGCACGCGACCGCTCCTCTGTTTGGAGAGCATCATTACATACGGATTGTCCTCGCCGCATTCGGAACGTAAGATGTTCACCAACGCCGCTCTGGCTCGACAAACCATCTGCCTTTCACGATCGGTTTCAGGGCTTAATTTTACCCCCTCTTGACGGCTCTTTTCACGCTCCATATCCCGACGTATGGCTTGCAAATAGTGCGATGGAATGGACGCGAGCGCCTTTTTCATAGCGAAATGAAAAGCGTGAGAATCCTCCGAATCCAAAAGATTCCGTTCCGGAAGTTTTGAGGGGTCCTCCTCGAAGAGTACATCGTCCAAGTGGAGCGTTTTGCCCCCGTCATCTCTTCCCAAAGGGGTGCTAAGGGATATGGTTTTAATCTCTTTTCGATTAAGGCGCTCGGCATCGGCGATGACGGATCGAATCGCCTTTGCGAGATAGGCCACGGGATCCGGGAATATGCGCTTCAGAGCCTTTTCGAATGGGATGCCATCCGGCAGATATTCCGAATGATATTTGTGCAAAGCGACCCGCGCCATCTTCCGCACCGCCATATCCATAGCCGCATAACAGTCATTCGGGCTGATACGATAGGCATTGTCTCGCCCGGGGGCGTCGGAGGCGTAACCGGTCAGGAAGGTGATGGATCTCGCGCCATAGCGTCGAAATATGATGGATGCGGCTTCGACGGTATCAGGCTCTTGCAATATCGCCAGGTTGTCCGGCTTGACATCTTCTTGAATGCTCTCTTGAGTTTTAAGGTCGTTTGCCATCACTGTTTCGCTCGCTTGAGATTTCACGATGCACTTCAATGAGTCTGAATACCCGCATGATTTATGTAACGTAAAATGATCGTTAGCGTGACATTTTAAATTCGTTTATTATTTTGCGGCGTTGCATATGCCTATCACCATACGCTCCAGCATTATTTCCACACACCTGTATAGACGTAACCAGAATGGATTTGTTTCACATTCATATTAAGAAAATCCTAAGGTTGTGATTCAGTCAACGGGATAAGGACACGGGAACGTAATTGCAAATATGGGAGGGGGAAATGCCTGTTTCCGCATCGATTAGAGAGGATGCTAACAACTTTCGCGTTCGCGCGAATTCCAAGGGCGAGTCTTGGGTATTCTAATAAAGGTATCCGCATCATTCGAGTCTCAATCTTTTCACCAAGCAGCCGATGGACTTGGGCGGTTTCGTGTTGCGGCTTCCGCCATCGCGTCAAAAGAGTGATTCATCCGAAAATCTGGAACGATCGAATGCTTCGTCGCAACAGACACCCATTGCAGTCAAGGAAATAATCTACTGTGGCAATCATCGAAGCGTGCATACCGCAGACACAACGACTAATCATATTCGCTTGAATAAGCCAAGCGCGCCTTATCTTAATTGCGAGGACCAGGAATGCAAATTTACAACACTCTTACAAGAACGAAAGAGGAGTTTATACCGATTGAAGACAATCAGGTCCGCATGTATTGTTGCGGCCCGACAGTGTACAACTACGCTCATATTGGCAATCTGCGCACCTACATCTTCGAGGATATCCTTCGGAGAACCCTGCGGTTCAATGGATATAAAGTCACCCATTGCATGAACATCACGGATGTGGGACATTTGGAGTCCGACGCCGACGAGGGCGAGGATAAAATGGAAAAGGGCGCCATGCGGGAAGGGCTCACCGTGTGGGAATTGGCGCGCAAATACGAAACCGCCTGGATGGAGGATATGAGGAGGTTGAATATCGAACGCCCCGAAGTGATCTGCAGGGCGACGGAGCACATCACCTCGATGATAAACCTCATTCAAAAAATCCTGGATAATGGTTATGGATACATCGCCCCGGGAGCGGTGTATTTCGATACGACGAAATTCCCCAAATACGCCGATTTCGCCCATCTAGACCTCAGCGGGTTACAAGCGGGCGCCGGGGGAAGAGTTCAGCTTTTGGGAGAGAAGAGGCATCCCAACGATTTCGCTCTTTGGTTTCTAAACAAGCCCCGCCATATCATGCAATGGGACAGCCCATGGGGACCAGGTTATCCGGGGTGGCATATTGAATGCTCCGCCATGAGCATGCAGTATCTTGGGGATCAGTTCGACATTCATTGCGGCGGAGTGGATCATATCCCCGTTCATCACACCAATGAGATCGCACAAAGCGAGGCCGTCACCGGAAAGCCGTTCGTGAAATATTGGATGCACGGTGAGTTTTTGCTTGTATCCAAGACGGATGACGAAAAAAAATCAGAAGAGAACACACGAGAAGACGCGACGAAGATGTCCAAATCCTCGGAAAATTTCCTCACTCTTCAGGTTTTGATCGACAAAGGTTTCGACCCTTTAGCGTATCGCTATCTTTGCCTGCAAGCGCATTACCGCTCGGAATTGCGATTCTCCTGGGACACCCTGCAGAGTGCGCAAAATGGGCTGCGCCGCATCTTCACGCTAACAGCGGACTCGGACCCGTTAAGCGACGAAGAGAGATTCGCAGCGGCAAGGGAGGAGGTGCTTGCGGCGCTTAACGACGACCTCAACACTCCTCAGATGGTGGGACTTTTAAATCGTTACAACAGTTTTAAGTTATGGCGTGAATTCGATCCCGTATTAGGATTGGATATTGAAGCGAGAAGCCGTCGCGACGAAGGGGAGTTACCCGCCGATGTGAAAGCGTTGATCGAAGAGCGCAACCAAGCGAGGAAATCCAAAAACTGGGCTTTGTCCGACGAGATTCGTAACAAACTGATCCAAATGGGATACGAGGTTGGCGATTCGCCCACTGGAACAACGGTTAAGAAAAAGCTCCTCTAAGTCATGTGGAGCGGCGAGATCCGCTTGTTCTGACCCATCGACAATACAATGAAATCATCCGACACATTTACGAAATTGGCGATCACCACTGACAACTCCATGGACGATCCATTCCATGAAACGCCTCGGGCAGCGGGCGATGTTATTCCAATCGAAATATTGTTTGCATATCCTGCAACAATAAGGAACTTCATTCCGCAAGGAATCGCTTCTATAAGTGATGGACTGCGGAACGACCTATTTATGCAGCGAGGTTATCCTCCATTGAGCGATAGTTCGCAAGGGTCATCCGTTGAGTTTTCGGAATAAGGACATATCATCTCAATTCGACGAGCTTGTTCGACAACATGAACGAGCCCTGTATCGTGTTGCATGGAGATTGTGCGGCAACAGGGATGAGGCGTTGGATTTGCTGCAGGATACGCTCATAGAAGCGTTTGAAAGCTTCTCCCGCTTCACCCCTGGCACACATTTCGATCGTTGGATTTTTCGCATTATGAAGAACACTTTCATAGACATCAAACGTAAAAAATCCAAAACAACGATCGAATCGCTTGATACGGGCAAATTAGGAGACGACGGTGAATCGGCTCCGATCGAATTGGTGGATATGTCCGGAGGGGCGGATGCACGACTTATGGCGAACACCTTGGATGGGCCAATCCAAAACGCTCTGATGGATTTGCCCGAGGAGTTCCGAATAGTGGTGATCCTTTCGGACATAGAGGAATACAGTTATGAAGAGGTCAGTTCCATTTTGGGATGCCCCATAGGAACGGTTCGATCGAGATTGCATAGAGGACGCGCAATATTAAAAGAGAAATTAAAGGATTACGTTAGGTTTTGATGAGTTTCGACCCTTTGGATCATTTAGGGTGATTATAATGGAATGTGAACATTTTAACAATCAATTATCCGCTTATCTGGATGGCATCTTGAACGCAAAAGAGTCAGCTCGCGTCGAGATGCATGTGCGGCATTGCCATCGGTGCGCGAAGGATTTAAAGGAGCTTCAAAAGGTGAAAGCTCTTCTTGGAAACCTTCCAGAGCCGGAAGCTGACGCCTATTTCTGGCCAAGCGTCTATTCGAAAGTGCGTCAACAGAGAATCAGGAATCACTATAAGCCTGTCGCTCATTTGATAGCGCCGCATGTGGCATGGAGCACTTTGGTGGCGATTCTGTTTATCGGATTTGTCACATTCACTCCCAGCAGAATAAACATAGCGAACAACCCTGTTCCCACATTGGATCCGGATACGTTGATTACGTTGCATGCCACATCACGGGTTGTCACGCCGCTTGCGGATTCCGGGGAGCTAAGAACGATATTCATGGATACGAACGATTGGAACCAACTCAATCAGACTTCTCAACCGTGAAGAGTAAATACAATATCCTGGACAATAGATTGTCGTTAAAATCATTCATAGCCATACTGTTATGTCTGTGCCCTGTGATTGCGCATGGAGCATCCTCAAAAAAGACTCCTCCAAATGGCTTTAATCTTTTGCGCAAGGTACTGGTTAATGACAGCATGGTTCCGTATGAGGGGCGGCAGATGGTGGAGTTATCTTCGGGCCGACATACCGAAGCCACCATCACACAGGAGATTCATCCGCGATACAATTATGATTATATAAGATATGTCATGCCCTCCCGCGTCGCCAATAGAGTCATCATCAACGAGGGAAACTTGCATTGGGAATACGACCCGAAACTACATTTGGCGATACGTCACTTTAGTGAACGGGATAAGCCGGCTCCGTCCCAGATTGCCTATATCCTCCATCTTATCAAGATCAACTACTATCTGAAGGTGCACCCTCGACCGGTGAATATGGTTGGGAGAGCCTGTTGGATTCTTGAAATAGATCCGAAACTGAAGGACCGTTATCGAAGAGTATGGTGGGTCGATGGCGCGAATGGCTTTGTATTGCGCAGAGACATATACAACACGGCGGGGGAGATGATTTCCTCTTCCTCCTACACATCCATACGCTATCATCCCAAGGTGAAAATGGCTCTGTTCCATTTCACGCCGCCCAAGGGCACCCGTGTCATCACCAAAGCCCCCCTAAGGCTGTTACACAACTACCATGAAACGGTTAAAACCGCGCCGAGATGGGCTCGTATTCCACAGGTTCTGGGGGATGGATTTGTGTTTCAAAGCGCGCAGTACGTGGAGGTCAAAAAACTGCGCAGTCTGCATCTCCAATACTTTGACGGGATTTGCACTCTCTCCGTGATTCAAGTCCCCGGCAAATTCAACCTGCAGTCTAAAAAGCACGACGTCATCCCGGTAAATGTGAATGGAAGACGCGGAGTGTTGGTTGAGAAATCCGGATACCGTATCCTCTCTTGGTACGGTTATGATTGCACCATCAGTATGGTTGGAGAGATATCGCTTCATTCCATGCTCACAATGGCGCATAGAATTTAGCATAAGCATCGGCTCTATTGATTTTCCGCGTACACTCGAAAGGCGGACACGCGAGCGGATCCATTTTTGCCATCGCCCTTGACTTGCAAACGCACGTAGCGCGCTTTTATTGGCTCCACGGGACGACCGCCCCACGCCAATCCGCTCATATCCAACCTTCCGGCGAGCTGGTAAGTCAAACCATTGAGACTCGTCCATAAATCCGCCTCTCGAATGTTGGGAGCTTTGATGTCGTATTCCCTATCGTTGACCACGTCAAAACGGTTAATGACGTATTCTCGCCCCAAATCCACCTGCAGGAAGCCACGATTCGAACCTCTCCATGGAAAGGAAACGCTCTTCGCGGTCAGCTTTTTCAAGGGCGATTTTGATGGCGTCACCTCCATGCACTTCTTACCGTCGATTAGGGAGCGTTCGTTAAAGAAACGCACCCTCCCTGGGAGAAAATCGTATGGATGGTTGAGGAAGGATTGCTGAATCGTCTTGGCGTATACGCTCACCCGGCCCTTGAAATTTGGAGAGATCTCGAGCCAGTTTTTAGTTTTATCCCCTCCCCCGCCCGTAGCGAAAAGCCCATAGAAAGAGATATCGCCGCCTGCTTCGACTTTCAAATTGGAGGAGTGCGCCACATCCAGCAGCGTAAGCCAAAATCTCGCATCCCTGCATCCCCCTCCGGGGTCTTTGCGGAACAGCATGTGTATAAGCGGATCGAACCCCACCAATCCCCATGTTCGCTCTCCAACGCAGTCGCCGAAAATATACTGTATCGTATGCTCATGCCAATATTTGATGATTTTCGCGGTAAGTTCGGGCGTTCTAACGGCATTGTTACCCCCCCATTCCAGCCATGGACCATAGGAGAATGCGATCCTTTCCAATTTGCCGCCCTTCGATCCCCCGCCCACCACCAATCCCTCTTCGAATGCGGTTCCCCATACATCGGATACGCGATGGTCATCACACCGATGCGAAGCCAAATCCATGCCCAGATAGGAGTTAATCAATAACATATCCGCTATCCATACTCCATCCCCTTCGCCACGGATCGTAAATGGGTAATGGATGAGCTTGTCGATATCATAAGGCTGGTTTGGATAGACGATCTCCAAACTGCGTACGCCCGAATGAGCATGAAGGGTTATAAGGGCTGGGGCGGTTAGAGGGTTCGTTGGATTGGGATCGCAATAGGCGGCAATGGTGCAAGTATCCCTCCATGCGCGCGCCTTGCCGACACCCAGGCATCCGCGCAACTCCACGCCTGACGGCACCGTCAAGGGTCTGGATACTCTATAGACCCCTTGCGGCAGATACACCGTGCCCCCTCCGCTTTCTCCCGCAGCGTTCAGGGCGTCCTGGATCGCCTTGGTGTCATCCTTCACTCCATCGCCCGCAGCGTGGAATGGAGCTTTCCTCACATCATAGAGGGAATTCGTATCCCTGCGTGCGGGCAGGGGGAGATGGAGAAACTTGTAAGACATGCCCATCGCTTCCGGCACGTTGTCAAGATCAGCGTAATGCATCCCGTAATACCAGGGATCCCATCCAAACTCGGTTCTTTTCCCGTGAAACTCAGACACCACCCCGCCAAAGCCGAAAACGCGATTCTGGTTTGCGAGGGTGTCTTTCTCAATCAGGATGGGAGTGCGGGCGTCCGGCGAGTCGTAATTGCTGATCGCCATTCCGTCTATACGGCCCAGTCTCAACCCGATCAGGTGCGTACGGGTGAATCTCTCCAACGCAGCGGATTCCCTCGCCGTCATGCTCCGTCCGTTTAGCCTCGGATAGGATTCGCGCCAGTAGCGATTCGAAAAGTCCACGTTCGACATCCATGAGAACTCCGTACTCTCCAGTGCGTATAACCCTCTATTCAATACCGTGCCGCGTATGTTCCGTACGATGCACGTGTTCGCCGCCACGAGATCAATTCCATCGAAGGAATCGTAAAGGGTGATATTGCGCAATTGAGAACCAGTCGCGGAGATCGTCCATGGGTAAGCCACCACATCGCCCGGTCGCTGGTTGGGATACCATATCGCGAGATTAATCAATCCGCATCCAGTGGCATTGGCGTCGATAAATGGTTTGTCACCTGGCGCTCCGTTCGCGATCAGCAGGGTCTCGTGAGTCACTGCGTCCGCACCCTCCCCTTCTCCAAGAAGCGTATCGCAATAACCAAGTTTCAGCGTCCCATTCAAAAGATAGCGTCCTGCCGGAAGATATACAACCCCGCCCCCCATTGAAGTCACTGCATCCAGAGCCTTTTGAATCGCGGCGGTGGCGTCGGATGATCCGGTTCTATCGGCATCATACGGCGGGTCGCTTGCAACCACGGTCGCCACGAAGGTCTCATTGGAAAGATTAATGAGTTTTTGCCCCATGGCTATCCTTGCGGCGAGAATGCAAACAAGGAACACCGCCATTGATCCCAAACGGGCGGAAAACATAAGACAACTCCCTTCCAAGGAATTTGACCGAGTTACGATCGGATACGGCATTATTATGACCTGCATGCGGAAAAAACTCATCCGCTCAATAAGGTGGGAAGGGATGGCGATCCATCCAATACCGCGCTAATCATGGCGAAAAGAGGGAAACATCGTTCCCGCAAAGGATGGCATATCCGCGACTGGAGCTGAGACGAGGATTCCTTGCGGGAAGGCTAGGCGTTCCTTGAGCGTGCTATAATATTAATTGAGTCTTTAAAAGCCCGTTACGGAGTGTAATTATTCATGCTAGCCCGCGAACTACGCAGTAAATATATCGCTTTCTTCCAAAGCAAAGGACATCTTCATCTTCCAGGGTCCCCATTAACCCCTGTGGATGCCTTAGGTGCGCCCGATAACTCGACCCTTTTCACCAGCGCCGGAATGCAACAGTTCAAACCTTACTTTATCGGCGCCGCCACTCCCCCATCCACTCGCATCGTCACCGTGCAGAAGTGCGTGCGTACAGGGGATATCGATAGTGTTGGCGACTTTTCGCACTGCACCTTCTTCGAAATGCTTGGCAATTTCAGTTTCGGGGACTATTTCAAAGCGGAGGTGATCCCTTGGACCTGGGAATTCCTTACAAAGGAAATCGGCTTGGATCCGGAACGGCTTTGTGTGACCGTGTATTTGGATGACGACGAAGCGTATGAAATCTGGAACAAGGTTGTGGGATTACCGGAGGATCGCATTCACCGTCTGGGCGAGGACAAAAACTACTGGCCTGCGAACGCCATTAGCGAGGGACCTAACGGTCCCTGCGGACCATGCTCGGAGATATTCTATCGCACCGCTCCACTGGAGGAGATGACTAACGATCCAAACCTCACTCCTACGGAGCGATTCAAGAAAGACGATGCCGCTGGTAGATGGTTGGAGATTTGGAACAACGTCTTTACCCAGTTCAATCGCAGCGAAGACGAAAACGGCGCTCCCACGCTAACTCCATTGCCACGTAAGAATAACGACACCGGCGCGGGGCTGGATCGTATCGTCATGATCTTGCAAGGTAAGAAGAGCGTTTTTGAAACCGATCTATTCGCATCCACCCTCGCAAAGATCGAAGAGATTTCCGGGTTGAAATACGAAGGCTCCGCATCCCAGAAGGATTTCGCCTTCCGCGTGGTCGCCGAGCACACGCGTTCGATGGTGTTCTGCATCGCGGACGGCATCCTTCCATCCAACGAGGGCAGAGGTTACGTTCTCAGGCGAATCATGCGCCGCGCCATCCGTTTCGGAAAGACGGTTCTCGGCTTCGACGCTCCGTTTATCGACAAGCTGGCTCCCTGCATCATCGAGAATATGGGCGACTTCTACCCGGAACTGAACGAACGTAAGGATCATATCCTACGCACGATCCACGCGGAGGAGGTGCGTTTCAGGCATACATTGGACAAGGGGATGCAAATTGCCGAAGAGATGCTCGCCAACTCAGGGGATACGCTCAGGGGAGAGGATGTCTTCACCCTTTACGACACGTATGGATTTCCCGTGGAACTCACTCGTGAAATATGCGCCGAACGAAATATCTCCATGGATATGGAGGGATTTGAAAAGGCCATGAAGGCTCAACGGGAGCGTTCCCGTGAAGCGACGGAAATCGACAAGGACGTCTTTCGCGACATGGGGGATGTTATCAGCGAGGTGCAGCGTACTCTCCCCCCCACCATCTTCCACGGTTATCACGAAACAGTGACGGACTCCGTGATACTCGCCATCCTAAAAGACGGAGAGCTAGTGGATTTCATCCGTTCCGGGGATGTCGCCGACCTAGTTCTGGACCGAACCCCCTTCTATGCCGAAAGCGGTGGACAGGTGGGGGATACCGGCTGGATCATGGGTATTGCATCGGATGTGACCTGCCAGTTAAAACTCGAAGTTCTTGATACGCGCAAGGCTGGCGGAGTCTATCTCCACCGAGTAAAGGTTCTCGAGGGCGAGGCGGCAACGGATCGCCAAGTTCATGCCCAAGTCGACGTCAAGCGACGTCGAGCCATCATGCGCAACCATACTTCCACGCACCTGTTACAAGCGGCGCTACGCCACATACTCGGGGCGCATGTTCACCAGAAAGGCTCCATGGTGGCTCCGGATCGCTTGAGATTTGACTTCACGCACACCCAGCCGGTCACGGAAACAGAATTGGAACAAGTGGAGGAGATGGTCAACGGATGGATTCTCGAGGATAGAGAAGTGGAAATCCACACGGATGTCCCATTGGATCAAGCCAGAGCGAAGGGCGCCATGGCGCTCTTCGGCGAAAAGTACGGCGATCGAGTGCGAATGGTGGAGATTCCAGAGTGCAGTCTGGAATTGTGCGGCGGAACGCATCTCTCCCGCACTTCGCAAGCCGTCCTCTTCAAGATCCTCTCGGAAACAGGAGTGGCGGCAGGCGTTCGCCGCATCGAAGCCATCACAGGCGAAAGCGTGTACCGATATCTCAAGGCGAAAGAGGAGACGATCCAAACCCTTGCCCGCACGCTTAAAACGAATCCGAGGGATATCGAGATTGCGGTGGACAAGATGGTGGCTCAGAAAAGCGTATTGGAGAAGCAGTTGAGACAAATGCGCGAAGCGGGTGGCGATCAGGATTCCTTGAATGCGGAAGAGATCAATGGTGTCAAATGGGTCATCGCGCGGATTCCGAACGCGGATCAGCCCACTCTGGCGGCGATTGCAAACCGGTTGGCGAAAAAGCACGAGTCCGTCGCGGTACTGCTTGGCTCCGTTCAGGATGGCAAAGTCTTCCTCACCGCTCTGGCAACTCAGGATCTCGTCCAAAAGGGTGTGCACGCCGGAACAATTGTGCGCGAGGTTGCGAAAATCGCGGGAGGAGGAGGCGGCGGAAGACCGGATTTCGCACAAGCGGGCGGAAAATCACCGGAACGAATTGAGGAAGCCCTCAAACTGGCGAGAGAACTGGCGGGAAAAATAGGGGCATGACCTTCCGGTTCAGGGAATGTCATGCCCCTCATACCTTTCGCAATAACAAACCACTCCATTGCTTGGGATAGAAATAGGTGGATTTGGGCGGCATCTTCTCATGCGACAATGCCACATGACGCACATCGTCCGCATGCGGAGGGGAAAGGATAAATGCGACCTGGAACTCGCCATCCGCGACTTTGGTCAACGCCTCATGGGGGTCGCGAGTGTAGGCGATGTCAGGGGTCGTCGTCAACTGTTCCGCTGTGATTCCCATTTGCCCGGATAAGATCAACTCCTGGAGGAGACTTACATCCAGTTTTTTCCAAACTTCCGCATGTCCGGTAATCCTGCTCATGGCGGCGTCCAAGTCCATTAACGTCAAGAGATAAGCTCCCTGAGCGATAACCATCCCGAAGCGATGGGCGTCAGTCGGTGCGGAAAGCCTCGCTAACAACTCCTCGTCACCCATCCGTTCCACATCGAACAACTCACGAAGGTGATTCGGCAAATTCGCAAGCCTGCTCGATGGAATGTTCCGCACCAAGCGATGCGTCGGCAATACCACAAGGCCGGGATCATTGAACCCTGAAAGAATGGCGAGGATGTAGTCGCAAGCCATGTCGGGAGGAGGCGACGACAAGGCCTTGCGCCTCTCGTCACGATAATTCAGCCCTGTCTCGTAACGATGGTGTCCATCGGCAATCCATATCGAAGCCTCCTTGAACATGTCGCTGATTCGAGATAGGATGACGGGATCCGATATCCGCCATACGCGCTCAATCTCATCCCCAACAGTCGCCATAAGCATCGGATTGGAATCCTTCATGACGTATAACAACTCGGCGCGAACGGAGTTCTTCTCATCCTCGTAAAGCCCGAAAATCGGCTCGGTGTTCGCTGAAGTGGCGCGCATCAGCTGCAGCCGATCCTCCTTGGCTTTTTTGCGCGTCTCCTCGTGCGGCAAAACCACCCCCTCCTCATACGGGGACAATTTCAAGGCGCAAAACAGACCCAGGCGAGAAAGACGCTCGCCATCCAACGGATTTGTAAACTCCTGCTCGTAAACGTAAAACGATTCCTCTTCGTCTTGGACGAAAACTCCAGTTTCCAACCAGGCATCAAGGAAATGCGCCGCACGCATGTAGGGTTCGGTAACGGATTTATCCCCCGGTTCGGAACGATTAAGGATAATCCTCACAAAGTTGTATTCACCGCGTGCGTAAAGTGTGTCCCTCTGCGCAGGGGTTATTACATCATAGGGAGGGGAAATCACCCGATCAAGCGATCCCACCAAGTCGGTATCATAATGTATTCCCTTGAATGGACGAATAATGGCCATGAAAACTTTCCTGTTCCGATGAAGTTAACTTCAATAATTACTTGTTAGATTTTTCAATAGCAATGAGATATTGAAATAGTGCGGTTTTATCGATTTACACCATCACTTTCGCAATACAAGCGAGTGGTTTCAACGGTCGATGCGCGCATTTTGGTATTTAATATTACCTCAGTCCGGCAATGGCTTTCCCTTCGTCTCCGGTCCCAGGATAATCCCGATCAGACCGACCGCATAAACACAAGAGACAAGGATGGCGGCTTTGCGCAGTCCAGCCGATTCGTCCCCAGGCACGGAGAAACGACTTGCAAGATCGCCTAGGGAAATAGCCGCAAACGCCGCCAATACGCGCGCGCAATTATAGCAGAAACCGATTCCCGTGGATCTCAAACTCGTAGGGAAAAGCTCCGGAAAATAGACGGAAAAAGCCGAAAACGGCGCCATTACACAAAAGCCCAAGGGAAACGCCCAAAGATACGCCGTCAAGGGATTATGCACGAAACGAAAGGCGCACTGCACGGAAACGAATGCAGCGATCAGAAAAATCAGAAGGGATGGCTTTCGCCCCATCTTCTGGCTCAGCGCGGCGTAGCCGAACATACCCAGCAATCCGCCTGTCATTTGCATCAGGAAGGCCTTGCTCTTGTACGCCTGCAACGTGGCGTTGATCGCACTTCTCCTTAATTCAGGCGCGAGGGCGAGGATATGCGCGGAGCGCTCCACGAAAGGTCGGAATGCCGACCCCACCAAGTCCGGCAGCCAAACCGCAACTCCCCAAAAACCACCGACCCCGGCGATCGCGAGAAACATCCCGGCAAGGGTGTTTCTGCGAATCTCCGGACGGAGGAATAAGAGAGACATATTCCCAAGTTCGCTTGAACCCTTCTTGGCGAGTTGATCGCGCACGGCGATCCATTTCTCGGGTTCATGCACGGTGGTCTGGATCCACGCCACCAGCGCTGCGGGAACGGCGCCGATCACGTAGATCCAACGCCAACTATAGGCGCTCAACAACAAGGCAATAATCGCAGCAAGGATGTTGCCAACAGCGGATAGGGCTTGCAGGGCGCCCAGCGCCATCGCCCGGGATCTGTCGGGCCATACCTCCGCTACCAAGGCGGTGCCGGCGGCGAACTCTCCTCCCACTCCGAGCGCCGTCAGAAACCTGCATAGCCCGTATTCCCACGGCGTGCGCACAAGGGCGTTCATTCCCGTAAAAAAGGCGTATATCAGTATCGTATAGATCATGGTGCGAACACGACCAATCCGATCGCCGATAACGCCGAATAGAAAACCGCCCGCCGCCCATCCGAACAAAAAAGTGGCGGTGAGATATCCTCCGACCTGTTTGACGCTCGCATCCAAAAGCGCGGGAGAGGAGATATAAGGGGCGAGCAACTGCTTGACGGAGTTGGAGCGAACCAAGTTGAACATGTTCTGATCCATGCAGTCGAAAAGCCAGCCCAGACTGCAGATCACCAACACCACCCAAGCATAACGAGGAATACCTTGGAACCATCGTTGAGAGGGCGAAGAGCCTTGTGATTTCATATCCATTTCCAGTCCTTGATGAATATAGTATGGCATACCAACAGTCCAACATCACTCACAGCCGATATACTTGTTATTCACGGGACCGGAGATTATTCAGATCGGAACGTGTCAATAAAAATGAGACAGTCCAGTCAATTTATTTTCAGCGTTACCCTATCATCCTTGTTATCCGTAGGTCTGTTCATCCGGACGCACTGTGGAAGGACGAGCTGCTTGGGCGGACCATTGACACACCTCTCCGGATGGCTCATGTAAGCCCGCTCCAGCGTCTCGGCTCGTCGTCTCTGAATCTCCCTCGACACGATTGCAATGAACATCCTCCGGCGTCATCATGGCGATGCCCGAAGGATGACGCAGGTTGTTGTTCTTCATTGTCGCCTCTCCGCGCTCCTGTCCATCATATTTCTGGTTCCTCGCTGTTTCATGCGTGTAACGTAATATCGAGACTTCAATTCGTCGTTATGGATAATGCCGAGATTCCAGGCGATAATGGTCACTTTCGTGGGTAAAATCCGACTTCCTTACATCATAAATGAGATATAAACTCCACTCACCCCAACCCCGAAGGGGTTAAATATTAATAGTTAAACATTATTAGGGGTTGAATATCAATAACCTACAAATCGAAGATGACACATCAACCTTTTTTCCAACTATGTCAATAGTATTTTAAAAATATTATATGAGTGTGTTGCATAATTGCATTTTTAAAATTATCGGCCGAACAAGTTATTTCATTTTGAAGCTCGTAACACCTTATTGTCCGACTGTAAAGCCCTTTTCGCCGCGATTTCAAGCCGGATTGAATGCGCCTCCCCCCATCATACGCCTCTTCGCCACCCCTCCCCCGCGCTTTTTCCCAAGCATCCGCCACAGCTTGAGCATGTTGTGGGTCGCGCAAGTCAGATTCCACTCTCCTCGTGCGAATTCGA
>Ga0078972_1001791_pt1 | contig 77148 bp, 59 predicted proteins | sample YelNatPaOPGAMG01_FD_67568 | JGI IMG/M metagenome (GOLD analysis project Ga0078972, IMG submission 67568) | Hot spring thermophilic microbial communities from Obsidian Pool, Yellowstone National Park, USA - OP-RAMG-01 (SPADES assembly) (version 2) | ecosystem: Environmental > Aquatic > Thermal... | reverse complement strand
CCATTTCCCCCCATTCCCCCCATTCCCCCCATTCCCCCATACATACCATGTTCTCAGCGCGATAGCATCTGTGATTATGAAGGGTAGCCTTCCAGATTCGTTAGGGTTTTTTCTCCGGCGTTACGTTTTTGGCGCGTACGTGAGTGGTATATAGACATTTATCATTCCGGAGCCCTTAGGCTTTTCCATTCCACGCTAGGCTTTTTTTTGATCGACAGATCCTGTCCTCTGACCAGGTGACCGAGATTGTCGGATCGACATTGTTTTGGGGATGTATTTTGTTAAGCCTAACTATTTCTGTACCTTCCCACACTTTTTAGTCACGTGCATCGGCGCTGGTCGTTTCACGCTTCGATTGTACGCCCTAAGCCTGTCTGGCATCCGCCGTAGCATCTCTCTCGCTCTTGGGGATGCATTCTGTAAACAGAGCAGCTCTTGGATTCCATGGAGCGCGTTGGAAGTTGCTTGGTTCATGCAACATGAGATACGGGGGTCATATGCTTTCTTGGCAGCCTCCAAACTGTTCTAAAGGATCTATTGCCCGCGGTAGCGTGGTGCTGTGTGCTATTAGTCCACCGGGACGAAGTTAACGCTCAGACGCAGAATGCCCGCTCCTAGTCCCATAATCAATTTTCTTTCGGCTGAGATACCAAGGTGCGTCACATCACTCTCCACTAAAGGTCACACGGAGTACAGGCGATTAGATTTTCGCGCTCGGATACCTCTCGCCTAAATGTAACTGTTTGACCATACCCAAATACTTCTTCCTTTCAATGTTTACAGTAGGTGGCCTTCGTATTTGGCATCGCGTTTTTGGACATTGTCTCATTTTTGTTTTTTTGTATAGTGCTCCCTGGTAACGCTTCCCGGACTCCAGCCGTCATATTCCACCACGTGCGTCTCGCCGATCAAGGGGAACGTGTTAATGACCTCTTCTTGAGCGACTGCTGTATCGGGGCCAGTTCTATATGCTATCCAAACGTAGCAAATTTTAGTGTTGGCTTCAATGGCGTTTCAATCTTCCTGTAAATGTGTTCAACTAATTCTCGCGGTCGAAACAGCAGCGTACAATGTGTTTTTCTCGAAAAAAAAGTTAGAGCTATGTAACTGGAGATAGCGGGTTTTTGTTGGTCGTTGTTGCCGGATGTCAGAAGGAAACGAGTCACAGTGCCTAGTGAAAAAGGTCAGGAAGAGAAGAAGAAGCAAAATGGGTTGCCTTACGTCGATGGCTGCATTTGTGACGTCTGTACGACGAGATGGGTGTGGAATCCTCTCGTCTCCCACATATCAATGATCCGTACGGCTGTATGTTGCGAGACGGTATCAGAAACCGCGTAGTTTCTCACTCCAGGAATGTTTGTACTTTTTCTTTAGGACTGAGGCATTTGGAGAGCGAGCTGCCTCGCGACGTAACGCACATCGCAGAAGTGATGTTTTCGGAAGAATTTTTCAATAAGAATTTTATCAACCACCTGACTGTTTTTTATGGGCAAACATCGAGGAGAAACGAGCAAGTGCATGCCTCACCAAAAAATTACGCAAAAATCCGCTTCAACGGTGCTCGACACAGGTGTGACGCAGATATTTTCGTATATAGTGCAATGATGTGCCTCACGATTGTAAGAAACCATACGATCTTAAACGTCTTTTTTTCATGATATGCGCCGTCTTTGCGCTTTACCCGGGCCAGTTTCGCGAAGTTATGCGGGCAATCATCGATGGTATCAAGAACGATCGCCAGCATGAACAGTATATCAAATTCGTCGACAAGAGGACGTCACGGAAGAGAATGAATGAGGCTTCTGTTATCCGCTCGACTATTTAAAAGCATCGTTCGGTCTTGGGGCTCGTCAGCCCACGACAAAAACTGTCAGATATGACCAAGCAGACGAAGAGAGATGTTACCCCCTCATCCTGCCCTACTTTATGGTTTTGGACCGAGAACTCGAACGCAAGGCCGACATGGAGGTGAATGTGGAAAAAATGACGGATGGGAGGAACGCCATTGAGGAGCTTCTCCGGACTCGCTTTATTGTTGTTCGTTTATGCGAGTTCAAGTCACATCCTTTGAGTATCGACTCGAGAGTCGTTTACGCCTTCATGAAAGAGATCTATCCTCAGCTCCATGTAAACAAGAAAGAGGTCACCGGCGAAGACCGGACACCTACTGGAAGAATATCTTCGATTTCATGCGCCCCAAACCGGCCAAAAAAAGGCATTCACGGGGACAATCTTTTACGATGTGGTATCCATATATTGACTCTCTCAGCGGTTGCAGGCACTTCGCGCTATCCCGTCTGCGTTATCGAACTTGCCGAAGCACGAAAAAAGAAGGCGGGCCACTGGATGTATATCCCTACGGGAACGACTTTGTCGTCAGCCTGAACCCCTGGAACATGAATATCATAACCATTGCTGGTCCCAAGCGTGCGGCAGACTGCATCGACGGCGACTTACATCAGTAATGTATGCGTCTTTTGAGGTTCTCTTGAGCGAGGAATTATCGAGTAGCGGGTATCACGAGTTCGAGGAAGATAACTGAGACGTGGATTGCAGAAATGAGAGAGAACCTGGAAGCTATGAAAGAGTTGACTACCCGCAGAGCGGGCTCTGAAGCTTTTCGGGTGTTCATCGGAGGTTCGCGTCGCTCATTCGGAGGAAGTGTGCGAAGAGTATACAAAGCCCCGGTGGTTCGTTTGCGAATGAATCTATATGCTGGGAAACAGCGGGCGTTTGCCAACTTTTTCAATCAGTTGGGCACCTTGGAGGAGGATGAACGTCAGAGGCTCGTAGTAGCGTATGGGGCTGGGCGCTGGGCGCCTAAGAAAGAGACTACGTCATCTCCAACGACGAGGGTGTACAAGGAGTGTCCACGGCGTTTCGTTACAACATCCGAAGATGAGTTCCGAACATCGTATACACACCATGAATTGGGGTGTACACTTCAGGGGGTCGAGATCGAAAAGCGTCGGACGAGCCCTGATGATATACAAAAGTACGGAGCGCTGACGGAAGAGCAAATGGAAAGGAGGGCGAAAATTCGAGGACTAGGTGCACTAGTAAGTACAACTACCAACAGGGAGAAACGTATGGAGTTTGTTAACCGAGACTTTATCGCCGTTATCAATAAAAAGGAATGTACGGTGCTGGAGAACACACCTCCCGAGTGGATACGACAGCATTTTGTTGGACAACCTCTAAACGTCGGAACAAAATGAGAAAAAATCGGACGCAGTAGCAGGTGGCCGGTCGACAACGGCTCGGAGGCGGCTGCACGTCAGTTGGGGACGTTTCGTCTAGGGCGGGTCGCTAGCCACCACTGTACACGGTCGGCAGCGTTCGACTGTGTACGGCGGTGACGATGCTCCTGGTCAGCAACAGAGAAGACACCATGGGTGGTGACGCGGCGCCCGCCCAGAGGCGTCAGCGCCGAACAAGTCCAGCAGTGTCGGCCGTTGGAGGGAGCGCAACCGTTCGGAAAAGGTTGGCGGAGACCCAGGCACTGCACTGGAACCGTCGCTTGTTCCACTTCTTGAACGGCTACTTGCTCGTGCTGGCGTTCCGCTCGTTCTCTTCAAAACGAGTCTTCTTGACAACTTTGGCTGTGCTTTGGACTGCTCAGCTCTTCTTGGAAATAATGAGACTCCTCAACCCTCGGCTCAACGCCCTCGTTATGGTTTTGATGGGGCCTTTCATGCGCAGCCAAGAGCAGCACCGGTTCAGCGGTATGGTGCCCTACATACTTGGAGCGCTAATAACTATCGCTCTCTACCCCAAGGGTGTCGCAATCATAGCCATTGTCGTTCTGTCCGTTTCAGATCCGGTTGCTGCACTAGTGGGAAATATGGTGCGACGCTATATACCAGAACTAGATCATTCTACCCGTGCTCGGCACAACAAGTCGCTGGTAGGGAGCGTGGCGGGTTTCGCAGCCGCGACGCTCACTATGTTCGTCGTGTTCCGTGCGAGCAGTCTCCGTCCCGGGAACACGCTCTGTCTCTGGCTGAATTGCTTGGTACCGAGCGCTGCAGCGATGCTCGCGGAATGGCTTACGCCGTCGCCGCAGAGGACCTTGCCACTTCGATGGTTTCCCTTCGCCTTGGACGACAATCTGCTTATACCGCTTGTTGTCGCATTGGTGCTGCAGTTTACGGTACCATGTTTAGGCGGCGTCGATTTTGACATATCGCCCTGGATTTTCCTCTAGATATCAACTAGACCTTTGAACCAAATCGGATACGTCGGTCTGGGATCGGAGAAGATTGCTACGCTCAAATCTGTAAGCATGAACACGCGACGTTGATCATGTGCCCGCCAGCCTTGTTACGGGTCGCTTCTCTATCTACTGCTCACAAGCCGAGCATAGCTGCCGACTGTGAAATCAGTTTCCTGAGGGACTAGATGAGGTGCTTCGAATGGAGAATGTTGTGTGAGCAACATGAAAATCAAGGTCTGACCACAATGCATGGCAGTAGCAGCCTGATGCTGACAATGTCTCTACAAATGCGTGAAACATTTCGTTCGATTTGCGGTTCCGTACCTAAGTGATAACAGCAGAAAAGATGCTTCAGAAGTAATCAGAGCGCATGGTTGCGTCGTTCGCAGCGCGGGCCGTACGTGACCATGATCATTATCTTTATGGTGTTCGATCGGGTTCTCAAAGCAGGTATACACATTTTCGCCATATATCTGCGACCATGGTGTATGATATGACCACATGCTGCACATGCAGCTTGCGGTTCGCGCCCCAATCTACCATGCGAAACTTGCGGGTATTCTGTATGCCGTTCGCTCGAGCTTTGCAAGTATTCCCTGGATTTATGTGTGCAACATAAACAGCACAGAGAATATGCGCCATACCCGTATCGGATTAGAAAAGATCATAGGTCGCCTCGATGTGCCTCTGACTTTTGGTTTGTTTTCCGCGCTTTCTTGATTCCCCGGCGTCGACACCCGAGGCACAATGGTAAGGCTAATGGATTCAGACTTTGTTTCAGAATTCTTAACCGTCCTTTTGGAATGACTCCTTAGGCGCTGAGCAGCTGAAATTCGTAACTGCAACGTCACAAGGATCATTTGCTGTCTGATCGAACAAGACATCCTAATATAAACGATATTATCATTTCATTCATACGTACATGCTGCCACTGCCTTCCTTTGTTTGTGTGTACACTGTTCATATCACATATTTTTCAATTGTTCGATCTATCTGTCTCGCAACACTCCAGTGTAAAACCACACACGCGGATGGTCTCACGAATGAACATATTCCAAGCCGTCCGCTGCGGCATCTTCACACGCTCATGCAGAATGTTCAATGAGCATCCCGCGTCAAGTAATCAAGCCCATTCGAGAGACGAATTCTCGTCTCTTTGTAGCCATTGAAGATACTGTATTGGACATCATCATGATAGAGGAAGCATTCTGTGCTTCCAGAATTTCGTGTCTCTTCTTTCTGCGTGGAAAGGGATCTTGGATTCGGACTCGTGTCATCACAGCGATTACTTCCAGAGGAGAGCGCGATGCGGCGGAGCATGAAGGAACCCCGCAGTTGGATTGAATTTCTCGGCAAGGTTTCTTGTCGAAGATTCTTTCCGATAGTAGTTTCATCACGAACGACATCGCATATCACAAACCTTTTATCGAAAAGAACAGCGTGCTGTTGCGCGTGCAGCGCACAGCGTTCTCACTGAGAGGAGCGCCCAGGAGTTGGTCGTGATTGCTAGGTATGGCACCGGGCTCCGAAACGAAGAAAGGCATTGTTGGAAGCCTTCCGTACCTATCATGGACATCTATCGGGAGATGATGCAAGCGTTTGGGTGTCAAAGAGCCAGCCTCGGAGACCGAGAAACTCCAGCTTAAATACGAGAAAACCTGACCAGAGACAGGTGTCAGCACTGCCAAAGACGCACCGAGCCTGCATATAAAGAAGATGAAAATGACAGGCAACATGTGGATTGCAAATTTTGCCTAAGAATATATCGCGTTGTCAGTGGTCGAAAGCAGCGAAATCGGGAAGAAAGCTGCTATCAACATCCTTCGACTGCTGACTATGGGGCCGGAAGGAAAGGAAAGACCAGCTTATCCAAATTCGAAGATAAGACAGGAGAGGATGAAGCCGTCACACAAAAACCCCGCAAAGGCTTGTCATGATGATGATGGTGGTGGTGGTGCTGGTGGTGGTGCTGGTGGTGGTGGGAAATACCAAAATTTCACATCGTGCACCCGAGTCAACAAGGTGAAACCCGCAGCGTTGCACCTGGTCTGACATGGATGTGGCGAGTAGCAGCTCGCCCCGTATATACACTCGTACCTCTCCCACGTGCCAAGCACTCGCCACTGCTGGACAGGCTTCTTTCCTATGACTCTAAGACGAACCAGAAAGCTCTATCCTTGAAACGGAGCTTGTGCCGTTGCCCGCAAGCGCGGTCGACACTGGTGCCGGCTGCACGTCGTCTCTCTCTCCGCTAGAAGCTTTAGCAGCACAGTCGACGTCCTCGCTCACTGGTCGCTCCGCATTCGTCTGACCAGCGTGTAGCCAGCGAGCACTTTCCTCACGAAGCTCTTCAATGACTTGTAGCAGCTCTTTGTAGGTACCGTAAAGGCGACTGCTGCGCTTTGACGCCCTTGCTTCCCGACCGTCCGCACCGCTGACTGGCTCAAAGGAACGCTCTCCATGAGGCACGTAAAAAGAGCTTACGACGCTCCGTGGCGTGTTCATCCTCCCGTGTGTATAAGAAGGATCAAAAGCGCGCTGCCGACCTGCCAAGTCCAGTGGCGGACCCCCCCACGTTACAAGGCTTGCAAAATATCTGAATAACGCCGCTTCGGAGACCAGACCAATTTTTCGGGCAACTAATGCACCTGTGTCGAAACGAAATGGATTGAGTCCATATAACCTTATCCAATGTACAGTCTTAGGTTCGAATCTCTTGCCATCACCATCAACAGCGGCTTTTGCGGGATTCGCTGCAAGTGCTTTCAATTCCACACGCTTCTCTCCGGACTGGAATATCCTGGTCTCTTCGTTACCTCTTGCCCTGTTGTCAGCAGTCGAAACGTGTGGATGGCAGCGCTGAGCTTTCCGTGCAGCCGCTTCCAGCTGTCGTTGACGTAAATGCTGCACACAAGATAGTTTCGACCCACGCTTCGATTGTCAATTCAATGTTCTTGGTATACTGCCTCGATGAGCGCCTCGCAGCGGGACAAATGGCAGTTGTCAGCTGTGCCTATACGTGCACTAATTCTTCTTATCCCCCGAGAGTCGTGCTGTGGAGCATCGAAACATGTTTCATCGCTCGGTATATGCGCTTAGCGTATACGAGGGGCTGCATTCCGTGCCGCCCTCGGTTCCGGCGCCCTGGTGCATGACCCTATGATCACCAGCTTCTTCTGGATGATGCCCCAGCAAGGACTTTGTCCGCTGCACAATCCAGTGCATACCGTTCCATTCGCTAGAGGATGTTGTGGCACGCAATGTTGCTCATGATGTGAAAATTACAGGAAGAAAATGCCTAGGCTGGAATACAAGCCGCGAGATTTCCATCTGCATATGCTCCTTCTTGTGAAGCAGTGATGCAGTCTTTACCTGGGACAGCATCAGTGCATCCTGCACCCGATACAATACCTCACTTTACAATCTGCGATACCTTTCACTTCAACCACACAACCGCTCTGCCCAGAGTAGGCTCAGAAAAAGAAGAACAGCTCACAAAGCGAGCACCGCAGTGCACTAGGCCGCGCCATCACGAGGCATGCCACAGAAACTAGAAGACCCAGAGCGATAGCCTCCGCGACGAAGCGCTCCCCCGGCACTGCCCCGGCCTGGGGTCGTTCAAGCCCAGCGACGAGCTGGCTCGGATGTCAAACAATGCGCAACGTGGAAAAGCGCCATGCTCCATCGACTGCAGCAGTTGCACGGCACCAGACGCAGACGATTCCATCCATTCATCGTAGCGTGACATTACACACATACACACACACCCCGGCTCCATTGAAGTTTACAGCGCTTTCCGGAGCTGGGCACTGCGCCCTCTCCAACTCCGTATATGAGCGGTGCGCGATATCGCAGTTCATGTCGGGCATTCGCTATCAAGTCGAGCGTAATGTCTACAACGCTCACCATAGGATGTCTCGTCGTAAATATGGCCGAACCTCAGGAAAGCGCGCAAGACTTGTCCAGCCAGACGCTTCCCAGGCGATGGAAGATGCTCGCCAGCGCAACGCGAACATCAGCAGGCTCCCCGGCAGTACGAATTAGATCAGCGAGCTCCTTGAAAAGACCGCGCACGAGGTAATCAAATACGGCATCCGGAGCAGCAGCGATATTCTCTAAAACAAATGCGACAACCGGAGCGAACGCTTGCAACTCGCGCTGCTCCTCCACCGACGGGGTTGCCGTCGTCTCCGTTGTAGAGGTCACACCAACAGCTGTGTTGCGCGCGTCTCCGCTTAGCCCTGCATATCTTGCGGACGCTTTGCGATTGTAGTGCGCAAAGGTCTCGGCAGATAGCTCAAGCAACGGCTCCAGCGCCTGCGTTGCATATGCCGCCCGCTGGTCAACTACCAGCCTGAAGAGGATTTGCAAATACACCATTCGCCCAATTGTGTCCTGTCTGAACAGATTCGGAACCTGCGACATAAAACCCGCCCGCCATAGGTCAAAGCGTAGCGCAAGATCCGCATTGAAACGATGTGCGAATCGAAAAGAGCAGTGGACGGCCTTGCCCAGCGCCAGAACTTGTACCGCCTCGAGTCGCGGATAATGCTCCGATACCAGATCCCGAACAAGTTCAATCAAGAGCAGCTGCACAACACATTTGCAACGGATCGCAACGAAAGCCGCCTGACGCCGTTCGCTAACGCCTCGAGTCGCTGAGCGCTGCCCAGATGTCCGTCGTTCAGTCGAGACGGTATCCTTGAGGTCTGCGGCTTGGCCCGGCGACATGCTAGTCAGGAGCCCGCTATCACCATCCGCATGGATATCAACGCGAGTTGAACTAGCGGTAACAGGCGCAGGTGCTGATGCTGTTGTTGCTGATTCTATCCCCGGCAAAGATGCCGTTGGCGATTGAACGGACTCTCTGCTCAGCCGCACAGCAGCGCCCGGGGCACCACTGGTCTCGTTTGCATATCCGGGCGGTGCGTCCGGCTCTAGCGCTGGCTCAAGCACGGGTGCTGGCACCGAGTCTGCGGCAACTGCGATGCGCTCCAGGGTAGAAGGCACGGCAGCTTGGCGTGGCGACCCCGTGGGCTTCGGCTCCGCACCCGCCACAACATCTTGGACGAGACTCCCCTCGCGACTGATATCAACAGGCAGCATCATTCTGACAAGATCGTCGATAAAGTTCACCACCAGATCCCAATCAGCTGCTTCCATCCAGGCAGCAGCTTGGTCAACGAATCGCTGCAAACAGCGCATGCCCTCGCGACAGATTGCCTCGTTCTCCTGACAGATCCAAATACGCAAGATCTCTAGCATGTCTGTGAAGAGCGACTTCATATGCACATGGTGCGCTTCGAACACCATCAAAAGGCCGTGAAGTGCGCCTGCACCCGTCGTTTGAGCCCAGCTCTGACCCGAGGCCGTCTCAGCTGCTGGTGGCTCCTCGAAGCGATCCCCACCCGGCATATGATGCAGATCATCGAAAATCGGGGCAAGAACGCCGCGGAACACGAGCACCCAAAACTCGCCCGAAAAACCACCGCCATACTCTAACAGCGAACGAAAAAGCAGTTCTACGGCGTAAGCACGAAGCACTTCACGGCCATCTGTGCACACGTTCGCCAAAGCGGTGAGGATCGGAAACCACAAGCTACCGTCGTCGCCAGCGGGTCCACCAGTGACGCCAGTTCGTTGCTCGGCAACCATGACGGGCGCTCGCACACCTATGTGCTCTACGGCCTGCGTCGCACAAGTCGTGGATACTCGATTCACAGCAAAGACGGCAAGCGTATGAATCCCGTCGACAAAGACTTCGGGAATCTCCCCGAAATAGGTGCGCACAATAAAATCCAAAAGAGAAAAGGCACGCTCCACAACCTTTTCAGAACGCTCCTCTGCCGCCCGCTGCAGCACAGTAAAGATGCACTTCCATCCAGAGCGCATGTGGGTGGCGTGCTCCCGCACCAGCACTTCACCGACGGAGAGGGTGCGGAGCTTTAGCATTTCGCTCACGTCGAGCTCAAAGCAGCGCTCCAGCGGCTGTAGCACTTCTCGCTGAAAGTTGAAATTGCTCAGCTCCTCTTTCTCGAGAAATTTGCGAGCCATATCGCGCAGGGCATCGAGCGCTCTGATGCCGACTACAGGTCGCTGTTTTCGCTGCAAGCAATATTCCAAAAAGTTGGCGATATGCTTCCAAATTCGCGACCATTCCAGTCTGATGCGATCCATATTGAGATGAGCAACGCGTACCATTTGCCTTAGACAGAAGAAACGCGGTGCGGGCGAGACATCGAGCTCCTCAGCGGCAACTAGGCAAAGCGCTTCCATAAAATCCAACATAGCTGCGGCGCTCAACGAGGTCGTCTGCATGAACAGACGATCCAAGTCGGGACTCTGGAGCACGTGCACTAGTTGCTCCCGAACAGCGGCCGGAATGAGCGGTACCGGGGAGTTCGGCGCCTCGGCCGTAGTACGGCGAGGAAGCGACTCACCGGGGCGCGACCTGAGACCAGAAGCCTCGTCGTAATCCGCCTCGACGTGCTGGAGCGCGGCAAGAGCATCCAGCGCGTCCACTGCAGCTTCGCTGTTGCGACCCTGAACATCGCTTTCATTGGCAGTAGGTGTGCGCCCCCCGGGCGATACCGGCAGTGACGTGCCGTCTCGAGTGCCCGGCCAGAGTACCGCTCGATACTGCTGCAGCAGGGAGACGGCGCGCAGCACATCCACCCAGGTCTCACCGAGTGTATCGCCATCCTCAAGTGCGATTTTCAGGAGGATTCGGATACAGTCAACGTTCTTGAGACGGATATCTGGTAGAGCGTGCAATTTGGTAAACTTGGCAAGCGCCGATGCCAAGGCTTGCCGTTCAGTGCCCATCTCAAAAAGTGAAGCGATTTGGACCGCAACCGAGAATCCATCGATGCATAGCGCCAGGAGCTCTCGGTCGGTGTCTGGGGTGTTCTCCAGGATCTGCGAGAGCCCGGCAAGGATGGGTTGCCAACTGACCTCGAGCATCAAACGCACATGACCCACGTTGTTTGCTGTGTAGTAGACTTCGGTGACAGGTACTTGGGCGTCCAAAGGATTGCCAGTCGCCCTCAATCCCGCATCTGCTCTGGCTCCTGGTTGAGACTGTTCCGCACGACTCGAGCGCTCTGGCGAAGCCGCTCTACCAGACGGCGGCAACGACTGTATGTGGCGTCGCTGCGCAAAAAGCTCACGCGTCTGCGTTAGCAGTCGCTCGCTCTCCTCTTTAAAGAGCGTTGCACGCTGCTGTTCACCAGACTGGATAGCTGCCGGGTACCGAAAATCGTTCACACCCCAGGATCCCGTCATCGAGTCCAGAAGACGCAACTCTTCCGCCTGAATGCTTCGATAGATATCAGTGAGAAGCTCTCGAGGCAGGTCCGCGCCGTCGTTAATACCCCGATTGTTCCTGATAAAATCCTCTAGAGACATTTTGCGACGAATATGTGGATTGTGCAAATCCGTGTTCAACATAATGATGGAATACGCAAGGATGTACGCCGTATCCGCACTGGCAAAAAGCGTAGGATTGCAGGCGCAATACCGCTGGGCGAACTTTTCTGCAATGCGATCGATTTTCTGGGCCTCCCCCGGCAGTACAAACGCGGAAAGGTGCTTCCGTAGCGCCACGTCGATACGCATGTTACTAAAATCTACCATATCCGTAAAAGCATGCATAACTTTCACTTGGAAAGGATCTGCACCGCCCAGGTACTCGCCAACTTGCCGACGATCGAGCCCGGCGTAGTTCCGCAGAAACCCAGCTACGCTGGAGGAGTCTGCGGCATCCACGAGGCCCTTGCTGGCGGCGAGCCGCACGCCCTCTACAGCGTCCCTGTTAAAGGTTTCGGCCACTTCTTGCAGTTCGCGTTTTCGCCGTAGCGACTCGATAAGAGAGCGCTCAGCGAGCGGTGCAGCCGAACCGTTCGAGGTGCCGACCGGCTTAACAGCCGAAAGACCAGAGCCCACCTCTGTGGCGCTGGAGAGCTGCCCCAAAGACGACGACGACGAGGACGAAGGAACGCCATCGGCAGCGTTCCGCTCGTCGACAGGCGCGGACGGAGTTGCGAGCACCTGAAACACGTCTTCGTCGTCGATTCCAAGTTGCCGACGTGCATCGACCAGTGGCTGACTCCACTCTTTCAGCGAGTGCAGCATGGTAGCCAGGAGCTCCAGGCAGCGCTTCCGGTCCGCAGCAGAGAGCTTGCGCGGACCTCCGCTCTGCAAGGCGGCGATCGCAAGGCGACTGAGATCATCGACAAGACGTTCGAAGATCTTGGGCGAGCTCACGTCACAATCGTAGTTCACAAAGAGATCCATGAGCAGCTGCTGATCACGGACAACGCATTCGACGGTCTGGTAGATGCGGAGTCGCTGCCACGGAGCGACCGTCAAACTCTCCAGAAAGCGAAACACGACCGCATGGAAGAGAGCGGCAATCTCGAGTTTGAGGGCGGCTCTGTAGAGCTGCAGCATTCGCTCGAAAAGCTGCAAGGCAACGTCAAGGACTTGCGGATTCGGGATCATACAGTTCTGAAGAACGGTCGGTACGAGGTACTCACGCAGCGCAAACACGAAGCGTTCGTGCTGAAGCAGTGCCGCACCGCAAGTCTCAGTGATATCGCGTATGAGCTGCAACGCCAATAGACGGGATCGGATGGGTATCGACTCGGTCGGTACGCTGCTGTTTTCTGTGCTTTGCTTCGAAGCCAGCTTACACAGAGCTCGGAAGAGCAAATATGCATCCTTTCGACACTGCTCAACAGGTTCGAGATCGAGGACGCCTTTGGATGCGGCGGTTGCCTGCCCCGGCACGACAATCGACGATTGCGAAACCGCTTCCGGGTCGTCGCCCGCACCGGAAGCTGCCTCTCGCTGCCGATATTTGCGGTGCACCAACAAGGTTCCGGCTAGCATAGCCGTTGGCTCCAGTGAACCCGTCGAAAGCATCGATTCAGTGGATACCGGAACGCCCTGGAGTGCACCGAATACAAGGCTCACAATCTGGATGATTGCAGCGCGGGCCGTCGTCTGCGTCGCACTCGATTTGCTCGACAAGTAGATGTTGTAGAGGGTGCGCACTGCCGCAAGTAATACTGTCTGATGTAAGCCGTAAACGGTACTCGTAGCTGAAGCAAGTAAAACCTGCGTCAGACGGATATACACCCCTTCGTCCTTCGTGTCAATACAGGAGCAGGCGCATTCAATCAGATTCTCAAATTGCTCGGCGTCAAGATCAGCACCTCGCAACGGATCAACGTAGCCATAGGTGAGCAATCGATGCAGTGTATCAAGGGCAATATCTGCAGCGACAATTTTGCCGCAATAAATTGCTTTCTTGATGGCTTCAAGCACCTCAGGAACGTCAGGCTCCGTGCCCACTTCCAGTTTCTCGATCGCTCGTCGACAACTGGCGACCGTTTCCGCGTACTTACGAGAAGTGCAGGTTTCCACAATGCGGCGTAGGCCGCGGAGCGCGAGGAGACGAGCTGCTTCCGCACTCTTCTGCCCAGGGCGACTAGTCAGCAAGCCAGCTTGCTTGTGAGCCGTCGGTGTTGTCGTCACCGTAGGCGAGGGCCCAGTTGACGCTGTCTCGTCTTCGTCGACGTATTTGTGTCCATCAGCACGCCTGGAAAGCACCTGGGCGTGCATCTCCGGCTCAGTTGGCACGATTGCGTTCTCATTTGCAGAGTTTTCGCGCTCCGCTGCCACCGGCTTGCCTATTTCCTCCAGGGTCGAGGCCAGCGAGTGTACTGGAACAGGTGAGTCTCTCTCTCCTGGAAAGCTTTCCTGGGTACCTGACTCCGCGATCGAGGCGGGGCTCGCCTTTTGCATCTCTTTTAAAGTCGGGTTATCGTTTTCAGCGCTTTGAACAGGAAACTGCGGCGAGTGCGGCGAGTCGGCACTTGATCCAGAGGCAAGCGCAGGCGACGCACACCCCGACGCCTCTTCACTATCGCTTTCCGCAGCTGTTTCAGACGATGCACCCGGTTGCATGGGCCCAAGATCAGGAGATAGCTCGCGAGCGCTGGCTGCAGGCTCCCGGCTACGCACCCAAGTGTCTTGGTCTACACGCTGCTCACTGTTCCGTTCCAGCACAAGTGCGTCGTTCGAGACAGAAGTTCTGCTCCTCATCGCCGTTATTTCGGATACAGATCCCTCTCCGTCCATGTTACTGTTTCCATCAGTCGCGGTTGGCTCTGGAGTGGACGTTCCCCGAACTGATTCGTCCCCAGGTGAGCTACCCGGAAGCGTCGAACCCGCCATTCAGAGCGTGTTCGCGGGGAAAGGCTCGCACGTAGTGCTTTCACCAGAACCGGTACGATCGTTCCCTACGTTCTTCCTGTATTCAGCAACCTCTGATAATTTGTTTAGCACTACTGACTATGAAACAGTGGAGATCTCGTGGTCAACAAAGATCGGCCCCGACTGCTCTAACAGAAATCGTGAGCTGCTGCTACTCCACACAACCGCGAAAGCGTTGCTGGCCAAAATCGTGGCTGGACAATATGGACATGTCGAGGTTGAGCGCTGGGAGACGGCCGCTTAGCCGTGCTCCACATACCCTCTCTGTAATGCGCTTTTGCACGAAAGCGATGCTGCGTACTACGAAGCCATCAACTTTCCACCTATGAAGGATTCAAAGCGAAAGCAAAAGTACTCGCGTTTTTCGTAGATTTCTTTCTTGCATGTTTTTGTAGGTATTCAGCCTTGGGGTACTCAAAGCGCATCAGTAAGGGCTTTCGTTTTTATTTCGATCGTTTTCGGATTCTCGATCGTTTCATCGGAAGGATAGCGGGGACGCTTTGCTGCTAGAATTCGTTACTTCACCAGAGTTAGGATGTTTCGCGACCTCCTAGAACCATGGTCGGTAACTTGACTGAAGCCATTATCCATTTTGTATGTGGAAATCTCCGTTCGTCTCCTTCCATCGCATGAAGCAATCGCGAAATCATACATCATTCCGGTTTTCCGGTATCGTTGTGTCAACAAGAATTGTAGACGCAGCAACTCGCGCCGATGTATTGACAAGGTGAGATTCTCGACGTCGTCGCCAGATGACTTGCTCACAAGTTCATGCGGAACGGTCCATGTACTTGTTACCTTAAAGAATCGATCTCGCTCGAACGACACCAGATTCCTCTCATTGTTGTCAACGACGAAAAAACATTCGATAGCAGCCTGAAACCGCTCAGTGGGTATGCTCCCCGGAGCTCCGTACCTTCAGTTAGCACCGATGGGGGTCATGGATTAGAAACGTTGTCACCGCCGTGATCGCTCCCACTCCCGCGCCGGTCACGGTTCTGCCCGACGAGAGAAGAGCTAAACCGGAATTTTTCTGCCGGTTCTCTAATTCTATATTCTTTCTGGTAGTTCTTTCATCACGGAGAACATCGCAGTCCACGAATAGTCTATCGAATGGGACAGAATATGCTTGCTTGTACAGCGCGCAGAGCTCCAGCCGAGGTGCAGGGCCAGAGGAAGCCTCTGTTTGCAAGACTCGGCATCGGGCGCCGAAACAGCGTAGAGTACCGAAGGGGAGCTTCTGTGCCCGTCATCGGCATGTGCTCAGAGGTGAAGAACGTCCTCATGGCCCTCAGTGCGGCGATCGTGGGAGAAAGGGTGATGGCCGTGCGGAAGCACCTGTTCAGAGTCTACTGCCGCACATGCAAAGGCCCCAATAAAGCTGAAACGAAGGAGATGGACCTGGTGAGCAAAGCGTACATAGAATGATCGTCTGTAGATGAAAAGCGTTGGCAATAGCAGGAAGCGGCCAATTCGGCTTTCGGACGTAGGTACCCTTATCGTCCGAGTGCTGACAACAGTGCTTGAAGGAACAGAGACACCGGCGGATGCCAGTCCCGAGATGAGAGACACTGGAAGTGGAAGCGGTCACAGAGAACGCTTGCAAAAAGGCTGGTTTGTCGAAAGCAGTAGAAAGAGACGCAAACTTTATCGAGTGGGGCCCAGGAAGAAGACACTTTCGGTTTCTTTCTGACGTCTCTATTGTTGTACCTGAACGTCTTGAGAATAACCAGCACGGCGGTCTTTTGTCTGTCGATCAACGATCCTTGGATAGGTTGTTGATGAATCTGTAAGGCGTTTGTCGGAAGTATGGAAAGATGCGTCGAGAAGCCCGCACGCACGCCCATACGCAACAGGTGTATGCCCTAGTCCCGCAACATCTCTACACTTGGTTTAGGACGAGCAAAGTGCGTACTTGAGCAGGGTTATCCAGAGTGCTTGCATCTGTGTACATGTTGGCCCTGTGGCGGGTCAGATGCTCTACCAGAACAACATGCCAATGGTGACTCCGCCCTGAGACCGGGACCCAGGTATGGTGCCCTGCGCTATTGCGAATCCTTCGAAAACGTGCTCTAGCAGTAGGCAACCATATCAGTCAGCGCCCGGCCTATAAGTGGGCAAATCAAGTCGGTCCCAGACGAGCATGATTCCATTTTGTCATTGACGCGTTGTGTATTTTTTAACCTGATGCCATTGCAGGCCGCTTTCTCAGTGACGAATGAAAAGCTCCTGTTTGCTATACTATAGACCAAAAAATCCGACAATGCAGGTCACAGCTCGCTCGGTCATTCCAAAAGTCCCACTCCGCTAGTCTCTCTTTGGAGGATTTTAATGCATTCGAGCGTCCTTCGTGCTTCACCAGACTGCCTTGATGCGCATACAGCTTCGAAAAAAAGATCCAATTTTAAGAGGTCAAATACAGGCACCGCTCCGCGACACCGCCGCAGCGGCTATGTAGTACTTTCATCCTCGACTGGAACGACGGATTAGATGATGCTCGGTCGCTCGCATCCGACAGCGCCAAGCATGCCGCTCATCGCCTTGAAGTACACGGCAGTGTGATTAGGAACAGCATGCAAGACAGCACACATTCCATAAAAAGCAGCAAGGGTTGCATGGATTTGGCATGGCTCTCCATCCGCAGTTCGCGCTTCAGCGAGAGACCGTATCATACAACGCGGGAGAAAGTGAGGGCCGCCCCATTGAGACCTGCGACTGGCATTTTGCCTACGAAGGAATTCGTTCAAGATCACGGCGACCTGCTTCCTGATTTCAAGGATCTAAACCATCCAGAAGAGGAACCCTAGATGTCCAACAATCACTCTCTGGTCAAATGGATGCTTGTCCACCTGTCGATGAACAGCGCAACCCAAGCCTTGGTCTGCTCAAGACACGACACTAGCTAATTCATAAATAACATTCGGTTCCTGAAACTTGTTGGAAGACTTGGCTCAGTAGTTGAAGTTCCATGCCTCGCCTGAAATGTTCTCCCTATCGCGCCAATGGCATAGGAATGTATCGCATCTGGGCCTGGTCTCAGTTTGTGGACGCGTACGCTCACCTTGAGAAGGCAATAGAGGAGGCACGCATATACCACCTCTGTCCAGTTTGCACCAGTAGCATAGCTCACTTGCTGAAAGCAGAAGAGCGCATATCGGTACCGTCTATGTACGTACAGTGGCTTTCGGCGCAAGCGAAACGAGCCCTCCAACAGTACTGGCGTGTGGTGGCCACCTACCAACTGTGTTTATCGAACCCTGAACGCCGGAAGTTCCTCAGAATGTGTCGAGCTCGAGTGCAGGTTGCAATCTCAGAATGCCTCAGCGCGCTGCAACATAACCAAGACTGGCGAGTAAGGCGCCGCTTCACAGACCTTGGTGCGCAGTGCTGTGAGCGGAGCTGCTGCACCGCCAAGAACGCATCATATCCAAGACGAGCCTCAAAGTGTCGGGACTCGGGCCAGATTCACGCTACGCAGCGCTGTGCTGTACATACACTACAGCAGACGGGAGTTTAGCTTAGACGCTGTGGTAAAGTTCGTAGCAGTGCCAGTCCAATACGTATCCCGCGAGCGCCAAGCCTGCACGGGGCGCCCTGGACGAGTGACACTTTTTTGGCTCGGCCTTGCCAACAGGTGCAAGCCTCAGTGCGCTTTATCTGAAACCTGCAACCAATCCAGCTTCCGGATACGCTGATAACGAGCGAGCACAAGATGATGAGTTTTGGTAGAGGGTTCAAGCGCGCCGACTGGTTGTCCGCTGTTTGCCGACCAACGAGCAGGTAGCCGTTGCGGTTGCGATCTTATTGCCGGATATAGACGGACATCGGCATCAACGCGCACCTCGAGGAAGGCGTTGGTCCACCGAGACATCGAGCGGATAGCTTCCGTCTCCACGCAGGATGTGATGCGACTCGACCGACTGCGAGACACGAGTTGTTGGCCGCACGACAGCACTCCTCGTACGCGAACTCCTGTCGAAGTCTCGGCAGCAACTTGATGACTTGGGCGTCAGTCGCGAGCCCTGGGCACTCCGAGGGTCAGACGATTCCGTCTACACCACTGCTCGCATGCACCCGCCGTGGATAAACCGCACCTTATCCCCAAAAGCTCTTCGTCAGGCGCATACCTCGAAGAAGAGACGATTCGGAGCAGCACCTTTTTTCATATTCTCGTTGTGCGTACCTACGTGAGCATCTGGGCGTATCTCCCGTGTGAACGCTTTCCACGGTCGATAGATCCGAGGCATCAGGGGTATCCTTCGTGCCTCTGCAGCAAGAGAGCTCTTGTCGACTCGCTAGGGCATGCAGAAGCATTCCAAACCGCTCAGCATGTAGCGACAATTCGCAGTCAGGGCGCAAGTTGACAGCCTGCTATTCGCATGGAATCCAGTCATGGTGCAGTGAAGCCAATCCTCGAAAACACATTTTCGTGGACGGAGGCGTGCAGGCAGACGAAAACCTCGAACTGCAGCCTACGTCCAATAACGAATCCAACACGGGATTTTCGCTCGAAATCATCGGGAGATGTCATGCACGCCACACAGTTTGATTGGAAGCGACTGACACGAAGCGCCCATTACGTATCAGGTGACGCACGAACATCGCACAACAGAACAAAATCATCTTTCAGCAAGTGCCCGGGAAAATCGTTCCCGTTGTGAATACGTTGCTCCAGCCGTGCTTGCTTGACTGCCCAGCGCACGTCGCTAATGCACCGCTACAGGCGAGAATCTAGTGACCTCTGTGTTGTCCACTGATTTTTTCATTGAAAGTCTGCAGCATTTCAGCATCACATCCACATTGAACACCGAATGATTTCCTTGAATGTTCTCTCGAGGCAAAGCCTCAAGACACTTCAAAAGTGCGAGACATTTCGAATGGTTGATAGAGGCATTGAGGTCAATGTTTAGAATGTCCTCGAGCACATCCTTGCTCATGGAATCATATCATCAGAACCAGCTCACCATCGATTCTCTAGCCATCTGACGTTTGCTCCGACAACCAAACACCATCTCTTGCATCCGTCTCCGTTTCACGTTTTTCTTTCCTATCTGTTTCAGCGTCTTCATGTGCTCGTCGAGCGTCTATACGGTCGTAAACCCATCGATGGGAAACGTGCAGCATTGGTTCATGTACGCATCATGCGTTCAAGTCGATGACGCAGGAGCGCAGCCTTTGTGCACTGCAGTACGTCCAGCTCTCTTGACGAACACCAAACGTTGCGAGTTATCGATGATTTTTTCCTCCAGCTCATTGAACAAGCTGACGAGTTCACGCCTCTTACCGTTGTAGAACTGGAACAGTCGGCAGTTTCTGCTTGATCGCGGGTACGCTTGCCACAATTTGTCCGCATAGGCCATTTGGACACTGATGTACTGTCTGAAACCTAGAATCTCTTGCAACGGTCCCTGCTTCCCGGTGCCAGTACAGTGAGTTTCCAACGGCAACAGAGCGCGACTCTGGAAGCGCTCGACATGAACCCTGATTTCATGCAGTTTTTTTGAGATCGGTATGAAACTTTTCGGCACCGGCGCAGTAGATACTCCGATCGCCGGGCTAGCACGGCGACCTGTCAAGGGATTCAGAGGAGCGTCTTTGCAAATCCCTGACCCGGCGATCGGGTTGTATTGCATCCTCTGCCTGAGCACCGGTACTTGTACGACGATTTGATTGAAAAATTCCAGAATAAACTGCACAGCTGACAGCCCTCTGCCCCGAACTCGCACGACCAGTAGCTTGACGTTATGCACCAACGCGAGAGAGGCGAAGTGAGCTATCTATGAGAAAGATGCTCGAAAGGCGTTCTGCATCTCACCAGTTGAAGCGATCTTCCCGTTGGTGAGCTTTCACAGGGAGTTCCTTTTCTAATAGTTTCAGAACTTTCTTTCATGTGCAAACATTTTTCCTCGATGTGTTCACCCGTCTGCACTCTAGGATTATCTTGCTCTGATTTGTCGCGTAGAATTTTCTCTTACACTATAATTCAACAGAGTGGCACCAATGCGTTCACTGCACTCCATATTCATGTTTTAGCGCGAATCAGACACCTTTGATGGCCGTTGGTGCGGCACCTCGCCTCTCCTGTGCATGTACCAAGGATTCCTCACGTCGGGTTTCATCGTTGTCTCGGTTGTGCGTACGCCCAAGAATAGATGCACGCCGTTTCGCTCCCTCCCGTGCACAGGATTCGAAGCTGCGCTGTGGTTCAGGACAGGAAAAAGTAGAGAAAGACTCGTCGAAGAACGTTTCCTTCGGTCCGAATGAGTTGTAAATTGATCCATGAGCATAGAAATAGCGCTAGATGACAAAGACGACGCCTTTGGATGGAATTTACTTGATTTCCCCGCATTTCCACTTGCTGGAATACCCAAAGCCGCGATTGTTATCAGTATAGGGGCGGGCAGTCATGATTCCGCGCGAGTCATGCGAGGTGCAACAGCCACCGCAACCCTTCCCCCTGAAGAGACCGGTCGTTGCATCCGTTCTACTGTGCGCTCAGCCTGCCGTGAGCGTCTACAATAGCACCAAACGCGCCGGTGCAGACGCTGCATCAAGGCAGAAACGCTATGGATTCGACTCGATTGAACCGAGAAGAAAACGTCTGAAAGAAGGGCAGCTCAGCGCAAAACTCAGCTGTGTATTCCATGACCGCTTTTATGTTCGGGAAAGCATCGTTCTCCATGAACAGGACCGAAGAAAGCGAGAATGGGTAACCACGTGGAGAGCTTCAGTGAAACATGAGGCGTCGAACATTCCTGAGCGTTCGGTGTTCCGTTGGTGCCCTTATAGTAGAATCACTGTGACTTCTGGTGCTGTCACTGCGCTCGCGTGTTTCATTTTTTTCCGCATTGCAGATTGCGCGACTCCGAGTACGTGCATACAGGAATACCACTTGTCTAGAATCAAGCCGCATACACTGAGACCCGCACCAGTCCTTCCTGCAGCAATCAATCGCTTGCTCGTGTAACATACATTATATGCTTTTTCGTTCAAGGCGCGACGCATGCCCATAAATGTGCACATCATTCTCTGTGCTTTCGCGTCTCTTGATCCACGTTCGTGTCAGCGGTACAGAAACCTCACATCCTGTTGCTTCTATTGTAGACTTTTCTCCGAGAATGCACGCCTTTTACTGGATTGATAGGGAGAGTGTCGTGTACACCGATTTTTACAAGTCCCGTTTTCGGTGCACGACGTTGAGAACAAGGACGGCGAGACCGGCAATTCAACCACCTGCATCCCGTAGAATAACTGACGTGTACAAGCGAGGCCGATTTCCGCAATCCATCAAGCATCGTATCGTGTCTTCATGCAATCTTTCTCCAATATACAGCATGCAATCCTTGTGTAGAATATCCGCGAGAAAAAAGAACAAACAAAACAACGTCCTCTTACAGCAGTTCCCGAATGTACCGCTCTGCATACAACTCCGACATACAACGAGTTACTGCAACGTTTCGCGAAACGACACCCGAATCCTTTTTCCATTGTTCCCAGTATCCCAGACTCGAAATAAGACGAGTGCTGCCAGGGCTGGCGCTTCGCGAGTCTCGCCTGCAAGTCCCGTCGTCGACTCTGCGGGTAATCGGCTTCTTCATGTGCACCTTGCAAAGACCGTTTCTCTTCCATGCTGCTGCAGGTCATCGATGGTCAGCGAGCTCCGCTTCAGTGCCTTTACAAGCTAAATTTCACTCATCGGAGGTGGCCAATATCGCATCTTCACCCGAGTCCCAGGCTACGTCTTCTTCGACCTCCGCACTGTCCTCGTCGGAGTCGTTGTCGAGCTCCAGCGACTCGGCAACCTGTCCACCAGACGCCCGTTCTAGACCGCTATCATTAACTGGATAGCGATCGATCAGTGTAAGTGCTCGTTTCGCATTCACCACTAGCTGTGAGGAAACGAGTGCGGCAACACGACGAGACCATCCGAGACCCGAGCTGGTGCCAAGGTTCGCTATCTGCCGCAACAGGTCGATCGTGCGACGCAGGAGACGAACGATATCGCCTTCATCAAGGCTGACCCCATTCAGCAGCGTTGACCACGGCGTCTCGCACGCCCAGGCTTCCACAACACCGGCTAGGTCGTACGACAGCCGCACATCGGGAATCATGAGCTCGCCGTTCAGCGTCGCCATGGACGGCGACCAGTACGTCTCCAGTGCTTCCTGTTGTGCTGCCGCAAGCTGCTTGCGCAACGGGCCCAGCACCTCCCGACATAGGTCCAAAACTCGGACGCTGGGCAGGAAACGACAGTAGCCGCCGGGCGGGAGACTCGTGTCTGCCGCAATCGATGCTACGACAGCCGCGAGCTCGTGCGGTGCAAGCCCTGCGAGTTGCTGCTCGGCGTGGATGAGCGCCAGTCCCGCCCATAACTCGTTTTCAACGCGCAATCCAGCAACAATAGAACCGAACTCGGTCAAGCGGAAGAACGTGTATCGCGAGCCGGTATCGTCGGAGGCCTCAGGTGCAGCTCGCGTCACATCCTGCCCAGACTCGGCACGAGCATCGTCTTCTACTTCCTCGACGCGCTCCAAACACCGATAGCGCTCGAGAACATCGACGAGAGCACGAAAAATATTCCACGACTCGGTAGCAGTAGCTTGCATGGTTTGACGCATCAGCCGCTGACGGAGACGACCAAGGTGTGCTTCAGCGACGCCCAGGGATCGATAGGCTTTCAGTACAAGTTCGCAATCAGGATGATCGTGCAGACTGAAACTCGCCAAACGCTCCTGAAGGTCGACGACGAGTTTCTGCTGGCGACGTATCTCGGGCACCGCGAGCGGTGGTGCTGCCAAATCATCCCAGGTGGTCATTTCCGAGTACTCGAGCGCAGGCGCTGTGCCAACATCCACGAGGCCGCAGTCCATGATCGGCTCAAACGTTTCCCGAACTTCACCATAGCGGCTGGAAGCTGAAAAAAGCTCTCGCCAATGTAGGACGCTCAGTGCTTCGGCTTTGAGTCCAGTCAAAGAGTCTGGGAGCGAAACCTTCGCCAGCGGCTCTTTGGAAAGCACAGCTGCAATGTAGCGCGGTCCGCACACTCGAATACGACCATCCGCGGCGACAAGTGCAAAGCGCAACGGGGTGTCCAGTGTGCGCTCGACGACGACACCAGCAAGTACGGCGCGTTCCGCTCGATCAGGAAGCAAGACAATCGTTCCCGGGTCCGAGAATACCAACAGGTCCTCCATGATGCTAACCGCACTCTCTTCGTGTTGCTCATGTAGGTATCCGAGAATCCGCTCCTCACAGCGCAATCGCTCCAGCAGTTTATCGTAAGCGGCGACAACCTTCTCGCCGCCGTGCTGCGCAAAGATGCGATGTGCTTCCTTCACTTGACGTTCGAGTGCCTCGACCTCATCGTGGATTTCCGGCTTCCATTGGTTCAGACGACCACGCGATGCCAGAAAACTTCCAAACGACCGCTCCAGATAGCGTCGTGCACTCTGCAGTGGTGTACCCGGATAACGGAGCAGGTTCAAAGCCATGCCGTAGGACGGCACAAAGTTGGAACGCAGGGCGTCCGCACCTCGTTGCAGCAGCTGACAAGCGACCTCTGCGGATGGCTCCCAGGCACTTTGCATGACGACGACGTAGCCGATGGGGTCCATACCGCGGCGTCCAGCCCTGCCCGCCATTTGCAGGAACTCGTTCGGTGTCAGGCGCTGAATGCCTTCGCTACGGGAGCGTTTGCTCAGAGCGGTTACCACCGTCGAGCGAGCTGGCATGTTGATTCCGGCGGCGAGGGTTTCGGTCGCGAATACCACTTTGATCAAGTTGGCTTGAAACAGCTGTTCGACGAGCGCCTTCCAAAGCGGTAACATGCCAGCATGGTGAGCGGCAACGCCCTCCATGATTGATTCATAGCGTTTCTGGGAGTCTGGATTCTCACGCAGCTCTGGATGCACTTCGAAAAACGCCTCCATTTCAGATTCGAGCATGGCGCGCTCAGCTTTGCTCACCAGCTTGAGGGCGCTGCGCTCCCGAAGTACCTCCGAAACCGCTCGATCGCACCCACTTCGGGAAAACACGAAAACAATTGCCGGAAGCAGCTGACGATTACGAAGACAACGAACCAGGAAAGGGTACGAGGGAACGCTAACGCGGTAGAGCTCGCGCAGGCGGCGAGCTTCGCGACGCTCCAGCACCTCCGCAGAGCGTCGCAGGTTCGGGTCATTCGCGTCGCGCCAACGTTGACGTCGCTCAGCGATCTGCTTGCTCTCTTGGCCGACATTCCATACCAGCTCCGGATTCATTTGATAGCGACCCTCTATGGTTGGAAATTTGCTCTCGTTTCGGGCACCGCGCTGGCGAGAGCGCCCGAACCCCTTCCCCTTATCACCGCTGCTTCGCTTTAGCGGCACCAAAAGCGGATGCAGGCCATCCGCGTCCAGATACACATACTCCAGAGGTACAGGGCGATCATTAGCTACGATCAGGTCTGTTACACCGTGGACTGCCTCGAACCATTCGCTGATCTCTGCTGCATTGCGCATCGTTGCCGAGAGCGCCACCAGGATCGTATGCGTCGGACTGCCGATGACAGCCTCCTCCCAAACTGTACCACGTTCGCGATCATTCATGTAGTGAAACTCATCGAATACAACCACGAAAAGGTCATCGAGATAGCCAGCACGCAGAAGCGGTGCAATCGAGTGGGCGTCCTCTGTCGCCGGTGCCAGCACCTCGTCTACTGGGGATGCGGCGACGCTCAGCTCCGCAAGCACCCCAGTACGGCAGCGGTACAGCATATTGCGGTACACTTCGGTGGTCATCACGAGGATGGGAGCGTCCGGGCGAATGGAAATGTCGCCAGTGAGCAAGCCAACCTGCTCTGTCCCAAAACGATCACAAAAGTCGCCAAACTTCTGGTTCGAGAGCGCCTTTAACGGCGTCGTGTAGAAAGCACGCATGCCTTTTTTCAGCGCAATTGCGAGTGCTGCTTCGCCAATCACAGTTTTTCCGGAGCCGGTCGGAACCGAAACGACCACCGAGCGCGACTGTAGCACGGAGCGAATCGCCCGCAACTGGAACTCATCCAAGCTGAACGAAAACATCGACTCCAGCGCTTCTTGTTCGGCGTCCAGTAGCGAGCCGTTGTCTTTCCTTTCCGGTACATTGGCGAGCGCCCGCAGACGCTGGGTTAAGGAGGAACGAGGCGGTGTCCTTGACGAAGAGGTACGCTGCTTCGCAGGCACCTCCTTTGCCGGTTTGAGCCTGTCGCTTTGCCTCCACGCTGCCGCTTTTCTGGACTCTACTGAAGCATTGTTCCACGTTCCTGACCACCGTCTCGTCCCAACTGGTCTAGGCACTAGAGGCAGGAAAGCCATTGGTGTCTGCCAGGGTGCGCCCTAGAGCAGCAGCAACAGCAACAGTATCGAAGAAAGGCTTCATTCAGCGTTAGATACGATCGTGCACCGGATCGATCCGGGGGGCGTTCTGGCGCGAAACACCATCTTCTTCATCGTCATCGCAGGCGCTGGGGCGCAGCCTCACACTGCGGCCTCTGCAGGCAACACCAGCATCCAGCAGGTACACAAACGCACCCGAGCTGCACCTGTTTGGATGCAGAACGAATACAGCTTGCGTCAAACACAATCATCAGGCACTTTCGTAAGACTCCGTAGTGAAGCGCTGTTGGACGCTGCGTCCGGGAACTGGTTGTTTGCTTCGTTGATTGCGTCCAGTGGACCGCGTTTGAACCTGGTAAGCAAACACGCGGGAAACGCTGTGTGCACGAACGCGTCCCGCGGGGTGTTCGTTTCTATTTCGGGTGCGTAGGCACGCACGTTTGGTGCACGTACGCTGCTGGGCACCAGGCGTGAACGGGAACGTCCCAGGGACAAGTTAGAGCTGCCGAAACCGCTGCTTTCTCGTTCGTTCGTGTGTTTGTGTTGCACTTGTTGCGGTACGCTGGGTGAAGTAGCTACACGGTAATAGGACCTGCAGATCAGCGCCTTAACTCCAATACGTTCCTCTGTATGGAGGCCGCTGGTGCTGCTGATGCTCACGTTGGTAACATGCCGGTGCGGTCGTTTTTCCGGCACCGAGCAGCAAACTGTACAAATATAGACACAGCTCCCATGAAGCGGAGACCCGAAAAACGCATCAGAGCGCCTGCGCATGTTCTTTCTGGCGTCCGACTCGCCGTTGTTACTCCAAATGCTGCTGCCGTTACCTGTCAGCAGCAACGCAGCGCATGGCGCCGCGGTTGCCAACTTGCGGTTGTCCATCCGTCAACCGACATGAGCAGTACCGTTACTCGGATGGAGCAGCGTGAGTGTACAGCCAGGAGTGCACTCCACGCCGACGCGCGACGCGTCTGGTACCAACGAACCTGCGCTAAACGCGAAGCATGGCAGTGGCGAGCGCTCTCCGCTACACGTGGCGAAGCGTGGTATACGCGCGAGCGCTTGACGGCAGCGCGTCGGCCGCTCCACAACGGCCAGGGGATGTTGCGTGCCCTAGATACACACCCTGACGTTGCGCTCGTCGCTTGCTGTACGGCGGAGTCCGCGTTTCTCTGGAATATCCGTCAAGCAGCCAGCATGGAACATTGGCAGGTCATGGGGTACTTGATGCCGCCCTCAACCAGTAGTAGTGGTGGTAGTGGGAGTAGTGGATCGGGCAATGTCAGGCCCGGATTACAGCGCCGATTCGGCGACCAAGGCATTCAGGGCAGTGCATCCCCTGACCTCTGGGGCGGCATTCAGTGGCAGTCGACGCGCTCCGAGGGAAAGCTCTTGGCCTGGACGAATCGAGCTTTGGGCGTCTATAGTCTGGAGCGCACCGATTCCGGGATTCACCCGTGGACTGCCCCTGAGCAGCCGTCGCCTATAGCGCCTTTCTGGCATTTTGCGTTGCCCGCCGCAAGCTCGAGTAGGATCCAGGCGGCCGCCTGGTACACAGACGCTGCAGCGTTCTCGGATCCGCACCCAACTCTCATGCTGCTATGTGGCTGTAACCGCGATGGGCCTTTCGCAGGGATCATGGACCAAAGGGAGCGTCCTGACTGGCGTCGATTTGCACGCTTCCTCATTCGGGACAGGACACATGGCCATGCGTCGATGCCAGTTGGCATCTGGAGCAGCCACCATCGGCTTGCGCCCACACTAGTTGGCGTTGTCTACACTGACGTTTTGCAGCTCCATGACGCCCGCATGCTCAGCACGAATTCTCTTACGAGCAGTGCAGCCTCCGTCTTGGGGCAAATCGGCGTCGGACTCGGGCCACAGGTATGTCCAGGTTCCTCGAAATCCCCATGGAATACCTCTGGACAAAATCGCCAGGAATCTGGCGGATCCTTTGCCAAACAATACCGAGGAGGTACGAGCGCTTCGACTGCGCATCTATGGGACGCATACGAAACCGTCACAAATACGACGATGATAGCGCGCTTCCCAACACCTTGTCGATTTTCTTCTATCCAACCGCTACCGGAAGACGCCCAACATCCCGACTGTCTTTCGCTTGCGGTGACAACGCCGACTTTCCGGCGATGCGCAATTTTGGATATCGACCGTCAGGCCTTTGGGCAAAGCGTTGAACGAGGCGCGTCCACGTCATGGAATGGACCTTTGCGCCTTCGCTGGTGCTTTGAACCAGAAACGGAGGCAACGTGCGCTACGCGACCGTATCGAGCGGCGGCGGAGGATGGGCGGATCCTGTCGTCTGCCGCACCTTTCGCCAGATTCCCTAATTCTAGCAACGCTTGCGAACAAGAATACCGAAGAAATCTATTGATTACGCTTGCTCGAAACAGCAGCTCAGTCGCATCGGGGCTCGAAAGCAGCCCATTGCAAGCGAGACTGGAGCAGCCTGCAATACCTAGCGCACTGCCGCAGGCTACCTCAGCGCTACATACGACGAGCGCACCCCTGAACTCGATCCTCTCTCACGAGTACAGATATCCCGCTGCACAGTACCTGCAATCAATTGGGGAAGAGTCGGCATCGCTGCGATATACCTCATGGCGATTCGGTAACAACATTCGGCCCAGTATACGAGCCGATACGCATCATGGAACGGTGCTGCTTGCCTGCCCGCTTACTGATCAGAATGATTGCGCGCACCTCTGCCTCTTCGATCTATCGATTCCGGGCAGGGATACAAAGTGTACCGCGCTGGACGACGCAAGCGTGCCCCTTTCCGCATCGTGGATATTGGACGAGATGCTTGGACTGCCCAGAGGTCGCGGTACAGTGTCGGGACTCGCACTCGGATGCGGGATGCCAACACCAACGATACTCCTGGGTTGCATTGAAGCTAACCAGAGGACTCTGCCGCATTTCTTCTTAGGAAGCATCTGATACATGTATTGTGCACGATAAACGCCTCGAGATGGCGTCAAGTCGGTGCACGGGGTGATGCTTCAGCGACATGTATTCTGCCAGCGCAACTGGTCAAGACTGAAGGCGCCCTTTCGAGTGAGACGTTCGTTCCCGGTCGGGCAAGCGCCTAGGCAAACCATTGAGCATTAACAGGCGTCATAGGTGTCGCTCGACAAGACTCTCTCTGAAATGTTGTAAATCGTCGTCCAGGTCTGGTTTAGGGCTGCCTTCCTCAAAAGCGCAACGCTGCGCGAGCATAGCGGTACAAACGAGAACTTCGCAAGCACCAGCAGCAAACCAGGTGCGCACTCGACGCCCTAGAGCACTTTTCTAACCAAGGCAGCATCAGCTGTGCAATGTGACCTCCATTTTCCGAACAGCGTGCATTGGAGCAAGCACGTCACGAAAGCAGCGCACGCGATGCCGTGTAGAAGCTTTCGAATCTTGGATACACTTCGCCTGACTCGATCCGAGGTGTAGGATCATGCACTTACTGGGCGCCTGGCATGTATGGTGATTCCCTCCGTAGCACCAAGAAACGCAAAATACCTGTTACATGCGTTCAGAAAAGCACGTTCTATGTCTCCGGATGGATACTAGCCATTCGCATTCCGGGAGCTATTCTAGTCTTTCACCTCGATGGTGTTCTATCTCGAGGAGCGTGTCATCAAATGCTTCTTCTCGGTTGATTGCAGAGGCGTTCGAAGTGCGCTCACATGAAGAAATACAAAATCCAAGTAAAAGGTATGGTCATGAGAGTTGGGGATCCTGCGGGACCGTCATCGCCGGGTACCGGAAAAAGACGAAAAAACCTCTTCTCTGTGTTCATCGGATGAAGAAGAACATGCAAAATAGGAAAGACAAGAGACGAACTGTGTTTGCCCCACGGAACAATGACGAGTCTGCGGTGGCAGAGAGGGCACGAACTCCAGCATTCTTTGCACTGGTGCGTTCAACACGAGTCAAAAAAAGAAAGCAAGGAGTTCGTGAACCGAGGCTCCAAATGCCGCCATCCATATCAAGCGATGTGCGGTACTCAGGTCGAGACCCGAGAAGCTGAGGTGGGCCGACTTTATGGGACAGCCACCCCGACTCGTACTGTGCAAGGATGAACTGAAACGGACAGCAGGCGGCCAGTCAAAAAGACCGGAAGGCGTCTGCTATTGGGTATTTGTTGACCTTTCATCATCGCAGAACGTTTCCTGAATTGTCGCGCGGATGCTACGACGTTTCCCTCAGGCGCCTGAGCTGGTACTTGCATGCTGAGATGTTGGATTCTAGTTAGACGTCACTGATCGGGGCTTTCTAAACTGAGAAAGCGCGCTTCCGACAGGCAGTTGCGTTTCAAAGCGAAGAAAAAGGGGTGATCTTCATTGATCTCGACGGACGTAACCGGCGAAGTACAACTCTAGGGACGAAAGGCAAGCGCTGCTCATGCGCCTTAAGTGGAAAGGCAGCCACGCGCACCAGGCGGTAAACGAGGTACGGAAACGATAGTGAAGCGACGTTGGCTCTAGGCCGCACGCTAGCCAACAGAAAGCGCGTCTTCTCTGGATAGCTACGGATACTGCGTCACCGTGCGGCACGCATCGCCACGAGTCCAGTGTTGTCGCTTTCAGGTTCGAGAAGCGTACACAGCGTGCTCGGCGACGCGGACACTGACGCCTGATGAGTGCCCAGAGTCAAAGCTGGCTCCAGGTGCTCCGACCGAAAGCACGCTCTGCTGCCTTTGCGCGTGCTCTGGCTCAAGCAGAGCGTCTCCCAGAGTTATCGGACGGAAGTGAGCGTGCGCTCCAGCGCGTGGTAGCTGTCGCACAGAAGCTTCCTCAGCACAGTCTGGATGCGGCAGCACTGTATGCACACGTTGCGACGCTTGACTCTTGGTCAACGAGAGCAGGCATCAGCCGCGCTCTTCGTTTTTACCGCAAAGCATGGGTCGCGCTTCAACGAAGTGGAGAGGATTTCTATCTGGATAGCATGGCATGCTGGAATAGTCAGCAGTTCCTGGTGCAGTGTTTGCGAACGGTGCAGCTGGGCGATTGGCATTCCACGAGGTGCTCGCGTATGACCGGCACGATCAGCGATAGGGAGTCGCCCAGAGGCCTCCTCGAGAGTGGGGTCCATCTGTTTTCGCTGCTGAGCCGAGCACAACAGCTGTATGCCGGGAATCCTTCCGCAGACGCCGCTTCTAGAGAGATCCACGCGAGGCTTGTGTCCGACGCCAAGCGGTTCCTGGACGAGCTGAGAGCGTCCGCCAGTGGAAGCGCACTTCTCGGACGGGCGCTGTTATCGCTTGGTGCAGCTCTGCACTCGGAAGATATGCTCCAGGCTGCATTGACACATATTGAGCACGAGTCGCCACCAGCGGGTAACCACAGCGACATGCGGCTGTTTGGCAAGGTGGTAGCACTTTCAGAAAACGCCAGCGTGGCGTTCTGGCGCACACAGCGGCCGCAAGTAACAGCTTCGCTGTCCTTTGACGACGAGCAGTGCGAATCCATGCTGACTGAAGCTCTGAGCAGGGCCAAAGAAACGGAGCATCCGGGTTTTGCCCTAATTCCGCTCACTGCGTTGGCAAATTTTTACTGGCAGGTCCGCAGAGATCCCGTCATTGCGGAAGGTCTGTATCGCGCCTGTCTCGAGCGTGCACCTCCGCAACGCCCGCTGTCGGGACACTCTGGTACTTCAAAGCCAGGAGAGCAGCAGCAGCAGCAGCAGCAGCAGCAGTGTCCAGCGCTGAGTCCAGCGAGCCATCAGGTTCTCTACATTGGCGCTTTGGTGCGGTACGCGCAGCTGCTCGCACATATGGAATGGAACGGTCGACGACGCACGACGGAGTCGGAGCAAGTCGCTGCCCAGGCGCGACAATGGCTCGGCCCCGACACCCATGTCCGTTCACTGGAAACTACAGCGGTGTCCAGCTGGTGTGTCTGGCTCGCAGAGAAGTCGCGGCGTTGCCATGATGTCACTTTTTAGAGACGATCAGGATGCACCTAGATCAGACTGATTTGGCGAAAACACGTCAACATAGCCGGAAGGATGCTGTAGACGTAGGTTAGGACAGTTTTGGATAACCTGTGTGACCGTGATGAGGACTTGCTGCATTGCGAGCATCAAAAGATCAGGAGTGGGCCACGGAAACCGCATGTGGTTAGGTCTTTATCGATGACAGAACCAGAGCACAGCCCATTCGGATCACGATCTCAGTGTATATAGGTCAAGGTAGGCATCGAGCATCCACTCGCAATAGAACGTACGCATGCTCCGTGGCGAGGACGATGACGTCTGAGCACGGTACCGCGGCCTCCAGAGAATACCGTGGAAAGCCGTTTGTGTGTGACTGACCAGCATAGTGAGCACGCGACCATGAGCAGTAGCTACTGAACTGGGTGGATTCGGCCAACTTTTAGGGTGCATCTGCGTCAGGAACGAGGCGAGCAACCATTGACAATGAGAAGGACATGTCGCATGCCGAGAAGTGCATCATTGCGTTTTTTTGCGATTTCCTAGAATGCACCGGTGGGTACAGGACGCGCGGGCAGCGAACATGAAGCCTTATGCATCCTATGAAGCGCACAGCAGGTGACTGGCAGGCAGGTGCTGGTGCGTCATTGTATGGGCACCGAACCCTCTGTCAAACGGCTAGACTGTGGCGAACTGCAGTCTGCAGGGTCCGTAACTGCTGGCACTCATTGAAGGTCATGTCCGTAGAATCCGAGTCGTCGACCTGGCAGGTAGAGGGTACCCAAGCGTCAGCTGTCGATAACTGCCCCCAAGGGCGCCACGATATGCCCCCGTTGGTCGATACGATTCCGAACGAGTCCATACGTTATGTACGCCGTATGCAGCTGTGCCTGACGGGGACTGAATGGGGCATTACTCATGAATAGAAGCGCACGCTTTCGAATACGTCAAAGCAGCTCCATGCGTTGGTGTAGACCTCGACGCGCGCGCAGGCGCTTCAGTATTCCACTTCATACAGCGCCGGGTCTCACGTTCATGGCGAGACCGAAGACTCCCACCTGAAGCGCTAATCACTGCAGCACCCTGCAGACTCGAATACAGGCAACGAGTACCAAACCAGCGCAACTCGACATGCGCTACGCCCTTGCTCGCTTCACACGAGGTATCACATACGTTTCGATCGGCGGTGGAGATGTGACGCTGATTTCGAGCGCCTCTCGACACTTCGATACGACAGATACTTGGTGCGCCTTTCGCCTATGAGATCGTCGAACGACGAAAACAATACGACTGAACACTAGCTGGCTCCATATCCATTCTATAGGCGACGTGCAGCGAGCCGGCACCATAAACAATAGCGCTATGCAAAAGAGCTCTCGTCAAGATGCTCGTATCCGTGCTTAAGTGGTGAACCGAGGATTTGGCGTAGAGACTCATAAACTTACGAGAATCTTGCCCAATTCGTTGGCACGCCTGTGCCTGACGACGCCGCATTTCTACGACACCACAATAGCAGAGGGAAACCGCGGAATGTGCTTGCTCTTTGCCGGGATCACGGAGCCGGTACAGAAGCATGCGGACTTGGGTGCTGCGGGCTCCACTCAAGTACCGGACTGAACGGCACGAATGACGGCATTGTTGCATGCCTTTCGTCCAAGCCCATTCGTTCGGTGAACAGAGATGGCATGCTATGCCTGGGTCGAATTTTCCTCATAAGCGAAGATGTCGAGGAGAAGATGAATACGTTGAATGCGAGAACCCCGCCTTCCGAAGCGATGATGCCACCGGATCTGGAGCGATGCAGCAGGGCTCCTGAATGATAGAGACTGCGCGTTCTCCTATTGCATCCCTGTGGGGCTCGTAACGGCGATTCGTTTAGGGGCATTATTTCGGCTTGTTGTGGAGAGCGGTACCGGCTTCCGGGCGGCGCAGATGCGTCCGATGAAAGGTTAGCGTACCGAAAACGATAGGGAACTCAGCAACAACGACGAGTTCACGAAGCGAAAGATGCAGCTTTCGTCCGTGGCTTGCAGGGCACTCATGCGTACCATATGAACGAAAGGGAAAAACAAGGCAGAGAAATGTGTGAATGCGAAGGAAAAGAGAGGAGCGGGATGTTGGCAGTGCGGCAAGCAGACGTAGTGCTCTCCATCGAGAGCGGAGTCGTGAACGTATCTGTCGTCATCAGCCACGAACGTTTTGCACACTTCGAGATCCCTTCAGAACACTAACGCATTCCTTTACACAAGATAGAGAACGCGGAAGAACAAGGAGCAATCCAGATGCAACGTTTTGCACACTTCAAGATACCTTCAGAACACGAATGCATTCCTCTACAAGCCCGTGAATATCGCGCATCGTGCCGAGTGCAGAAACCAAGCAGGGCATCCAAAGCAGCCTGCTGGAGTCGTCGTGAGCTGGTGTCGAGCGATGAAGACAGCGTTCACGCGCCCCGGGACAACCCCTGGAGCAGGCGGTATACTGGACCTACGGAAACACCCGGCCACAGCCAAGTATCACCGTTGCGAACGGCACACCAAGGCCGCACTTATAGAAGATGAACACGACGAGTGAGCCGTAGCTTGCCGTTTCCACCTGTGCATCGACTATATCAACAACAGCCGGAAGCAGGGAAATCCGGACCTTAACGTTACCGCCAACATCCGCGGACTACGAACAACCGAGCTGGAGAAACAGGAGAGACTGGCGTTTGTAACCCCTATGCAACGAGAGAGAGAGAAAGGAACCAGTCACAGAAACAACCTTAAAGGCTGGTGTTGCTAACACACCGGCAAGCACCCCATACTGTAACACACAAGTCCAAGTCCGCTGGTTAGACCTATGATCCAGTTAAAGGCGTTCACAGGGTATCCCGAGCGCTTCTGCGGAAGCCGCGCAACGCTCGGGCATGATCCGTCGAGCAGTCGGGCGGCCGCTACGTACGCTACACGCCACTTTATACCTGACTTTTTCTGCTGCTGCTGCTGTTGCTGCTGCTGCTGCTGTAAGCTAGCAACGGGTTGCACTGCATCTGAATTGTGTCAAGCAGGACGCACGGGACGCGAGTATACAGGAGGACGCTTGGCATGCGTACGCATACCTGTCGAAACGCCACGCACTTGCCAGGAACTCGTTGACAACGTCCGTCGTCGTGAAAGCGAACAAGCAGCGCTTCGAGACCTCGGAGTAACGCTGGGCGTGCTGTATGGTCTGCTTCGCACCCCGGTTCCTGAGCAGAGGCCGGCACTCGGGAGCAATCGACGAGGAAGGGCCACCACGGGTACCCAGTCGGAAGCAGGTGCTTTCAGCGGTCTACTTTGAACACCAGGAGCCAGACTCGTACCTCTGCGTACTGCACTGTTTGAACAACGTGTTGCAGGGGCCGTACTTTTCGCTGGACGACTTGATCAGCATCAGTAACGAGCTTGATGAAGCGGAGCGGGCTTTACTGCAGGGGCACGAGCTCTTGCAGGCGTACACACCCGCCTCTTTGAACGCGAGTCTCACTGGCTTCTTCAGTGCACAAGTGCTGCTTGCTGCGCTGGCATCCGTCGGTATCCACCCGGAGCCGCTGCGCTGGAAGGCTTCCGAAACTCGATCGCTGCAGAGAGCGGCTTGGAAAGCAGTCCAGTACGGAGCGGTGCTCGTCCATTATGACTCGCACTGGCTGGCTTGGCGACGTGTCGTTTGCGGGTTGAAACTGTACTGGGTGTTGCTGGACTCGTATCGAGCTGGGCCAGAGATTCGGCGTACGGAACAAGCAATGGCTCAGATCGAGCTTTACTTGAGGGCGAAAGCTGTGGTCTACGGTATCCCGAAGGAGGCCCTGCCGGAGACCCCACTTGACCAATTTTGTGGGCGGCATACGATGTAGCTGGTCGTTTATCGCCGCTAGGTATTTCGAGACGCGCAAGACAGGTGTGTGTGTGTGTGTGCGTTTATGGGCTGCACTTGACTCAGACTCGGGGAGAATCGAGGGCGTGCTTGATACAGGCATACGAGTCTTTGTTATCGGCATCATGCGCCAATGAGGCTCTGTTATCGACAAGGCGCTCTGGTGTGCTTTTCGAGACTTGCGCTCGGATTCACGCTGGCATGAACCCAAAACGAGTTACGCGATGCACAGAGCGTACCTGACATGCAACGAACGGGCGTGCGGTCGCTAGCTCAAACACGAACACAACTAGTACCTGCGATGTATATCGACAGTGTCATGGCGAGCGTTTCCTCAGGTTCAACGTCTCGCTCGGGCGACGATGCAGTAGCGCACGTCGAGCGACCCGCAACGATGCACCACGGCCGGTGGAACGAGCGCGACCCGCGATAGGTGCTGGAGTCGGGCGTGTGTGTTTGATCGAAAGCTGTAGGGCATGTTTTTCATCCGCAAAGCCCGCTAAATTCCGTTCATGTGATACTCTTTGTGCGTGGTCCGCCGTTTCATACGAAACGAGGTACGGAACGGAGAGCGCAGTCTTGCTCGTCGGAACTTGGTCCCGAGCGCCCAATGCGCATAGCCTGGGCGGCACCTACGCTGGGCACACCAATGCCGTACAGGTTTCTGGACAGCGTTCCAGCAAAGACAAAAGGCACCGACGACTTGAACCTGATGCGTTCACTGGCGCGCCCGTTGGTACTGTTCGCCGCCAGGAGCGTGTGTCTCATCATTGGTGCGCTTATGACGCACTCGTGAATGCATACGCATGGCCGTTCACAGACGCGACGAATACTGCATCTCTGATTCTCGTGATCTGCCTCGGATTCGTGCCCATCAGCTGGACGAGGAACCAGCTGCCCTGCCGTCTGCAGATGGAGTATGCACGAGTTTCCGGCGAGTCATGTGCCGCACCCGTGTCCCATACAAGACGCAAGCCATGCACGTAATCCGCACTGGTGCCAGTGTCTTCGACTCGCCAGCTGAGCGACGTAGCGCGCTCTGGCATCGCCCTTGCCGCTCATGCTTGGTGCTGGCGGCATTCGGATAATGGATAAGGTTGCATTCAGGAAGCAGCTACTGTAGACTATGACGACGATGACGATGACGATGCTTCGTTGGCATCGCGTCGTGGCCGCTTCGGAACACGCTGCGGAGCGCCCGCGTCAAGTGCCTCGCGCATGCGCCTCATATTCTCTCGCATAACGACTGCATGATCCACGATCGGATGCGGATAGTCTTCACCAATGATGCATTTGGCCTTTTTCTGCACCACAACTGGTGCTAACCACGGCGTGTAAATGTATTTTGACGGCATCTCCTTCAACACTGGCAGAAAATGCCGCACGTATTCACCATTTGGATCGTACTTTTGGGGGAAACTGATCGGAGAATAGACGCGATAGTACTGATGAAAAAATGCTGAGCTTGACAACCATAACCAATTTGCATTGTTCAGACTGTAGTCGGCGTCTACCAACAGACGATCAAAGGTCTCACGACCTCGTTCCCAGCTGACCCAGAGGTCACCCCGTGTCAGGAAACAAGCGACAGCGTGTCGTGCGAGATGGTGCAGCCAGCCCTCCTGTCGCAGCTGCACCATGCAAGCATCGATCCAGGGGTATCCGGTTCGAGCCTCCTCCCACGCCCTATAGCGTGCATCATCTGCAGCTTCTCGCCACGGTATCTGTCGACAGATAGGATTCCCCTGCATTTGATGAAAGTGCGGCGTCACATAGGCGACGTATGTGAAGAATTCCCGCCACCAGATCTGTCCAATCAGAGAGACCGGTGGTTGCTGGAGCGGTCGTAGTGAGCGGACGCGCTCGACAAAAAGCCGCGGCGATAGGCAGCCGAACTTGAAGTACGGCGACAGTTGCGTCGTGGATGCTACTGGCCATGCCGTTGGCGATGTCGCGGGTTTCGCGAACGAGCGAACTTCATCCGCCCGTTCTCGTAAAAAGTTCTCCATGCGCTTGAGTGCTTCAGTCTCGCCACCGCGGAAAGGCGTCTCCACTTCGAGGCCCTGATACGCCTCCAGCTCCGAAAGCGACGGAACGGTGTAGGTGTCCAGGTCCACATCGGGTGTTTGGAAACCGCTCGCAGGCGCGGGTGCGTCCAGCGCACTCATCGGCTGGCCCAGACGCTCCGTTACGAACGCGTAGAAGCTTTTGTAGGTAAGCGGTGTGGGACGATCTCCGAGTTCACGTCGAATATCCTCGGGATCGTAGAGCGTGTGCGTCGCACGAGTGCGCACCTCGATGCCCAGCTCGGCACAGAGTCGCCGAACCTGTGTGTCTCGCTGCTTCGCATACGGCTCTGTGTCGAACTCGAACGTCAGCAAGCGCGTATGATACTTTCGGAAAAAGACGGGTAGTTGCTCCAGCGGATTGCCCCGAAGCACAAACAGTCTAGAGTGCAGCTTGCGAAGTTGCTGGTCCAGATCCTGTAAGCACTCTAGCAGAAAGTTCATGCGGTTCACGCCGACAGTCTCCGGTCGCAGGAATATCGGGTCAAGGCAGAATACTGGCAACACGTACGTTGTGGTGGGATTTTGCACCGCATCAAGCAGGGCAGGGTTGTCGTGCAAGCGCAGACCCTTTCGGAACCAGTGAACTGCACTTGCCATGGTCAAGATGACCCACATACGCCCTCCTAGTTCGTGTTTAGGGGGTTCGGATCGTTTCCACACGAACCAAGGATACTCGATAGCGCTCTGGGAGCTCCAAGTCTGAAGTTTATCGACTGCGACACCACCGCGATGCAGGGTGATCGAGATCGAAAGGCGATGTCGGCAGCATCGTTATCTACGATTGTACGCGGAGCCATGAGTACTGGAATTCCTGTACCCGGATGCATTTTTTGATTGTTTTCTCGCAGGCATGCAACAAACGGAACGGAACCCGTGGATAAAAGAGCGATGTCACGGAAAGGTTGCATGGTGTAGGAGCTAGCCTGCGAGCTGAGGACCTTTCTTGTACAAGTCAGTCATTGCATGGGAAACAGGTGGATATGCCGCCCTTGTCGTCGTTGCCATGCTCAGCGTCGAGCAGTCTACACACACATCTCGCTATACAATACATACATGACTGTTGCTTTGTCTATTCAATCCGTCCCCTACTATTCTCTAAGAAATACGATCAAAGATGGTACAGGATATGAAGTTTTCCTATCGTTGACCGGAACAGTGATGAAATGATGCAAACGTCAAAGAAAATATGCAGGCCTCTACGGGAGACTATCGCACCATAAACAAGACACCACGGAGTTCGCTCTGAAACGCGAACGCTTATCACAAGAGGGACAGACGTCCGTCTCAGCCGATGAGACCTCACTCACGACCAATGGTAGACTTGTTCACTGGTACGCAAAGAAGAGCGAACCGCTCTTCGCGCGGGAGCGGCAAGCGAAATTCACGATGTATCAGCGCTGGCGGCAATGCAATCATGTAGTCGCCTGTGTTTTGCTCAAACGGAAGGATCGCACAAAAGATTATCCCTCAGTGAAGCACTCGGTGGCTCCATGATCCCATATTGCTATGTCCGGCTTTGAGAAGCGTCGGTTTCCATCACTCAAAAGCGGTCAAGGTGTACGCAGCTGCAGCATGGGATGCGCTGCTCTACGGGCTAGCTCAGCCTCCCTGATTCAGTCCTGTCGAGGGCGTGTTCTTTGTCGGCAAACACCATATGCACAATCATGGATCCATTGAAAAGTCGATCAAATAGACGACCCCGTTCTTCGACAGGTCGTTCTCTATATTCAGCAGCACTGAACTCGTATGTTGCTTGCCTGCTCTCGTGCGCTGTGCGGAGCGGAAAGCAGTGCTGCGGGACGTCGGCGTGCGCGCGACGAAGACGGATGACGAAAATATGCGGTCGAAGGAGAAGATACGTACCGATCGTAGAAGCGTTTGAGGTGCACGGCCACCGAACGCGTCTGCGTCTGAATAAAAGAAACGGTGCTTGATTCCCGGGACCACGTCCATACGACTTTTGCCGAGAAAACGAAAAGGCGTTGAACCGAGCCACACAAAGAAGCGAACGATCCTCCAGAAGACATGACGAGAAATCTCAGCAAGGAAAAACCGTCGGAGCCGAAAAACCAAACTCAAAACATTCTCAAGGCTTCTATGCTAAAACACGCAAATCGGGAGCAACTTCGATGACAAGGAATATAGAAAACCGCCCCACATCATGTAGCTCGTTACGCAGGCAAGCCACGTCCAGTCTCTCTTTCATGATGCATCTCGCCGAGCAACTGTGCAGAGGAGTTTCGGACACAGCGCTACCAGTTATCCATCTTCCTCTGAAATTTCTCGATCAAACCCTCATGCGGGAACTGGAGTGCTGCGCGGAACATGCATCGCTGCGTCAGTGTAGGATGCGGGGTTTGCACAAACGCTTGCTGGCATAACTTGACGCGTGGCGCTGCCACGTCGGCCACCGAAGAAACATGCGCCAGTGCCGGTACCGACAGGCAGCAAACGAACTACGGGAACCAGAAACGAATGCGGGTTAAAATAGAGCGCTTCATGAGGGATGCTTTCTACGCATTGCACCAGAATCTGGCTGGCGCAGAAATCAGCGACTTGTCGAAAGGATTCCTTGTGTGTGTCGATAGGGGCAAATGACGAACTGGTATCAGTAGAGATCAAGAAGTTTCCGAGTCCCATACTGATAGAACCGATTCCTAGTGTGTCGATAAGGGCAAATGACGAGCTGGTATCAGTAGAGATGAAGAAGTTTCCGAGTCCTATACTGATAGAACCGATTCCTAGTGTGTCGATAAGGGCAAATGACGAGCTGGTGTCGGAAAAGATCGAGAAGGTTACGAGTTCGGAAGAGATGTCGCAACGAGAGCAAGCATCGCTCCAGATTGGCCATGCGTAGTATGATGGTCTGGGTATTAGACCAGTGAACGTGGTACTCCAACGATCTTTTGAACGTGATGCCTGTCTTTGGAGCACCTCATGCTACAAGGTGTCCCTGAAAAGAGTCATCGGGAGCAAAGCAGATTCCGTCCACCGAAACCGAATACCTTCGCCATCTGGAAGCGTAACGTCGATACGTGGCCACCATCTTACAGAGCAAGGCTCATGGTATCAGTGTAGAAACTTATGCAGTGCGCTGGCTGGTGTCCTCAGTGAGCTACCACTGGTCTCCGCTAGAGAGGAGGAAGCATCCGAGCAGCTTCGCCATGGGCGTTGACAGAGCTCATTCAAGTTTTCTCGTTTACAAGGAGCAAATGGAATGCATTTTACAGGGACAGAAGTGACTGACGAAATATTCATTTGCATGCAGTGTGTGGTACCCAGACCTGGGCCAAGCGACAAAAGTCATGCTCGTCTGTTCCGTATGGATGATGAGAATGACGTTAGCGTTGGCATGGACGTTGGGTTTAAGGATATCATGGCTGTCACCACACCTGTAAATCAAGAGATCGGAGCCAAAGACCTCAACGGAAAGCAGATACAGGTTCTCAACTTTTCCAGTGCTCGTTATGGACGCCCCCAGATGAACCAACGAATGCAATGATGGCGTCAGCGCCCATCTAGACGCTCCGAGCACCGAAGCAAGCCGAGGGGAGTGCGTCGTATCCTTCATTCATGGACCACATGCCCTCTGTCAGACATAGCGCTTGCACTAGCGACCGACGGCTTCCGGAGGAGTTTCTCGAGCGAGCACCTCCGAACGTTGCTCCGTAACGCTTCAACTAGTCTGGATAGACTTGAACGCTGCTAACCGTGCCGCTCGCTGGGCACTGTAGCCGAGACAAGCTGCGGACCGAGTGCCCAGGGCGCGCGTCAGCGGTCGCCGAAGCGTTGCACTCTCAACGGCGCGCACGTCGTCGGTTCGTACTCGTGGCTAGCCAAGGCGTCTTTCAACCTCGCATAACGTCACAGGAGGTGTTCGGGGAGCCCGTGACCTTCCGCATACTTCATCACGGGCGTTCAGCTGGGCAGGCGTTCATGCGGTTCCAGATGGGCTGCCTCGATACCGCATAGACACTGGTGTGAGTGATATCGCATGAACCGAACTTGATGCTCATGAGAAAGACAAGAGCGATCGCTGCCCATCGTATTCGCATGCAGGTATAGCCAGGTATCGGGTTGTAAGCATGGAACCGCTTTATCGTAAAAGAAAACCCACGCTTTCACGAACGCACTGCACATGAATGCCAGCGCATCACTTTAGAGTTCATCGACGTATCCGTGGAGGTGCATCCACAAAGAACCCACACCTGTCTCTGGGGCTGCTCCAGTGGATATCGCAGTCACACGCGTCACTCGCACTTCTGCCACGGGACACGGTAGGGTATGGAAATATCGTTCAGGTTGCAGCGAGGAGAGCGGGTTTCAGCTCCTCCAACAGAGCCAGGCCGTCGGCGTCCGTTTCCGATACCCGTGATCGGAGACTTCGTAAAAGCTTCTCCCCGCGACGAAGCGTCGATCTCTCACCGCGTTCGCCGTTGCGAAGGCTCCAGTTTGTATCAAGCTTCACTGAACGGTTGTCCAGCAACTGCTGAACTCGTTTCTGCAGCTCATCCGACAGCTTCTCGGACGTCGCATGGGATGCAGGCGACGACACCGCTGGAGCAAGCAGAGGAACCGGCCCCGGTTCCCATTGTAAACGGAAAGCAAAGCTATCCTCGGCTGGACTGAGGCCAACGTGGAACCACTGAATCGCAGACCGCACACTCGGCAAGTTCGGATCGTACGGGCTAATGATTGCGGCAAGGAACGGATAAGGCGCTCCCTCGCTTTCAAATTGTTTCTGATAATTTCGTTGATTATCCAAGTCACGAACGGATGGCTCAGGAGGAAATGTCGGGTGGGAGTGATACCAGGCAACAACGGCGAGACCGGATACCTCGATGGTGTTCCGCGCCTCTACCGCTGACTCCGGGTCCAGCTCCACGTCTAGGTGACCGGCCCGCCCTTGGGCAGCTCGACAGGCGAACGCGTCAATGATCTCGAGTTGTTTGCGTGTGGTGTCGTAGCGGCCGCCCAGAAAGCCGATGACTTCTCGTAGATCGAGATGCGCATGCAGGTCCATCATGAACAAGGCGCGAGGCTGAACAACGATTCGAAATGGCTGGGCGTCGGGCTCGTACGATAGGCAGCTCACAAACCGCAGCTCATCATCAGCGGACGCGATGTTGTAGAGTGAACGAATGCTCCGTCGCCCCGCGGTCGATCGCTTCGGTCTCCGCTTCGCGTACTCCGGAGGCTCCGCAGCAGCCGCAGGTCCCGGCATCGAGGGTGCCCTTACCGTATACTCTGGATCCTGATGGGCATTCTCTTTGGCGTACTCGTCGTAGGGAGCGCTCGCTTCCTCAGCCTGCAGCTGTGCGTCGAGCTGCATCTGCTGGAAAATTTCATCTTCATGAATATCTGAGGTTGGTGCAGCGACGGATGCCTCTGGTGACGCATGCTTCGTTTTTGGTGTGCTCAAGTCGGGTTCCTCTGACCCTGCCTGGCTCTCTGCGGCACCGCTCGACTTGTGGCGGCTACGTAGCTCTTTGCGGTAGACACTGCCCTGTAAGTATGCACGCGCTGCTGCACTGTTGGGATCCAAAGGTTTTCCACTCAACGTGTGACCCGCACCAGTTTCAGCAACTTTGGGCGGCACAGGCCGCCCTTCCTTGTACAGCTTAATGAAATACTTTTGCGCGTGTGAGCGGAAGTTGCTCGCACTCCGGGTTCCGACGTGCGCCGCCGCTCGTCGCCAGTCGCGTCCGTAGAGCTCGAGGGCCTCGAGAAAACGCTGCTCTTCCTCGGGACTCCAGGCCGTGGGGCGCTTCCGACCCCGTTCCGGGCTATCCTCTGAAGGGTTCCTGTCGCGGCCGACACTATTGTCGCGGCTGTCGCCTCGCTCTCGCTCACTGGAGACAGGCTGCGCGCCGGCAGTTGGCGCGCTAGCCGTCGGCCTCCGACCTACTGCTGTCGAGCGCGGTCTCCGGTTCTTTACCGTTTCAATCCAGTCCTCATCGTCGTCGTCTTCACCATCTTCATCGTATTCGTCAACGTTACTGAACCTCCGCCGCCTGCCGTTCCGTTTGTGCCGTCCCTTGCGCTGGCTGCGCTCTGCCTCCAGACCTTCGGGACTCGCCCACGAGAACGCATCTATCCAGTCGTTGCCGTTCGCGTAGTATAACGCATCTGCCGTCTCTTCCTCCGCCGAAAGCAGCTGCGCTAGAAGCGCATCATTTTCAGTTTCAGATCCGACTACCGGGTCCTGCACCATAAGGCGATCTCGCCTCCCAGCGAACACCTCACTAGTTTCGCCTTGGGTCTAGGTAAAAGCGAGCGCGCAGTAGTAAAGCGATCCGCGCGCGCGCGCGCGCTCTTTGGTGCAGCATCGCGCAGGGCAGCGACGACGCTGTTGCGGTGACTGGATCATGGCAGGTGAGGTACTCGGGTGCACTATAAGGTGCCGAGAAGCATCCTATTGCTTGCTAGTATTGCGGTGACTGGAGCATGGCACGTGAGGTACTCGGGTGCGCTATAAGGTGCCGAGAAGCATCCTATTGCTTGCTAGTATTGCGGTGACTGGATCATGGCAGGTGAGGTACTGTGTCGCACTATAAGGTACCGAGAAGCATCCTATTGCTTGCTAGTATTCCTACTGTGCCAGTTTAAAATGGAATACGGAGCAGGGTGTTCTTTGTTGCAAGTAGAATGTTTTCATAGCTTTATAGAAGGACATCCTGGACTTCCATCATGTAATGATGAGGACCTATGCACTGATACGTAGTTCCCTAGTATTCTCTGTCGTGTTCGCGGAGTGCCTGTTTCGATGCATTGGTACAGGAGAACGGAACGTCACCAGAACCAACAAGAGTCGCGATATCCGAGAACTAGGGTTCGTAAAATCAAAGAAATCATGATCCAGTTCAAATGTGCGAGAATCCGCTCTTCTCCTTTCGTTGTGTGGAGCATGCTCGAATCATGAATCTTCCAAGTATTCGACCTGTCTGTTTCGAGGCAATGTGTGGGCGCAGCAATTGGGGTCGCTGGGCTGGCAAAGCAAAAAACCTCTACATCGGTCTTGACTACCTGTTCTCAAGCTCATGCCGCATGTTCGTGAAACTTTTCATGCTCAATCATCGATTCCGTTTGAAAGATATTTCTTCCTGTCTTTTTGGCTTTCTACGAAACCGAACTTAGAAGCAGCAGAATATCGCTGACGGGACATGCCTCCAGAAGCTTTTATCTGTTCTGCTTTCATGGGAATGCATTATGAACTCGGACTCCAGTCATCACGGAAGCTGCTTCCAGCTGCGCGTGCGACACCGCTTTGCATCAAGCGAGCATTGAACGATCGAAACAGCTCGGGTCCTGCTCATGTCTGGATTTTCCTGCGGGTGTTTGTTTCGCCAGCGACAAGATCGCGATGCGCAAATGCTCCATCGAAGCGAATAACGTGCGCTTGCAAGTGCACCGGACAGAGTACCCGTCGAAGAGTTCGACTAGGATACGCTCATGAACGTGGTTTATGGCACCGGGCGCCGCACTTGAGGGGCAAATCGCCGGAGGCCTTCTTTTCCTCTCCGTGACAAGTACCGAGCGCTGATGCAAGAGTTCACGCGTTACGGGGCTGCGCTCGGAGGCGGAGTAGGAGGATCCTTGAACATCCGGGAGCACCTGGCCACGGCCAAATGCGACCGCCGCGAAGCGCATACCGGTGCCCTATACAACCAAAATGAAAATGGAAAGCAATGCGAGGATCGTAACATTTCTCTATGTGTGTAAAGCGTCGACAACAGCTGAACATGGCGATATCGGGACATGATCGTTTCGAGCAATATCCTTCGACAACGTACAACGGAGCTGAAGGCAGAGCAGATCGCGGTGTATTCAGAGCCACGGAGCAGAGAGGGGAACAGCAAGCAGTTGCAGAAAAAGCCAACAAGACTTCTGTTCATGACAATGGAAAGAGACCAAAATTTTAGCGTGCACACCTTAGTTTTCGCGAAAAAAGGACCTCTTCCATTTGATTCTGACACGAGTCTAGACGACGTCTCACACCACGGTACGGGATTGCGGCAACGAGCCGGGTAGCAACGCGCGACTTTTTGAGCTTTTCGCAGCGACCTCACCCGAGTCTATCCGCAGGCGCGCCGCCGATACCACCACTGCAAGCGATCGTGGCGATCTTCTCTCCACGTACCGCACCGAGGAAACGAGCTGGCATGGAACGCGTGCGGAGACGCTATCAATCACTAGAACGCAGATCCAGTCTCTTCTGAACACCGCTGTGTATTTATCCTAGGTTCAAGGGAGCGTTCGGCGCTGGTGAAGAGCGTCGATCGCTGCACCCATCCCTCGGGTTTACATAGGGTCGCGAGCACATGTGCTGGGGGTTTCCCCTATTCTTCCACTCCACGAGGTGCTCGCGCGGGTGCACATCTGCTTGGATCATCCGAGTCAATGAGCTGTATCTGCACATGAACAGCAGTACGAGGAGAAATTCAACTGTTTGGTGGTACGATACTGGGACATGGAACAAGTCCCACCAGCCCTGTTCAGCAGAATCGTCGCCAGTAATAAACGCCCATGGATATCGATGCGAGGTTCTCGCGTACTCGAGAATGCTGGCATCTTTAGCGACGAATCGACTGACAAGAAGCTGTCCAACTATGGGCCCGCCAAGGCTAGCGGCTTCTGCGCGTTCGTTCCAGCGACCGGCCATCAGCAGGCGCTCGGAGGGGCTGCAGAACCCGGCGTCCACAACAGCGTGGATTCCTCTGTCATTACTCCAAAGCACCATGTCAACGAGGTCCGCGGTGATCGGGCACAGCAAATCTTTTACAAACATGTGCTTGTAGCGTCCATCCTTGGTGTGCGACAGCGGCGGCAGAAGCAGGTGAAAACCTGCGTTACCTCACCGTACCCGAGAAGCAAGTCTCCGGACAGGCACCACCAAGCAAACTAATACCCGCAACCGCAATGCCCAAAGCGCAGGCTGTATGTCGCACGTGGAGCGGGGACCACACGCCCATAGGAGACGCTAACTACTGTGCAGGTGCACGGGCCGCGCGGAACGCAGCTCGCAAGAATACAAAAGCAGTCTGCTAGCAGCTCATCAGCTATCTAACACTCAGGTGCGTTTGTATCATGAATTTGTTTTCGTATGGATGTTGCCAAGCAAACCAGAAAAACACCTCTCTTTCAAGGCACGCTTGACTCCATACGTGCATCGCAAGCCGCCCGTGGGTATCCATCACGCTGCGCTCAACGCGCCGTCCAGAAATACCGCACTTCTCGTTGGCATGCTCGTCCATGCAGGCGTCTGCGAAAACCAGTGGTTGTTACCGGTGCAATGTCCCGAACACAATGTCCAGCACGGGAACACTGATACCAAAATTCGCCCCCGGTGCTTTGAAATGGTGTATCATGTGCCGCCGTTTCTGAGCGGCTAAGAATCCCGTACGTAGCGTTCCATAATGCACCAGAAAGTGTGTCATGTCGTACTGAAGGTACCCAACACCGAATCCAAAAAGGAAGCACAGTCCGCGCACGAGACCAAACACTCGAGGTGCAGTCAGCCATACCGGCATCGAGACGAGCGCTGCGGGAATCGGTGGAAACACGAGTCGATCATAATCCATCGGCGCCAGGTGGTGATGTCCATGAATAAGAAAATGAAAGATATTCGACCAGTACGTCCCGGTCCGCACGTGAAATACATATCGATGTAACAGATATTCGAAGAACATCCAAAATATATAGCCAAAAGTCGTGAACGGTAGGAAATCTCGAACAAACGAGCAACCGAGGCGCGCAAACACAAACCACAGCCCGCAGACAAAGATCGGAATCCAGAACACTAGCGGCACGTACCAGGGACACTTTGTCAGTGACTCGAGCGTCGGGTTCGCGAAAAGGGCCACATGATGGTCGCTGGTCGGAAAAGAATGCACCCAGCGGTGATACTTATCCCCAAGCTTACCAACCTGGTCCAGAAGCGGCTTACTAAAGTCGACCAGCGGTCTACCGTGCTCGTCCAGCGTGCCGTCTAGGGCGGCTGCCTCTGCGGGAGAAGCGTCCGCGTCAGCCAGCGGGCCTACGTAGTACTGCTGCAGAATTTTATACGCCGCACTGGAGTGCTCGTGACCACCTTTGAGCTCGCCGTTCATAACACTGGTGACGTCCTCGCCCAAACGCTTCAAGAGGACGTCCCGCCCGCCCGGGTGGTACCGCAAGAACCCCGTCACGTCATAGACACCACCACGAACGATCACCCAGGCGTCGTTTTCATGGTTGTGTGCACGGACTACGCGCCGTGTTAGTGTGTAGCACTCTGTCATTGACGCACGCTGTCCACGACTCGAACGCAGGTCCTCGGACGCAGCACACGAGGATTGTTCTCAAGCGCTCTCACCTGCCGCAGCATGAACGCGCGCCCTGTAAATCGGCACCGCCAGGTCGTATGGACACGCGCTCCCTGAGCGCTTGTGGACACGTGTCGCGCCCGTCAGCGGCCGGTATCGTCAAACGGCGGCGAAGGAGCGCTGCTGGAAAAACGCGTGCGCGCACCAGCATCACAAATGGCCGTTATGTACAGTAATCACCTGCGCACGCCTTATCTGATGCCTTTATATCCAATAAAAGACTTACCAAGACGTTCGATAGTGATGCGTGTCTTCTGCAGGCGCCCGGAGGTTCGTGCCGCTGCCTGGAAGTAGTTCCAGGCCTGACCAGCAGCAAGCGCAACGCTAGCGGCGACGTTGGGTTGCGCTCGCGCCGCTGGTTGCCAAAGCGGCCGGTATAAGTTTCCCGCACCGGGCGAGGCGAGCGATCGAGCAGCCAGAAGGGAGCGCCCCCAGCGTTCCTGCAGATGGAGACAACGCACTTGCCTCGGAAACGATAGTGACCGTAATCTCTATAGAGAAATGCTAGTATTGTTTTTACGTACAGGTGACGATTTGGAAGAGCTTGTATGCACTGCATGGGCATGCGGCTTGCGGGCAGAGCAATGCCGTCCTCGAGCACCTAGACGACGCCTGTGTCAGCGTGAACTTGGAAGAGGTGCACGCGGCGATCTCGGGCGTATGCACGCAAGTCGAGGGCTCTTGCGGCTGTCATCAAAACCAGATGTTGCGGGACTGTGCTGTGAGTGCTTCCTTTTCGTGCTCTCATAGATCAAGGTCTGAATACATTGGTTTCGGGTTTTCCTCAAGCTCCGTTGTCAGCAGTCGAAGCATGTTGCTGGAGGCGTTCAAGCTCCGCTTTCCCCGATTCCGGTTGCTGTCAACGGCGCATTTTATACACAGACGAAAGTTGCGTTACGCTTCGCTTGTCGTTTTCGTTTCCTTTTGTGTAGAGCCCGGTGCGCGCTTCAAAGCGGTAACATGTGCATGCTGTCAAGTGCACTTATGTATCCAACACACCTCTTCATCTTTCGAGCGCCGTCCTGCAGCACGTCAAGGCTCGCTTCATCGCTCGTTACATGCCCAGGACGGATCCAGAGGGCTCCCTACCATGCCTTGCTCCGTTTCCATGCCCAGAGCCGTCTCCTGCAATGACGGGCTGCTCTTGGGCGAGCGCGCTCTGCGCATGCTCTTCATGTTGCATGTGTAAACAGAACGCTATGCCATTCGGTAAAGCATGCATGGGGCACGATGTGAATAGTGATGAATCTAGTACCGAACTGCAATTCACGGCTGGGGAACACGTCGAGGACTTTCGATCCGTTGGCGCACCCTTCGCTCAAAAGCGATGATGCACACTCGACTGCAAGCGATCGCCGCGATGACTCATATTCTGCATCAGCTTACATGAAAGTCCGAAGGACCGGATTCTTTACCTGCGAATCCCGTTAGAGATATCCTATGGATGTTGAACGCAGCTCCGTCAATGGTTACATTGAGAAGAGGATTTTTCTTTCAAACGGAATCGATTTTTTGACATGAACACTTCAGTGAACCGTTGGCAAGAGCTTGTGAACAAGTGACCATGGGACAGCGTCGACTTTTTCTTCGTCGTCAGTTCATCGGCGCGAATTGCTGCACCCATGAGTTGCACAGGAACAGAAGAATCGAAAACTGATAGCATGTTTGATTTGATTATCGCATGCGCGAGAAAACGAGACAAGTCGAGGCTTGCACATATGAATTCGACAAAGACGTCATTGAATTTAAAAAGTCTCGTTCGAACGCGTCGAGAATCATCGTGATGGCGACGACGTCACCAACGGCAGCGGCAAAGCGTCGAAGGAGCGTCTACGAAAAAAAACGACCGAGAATCCTCAAACTACAAATGCAATCGTATACCCTGATTGCTGCATATCGAACGTCAAGGTTGTAGATCTATGTGCAATCGGGAAAAAACCGATAAGCAGGCAAGGCGCCAGCAGTTCAGGCTTCCATTTTCATCCGACACGGGTGGAGCGGTGCACGAAACCCACAGCGTCGTCTCACGAAAATGGCATTCAGCAGCGCAGCAGCAACAGTTTCGGAAGAATGCGTAAACGCTGCATGGACGACAGGATGAGGAAGCATGCGGTGCAGCTCGCGTGAAACGCTAGATGGCGCTCGAAGTGCTCCCGCTGGAACGACACCGCAAGACCGGATGCCAGTGGCGCACCAGAACAGACCGTCTTCGAATACGCCCTAGGCGACGCGGTAGTCCGTCATCGACGCCATACACACCGGTATTTCGCACAACGTAACGACCCGATGGCCGCAGTGCAGCCCAAACGATTCAGAATCGATGCCGCGGCGATACGTGTAGCTCGAGTTGTCAATGCACCCGTTTCCATCCACCAAGGTCCCCGACACTGTCCACCGACGAAAACATTCGGGCGCTCTCGGACGTATCCTGAGCACGTCGCGTGTTTACCGCGAGTCCGCGCTCGAGTCTCAGAGCGCGATTAAGCGACGAAAACGACTGATCTTGGTAGCGGTTAGTGGATGGTAGCGATCACTCGCTATTCGCTCTATCCATATCGGTTTGCAGAGGACACTCTTGAGGTTCGAGAACGCATCGAACCCCGCTTGACCTTTGGACTTGCCGTATCCAGAAGCGCCGACCCCGCCAAACGGAAGACCCGGCGAGATTACCTGACCCAGCAGATCATTCACGACGAGCGATCCAGAGGTGGATGCCCGTTCAAAACGCTGCACCACAGCAGCGTCACGAGACATTAGATAGACTACCAGCGGAGATGGTAGACTCCCGATCACCTCGAGCGCTTGTTCGGTATCAGCACACGGCTGCAGAACAACCAGTATTGGCCCGAAAATCTCCTCCGCCATCAGCGCATCATCCAGAGTCACATTGCGCACAATGGTCGGCGTGAAAAAGCAGTCATTCTCTCGGTGGGTTCCACCGAACACAACCTCACCACGGCTTTGTTGGAGCAGGTCCGCCAGACGGGCGGTATGTGCCTTGCTCACGATCCGTGGGAAGGTCGTGCTGTTTTCCACTGGCCTCCCGTAGAATGCTTCAATCGATTTCCACATCTCTTCTATGAAGAACGCCTCCTGTGCCCGGTCTGCACCGCATAGCACCACATAATCCGGGGCGATGCACGTCTGACCCACGTTCAGTAACTTGGCCCATGCGGTCGTTCGGGCAACCCGAGCCAAGTCTCGCTCGGACAGCGATGCACAGTCCACCACAAGCGGATTCTTACCGCCCAGTTCGAGCGTGCACGGTATCAGGTAGGCCGCACAAGCGCGTGCGATTTCACGCCCAATCCTCCAGCCGCCCGTGAAATGCACCGCATCAAAAGGGCGCTGCTGTGCCCAAACGCGGAACGCAACATCCGCCGGACACTCGGTATCCAGATGAAGCAGACGCCGAACAGTGCTGGCATCGCCCAGCACGACTCGGATGCAGCGAGCATCGAGATAGGTGCGCACCAGCTCTGCCAGCAGTTTTGCTGTTGCAGGAGCACGTTCACTTGGTTTCAAGACGACACAGTTCCCAGCGGCGATAGCACTTGTCATATGCCAAATCGCAAGCAGTAGAGGATAGTTCCAGGCTGTGATGATCAGCACCACGCCCAGTGGTTCAGGAACGACCCAGCGACGCTCCAGTATCGTCGCCAGTGCTACGCCGCCGTAACTTGCCACCGGCGGGTTGCCACCGCCCAGTACTCGAGGAAGCACCGCGCGCCAAACACGTTGCAACCAGAACCACGGCGCCAGATACTTGGGTGCTAAGCAGGGTTCCACCGTGCGGGGCCCAGCCCAGAGCTTCAGGTTCCCCAGCGCCAACGCTAGTTCCTGGAGTGCGGGTTGTAGCTCGGTAAGCTGACTCTCTTCAGCACTCTTCCCGAGATCATCAGCTAATGCCGCGATGATTGCGCGCTCCTGTTCCACTAGCGCCTGCTTCAGGGCTTCCAGCTGCGCTGCACGCCAACGAAGCGAGCGTGTTGCCCCACTCCGAAAGGCTTCGCCCAGCTCCGCCCTTACCTCCCGATATCCCGACGACAAGTCGTCAGCTGCTGACGTCAGCATCTTATTCCGTCAGCGTCAACCGCTACGCGTAATGGAGTGTACGCGTCGTACGCTTTGACCAGGTCTAAGCTGCACCCGATGGTCACCTACGGTCGACAGTGCTCCACGCGCTCACCCGAGCCGTCGAGATACACTCGGCAGTCGTGCGTATCGCCCGCGAGCGCCTCGCTTCACACAGCCGGATCGGGACGCAATGCGCTAGCGCCCGCGCATCCCCGAGAGCTTCGTGTGGCAGTCAACCCGGTGGTGTTCGTACAGATGCTTGTGATGGATATGAGCTGCCCGCGCACCCCCGAGAGCTTCGTGTGGCAGTCAACCCGGTGGTGTTCGTACAGATGCTTGTGATGGATATGAGCTGCAAGCTGCTGATGCTCCCATACACAGGGTCAATTCTTTTCCATCGGTTTATGGACTAGCATCGTTGCATGCAATCAGGTCCTCTGCGATGCTCCGAGGCTGCGGGCGATGCTCTCGAGAGATGCGTCGTTGCCGAGCGTTTCGGGTTATAGGAAGCGAGAAACGTCAGCTGCAGTCACTCGTGTGCTCGTCGTTGTCGATGCAGAATGCATTCGAAAAGGCGTCATGGGGTATGGAAACGAAAGAAATCGGATGCAAGTGCTCGCTACGTAGATGGTTGACGGTGTACCTGGGCGATGATCATCAGGCGGTAAACTGCGAAGTGTGTGTGTGTGTGCGTGCGTGCACGCGCTCCAGTAGACCAGCCCGAGCGCCACCCTCGATGGATAACCATGACGTTGCATCGCGTAGAGCAAACAGGGATTCCCAACTGCACGACGCGTATCGGTTTCCGGGCAGGCAGTCGTGATGACGCCTCACGATCTCTCCCGAGCGTTCTGCTGACCACTCGCCATGACCTATACTTGCCTCCGGTGATCCTTTCATTCGTTCGTGGGACTCTCCCAACGCCAAGTGCCTCTCGTGATGAGTATTCATGATAGCTCTTACATTCCTGATGCGTACCCTGCAAAATTACCAAGCGTCCTTGCTATCCCAACGAGTGGGATCATTTGAGATGGAATGAGGTAAGAAGAGATAAACTGGAATTCATTGGAGTTAACTGAGCTGAAGCGGAATCAGATGAAGTTCGATGATCCCGGTTGAGCGGCACTCCTGATGATCTGCATCGCTGGGCTTTCGGCCTCACAGTCGCTGGGTGGCGGGTGCTCCACACGGCTCCAGAGCCACGCGAGACGCATCGTATCGCGCTCGGGGTACCAGACGTTGCAACGACCGGCAGGCGGCCTCGTGTCCTACGCAACCACTTGCCTCCTCGAGGGAGTGCCACAGCGCGAAACGCGACTCGAGGGAACAGGTTTGACAAGTGCATCTTATAGATCTGGAAAAGCGACTGCGAACGGTGTGTTTCATCGGCGAGCACCCTCAATAACCGGTTTGGTCCAGGGAGGCACTTGTTGGCGCACCGGCCTGAACGCGACTCCACAGAACAAGCGTGACGAGTGCATCCCATAAATCTGGAGAGGTGATTGCAAACAGTGTTTATAATCAGGGAGCGCTGCCAATAAAAGGTGTATTCCAGAGAGGCAGTTGCTGACGTATCAGACTGAACAAGCTGCTCTGCCTGCTCGCAACCGAACATCGACTTTTCAGGGTGAACTGCGTCGCTAGGTCCTATCTCAGAGTCGCTTCAAAGTTCGTAGACGATCGTTTGTGGCTGCATTTCGCTCAGCTCGCGTTACCCGAAGGTATCCAGTGGAGGCTTTGCTCAGAGAGCGCACGGTTCGATCAAGTTGCCACCGCAGGCTACCCGTAACGCCTCACACAAGCGGTAACTCCAGAGACAGACGCTCGACCAGCACCAAGAACTTGACTGGGCGCGTGCTGAAGCATTGAATAGTACCACCTCCAAGATGCCAGCGAGTCGTGGTAGCACGTACACCATCGCGAACCTGATTGCAGACCGGCTTGCGGCAGCAAACGTGGAGCTCGTGTTCGGTGGACACGGAGCAGCTGCGAGTCCTCTTATCACAGCGATTGTGCAGCATCCACGTCTGCACTGGGTTCTCGTTCGAAACGAAACTGCCGCACCGTTTGCCGCATCTGCATACGCCAAGTATTATCGGAAGCTGGGTGTGTGCGTTACCACCTCGGGTCCGGGTGCCGCCTACACCGTGTGCGGCATGGTGGATGCGCTTGCGGACTCTGTGCCGGTGCTCCTACTCAGCGGCCTCGTGTCGCGGAGTAACATCGGACACGAGGGCTTCCAGGACACCCGAACAGCACAACTGATGCACGGAGCAGGCGTCCAGTTTGCCAAGGCCCCCATGACTGCCGATCGCTTCCTTTCTCTGCTGGACTCGGCTATCCGCTTCGCCCTGGAGCGAAGCACAGCAGCACATCTGGCGATACCAGTAGATGTGCAGACGTCGCCCTCAGACGAGAGCGCCCTGGCTCGCCTTCCCTTTCATATTGCCGAGGTACCGCGCTGCGCTGCCGTTTCCGTGGAGCACGCTGGACGCCTTCTGCTAAGACATCGCGTCGTCATTCTGTGCGGGTTGCGTGCAGCACAGGCCCGTTGCTCGAGTACGATTTTGAAACTCGCAGAAACGCTCTGTGCGCCGGTGATTACCACACTGGACGCCAAGGGTGCCGTCGATGAGCATCACCCGCTGGTACTCGGTGTTGACGGGATCTTTGGGAACCCCGGCATGGCAGCGCCGCGGGCCCTCGTCAGCACTGCCGAGTGTATGCTGGCGATAGGCGTCGATCGTTGCGATCCAGTCGTGCTCGATTCTACTGGTCAACAGCAGGTCCGAGTATTCGGTGTAGACGATACACTGGCTACGCGCCTCCAGGTCTACTACCATGTGGAGTGTATGCTTATCGATCCTGAATTGGAGGCCGTGCTGAGCGCACTAACAGCGAGCGTGCGGGAGATGCAATCAAAGCGCATGTTGCCGCCGGGCCCTCAACAGGCCCGGGACTACTCGAGCCGGCTCTGGAAGTACTTTTTAGACGGTGAATGGCGTGAGCGTCAAGCTTCATTGCCTTCATCGCCGCGTCGTGCTGCAGTTTTGAGCAAAACGCCACACGCTATGGTCACTGGCAGGCGCTCCATGCTGGACACAGACGATACCGCTGACGAGGGCGATGATGAGGTACGCGGCTACTGTCATCCGCGCCACCTGCTCACCGCCTTGTCCGCGAAACTTGGTCCAGACGATGTTGTGGTTGTGGATATCGGAGATGTTACCATCTGGGCAGGTCTCTGCCTCTGTTTCGATGGGCAGGGAACGCGTCTGCTTTCCAGCATCAACATGGGCAGTATGGGGTACGCGGTTCCGGCTGCCGTTTCGATGGGCGTCTCGCTGAAGAGACGCAAAAGCGAGGGTGTCGTCTACCTCATCACTGGCGATGGCGGTTTCGAAATGGCTGAACAGGAACTTGGAACTGCCCTGCAGCAGGGCCTCGATAACCTTGTCGTGATTGTCCTCCGCAACGGCGTTATGGGACGGGTACGCTTTGGGAATACTGGCGTCGCTGGCGACGAAATCATCCTTCCAGACTTGCAGCGACTCGCCCAGGCGTACCGTATGGGCTTCGCCCGCGTCCAGCGACCAGCGGAAGCACCGGCGGCGTTGGAGTCCGCTCTTGCTGCACAGCAACGAGGCGATGCCCGGCACTCGTTCCTCATCGATCTGGTCGAGAGCCCTGAGCTCAAGGCCGAGTACGCCACCGTGGAAAGCAACCGGGTACCAGTATTGCGTCTGATTGCCGAATACCTGCCTACCGAGGCGCTCACTGCTAGCGACATGGAGCTGTTGAGTATCTTTGACCTGGACAACGACGGACTCATCTCACCCGAAGAGATGCGGATTGCCCGCCAGGTTTTCGACAGCTTTATCATGGTGCATCGACAGCGTCAGCGGATGGACGCTGAATCCGCGGGCGAAACGGAGGATGTTGCCGCGAGCGCCGCGTTGTCAACTGAGGATCGCGAATATCTTTTGCAGCTACTGCGCAGTGGCGACTTTTTCGGTTGCATCGCCTCCCAGAAACTCCTGGTAGAGCCGCTGGAGTCCAGTCCGGATTCCAACCAGAGCCCGGTCAAGGTCTACAACCTGCATCCACATGCACCACAACCGCCAGGCAGCCGAGCACGAGCGCTGGGCTCCGTGCGGAACCTCATCGAGGGTAAGATACCGTCCGTAGAGGCGCTGTCGCGGATTCCAATCGATTCCCAAGACTATATTGCGGGTTTTGAGCTGGGCACCGTGGACGGTCGTCCGCCGGAGACCATGGGTGAAGCCATTATCGTTCACGGGACTGCGTATTGTACGCTGACCGGTGAACTGCCAGCAGCAACGTCTCCAGCGACGTCCGACGGGACCAGCAATCAGCAGCAAAGCCCAGCGGAAGCGCCTGAGGCGCCGCCAGCCGAGTACTACCGCACGGTGCGTGGACGGTACCTCTCGAGTGTCGCGTTCCTGGGCATGCCCCAGGGTGCTGTACCCGACTTTTACGTATCATACGAGGCGCCCGGCGTGCAATTGCCTACCGGGGTTCAGGGTACCAATGCTGGCTCCAAGAAAATACCAGCAGGCCTGCCGTGGTCACGTGTACTCAATGATCTGTACCTGCAGACGGGAACGACGAATCCCCTGTTCTTCTACGGCATCGCTGAGTTTTCGCATTTCACAGCGACAGCTATTTCACGGGCGCCCGTTTTCAACGAAAATGTGATTGCCAATCGCCACAAGTACTATCGAGAGCCGAATCTGATCACCGGCTCTCAACCCGCAGCCGTAGTGGGTCTGTTGAGCGTCGCGGAAGCCATTGAGGATGAGGCATTTCGCACGGCCATGGATGCACACCTCTACCGCGGCTACTTCCAACTCTATGCGGATCGCGATACCGTCGATGCCTCGCCTGAGCAGCAGACGCCCCAAGATGGACACGTTGCTGACCAGGGCGATCATTCGTGCCACACTTGTCGACTCATGGCGCTGCAGAGGATCCGTTCGGAGCTGCAGCAGCACCCGTCGCTGCTGCTCTCTCATACGCATGCGCTGGCGTTGCGGCGACCAGTACAACACCTGGGCGACATCGAGCCGGATGTTGTTTGGCGAGCAGTGCACCTGTTGGCGAACTCGTGCGTCACCAAAGTCCACATGTCCGTTCACGTCGTTCGTGGTTTGGATCCACTTGAAAGCGGCACCTGAGGCGTGCATCTGTGCCTTGTTCGATTCCCATTGGTTGTTGTTGTTGTTGTTGTGAAGGAGTGAGTGTGTGTGCGTTTGCCGGAGGTAGAGCATTCCCAGACATGCTACCGCGGCATCGGAGACTCTGGTAGAGCAAGTCGTGGAACGAAGAGCTTCACGATGAAGACAAACCGGCGTATGATACCAGCGGGTAGCGGCGGTGTGCAAGCCTGTAATGTAAACGCTGGACGCGCTGGTGCGCGGGGCTGGCATCTGTTTTTGAAAGCGCTGATCAAGTAGTGGCATACCCAGCCGGACAAGGAATACTCCCTGAGCGTCACCAAAAAGCCGGGAATGGATACGCGTGCATATCTTGGACCAGAGCGGGTTCTGGTGCCTAGGAAGAGATGCGCTTGGCTAGGCTAGGCGGCAGCTTCATCCAAAGGCAGCATATATATAGAGAATGCGTAAACGTGAATCTCAACACGGTCCCAGATAACCCGCGGGCAGGTACTCGACAACAACGTTGCTTCCGTCGCATAAACGCATATACCTACGCACCTAACGCCAAGTCGCATAGCGGTAGGTTCCGCTGTCTCTCGCCTGCAACACTGCGCAGGTGGCGGGCGTTTGCAGCACGAGTGAGTAGCGCATGCTCGCGGGTGCAGTCTGAATCACGCCCGTGAAGGCAGGACGCACCACAGAGAGCCACCGTGACACCCAGACGTCCGCACGCTGCTCAAGACACTCGGTACACCTCCGCTTGAACTGGACGAACGGACACACTCCGGCCACCGACTGGGATAGGCACCAGAAACACCCACAGACTCCGAGAAGTGCCTGTCGCTCGCTTTCGCCTTGAGGCAACCAAGCTCCCGAATTCGTGTTCTGGGTTCAACGAACGCCGTCGAGGTCGAGGTATGCCGAGGCACTCACTGGCGACTCGTCGAGCTCGCGCGTACACCCGAACGCGCTGCAACGACTCTACCCTGCAGTCCAGGTTGAGTCGTCGGTTATCGCAGGGAAGGTGACTTTTCGTCAAAACGACGTGCGCACTACACGTTCCTGAAAGGTCGAAACGAAAGGCTTCCTGGGCTGGAACTACTGCTGCTCCTGCTTCGGATATGCACAGAAACGTCGCGCAACGCAGCAACATACACACAAGTGCGTTTGCCGGTACCCTGCGACGGCGTCTTGGCAGGCTGTGGGAAACCCGCGTGCGTCCAAGCATTTGACCAGCGTCGTGTTGGTTGTTGATCAGCTTGGTTTATGGCAAAAGACGAGGTCGATACTGCGGAACTCGAAGCGTTGCTGTTTCATTCCGTCCAAGTGTACCTGAACGCGAACAGGTGCGTGCGCGGAAAACTCAGCGGTTTTGATCACTACGCGAACCTGGTGCTGTCGGATGCTCTAGACTGCCGAACGGGTGCGCAACTCGGTCAGGTTTGGATCCGAGGCAACAGTGTCGTTTCAGTGGACCTGCTTCGGGATGTGAACGCAGACCGCACGGAGCCACCGACCGGCACCGGCTCTGTAGCCGATGACCCCGTGGGTTCTTCGCTTAGCAGCTGAGCTGCCTCTGCGATACAGGCATCTGGTGGCATGTGTCTCTCTAGGAGCGCAAAGTTCCGGGGTGCAGCGTTGCAGGAGACCTGCGGCACTAAGCCGACGTGGTCCGCGAGGCGTTCGTGCTGCGGGCCGAGAAACTCCCCGACAGTGAGCGCGATCGCCGAGCCGTCCAAAAGCGGGAAGTAGTGTTGGATGCGGGCTTTCCCAAAAGTTGGCATGCCCAACAGCACTGCTCGTCCGTGATCGCGCAAGGCTATCGCAAGCACTTCGCTACTGGAAGCTGAGGCACCATTGACGAGCACCACCAGTGGGCCATTGTACAGCGGATGCCGGGCCGACGCCGCGCTCCCGAGCGTCTCAGGAGGAGTACGAGGAGTACGAGCAGCGGCAGCAGGAGCTTCAGGCCAACCGTTCCACTGGTCACGCACCCGGTGTGCGCGCTCGATACCCCGACTGTCGACGGTGTAGACGAGTACGGCATCGGGGTTTGCGATGAACATCGAAGCAATCACCAGTGCTTCCTGGAAGACGCCACCTCGGCAGTTGCGCAGGTCTAGGATAACACCAGCCGCTGCCGAACGATCGCTAGAATTCTTGAATGCGTTCAGAGCCTCGAAGACGATACGTGTCGCTTCGGCGTTGAAGGTATGGAGGCGAATGTAACCGAAAGTGGGCTCCGCGGCGACAAGGCCGTAGACAGCCGGAGCTACCAGAAGCGGTCTCCGCGTTAATGTATATGTACGCATCATAGAGGTCGGCGCTGTGGACGCTGACGCCACTTGCAGCGATGCATCAGCGTACGACAACGAGTTTGTCGTTTGTCGCACAGTGAGACGAACCCGCGTACCCGCTGGGCCGCGCAGCAACGCCAACGCTTCATCGGGGGTCACAGGAATCGGGTTCAAAGGTGAAGGCTCGACGACAATATCGTCAATCATAACGACTTCATCGCCGGGGTTGATTCCGGCCTCCTCAGCCGGTGACTCGGGAATAACGGCTATAACGCGCAGCGTGCCGTGGCCTTTTGGACTGCGCTCCGGTATGATGCCGACCCCGCTGAGCTTCCGAGCTCGCCGGTAAGGATTCAGTTCCGCCTCAAATTCATCTGGCTCCAGGAAACGTGAGTAGGGATCATTCAATTCACTGAGTCGGATCCGAATGGCATCGTAGGTCGAGGCACGTGTTCCCAGAGAGCATCCCCATGGGATCGTGGACGCACGCGTAGGCGGCAAGTGCGAAGGCATGGTTAACGAGGCTGCATGGATATGTTGACCGGGTTGGTAGTGAAGGTTCGTGATGATGTCCAGTGCCTGCTCCCATAGAATTCGGTAGCGATCTGGAACGGGCGTACTCGTTGCCAGAGCCAGACGGTCTTGAGGCATGCCATTGGCGAGTGAGGCAGCCGCCAGGGCCACCTGGTCGCTGGTACTCAGGTAGACAAAGAGAAGCGCGCTTGCAACACAAACCCAGTTTCTAACTACCGCCACAGCTTGCCGCAATCGTGTATAATAGGCTGAATGGAGGCGCTCACCGACGTTCGACTTGAGGTCTGAGGTTCGTTGCCGGGTGCAAGCCTCTGCACCGACGCCCAGGTGCGGCTGCAACGGGCTCTGCGAACAAGCCAGCGCTGGAGCGCTTCCATGGCGCTCCCAGAAACGCTGCTGTACTCGCGATAGTGTTAGCTTGGTTACCGGTCTCGAAGCCGCAGCAGTTGTAGTTGTAGTGGTTGTTGTTGTCGTCGTCGTCTGCTGTGCAGGTCGTGCTCCCAGGAGGTGTCGTCCTTGACTCGAGTCAGCGCGGAGACACAGTTGTCGGTTGCGAGGCGGGCTCCGGACAACATAAACTCGAACCAGTGTAGACTGGAATAGAAGCATAAAGAAGCCTCTATCTTCAAAAAGAGAACTGCACTCGTTGAACGGGCTGGCACACAGGTGGACAGCGAACGCTGACGCGGCCACTGGAGCGTTTCCGAGTGCGTACCACAAAACCGTTAACAACACTGTGCGCTGGGTTAGGGTAGCGCTTAGGGAGCAGTACTGGTACGCCAACTGTTTCCGAGTGCGTACCACAAAACCGTTAACAACACTGTGCGCTGGGTTAGGGTAGCGCTTAGGGAGCAGTACTGGTACGCCAACTGTTTCCGAGTACGTACCACAAAACCGTTAAAGACACTGTGCGCTGGGTTAGGGTAGCGCTTAGGGAGCAGTACTGGTATGGAAATTGTTCGGTACAGAAGATGCTCTCGTTAGGGCGTCTTGCAACAGCTGCAGGTTAGGACGCGGTTGTAGGTTGGTGGCGCTCTACGTTGGAAAAAGAGCGTCACTCTTTCATTGAATGCAGTTATCCAGGTCTGGTGTTGCAGTGCCGGCAAACGTTCAGGCGGATATTTGCTGATGAATGAAGCGAAGGACCTGTAGAGAGAGCGCGAGTGCCCAGTATATGAAAGGTGTTGTTTAGCGCAGGCGGCAGGGCAGGAGCGTGCAGCGGGGGCACCTCGGAGACCCCCAGCACTCTAGACGCCCCAGCGCGAATGAGGTACGGGTCCTACACCACAAACCTCGCGTAGATCCTTACTTGCAAGAGGCTGCTTTTGCTGAAGGAAAAGTTTGTATTCTGCATATGGACTCTTTGTTGGCTTTGCACGAATCGAATCTCACGTTTTCATATGGCGATCGAAGCAGCAGCTCCGACGAGGTTCAGGCTGCATAGCGCTGGCATCCAGTCGTTGAAAGGTCAGCGGATACCCCGACCCCCGCTAGCATCGGATCTCAAAAGCGATCGCCTAAACGGTACGAGGTAAGTGCTCAACTCGGTTTTCTCGGTGGATGCAGATTCACCCATGGGATCGGGTGCAAAGACGTCTCCCGCGTTGCGTCTCCGGGGCGAACCCATAGATGCGAACTGATCATATGGACTGCTCGGGTGTGGTGTCTGGAAACGCGATCGACGAACAGCGCCGTCCTGAGAAGATATAGAGTTGCAGCGGTCCCACTAGTCTCTGGCGTATGATCCACCAGAGCATCAAGATTCGCATCCAACTGTATTCGGTGAAAGCGGTTCTTTACAAAAAGAAAACTCGGTACGCGGCATTGGCGACGCATGCGAAACAAGTTGCAACAACACACTGTGAACGTGACAGGTTGCAGGCAGTTTCCAGCACGAATCGTGCACTTCAACCATTGCCACCCATGAACATGCCTGTGTCCATAGCCGTATCCGCGCAGGAATTCGTAGGAGTATTCCTACCGGTGCTTCAATAGGCATCCGTGGATGTCTATCCATGCGATCGGGTACACGAACCAGACACCTCACCTTTTCGCCTAATTTGTTAGGAAGAGCAGCTGTTCATGCACACTCCAAGGCGCTGGGACCATGTCGGTGGCTCCCGATCGTAGAGTGCCTCCATTTCGGGCTGTTCTGCGTACGGATGTTCGAGTAACTTGAGCAGTCGCTCGATTTCCGAAAAATCCTGTTCATTTTCCGCCTTTTCAATTGCCACCTGAGCCATGTAATTCCGTAGAATGTACTTGGGAGACGCGGCTTGCATTTGCTTGCGCCGTGCAGTCCCATCAAAGTTGTCTTCGGCCAGCGTGCGCTCTGCGTAACGTTGCACCCAAAGTCGCCAAGCTTCAAGTCGGTCCGGATTCTTTCGAACCGGCTCTGGGAGTACGCGAAGCAGCGGCTCGAGCGAGGCGTCGCTTTTCTGTAGACAAGCAACGGGCTCTAACCAAGACAGCGCTCGCCAGGTGCGTGTAAAATCCGCTCGATCCTGACGCATGAGCTCATACAGGTCCCGCACAAGTCCATTATCTGCATCCGAGTTCCAGGTTTGGAAACCGAGTTTGGCTCGCAGGCGTGCGGACATCTCTTCGCGAAACTTGGTCTCGTAGGTCTGACTCACTTCCTCCGAGAGATTAGTACCAGTGAGCGGCTCGAATGCACGCACTAGTTGAAGCAGATTCCACAAACAGATGGTCGGCTGTAACGCATAACAATAGCGTCGACCCGGAAGATCTGTGGTATTCGGCGTGTACTCGGGCATGTAAGCGTCCAGGAAGCCGAACGGACCATAGTCTATGGTGATCCCCAGAATACTCATATTGTCGGTGTTCAAGACTCCGTGTACGAAACCGACGCTTTGCCAGCCGGCAACTAGCGCAGCTGTTCGTTCAGCGACTTGGAGTAAAAGCGCTCGATACGGCATTGGGTTCTGGGACTCTTCATTTCTTGTGCTGCGGCTCGATTCTGCGGATTTGCGCTTGCCGTGAGAACGCTCATGTGCCAGCAATGCCGGGTAGTGGTGTACAATCGTATCGTCTGCAAGCTGTCGAAGAAGCTCCAGCTCATTCCAGTCCGTTGCCAATTCAAACGTTCCGAACCGCACCCATGAAGGAGCTAGACGGCAAACGACAGCGCCAGGCTCCTCGCGTGGATTGCCGTCGTAGAACATGTCCCGCACGACTTTGTCACCAGTGACCACAAGGGACAACGCACGACTGGTAGGGATGCCCAGCGCATGTAGCGCTTCACTGGCGAGGAACTCTCGCACGCTGCTGCGCAAGACAGCGCGCCCGTCAGCGAAACGAGCAAACGGCGTCTTGCCTGCACCTTTCAGCTGCAAGGTCCAGGTCTCGCCGCATCGATTCTGGTACTCACCCAACACAATGACACGACCGTCGCCAAGCTGACCTGCCCAGACGCCAAACTGGTGTCCGCCGTAGCGCTGCGCATAGGGTCGCGATCCGGGCAACATCGCGAGGCCACTGAACACACGTGCTGCATAGTCTCGCTCTGAGGGCCTCAACTCGAGGTCAAGACAAGCACGCGCACACCTGTCTGACCAGACAGCAAGCACCGGCTCCGTCCAGGTCGGTGACGGGTGCACAAACGAAAGTGCCGCACCGCGCACTACGCGGACGTAGTTTGCAGTTTCCGGGTCCGCGGGTAGACGACTGGCGAACCCCGCACTCAGCACTAGTTCGTCGAGTGTGAGCAGGCGCTCGTCACTCTGGTGTGTCGTCGTCGTCGTCGTTGCTGGTAGTGGTGCTCCCTTTCCATCAGAACTCCCGTGTCCAGTACCGCTCCCGAGCATCGCTGTTTCAGGTAAGGAGTAGTTTGAGCGGAAGTGTGGCAAAGCGCTACCCGGTAGTCGCTCACGCGCTTCTGACGGACGCGCCGTGGTACGGGATGGTGTAAACACACTGCGCCCGAGATGTGGGTGTTCAGGCGACAACCGCCACAGCACCCTACGTACTCGCGCTGTCTCTCGTGGGAGCGTTCTCAGACTCGACCTCGAATGAATTCCGCTGTGTCCAGTGAGCGCAATCCAGGCCCAAAAAGTCATAGTCGAGTTCTCGAACCAACAACATTTTGTTTCCGAGTCCCGACGCCTTGCGTCTGAGGATGCCGTTGCGCCGCGCTGCTTGCGGCGGGGCAACGTTTCGTGAGCTGTGAGTTGCTTTCCGTCGAACGCCTCTACGTTGCAAAGAAACGAGTCACGAAGCTTTGGGTGTCTGCTTTCTTCTAAGCAGAGGTGTACAAGCATCCACTGAGGAACGTCCCTGTGTACGCTGATCAACGGAGGATCGGTTCAGCGTGTCGCATGAGGCAGCACCTTGCGCCGCAGAGTGGGCAATGTGCTGGCGAAGAACGACCGCTCGTGCCCTATGGAATTCTAATCTATCGATGTGACTGGAAGAGCATGCTTGATTAGACTAGTCTTCCTGTAGGTTACGGGGGGAAAAGCTCCGCACGATGCGCTCGAACGAGTTTATGGCATATCCTTAGGGATCGTTAAACCTGACCGCAGTCTACCCGTGTGCACGACTACGATCGGCAGGTAGAGAAGCGCCCGCTATGCGCTTCCGGACCTCGTGTGTACCATGGATCCAAGACCAGAAGTTGCTTCGTGATCATGGTACGTTCATGCGATGCACTCGGGTGTCTTGCATGGATCCATCGAGTATCGACAACTGTGCCTGGTGAATGGCGCTGCGGACGACGTACGAACAAAGACCAGCTTTGCTTTAGCCTGTGTGGGTGCTGGCTCCAGTGAGTTTCCGAGCAGATGGCACGCCGAGCGTACCGCTTGCGGGCGACTTCAGTCTCCGAACTAGTGGTCCGGTCACCAGCTAGAGTGTGCATCTGAAGGAGCAACGGCCAGCGAAGCCATGTATTCACATATTGAGTATCCGCCCGGGAAGTATGCAGGTTTTACGTATGCTTGCAGGTTTGCGGGTACGCGACCACATTCACGAAAGCGCTTTCGCAAGAATGGCGCTGACTCTCTACCCGTTTCAGATGAGAGTGGAACACTGATTTGTTCACTCTGTTGCTGGTGTGAGATTTTTATTCGAACTTTTTTCTTTCTAGACGTACTGCATCGACACTCCATGCCCAGGTGCTCGTGCTGAGGGATTCTCGGCGATATTTTCGGAGTGGCTGGTCTGCCACTCTGCTGCGGGAACACGTTACATCATCGGAATCGATATGATTCGTGACGCGTTCGTGTAACGGAGCGCAAACTAATGGAAACCATGATTCAGCATATACGCGGAAGCATCCATGCTTCCCGTTTTACTACGGCTTCCATGTGCAAATCAAGCATGCTTCAAGAGCTCGAGCTTTGCGTTTCGAGGTAACTCGTGGGACGAGGTATGCTCGCCACAGCATCCATGTAGAAAACCGGGTGTCGTCTCTTGACGTTTTGTACACATGCGCATACCAAAAGATCGTTGAACTTTTCACAACAATGCATCGATTCCGTTTGAAAGCCAAGTCACCCTCACTCTGTGCCGATCTACAAAACGGTATCTAAACAAGCAGGATGCCTCTCACGGGTATTTTCCCAAAAGTTCCCGCCTCCTGTGTTTGCACAGAAAAGCGCTTCGTACTCGGACGTGAGTCATCGCAGCGTTCATATCCAGTGCAGCATGCGTCACCATTTTTCAAGAATGGAGCGCAGACGGTTCGGGATAACTCGACTTGAGCCTAGATTTTCCTCTCTGTACTTGTTTCATCATGGACAGTATCACTATCCAGAAATCGTGCATTGTATCGGACGAGCTGCACTTGCGTGCGTACGCACCGGACAGCATCCTCGACCAGGGGATCGCTGCACAGAAGCCCATGATCCTGGGCTACGGCACCGGGCGCTGAAAGCCAACGCGGGCATCGAGGCGAACCTGCTGACCCTACGAAGCGCATGTGCCGAGCGCACGCACTTGCCACCATGCGGTGCACGGGAGAGGAGGCGTGATGGACAAATGAGAACTCCTGAACGAAATCAAGGTACCATCGCTGCACAACGGTACACCAAATCCCTACCAACTGAAAATGAGACAGACAAGCGAAGCGTCAATCGCAGCGATACCCGGACGTTGGGTGTCAACTACATACCTCGACTGCATGCAACGGAGCGATAGGGAATCGAGAGATCAGCGTTTAGAAAACCAGACATAGGAAAAAGATCAAACCAAAGCACCTACAGAAAAAACAGTCCACTCAAGACCCCTGTTGATGCCAGTGGGAAGAGACCAATAACTTCCCTTGTACACCGGTACCCGTCGACCTGTTCCATGGTATGCGTTCATCACTGGCAAGGAGTCGCAGATCCGGCGCCGGGGGTCACGCTGGCACAGCGGTCACACTCCATGGATCGAGGATGCCGTGCACGATCTGTACCCGAGGCATTTTCTTCAAATTTTGATCGAAAACATACAGTTTCGTTCTAAAATGATCGCCATCCCTATGGAAAGCGTTGCAGCGCCGAAGCGCCAACCATGCGCCCAGGGGTATGGCGCGCACCGTTCGCGTTCGCGTACGACGCGCGTCTAGTCGTTACCGAACCCGAGCGGGTATACGCTCGTGCTGTACTGACGTTGCGTATGCGTGGGGTGCCCTGCAACCCGCGTGGCACTGGGACTCGCGCTTATTCTGCTAGCGTGAAGTAGGAGAACTAGACGGGCTCCTGTTGCTGTTCAAGCAGAGCGTGTATACGGTCCGGGGTTGTCGAGTCTTCGGCGTGCCGTTGCTTGGCCCACGGTGCTGCTGGTGCTCCGGGAAACCAACGAAAGCACATAGGACCGCTTTTCAGATAACGAAGAACACCATAGGGCTTGTACATCTTTAAAAATCGCAGAGTCCGAATGGAGCGCGAGGCTCACCCTCGAGCTAACGACTCTACACGTTCGGTGACGCACCCGGCGAGCAGCAGCTGCAGTGCGAGCTCGCTGGGTTCCTCAGAGCGCTCTGCTGAGGCTAGGTTGCTTCAGGAAACTGTGCGAGCTCGTTTGCAAGGCAAGAAGCACACGGTGCTCGCGAATGAACCGCTCACAACGTCTACCACGGGTATCTACGAGAAACTTGCAGTGAAGGCGAGCTCTGGCGCTTTGCTGCGACAGGCCGCAGGTTGGCAACTGTACCTGTCATCTAGGTTTCGTAAACAGCTCATGGTATCGCGCCATCTGTTGATGAGCATCGGCAGCCTAAGCCTGCAACTCATCAAGCTGGTTGCAAAGCAGCTTGGAGCGCTCTGGCGACATCGCTATATGCGGGCAGTGCGATGGCGCGTGTACCGCAGCTTTTGCGACATCGCACAGCTACTGCTCAGGCAACTGAAACGACTCGGTATTTTCTTGCGTCAAGTGATTGTGCGTGCACTAGGTCCAGAGCTTACGCAAGCATTCACGCAGCTGTTTACGAGCATCTTTGGGTTGGTGGCGGCGCTCGTTCTTCTTGCGAGATGTCTCGTGCAACAATGGATATATCCCGCTTTGCATCACTGTATGCTGTTCCTGCAACGATGCTATCGATATTGGCAAAAGCGCTCGACTGAGCGAAACGATGTCCGTGAGCATACGACATCCGTGCCACGTGCCTCCGTCCGCTGCGCTACCTGGTCTCCAGGCAAAGAGACAACGCCGATCAACCGCATGGTGGTGGAGCACTATAAGCTCGTAGAGGCGTCCAGCTGTCACTGGCCTGAATACAACGATGACGACAGCGGCGACACCGGTGGTGGTGGTGGTCTTCGGACGTTGCACGCGACCGTACCGTCAGACTCTCGGCCGCGTGCATCGGCACCTAGCTGGTCTGCCGTCGCAGATCAGGTGCAAGGAGGAACAACAACATCAGCCGAAGCCTCGCTTCGACCGCATTCGTTGCCGCGTCGCTTCAAACGCCGCAAAGAACGCGCGATCTTGCAACTTATTGACCTTGATGATACTTCCCTGTAAATAGAGCAGGTCATTGCTTCGTGTATGCCGCATTCGATGTTGTTCGCGGGCAACGCCGTCTCGAGCGCCGTGCGCTCTGTGACTTTTACGGACGTCCCGATGCACCAGTCGTTCACGTTTTGCCTAGAGCCCGTGTGCCCAGCTGCATCAAGTCTGCCTCGTTCGAATTACGTGCAGCTCGCGATGCGCAACCCCCAATCACATCGTGCGAACCCGCGAATTCAGGTATCTGCGCCTATATAGAGCGGATCCAGATCCCCGATGGTCACCTGGAGAGGCTCCCCACGCAGCAAATACCAAATACGCAAGGCAAGCTCAGCATCGCCCATGGTTGGGTCGAAGAATCCCGTCAGCGCTGCCTTGCTCGTAGCGTAGAGCCGCAAACTCGAATCCCGATCGTCAACCAGCGCTTGCAGGGCATCGGTGACATCACAGACGTCTTCGAGTGCATCGATGACTGCAACTGGCACGTCCGGTGAATGCATTCGCCGTACGACTTCTGCGGCACCGTAGAGCGCTCGAACAATCACCAGACCGTTGCGCTGCTGCTCGAGTGCTCGCGAACGAGCCGCTTGTGGTCGCAACAACTCGCGCTCCTCAAGTGCCTGACGCCGCCGTTCAACGAGTTTTTGATAGACACGTTCGCGTATTCGACGTCGGTTGCGCTCTTGTGCTAGCCGCCGCAGCGGTCGAAGCGCCAGGTATTCAATTGCAGCTGCAGTTGTTGCCCCAATGCTCGCCACAGCGACAAACGCCAACGGGTCCGGGTTCGGAAACAAAAGGATCGGCACCGTTAGGCGGTGACCGGCTCGACTTAGTCTCAGTCGCAGTGCCACGCCAACATGCGATACGCGCGCTGCAACTGCCACATAACTATCCAAAGCGAGTTCTTTGGCAAGTCCGGTCTCCAGGGACCAGCCCGATAACGACAAGTGCGCTCGCAGTCGCGCAATGATCGTCTGAGCCTGATCACAGAGCCGTCGGAGGGTGAACTTGATGCCACTGGCGCCAAGACCCAGGTTCACGGTAAATGCTGCATTCCACTGTTCCGCTCCGTAGACAAAAGAAGCCATGTAGCCGGGTGCAGGTCCAGCGGCCCAGGCTAGATGGCCCTGCCACCTCTCCGAGATCTGACGAGCGTGACTCAGCACCAGCTCGGGTCGCTGGTCGCGCCCAAGAGCGTACGACGCCTCAAGCGCAAGCGAAGCGTGCGGACTCACACGACGCCACAGCTTTCCCGAAAGCAATGGACGTGCTGTCCATGAATCATCGGCAAAGAGCGTCGCACCAGTGCGAGACGGTGATCCAGCCCAGGCTAGGCCAGCTTCCATCATTTGCTCGGAAGACACAAGGCGCCGATACGAGACGCTGATACCCCGGCATTGTACCTGCGTTAGCTTCCGGAATAAAGGCTCATCACGAGCGTGTTTCAACATTGGCGGTGTGCCTCGCAAATGGGCGTCATCATCCCGAGAAGTCGTCCCGGGCGCTCTAGATGACGATTTGCTGGTCGCATTGGTCGAGCCTGACGCATAGGCTGCGCTAGAGCGCCGCTCATGTGCCGAGTCGACTGTTGACGACTCCCAAGTACTTGTATGGGGGTCCTGATTCTCGTTGTGTTCGTCAGTTTGGCCGTCCTCGCCGAAGTCGTCGTCCATATCGTCGTCGTCGTCTTCGTCATCATCATCATCGTCGTCGTCGTCGTCGCTCATGACGCCCGCGGACCTACTGGTTGCGACCTGATACTGCCATGACAAGCAGTCCTTAGGAGTCAGGTACCACGAACCCTGGGTATCTAGTGCAGCCCCGCGAACGACGATCGCTGAGCGCCAGTAGAGTGACTCGCCGGCCACCAGGTCCGGAAGCAGCTGCACCAGCCCGGTGCCGTCCACCGTGACCTGCACCGCATGGTTTACAGCCAAGAGTGTTTCCGCAGTGAGCTCGTCGGTGTTCTCATGACGCGCTGAGTGTGGCTTCCTCTTACCTCGTGTACGCCGCTGGGGCTGGCTGCTTCGCTCACCAAAGTACGCACGTACTGCGGCGTAAGTGGTAACTTGTGTGGACTCGAGGAAGCGAAGGCCCTCCGTGCCGTACGCATCATAGACCTGGCGTTTCAGAGGATGCGATAACACTTCGTAGGCCTCCCTGATGCGAGTGAAGAGCTCTGTTGCCCGCTGTTTGAGCACCGGGTCCGGTTGGCGATCCGGATGGTACAGCTGACTCAGACGCAGATATGCAGCACGCACATCTTCACGACTAGCGTCAGGCGAAAGGTTTAGCACAGTGTAATATTGTAGCTCGGGGTGTTCATCGACAACAGCGCTCGATTGACCTTGTTGCTCCTCATCCATGGCATGTGAAACCGTCAACGAGGCCAGTCGCAGGCCTCGAAGGGCGACGGAGGCGGCGTCGATAGCGCCGGAACCCACGGCGTCCAGCAGCGAGCGCTGGGGGGTTCGGAGCTATGGCTAACTCCAGTTGAGACACACGTTCAGCAAGTGTCGGACATACGGTCTCCAGGCGTGAACGTCGCTACATTGAACCCGTGAAACGCCTGGAACCTGCAGTTGTCGTCCAGGGGCTTTGGCAGACTTTCGTGTACAGCTACAGGTTGAGGTGGTATTGGACGTGCTGGGCACAGGCACGGAAGGCGCTGCCCGCAACCTGAGCATTGGTTGGACTTGGCGTCTTCCAAGCCAGCTGGTAGGTATGGGCGCTCCATGGCGCGCACACACACACACACAGGAGGTACTCGGTATTAGACGCTAACTGGTCGATGTACTAGAGTGAGCGCCTGACACGCGAGCACCGCAAAAACCCTGTCCAAAGTTCGGAGTGAAGCTCGGGAAACGTGCTCGTAGCGCTTGGCGGAAAGAGCTGGTGTTGGTACTGGTGTTCGTCCCACAACGGTGCTCTGTGAGAGGTGCACTTTGGAATGCTTGTAGCAGCTGGTGATTCTCGGCTTTCACTGGATTCTCTCCTGTGCAGCATGGAAGGCATGTCCGTGGATTTACAGAAGAGTCGGTGAAGTACGTTACAATGTCATTGGTAGCTTGCGAGAAAAGCCTCTTGGGTTCTGCGACTCAGACATTCGATGGTTAGCAGGTGGGTGAACCAATCGTCTCTTTGTCGTTACCCCGAAGGGCGCTTACGCAAACCAGAACTTTACGAACGGAATCTGAACGGCTGCCTCGTCGTGAATCCATTCCACTGCATACGTTTTCTTGTTAAAAATACGAACAAAACAGCCACATCATGTAAAGCTTTCTCCCTTTGATACCAGCGGCGATGAAGAAACACCGATGGACAGACAAAAACGGGTGTTTCTGTCGGAGACCGTCGTGCGTTGCTCAGCCTACAATCGATTTCGAAATGGACTGCGAACGCTTTTGGCAGTATGGACGGAGGTTCGTCTCAGCCAATGGTAGTTTATTGGGGAGGAACGCTAGAGCCGAACACGAGGACTCAAAGCGGGACAAGTATTTGGTCGTTACGAAGCGAAACGCGGTATTGACGACAAGATCAACGCGACTGGCGATTCTATCGGGTGGATGTATCCAAATTACCGTTCGGGTAGCAGCGATCAAGAGCTCGCGGTTCGTCGAGGTACTCTTCGCGGCTTCTGATTCCCACATTCATCTGGTTCGCTCTTGGATTACGTCGCTTTTTATCACTCAAAAGCCGTCATGGAGCACGAAGCTGTGATGAGCGTCGAGCTGCCCTGTATGGCGCCTTCAGGCTCCAGGTTCAGTCCGGTCAAAGTCGTATTCTCTATGGCCGAACGTGATGCTTTCGCCCAGTGATCAAGAGAAGAGTCGTTCGCACACGTGATAACGAAACATGCAGCACGCAATCAGGATTTGGATCGCTTCCTAATCGAGGAATTCTCGCTTCGCTTCCCTCGAATTGAAGCATCTCATCAACCAACTGTTTGTACGAGGTACCGCCGTAAGGCTCTTAGCTATCCTCATTCGTTTGGCATAATGCAATCCAAACGTCGTTCATACACCGATGCTTGGGAGCAGGAGACGCAATACAGCCTCATGGTAGGATCAGAGATTCGCGCAGAAGCTTCCTGGAATACGGTGACGCGTCGTCGTGGCGCACGTCACCGGTCAGGACTTGGAAAGCGCAGGCGCCAGCAACAAGGAACCAACCTCGTAAACGATATCGAGGGTCAGTCTCGTGCGCTTCATGCGGTATGCCCTGTGAGCGGTGTACCCGAGCGTTGCTCAACGCACTGGCACAGAACGGGGGCACTGCTACAAGGCACCCTCAGCGTGTCGATGGACACAAATGAGGAGCTGATGCGGGAAGAGCTCGGCGTGGTAACGAGTTCAGCACAGATGTTGCAACGAGAGCGAGCATTGCTTCAGATCGTCCGAGCTCATGGTGTTGGTGTGGGCTTCGGACAGACGGACGTCTTACGCGAAGGATCATTGGAGCGTGATGCCTAGCCTGCTTCAGTCTTGCGCTGCAATTTTGTCTCGTACAGATCCCTTTAGAGCAACGCAGACTCGCTTACCCAGTGCGAGTGCCACAGCTTCTCCAAGCGTCTATTCGAGACGGTCTCTGTATGCCACATCAAGTCCTTTTGTAATCCAATGGATACCTGTGGAATGTAGTGAATGGCCTCCGTCATGGCGGCGGCTCGTCCGCACGAACAAGCGAGGAGCCTTCGAACAAGCTCGCAAAAGACATTGGCGGAGCTCATGCCAGGTTTTCTCGTTCGCGGACTGAATTGGAAAGCGGTTCACAGTGACGATAGATACGGAAGGACGATGCATCTGCAGGCATTCTTGTGAAACCTCGACCTCAGTCAGGCAACGTAGCTTTTTCTAAACTGTTCAAGGTAGATAAAGAGGGAGACTTTGCTGGGGGCGTGGATCCCCAGCTCATGTGCGTCACGCCCGATGCCGTACCTCTAAATCAAGAGACCGCAGCCGAATGGATGAAAAAGAAAGCAGATGAAGCTGTACAATGAATCCAGGGTCCTGCATCATTGGGCACCATACATGATGAGCGCCTAGAGGCGAGCGTACAAGACGAGTGCTGGCGTGAGGAGGTATCTCGACGCTCTGCGTAGCGTATCGAGCAGAGGCGGGATGCAAAATACGCTTCGTTCCGAGCGTGCACGAGCATCCACATGACTCATGTGGACGATCTTGGCCGGTCGTACATGAGACAGCGCAAGGTTCGCCAATGACCGCGATTCTACTGTGGCAAGCAGCATGCATTCGCTACCTTGTCCCATGCGTTGAAAAAAGAGATGACTAACAAGTCGTGCCGTCTCTCCTGGTTGTCGATTTCCTTGGACGTACGATCCAACGTGAGGACTGCACTCCTCTGCCTTTGACAAGCGCATACAATGAATGCAGGAATCGATTCCGTGCGATACCCAACGCTGGGTTCAAGATGAGACACACACACACACACTGAAACCGGTTGAGCAAAGCGTATGAAACAGTGACGGATGCAAGAGATGGTGCACGGTGAGCTGAACGAACCTCAGATAGCGAGGCAATGCAAGGTGAGAGGCTTTCCGCGGTGCGATTCAACCAGCAAACACGTGCGCTTGCTGTCTCTGCACCGAGCGCTCAGCGCCCCGATCAAGATATGGAAAGTTCCCGTGCTCTCGGAGCGTCAAACAGCTTTGCATCCAGCGAACGTTCGGCGGGAATGCTTTCGTACTCAATGTGGACATGATCGTAAATCGTTGCAGTCGTAAACTGGAAAAAGGACAGTGACCATTGGAAGCAGGTTTCGACTCGTGCTTGGTGCTGCAAGGCACTGCGACGGTACGGTTCAGCACTTGCAGAGCAGCTGGAGCGCCGCATATATCCATATATCTGATGATGGTTCCGATTTTCCCGGACAATCTATGAGGCATCATGGTATTCCATAATTCGATATTGTAGAGAATCGCAGGAAGGAAAAAACATTTCAACGAGGCCAGCCAAGTCTACAAGCCTCAACAGAACGCCTCGTCATGAGTTTGGTCACCACAGCATGGTGGCCGTTCCCGAACCCGCCATAGACCTGTGCCGAGCACCCTCATCTTGCAACAATATGCTGCGTATGCTACGTGCTCCCGTTTGCGCTGAGCACCAGCGACAGTACAAAGCGCAATCGAGTTCGCGGCTTTTCAGAAGCACCAAGCTCCTTGCACATATTTCAACGCACTAGACGTGCCGTTTCCGTTTGAAGCGGCGCCAAGCGAACCTCAATATGTTTCCCTGTGCAGCCTACGACCCAAGGTTTTGGCACTTGTCGAGACGCAGCGGGCGCCTCGCCTCCGATCAGCAAGCATCGGCCTCCAGAATTGTCGTGAGCGAGGGAGCGAGTACGCGCGTCATGAGCGTTCTCCCTGGGCGGCGCACGGTTCACCCAGAGCGCACGAAAGCATATCTTGGAATACGATCAAGTGCTGTCATTCACTTGTGTGGCATTCTTCGTTGCCGGATAGGTGCTGGCCTCCAGAGGACACTGCCTCTGCCGCTGATACTGCGCAGCGGCACAAACGCTCGAATCATGCTGGCCCTTCGCACCGAAATGCCATTCGGCTTGGTGCTCCACACCAGCGAGAATGAATACTCGAAGCATGCGAGCCATCAGACCCAAGGACAAAGCGTCGGGAGCTTTCTCGAGAACGCTTCAGAGACAAGGCAACGAACCGCTGGCTACATCATGAAAGCATCCCAGCGACGATTTCGCTAGCGTTACAACAAGTGCACCATGCAGATTGCACGTGCCTTTGGGGTGCCCCCTGACCAGGGTATTTCTTGGCGTTCACGCGTGAGACACACGAATCTGAGGTCAAGCAAGGGACCTCGCACTCAATCGGACTTGAGTGGGTCTCCGTCTGTGAATTAGAACAATCGTCGGTAGCGTTTTTCGCGGACCAGTTTTGAACGATCCTTCGTCGCTGAGTGCATCGATGACGGACACAGACACGCCATGGATCTAGAGGTCTGGTGTTATGAAACGGATTTGTTTTTGGGGTATCATGCGGTTTCGACTCCATGTCCACGTTTTCCTGGGACGCTTTCGAAAGAATCACTGACAAGTTGCGAGTCGAATGAGCGTTATTGCTGTGCAGATCGATTTCTCGTATGACCTATGGATTCATCACTGGATCTGGCTGCAAGGCACCGGGTGCTTCCGCCCTGGTGATTTGCATCTCCAACACGCCGAGCATCTGTGCACACACAAGGATGACGTCCTTCTGAAGGGCCATTGCAAGCTAGCGCACCCGCTTCCTCGGCTTGCCTATTTTGCTTTGTTTTCGCACACGCTTCGAGACACCTGCATTGCCTGAGACTCCCGGGCCCCGTTTTCGGCGTCGGTGCTTCGGTCGCGAGAAGGGTGTGGTACTCGGATCAGCAACCCGGCCAGCGAAGGGCGGCAGCGCATCTGCGGCGACTTCTTTCACTGGTGAAGCCACGTTAGACCCAGCGCGACGCTTGGCGCCCTTGCGTCGACCTGCTTTCGGGATCATAGCCCGTTTCGCTGATCGCTCCCGCTTCGCACGCTTCGAGGTAGTCTGCGAATCGCGAGCAGCTCCTCTACCCTTATGATGCGGCGTTTCTTTCCGTCGCGAATCAGCCGTTCTAGCGCCGTTTCCTGCATTGCTGCGGCTGTCGGTTTTGCCATGCTGCGCACGTCGATTCGCCAGACGCTCAACGGAACGCTCTACCCGAAGAAAGCGTCCGTGCAGCTGCACAGTCTCGTGACGACTCAGAGCAAGGTCCATATTGGCCTCTGGGGCAAACGTCACATAAGCGAAACCTTTTCCCATTCCAGTCTGGGCATCTCGAACAATGCGCACGTTCAAAATTGCACCACAGTCACTGAAAACGCTCCGAATCTCTTCTTCGTTTGCAGTAAATGGTACGTTTCCGATGAAGATAGAATGTCGATGATCCCAGGCGATTTTCGCACTCAGAGCGTCTGGCGACGTGTACGATGGTGCCGCGGCATCGCCGGTGCTGGTATCCGCTCGTGTCGTACGCTGTTCACGCATCTTTTGCGGGGCAAGGTAACAACGATCAACGCGCATGTGCACTTGACTACCATCGTCTGTCTCGAGTGGGGTACCATTCAGGAGCAAGGCACGTTCCACCGCAACATCATCCTCGAAAACTAAAAACGCGTTGCATGTTCGCCTGGTAGGATGGATGGCGCCTTGATTCATGGCCGCCTTTCGAGGCAGGTTCGGCTTTGCAGGTGTGAACGACCGGAGACGGGACGAAAGAATTTTGCCACAGGAACGAAACAGCGCCTCCAGTTTGCGTCTGCGTATGGTAGCTGGAACGTTGCCAACGAACACCGTCCGTCGCAGTGTATCCGTTACCGTCGCGTCCGGCGTACTAGAACTCCCATCGGCATCCGGCGACGCGTCTTCCGCCTCAGCGTGCATCAGGGACGGTTGCGATGTGATGCTCCTATTGACGACATCAACCATGGTCGAGGATCACGAACAAAAGTACCAAGAATAGGCGTGCACCTGCGCGGCAAGCCACTTCACTTTCGAATTTTCAGCTGTTTACGATTTGATCCACCACTGCGAGTACACAGGAGATACCGTAATCGAACCCAGTACCCAAGCGTCTATCAGGACGCACCAGGAGCAATCGCGTTGCACGTTACTGGGGCACGCGGTACACCGGCGCTACACGGTGCTCAGCTCGCTAGCGTTATAGATGGGCCAGCGGAACAAACCCGACGATAGACTGCCGCCTCGCAAATCGTATTTCGGGCACAGGAACAGTACCCAGAATACCGCAATCGAGCCAACACACCGGTATCAAGCACGCAAAGCGCAACTTGCAGCACGTGGAAGCAGGGTTTCGGCAGCGCTGCACGAGACCGTTGTAGCGCTGAGACGACGCCTGCAGATGATCGGCCATAAGCGCAAGCGTTACTTATGCGACAATTCAAACAAAACGGCCACTGCAGCTTTTCCACT
>Ga0078972_1001790_pt1 | contig 77160 bp, 81 predicted proteins | sample YelNatPaOPGAMG01_FD_67568 | JGI IMG/M metagenome (GOLD analysis project Ga0078972, IMG submission 67568) | Hot spring thermophilic microbial communities from Obsidian Pool, Yellowstone National Park, USA - OP-RAMG-01 (SPADES assembly) (version 2) | ecosystem: Environmental > Aquatic > Thermal... | reverse complement strand
ACAATGCACGCGGACTTGAACGCGGCGATGAACATACTAGCGAGAGGCGGAGGGAAAGTGCCAGCGCGAGTGAAAGTGCTCAGCTTCATACCCGCAGCGAACAAAGTGATAGCGGTCAACGAAAAAGATAAGAACAGTAACCCTGCACCAAGCGCGGGGTAACAGGTGGCGCGCGCTCGCGCTAAAGATGGGCCGGTGCACCGTGATTAGCGCTCCGCGAGTAGTTGTCGTAGGCTACGGAGCGGCTGGAGTGGCAGCGGCCAAGTACGCTAAAGCCACTAACAGAAGTTGCACCGTCACGGTGTTCGAGAAGAGGAGGTATGCGGTGTATCACCCTTGCTCCATACCCGACGCTATAGCTGGCACCCTCGAGTTAAGCTCGTTGATCGAGGACCCCCCTGTTACACCTGGTCTTGAAGTCCTTACCGCCACTGTCGTTGAAGATGTAGATACGGGCGGTAGGGTGGTGCAAGCCCGCGACCTCAGAACGGGTAAGAAGCTCAATGTAGAGTACGACGCACTGGTGCTCGCAACGGGTTCAAAGCCTTCCATCCCGCGCAGCATAAGGATCGAGGACAGCAGCGGCGTGTACACGATCAAGACGCTGGAGGACGCGGAATCGGTTGTAATGGCGGCTGGAAAGCACGCATCCGCGGCTGTAGTCGGTGGCAGCGCGTTAGGAGTCGAAATAGCGCACGCTCTCGCGAAAAGGGGTGTGAGGGTAACGCTGGTCGAGCGCTTCCACAATCTGCTACCCGAAGGATTGGACCCTGAAATGGCAAAAAAGGTAGAGGAACGTTTGGAGGCGGAAGGGGTTGCGCTTGTCCTGGGGGACGGCGTCTCTGAAATCCACGGCGAAGCAGGCGCTAAGCGAGTCATTACTGGCGGCGGTAGAGTCCTCGAGGCAGGATTCGTGGTTTTGGCTACCGGAGTGAGAGCGTGCAACGAGCTTGCAAGACGGATGGGGCTTGAGATCGGCGTTAGCGGTGGCGTGAAAGTCGACAGCAGGATGGCGGCAAGCGCACACGGGGTCTACGCTGCTGGTGATGTCGCTGAGGTGCGAGAGCTCTTGACGGGAAAGCCTATCCTCAACCCTTTCGCCAATACCGCGTACCTGACCGGTCGCGTGGCTGGAATCAACGCGGCGGGTGGCGGGGCCGAGCTCGAAGGCGTGCTCCGGAGCTGGGTGGTCAACCTAGGAGGTTTCAAGTTCGGCGCCGCCGGCCTGACGGAAGCTGAAGCTAGGGAAGCCGGTTTCCACGTTTTGTCGACCGTGGTCACGGTTCAGGAGAAGCCGGTGTTCTACCCCGACTCCAAGCCTGTGACAGTGAAGCTTATCGTTGACAGCGTCGACGGAAGGCTTCTCGGAACGCAAGCCGTCGGAGAAGGCGACGTCCTCGAGAAGCTGAACCTAGCCGCTACCGCGATAGCCGGCGGCTTCACAATCGAAAAACTCCTCACGCTCGAGCTGGCATACACTCCCTCGCTCAACGAGGTTTTCCACCCGCTCCTCCTCGCCTCAGATGCGCTCGTTCGCTTACGAGAGAGGAAGTCGAGGAAAAAGGGGTCGCCAGCCTAGCGCTCATCAACAGCTCAGACCTCACACGCGCGCTCACACCCCCTAAAGGGGGCTCCTGCACGCTAATTAGGTTTAGCTTGTAGCGCGCGCTAGCTTGTAATCGAGAGAATCTACCTCAGCTCAAGGCTCTCCAGTTCAGTGATGAAGAAACCTTTACCGAGATTCAAGAGCAGCCATGCTCGAAGCTCTTCCCCTTTCTCTGCCTCCAGTTCCAGCACGATCCTTTCACCCCTTTCCCTCACAGTAATCGGGCTAAGGGATTCCAAGTACCGAGCCGCCACCCTCGCGAACACTGTCTTGTGGAAATCGAATAGAATCTTCCCACCTTCCCTCACTATGAGGACTTCCTCCTCCATCAACGGGTAATCCTGCCACCTCACGTAAGCTCCAGCCCGTCAGCCTATGAAAACGGTAACGTTCAGCGTTGACCCTCCAGCTCGAGATGGAGGGGTTGCGGAAACGTAGATTCGTACACGCGAGTTTAACGCGCGCTAACCAACAATGCCAACGTAGCTCCCTTGGGTGATCTTGGCCACCCTGACTAAAAGCTCTGTTCCGGTAACCGCGATATCTCCGACGTCTGTCGTAGGCTCTCTATGCTTTGTGTTTACAACTATGGTCTCGATGTTGTTCTTCGCTATTTGTGTTGCCACGTCCAGAACAGATTGGACGGCTGGGTCGAAAGCGAACCGGCTAGCTCTGCGATGCTTCTCCAGCGGTATATTCGCGTTGCCATCGCTAACAATCACGAGCACAGGCTCGTACCCCTTCCTCCGCTCGGTTAACGCCATGTTAAGGCCTAGGTACATGCCGGAAGCGAGGGGGGTGAAGTCGTCCAAACCTATACGAGAGATCTTGCTGAGCACCAGGTTGAAGTTCGTGGACGGGTGATGAGCAACAACCGCCCCAAAACCCTTACAGACGACGAGAGCCACTCGATCCCTAAAGCGGCGGGCCTCCCTCTCCACAGCCCTCAGAGCCGTGAGTATCCCCCTGACCGAGTACATCATCGACGCGCTCGAGTCTAAGACCAGTATGAGGGTGACCTTAGACCTTCCTGTCAACAGCTTGGCTCTAACGGCGTCCCACCTGAGGGACGGGAAAGCCCCCATCGCGGCGCTGCGCCTAAGCGTTGCGGGGAAGTGTATCTTAAAGTAGGAGCCCTTAGGCAGCGTGTAGTCGACTGTCATAGATGCACCCATCATCCTCCTCCTGCCGCGGTAGCGTGCTTTCTTCCTCGAGACATTGATCGCCAGCTCCACCAGCTGGCTGGGCTCGACCCTACCGCCCAGTATTTTCATTCCTCGCGACACTTGTAGAAGAGTTTTCCTGAGGTCTGCTGCACCCGAGAAGCTGGCGTAAACAGCCCTCTTCGTTTTGATCAGAGCCTTACGACCTGAGTACACGCTGTCCCTGCCGAAGAGCATGCTCAAAAGGAGCCAGAGGAGTATGGCTAGAGCCGCTAGGCGTAGGTCCACGAACGCCAGCAGGACGAAGAGCAGCAGCGCCAGTACGGATATTAACGCGTCGGCCTTCCCCGAGATCTTAGGGCTAGAACGACCACCGGGGAAAAAACCTGACTTGGCTTTTCTTCTCCCCCACCTCCTCCTTGGCGGTAGCTGGCACCTTCCTCCCCAACGCCTCGCTCAACGCCGCCCGGATTTCCTCCTTCGTAGGCGGTGGCTTGAGGCCCTCGGCCCTCGTCCTGTGGCTTAAAGCCAGCTCTAAACCCGCGACAACGTCCTCCTCTGTAACCTCACCCCTACCCTCGAGCGCGGCAAGAGCTCTCGCGACCTTAATGGCTACTATATCGGGCCTGTAGCCATCAACCTCGAGACGCGCGCAAACCCTCGCGACGAGCTCGTACAGTTCGTCGCTGACTCTCACGTTAGGGAGCATGCGCTTGGCTTCGGCTATCCTCCTCCTCAACTCCTCCTCCACAGGCCTCCACTTCGCTTCGAAACCTTCCGGGTCGCTTTCGAACTCCACGTTCCTCTTCACGATCTCCGCCCTCAGCTTTGGGTCGCGAACCGTCTCCACTTTGACTCCGATCGCGAACCTATCGAGGAGCTGGGGCCTGAGCTCCCCCTCTTCGGGGTTCATCGTACCGACAAGGATGAACCTCGCCGGGTGTCTGAGCGAAACCCCCTCGCGCTCAACCACGTGCCAGCCAGAGGCGGCAGCGTCGAGGATTGAGTCGACGATGTGATCGGGCAGCAAGTTCACTTCGTCGACGTACAGCAAGCCCCTGTTGGCCCTGCCCAGCAGGCCGGGCTCGAACGCGACCCTACCTTCCTTCAAAGTCCGCTCGATGTTTATCGTGCCCAGCACCATGTCCTCAGTCGCTCCGATGGGGAGCTCCACCATCGGCATCGGGACTTCCGCCACCGGAAGCTTACCGTTCTCGCTGAGCCTAGCCTTACACACGTCGCACATATCCCGTGGGGAGTCTGGATCGCAGTGGAATGGGCAGTCGCTTACGACCTTTATGGGAGGCAACAGCCTAGCGAAGCTCCTCACGACACTCGACTTGCCCGTGCCCTTGGGACCCATTATGAGAAGCCCTCCGATGGACGGGTCAACGGCTAGCGCGAGCAGTGCCCGCTTGAGGTCCTCCATTCCCACGTAAGCCGGAAAGGGTAGCAGCCCCACTACACCACACCGACAAGAGAGAGCCCCATGAAAGCTTAAAAGGTCTTCGGTCGCAGGCGCTGCAACCAGCAAGCCGCTTGTTTCCTACCAGGAGGGTTACTCTGCTGGAGGCGCGGGCGCAATACCCTTCATCCCTCTTCTTTGGTTTTCCTGTGACGCTTTTAGGGTAATCTAAACGTTATTTTTTCATACCCAGCAATTCTCTCTCCTTCTCCAACCCGTATGACAACTATGTTTTCTCCCACGAGCTCAGAAGTCCCGGAACACTCGACTTCCTCCACCCGAGCATTCGGTGGAAAGAACCAGTAAGCTTCGAACGGGTACTCGGCAACCTCCTCTTCGTAAAGGTTTTCGTAGTAGTTCAAGCCTCTCCTGGGTTTTCCCTTGAAGTACACGAAAAACATTAGGTAAGGTTCCTCAGGATCCCCGCGGAAGCCCAAGTTGACTCCTAGGACGAGTGGTCTCACACGCTCCCCGTTGATCACCACCTCCTCCCTGTCCAGGTACTGCTGCATGTTAAGAGCTGCACTCGCTAGCTCCCTGTTCAGCTTCTCGAGATCCTTAGAGATGCTGTCGTAGTACCTGTCGTAATCCAAGTACTCGAATATCATCACCTGGTGTACCTCAAGCCTCTCGCTGACCGAAAAGAGCCCATAAGCGTGTAGAGGTTCTACTCCCCCCTCCCCCATCGCCTCCCCCGCACGCTAAACCCCGCCGCGTCGCCCAGCTGGCAGTATGCCAATTCTTGCAGGGTCGACGCCGTTGGCTTTCAGCACCTCGGCCGCGAAATAAGCGTCCGGCAGAGCTCCCTCGAACTCAGAACGGTCTTCACCGTCAACCTCGATCACTATTTTCGGGACGGCGTATACGCCGTACTTGTCCGCCAGCTCCTGGAACTCCAGCGCCTCGATCATGTCGCCGTATATCCTGTCGTTGACCATCGCGAAGCGGTGCGCCGCCCTCACGGCGAGCGGGCAGTAGGGGCACGTGGGCGTCACGAACACCTTTATCACGGTCTTACCGGCGACGTGGTCCCTCAGCGCGGCTGCGACACGAGGGTTCAAGCCCTTCGGTTCGCCGCGTGAAGCATCGACCACGTCCTCTACAAGCGCCGCGAACTCGTAGCCGGCTGGAGTCCCGAAGAACCTGATATTGTACTCCTTGACCCCATGCACTACGATAGCGGGGTACATCCGGACATTCAACCTCTCGGCTTCCGCCGACCCCTTCGCTAGCTCGATAACGCTCACTTTATCCGATGCGCTTGCCAAAAGGTTCAGAATGCTCCGTATGTCGTCGCAGTGCTCACACTCGCTTTCAGGATCCGAGAAAAACAGCAGCTTAACAGGGTTCTCTAGCGAAGCGAAAGCTTTCCTAAGCTCCCCCACGAGCTCCTCGTCGTACTCCACCGGCACGCATCCACCTGGGTAAAAGGTCTTTAAAAAGCGCGCGATGAAACTGCAACGTCGGTGCCAGAGCCGAAGCAGCGGTGCGCACCGCGTCGCTCTTTCTAAAAATCGCGCGCAGGTTATAAGGGGGTTAAAAACAGGGGGTCAGATCATGAGTTCAGCGATAAACTATGCAGCCGGTTTGGCTCTGCTGGCCTTGCTCGCCGTGCTTGCGAAGAAACGTAGAGCGCTCGACACGAAAGGTGTAGTAGCGGCGTTAGCCGTCGGCTTGACACTACTCGTCACCAGCTGGATCGCTCTAGCTTTGATGATAGTGTTCTTTCTCTCCTCCACGGCGCTAACGCTTTTCAGGTACAAAGAAAAGGAAAAAGTAGGGGCCGCTGAGAGGAAAGGGGGGCGAAGCGCTGCACAAGTCCTTTGCAGCGGCGCGGTACCCGCAGCTCTAGTCGGGATCTCGCTTTTGATCCCCGAGCGTGGGGCACAGCTGCTCTTGGCCGCCGCCAGCGCCATCGCGTACGCTAACGCCGACACGTGGGCTTCAGAGATAGGCTCGCTCAGCAAGAGCCAACCATTTCTGATCGTAAACCCTAATGTAAGAGTCCCTCCCGGCGTGTCGGGCGGAATTACGCTATTGGGCGAAGTGGGTGCAGCGAGCGGCTCAGCGCTCATAGCGCTCACCTACTTCCTGCTAAACGGCAAGAACGCGCCGCTAGTGTACGCGCTGCTAGCGTTCCTTCTCGGGTGGGCTGGCGAGGTAATGGACGCTATCCTCGGGGCCGTCCTCCAGGTCAAGTACGAGTGCCCGAGGTGCAAGGTGCTGTGGGACCACCCGGTGCACATCTGCGGCAGCGAGGCGGTTTACCTGCGAGGAAGCAAGTGGATGAAAAACGAGGTTATTAACCTGGTGACAGAGCTCGTGGTCGTGCTCGCTGTCCTTCTCACTTCACAACATCTGTGAAGTCGAAGCCCACAGGCCCCAGCTCCTGGGTGTCGAGCTCGAGCTCGATCTTGTGCTCGCCGGGCGCGAGGCCCTTCCCCAGCTCCAGCGTTATCGTGATCTCGTCGCCAACAGCCACGTAGAAGCTCTTGTCTGCGGCTTCGGAGGCCTTCATCTTCCACCCTTTAAACTCGACCCAGATCTTGTCGGGCGGTACCTCCTGGTCGTCGACCTTAGCCCTGAGCTTCCCACGGACCGTGCCCCCGCCGAGCGTGTTGCGCAGCTTTAGGCGCACGCCGTCGGGAGCCCCGTCCCCGTTCAAGTCGACGTTCTCCAAGCTCCCTTTTACGTAAAGCTGCCTGAGCAAATACCTCGGGATGAACATCGTTCTTCATGAACTTTACCTCTTGAACGTTAAAATGGTTAACGGCGCGCTGCGCCTCGATGCCGGCAAACGCTAACGGTTTGCCAAGAGGTCCTCAACATATCGCCTGAGCTGGCAGGCTTTGCAGATCTCGCCTGAGGAAGGCATCCCGCATGCACGGCAGCTTCTAAAGGGCCCACCCCTTTCGAGGAAAGGTGTTAGCGAGTTCTTGAGAGCTATAATCTTGTGTTTAACTCCAGGGTCTCGCTCTGCGACCTCGTTGAGCCACCTGCGCAGCGGGTGCCTCAGTGAGTAGACGATGTAAGGACACTCCACTTGGGGGCTCTCGATGCCGTGCAGCAGCGCGTACGTAAGCACTTCCTTTTCCGGTATAAAGTAGAAAGGCTTTACGCGCGGCACCAGCTTCTCGTGGACCCTCTCGCTCCTGGGTCCCTCCCTCGCGATCGACGGTAGGTTAGCCTGGACGGCATTCATAAGGAACGCTTGAGCTTCATCGTCCAGATTGTGGGCTGTCGCGAGCTTATCCGCGCCTAGCTCCAGGGCGGCGCGGTTCAGCAGATACCGCCTGAAGACACCGCACACCGTGCACGGTTTATACCTTAGACCGTCCAGCATCAGCGCCGATACCGCCTCGTCGAGTGTGAAGCCGAACTCCTCCCTGAACGCCTTCGTGAAGAGCTCTACGCCCCACTCCCTCGCGTAGGCTTCGGCAGCTCTCGCCTTCTCCTCGCGGTAGCCGCGGATACCCTCGTCCACGAGCACCGCCGCAACCTCCACGCCCAGCCTGTCCGCATGCTTCGCCATGAGGTAAAGGAGGGTGAGGCTATCCTTCCCGCCGCTAACAGCCACGGCAACGCGCTCGCCCCGCTCGAGCATTCGGAACAGCCTTACGGTCTCGAGGAAGCGCTGCTCGAAGTACGATGAAAAGTGCTTTTCGCAAAGGTGCACGCCAGCGTACGCTACCCTAACTACAGCTCTCTCACCACACAGCGAGCACTTCACGCCGGTGTAACCCACCGCACGCTGATACGGCGCCGCGCTTATATACCGCGCGCCGCGCGCTAGCACGATGCGTGCAGCTAAGACCGAGGAAGAGATCGTTGTAGTCAGAGTCGGGAAGAGCGGGATAACCGAAGGGCTCCTCTCCGAGCTCGATAACGTCCTGCGGGCCAGGGGGCTCGTAAAGGTGAAGCTCCTGAAGAACTTCCGAGACGCGTACGGGGTGGAGAGCGGAAACAAGGATGAGGTAGCTGAGAAGCTGGCGAAGGCTCTAGGCGCCGAAGTTGTAGAGGTCCGCGGCTACACGATCGTCCTGAGGCGGCGGAGAGCTCGGGGTGGTGCTAAGTGAGCGGCTACTACGTCCACCCGACCGCGGTGGTCGAGGAAGGCGCCGAGATCGGCGAGGGCACGCGCATCTGGCACTTCGCCCACGTGAGACGGGGGGCTAAAGTCGGTAAGAACTGCAACGTGGGCAAGGACGTGTACATCGACGCGGGCGCGATCGTTGGAGACGAGGTGAAAATCCAGAACTTCGTGTCGGTGTACAGGGGTGTTAGAGTAGACGCACGTTCCTTCCTCGGGCCGAGCGCAACCCTGACCAACGACCTGTATCCACGCTCCTTCTCCAGCTCCTGGGAGCTGGTGCCCACGGTCATCGAGGAGGGAGCGTCGATAGGGGCTAACGCTACGGTCGTCTGCGGGGTGAGAATCGGGCGCTACGCGATGGTCGGAGCCGGCTCGGTCGTAACGCGCGACGTGCCGCCGCACGGCCTCGTTTACGGTAACCCGGCTCGGTTAAGGGGCTTTGTCTGCTTCTGCGGCAGAAGGCTGAAGAAGATCGTAAGGATCACCGGCTCTAAAGTGGTCTTCACGTGCGAACAGTGCGGAAGCGAGGTAGAGGTCGAGAGAGCAGACTACGAGAGGATGGTGCTCGAATCTTCGATATCACGCGCCTAACCTTCCAGAAGGATTTTGCCGAGGAGATCGACTGTACCGAAGTCGTACACGCCGCTGCCGAGCTCGACTACGTACGCTCGCATCGAACCCACGTCCACCTCTCTGAGAAGTGGAGAGAGGAACTTCGCTTTAGGCGCGTTAACCTCGGTGCCTGGCATCAGCGGGGATAAGGCGGGGACCACGACGAGCGTTGCCTCCCCGTAGGACCCCACGAGGAAACTCTTCAGCTTCACGCTCACGCCCAGCTCGTCCCGCAGCAGCACCGCTGGGTGCTCGTGTCCCATCACGATGTACCCTGCACCCCCGCTCCACGCGTCGAGGGGCAGCTCCTTGTGACCGTGGAAGAAAAGGTAGTTACTCTCCTTCAGGTAAGGGTCATGGAGCGGCACTTCGAGACGCTTGAGCATCGGGATGAGAAAGTTGTCGTGGTTGCCTCGCACCACATGCACGTCGACTCCGCGCTCCTTGAGGGTCGAGAGCAGGTCTATCGTCTCACCCCACTCCTGCTTCAGCGCGCTCCCGAACTCGTGCTTAACGTCGCCCAAGATTACGAGCTTCCTGCAACCGGTCTCCTCAAGCGCCTTCAAGATGAACCCTTTGATGAACTTGTACTGGACAGCGGGGATGAAAATGCCCGCCTCCTCCAGCGCCTGCTCATAACCCAAGTGCAGGTCAGCGACAACTAGGGTTTCGAGATCCTCGATGAAAAGGCCTAAGCCGAGAGCCCGCAAGCCGGGAGCCAGCTCGGCACTGGGCAAACTCTCCAGCTCCTGCAGGACGCTAGTCTCGCTCATCCCTGGACCTTATTATGAAGCGGGGGGGACTTATCCTTTCTCCTTTACAGCGCGGGCACTTCGACGGCTTCCTAAGCCTCTTCAAGTCCTTGAAGACGTAGCCGCAGGACCTGCACGTGGGTGGTTCCATCAGCAGCGACATACCGCTGCTCCTGAGACTTCGCGCAATGTGCTCTAAGTCCTCGTATACGCTCCCCGCTTCGCTGGGTTCTAGGCCGAGTTCCCTAGCTATTTGGTAAACGTCCATGGGCTCCCTCGAAGAGCGTAGCAGCTCTATGATCCGCTCGCGCCGGCTCACGCGGCTCCACCAGTCAGCTGCCTGATGGCGTCGTCTTGGTTGAGTTCCGTACCGCAGTACTCGCAGACGAGCTTTAACGGCCTCACGCTAGACACTTTAAACCGCGACTTTACAGGCTCTCTAGGCTGGTTCGTTATGCAGTTGGGGTTCGCACACTTAAGAAGCCCTTCGATTAAGGCGGGAACCTGCACCTTAACCTTCTCCACCACCGCGTAATCCTTAATGATGTTTATCGTGGCGCTCGGCGCTATAAGAGCGATCTTGCTCACCTGCTCCTCCTCTAGCGCAACCCCCTCCACCTTCACAATGTCCTTCTTACCGAGCTTCTGGCTGGGGACGTTCATGACAACGGCTATAGTGAGCCCCTCAGCGCCAGTCAACCCGAGGATCCTCAGCACATGCAGGGCCCGGCCTGCATCGATGTGATCTATCACGGTTCCATCTTTGATCTTACTGACCCTGAGCTCCCTCTCCATCACCCCGGCGCTGCGGCTACGGCTAAAAAGCTTCCCGCGCGCTCTACCCCTTGAGAATCAGCTTCAGCAGGGCCATTCTCACTGGAACCCCGAACGCGGCCTGAGTGAAGTACCACGCGTGCCTCGTGTTGTCGAGGTCGAAAGCCAGCTCGTCGACGCGCGGCAGCGGGTGGAGCACCACGAGACGCTCTTTAGCGCCCTTTAGAGCCTCCATAGAGACCTTGTAGCTACCCCTCACCTTCTCGTACTCTGTGGGGTCCGGGAACCTCTCCCTCTGTATCCTAGTCACGTAGAGGACGTCCAGCTCGCTGATAACGCCGGCGAGCGAGCTGGTCTCCTCGTACACCACTCCTTTCTCCTCGAGCAGCTGCAGGGTGTCCAGCCTGCAGGCCAGCTGGGGCGGCGATATCAGGTACACCTTCTTCGGTTTGAAGAGCGAAAGGCCGAGGATGAAGGATCGGGCAGCCCGCCCGTACTTCAGGTCGCCGAGCACACCGTACGTCAGCCCGTCGATCTTCCCCAGCGCCTTCCTCACCGTGTACAGGTCAATCATCGCCTGCGTCGGGTGATCGCGGGTCCCGTCGCCGCCGTTGATAACAGGGTGCACCGCGATCTCCGCCGCAAAGCGGGCAGCTCCCTCCACCCTGTGCCTGATCACGATCACGTCCGCGTAAGAGTCGAGCATTCTAATCGTGTCGGCTAGGTTCTCCCCCTTTGCCCTCGAGGAGGCCTCCTCGGGCGGCAGATCTATGTAGCTGCCGCCCAGCCTGAGCATGGCCGTCTGGAAGCTCAGCTTTGTCCGCGTGCTCGGCTCGAAGAACGCGGTCGCCATAACATAGCCCTCCAGAATCCTAAGGCTTCCACCCTTGTCGAGCGCGCTCAACATGATGTCTGCTTCATCGAAAACCCGCTCCAGCTCATCCCTACTGAACCCGGTAATCGTGAGCACATCCTTACCCCTCACTCGACCACCCCTGCTTCGTCCAGCAGCTCTCTGAGCGCCAGGAGAGAGTGAAGCTTGACGCCTCCTTTCTCCAGAGCCTGAGCAGCCCCCTCATCCCGGTCGACCACCACCAGCGCGTCTCGCACGGTGAAGCCTGCCTCCTTGAGCGCACCGACAGCCCTGAGAATGGACGATCCGGTCGTGGCCACGTCGTCGACGACGACTGCCACACCCTTCACGTCGGGGTCGCCCTCGATCATCCTCTGGGTGCCGTGCTCCTTCGGCTTCTTCCTCACGTACACGAGTGGTTTCTCGAGGATGAAGGCCACCATCGTGGCTAAGGGTATCCCGCCGCTCTCCACCCCCGCTACCACGTCGCACCCGAGCTTGCCCGCCACCTCGGCCAACGCGCTAGCGACGATCTTAGCTTCGCTCGGGTGGGAGTAGACCCGCCTCACGTCAACGTAGAAGCGGCTCACGCCACCCGAACTGAGCCTGAACTCTCCTTGCAGCAGGCAGCCGGCCCTTAAGAGAGCCTTCGCGACTTCCCTCGACATCAAAGCCAGCCCTCTCTAACCTTTATAAGTGAAACGCGCGCTAACGCATCACACGTGCCGCGTTGGCACGTGCACGCTGGCTGTCCCTCACAGCCCTGGCAGCTGAGCGGGGATCCGAGCTCGCGACTATCAACCTCCCGACGATCTCGAAGTCTGCTCCAGCCTCTAGCGCGGAACCGGGTTTGGGACCTTGCGCACCAACCCCGGGCGCCAGCAAAGTCGCGCCCGGCGCTGCTTTTCTAGCTGCTTTCACGATCTCCGGCTTCGTCGCTGGGACCACAAGGCCCTCTAGACCTGCTTCCAGCGCTTCGCGCGTGAGCTCTTCGAAGTGTGCATCGAGCAGCCTCGACTCCTGATGAGTCATCGCGACTAGACCGAAGAGATCCGGCCTGCTTGCAACGGTCGAGACGGATTCGATCCCACCCTGGAAGAGGTGTACGATCGCTCCGTCGAAACCGAGCTCTCTGATAAGCTTCAACTCCTCAGCCACTACGGGCGGTATGTCGGCCAGCTTGAAGTCGCACAGCAGGTAGAGCGTACCGCGGAAGGTTTCGCACAGCTCCTTTACCGCTTGGGGCCCCCACCGAAGGAGGAAGGGGAGCCCCACCTTTACACCAACCGCGTACTCCTCAACTTCCTCAACCAGTTCCCTAGGCTCCACTGGCACGCTGTCAAGCGCCACGATCAGCCTAGAACCCTTTGACTCGGCGAGTTCCCACATCTTGCGCGCTCGCACGCGGAGCCTAGCAGGAGGCGGTTAATAGCGCTAGCGCGCGCTAAGGGTAAATATCCGGCGCGAGCTGTAAGCTCATGGAAGTGGGCTCCTCCGTTGCCCCTCTCGAGCGAATTTACAAGCTTGCGATCCCGCGCAGCATCGCGCAGGAGATCCTAGAGCACGTAAAACGCGAGTACCCGATCGAGGCTTGCGGCGTGCTGTTTGGGCGCATCGAAGGAGGTTCCGCGCTTGTAGAGAGGATAACGCCGCTTAGGAACATCCTAGGCTCGACTACCGCGTTCTGGTTCGACGTTCGCGATTGGATGGGAGCGATCATGGAAGCGAAGAGAGAAAGGTTGGAGTACGTTGGGCTCTACCACTCTCACGCTAGAGAGCAGCCACTCCCTTCGCTCGCCGACAGGCATAGGATGCTGGAGTGCCCAGGGGAGGTCTGGCTAATCGTTGCGTACGTGCCGGGCGGGGAGCCGCGTTTCGCAGCCTACAGAATCGATGACTACGGCTCCTCGATAGCAAGGGTGCAGGTGGAACTCTTATAATTAAACGTTAGCTGAATTTTGACGCTGCCTGTAGAGACTACGTGACCGAGGTAGTAGTCGAAGCGAGGGAGAGAGCGGATTTAGGCAAACTAGAGATGCTGATCAAGAGGGCTAACGAGCTGAAGACCAGCATCGAAGCGCTCGCTCGAGCGATAGAGTCCAAGTACTCAGCAGATCCCCGCTTAGGGAGCATCGTCAAGAACCTTTTGAAGACCGTGCAACCGCCGGAACCACCCAGCGACCAGCTGCTCTCCGTCTCCAGCAGCTTGGAAGAGTATGTGAACGCGCTTGAGTTCGGCGTGAAGACCCTCACCACATACGCAATCACGCTCGACAAGCTTTACGAGGATCTCGACAAGCTGGAAAAAGAGGTTGCCGAGCTGGTAGTATGGGAGGAACTTCTGAGGAACCTTGCACCGCACCTAGCTTCAGAAGCATCAAGGCTCGCGTCCAGAGCACAGCGTCTGCTATCCCAACCCCCCTTAGACGAGCCTAAGCGCGCACTAGACGAGGTTGAAACCTCCCTTAAGGAGGTGAGAAGCCACAACAGGGTTTGCAGAACCGTTTACACGAACCGTTTGAACGAGCTGTTGAGCACGGTTTCTCAGCTCGCTAAAACGCTAAAGCGAGCCTCGAAGGTTCAGACACCGGTAGAAGCGGGCAAACTCCTCGCCCACGAGGAAGCATTAAGGAAACTTGAGGAAAAACTCGAGGAAGCTTCGCGGCGCCCGCTCGAAGTTAAGCTGGACCTAGTAGCTGTAAAGAAGGATCTGGAAAGCATTGAGAGAGAAATCTCGGAGCTTGCCGAAAGCGCGCTGAGCGCGGAGGAGAGCAGCCTAGCGAGAGAGCTGGAGCGCGTGGCTCGCGCGCTCGACACGCGCGCTGTCAGCTTCATGTCGCTAGTCGAAAGCCTTTCGAGGAGGAGCGGGCTACCCATCGAAAAAGTATGCTACCTGATCTACCTGATGGAGAAAAAAGGGTTCGTCACGCTGGAAGTGCGCGTAAAAGTCTGATAACGCAGCGCGCGAACGCAGCTGGGGTGAAATAGAGTTTAGTTGACGGAAACTTAGCTTTCAAATTTTAACGTGAAGGTTATGTCTGGGTACTCAGGTACGCTGTCCTCGCCGCTCCCCTCCTCCTCGATTCTCACTTCTCGGATCCTAAGCGTGCCAGCTATGTCCTCTCTGCACTCCCTTAGAGCTTCAGCGTAGCGCGGTGGTGCGTAGATCGTGACAGCGGGCAGCTCCGCGCTTAGCGGTACACCGCGACCGCTCTTCGCTCTCCTGATGGCCGCTATGGTTTTAATGACCACTTCGCCCCTCTCCACGTCCTCCTTACTGTAAGGTTGGGGTTCAGGCCAAGGAGACACTGTTATGCTCTTCCAGCCGACACGCGCGGCGTAGAGGCGGTGGTAGAGCTCCTCAGCGATGTGCGGAGTGAAGACAGATAGCATCTGGAGGAGCTTGAGGAGCACATCGTAGAGCGTTTTGCGAGCTGCCGTGCCGCTCTCTCCTGCATCACCCACCCTGTACTTAACGGCTTCTAGGTAGTGGTCGCAGAACACGTGCCAAGTGAAGTCGATGAGCGCTGTCGAAGCCCCCATGAAATCCATCCGCTCCAAGCTATCGGTTACCGTTCTCGTGAGCTCCTCCAGCTTGCCGCGGATCCACCTATCGAGGAGCCTGTAGCTGCGAACCTCGCAGCTGGGGTCGAAGCCTGTTAAAGCCATTTCGATGAACCTTGCGGCGTTCCACAGCTTCGTCAAGAACCTTTTCGCGTAATCGACCCCCTCCCACGAAAAACGAACATCCGAGCCTGTAGCCGCTGCAGTTGCTACCCAGAGCCTGAACGCGTCAGCTCCATACTTCTCCACGACATCGAGCAGGCTGACGTAGTTCCCGTAGCTCTTATGCATCATCCTGCCGTCCGTTCCTCTCACCATACCATTGATCAGAGCAGCCTTGAACTGCGGTTTTTCGAAAAGCGCGATCCCCCTCACCAGCAAGTAATAGTCCCACGTTCGGATGATATCGTACCCGTTCGGCTGGAGGTCCGCCGGGAAAAGCCGTTCATCCATGGAATCCGGCCAGCCTGCGTGGACAGCGGCCGTGATGCTCGAGTCCATCCAGGTGTCCATCACGTCGCTCTCCCCCACGAACTCGCTGGAGCCGCAGCGCGGGCACTTGTCGATCTTCGGCGGGTCCCTCCTGGGATCGATCGGGAGCCACTCGGGCTCCGCTACGAGAGTGTAGCCGCACCTTTTGCAGTACCAGGCGGGGATTGGGGTTGCGAAAACTCTCTGCCTCGAGATAACCCAGTCCCAGTCGAGCGATCTCACCCAGTCCTCAAGCCTCTTGTAAGCGTGCGGGGGGATCCACTCGATTTTTCGAGCAGCTTCAAGCACAGCGTTAGCCAGTTCCCTCGTCTTGACGAACCATTGCTTCTTCGGCAGGATTTCAACGGGGGTGTGGCACCTCCAGCAAGTGCCGACACTGCTATCTACGAGCTCCATCTTAACGTATGCGCCCTCGCTCTTCAGCAGCTCAATGATCTTGGCTCTTGCCTCCCCGATCGCCATACCGGCTAGGGGGCCAGCAGCTTCGGTCATCCTTCCCCTCTCGTCGACCACGACCCTGACGGGTAGGTTGTGCTTCTTCTGCCACTTCACATCCACTTTATCGCCGTACGTGCATACCATGACGACACCCGTGCCGAAGCTCGGGTCGACCTCTTCGTCCGCGATCACTGGGACCTCGTGCCCGTAGACGGGGACCATAGCGGTCCTGCCGACGAGGGACGCGTAGCGGGAGTCCGACGGGTTCACCGCTAGAGCGACGCAAGCCGCGAGGAGCTCCGGCCTTGTCGAGGCGACAAGCACCTCGCCCCCGCCTTTAAGCTGGAACTTGTAGTAGTGGAGCTCCCTCTTGGCTTCGACGTACTCGACCTCAGCCTCGGCGATCGCTGTCTCGCAGCGGGGGCACCAGATAACTGGGTGCTCAGCCCTGTAGATTAAACCCTTCCTGTACATTAGGACGAAGCTCAGCTGCGTCCGCCGCCAGTAGTCGGGGTCCATCGTCATGTACTCAGTGCTCCAGTCGATGCTGCAGCCGAGCGCCTTCAGCGCGGCGCGCATCGGCTCGATCCACTTCAACGTGAACTCTCTCGCAAGCTTGAGGAACTCGTCCTGCGGTATCTCCTTTTTCGTTTTCCCGAGCGCGCGCTCGACCCTGACCTCTGTGGGCAGGCCGTGGCAGTCCCAACCCTGCGGGAACAGCACGTTGAAACCCCTCATCCGCTTGTATCGGGCCACGAAGTCTATGTAGGAGAAGTTAAGCGCGTTGCCCACATGCAGCTCGCCGCTCGGGTACGGCGGCGGCGTATCGATGCTGTAGCTCGGCTTGCTTCTATCGCTCCGGTCGAAGGCGTAGAGCTTGTTCTCCTCCCACCACTTCTGCCACTTCGGCTCAACTTCCCTAAAATCGTACCTCTTGGGAAGAGGATCCATGTCCATCCTCCTAGGGGGAGCTATACTTGAGGATAAGAAGCTGCCTTTCCCTAAGGGGGTTGCTACCCTACTTCCGGCATGCTCCCCCACGCACCTTTCGCGAACACCGCTATAAATCCTTTTTACCGCTGGGGGCCGGTCGAAGGCTGTGTACAGAGTTAATCGTGATAGAGTAGAGGTCGCGGCTTCGTACCTAGGTGAAATCGAGGTGAAAGAGCTCCTCGAGGATGCCGAGGTTGTAGACCCTCAGATGCGGGCGATCGAGGAGATCGCGAGGAAGTACGGTCGCTTCAGCGCGGCCGCGTTTTACGCGCTAGCGGTAGCGGCGATCAGCTACCAGCTCTCGGCTAAAGGTGAGACGCACTGGCGTCTTGCAGCTAGCTACGCTCAGAGCAACCCCCTGGAAGACTTACGCCGCTTCGCCAGCTCGTCTCCCAGCTTGAAGTTCGCCAGGTCTGCTCGGCTGTCGAGGGTTGAAAAGATCGCGAAGCTCTGGCCCCAGTTTGAAGCGAGGCTTGGCGAGTACTCCAGAGACCTCGAGCTTCTGCGGCGGGAGATCGCGAGCGCGCTAAGCGCGGACTCAGACTCGAAGACCGTGGTGTTCGCTGTGAAGATGTTCTACTACACGGCGAAAGCCTTCGGCATTCGAGTAGAAGTGCCCCTCAGGATACCTCTACCGGTGGATAGGCGGGTGTGCTTGATAAGCCTCGCCAGCAGGGTGGTGGAGGACGGCCCTCCCACGCTCGAGAACGCTCGGCGCCTGCTATCCGAGGCCCCCCGCCTGGTGGCTACAGCTTGGAGCGAGGCGTGCGAACCCAGCGGGGTTCCGCCGCTCAAGTTGGATGCTCTCCTCTGGCTGCTAGGAGGGTGCTACGAGGAAGGAGGGGATCCTTCGCGAGCCGTGGAGCTCGCAGTCGAGTTGTTTCCCTCGCTTACCCCTCGAGCTGCCTCCTTCGTGAGGTTCCTTCTGGGCTCAAACCCGTAGTCTTCAGGAGAGAAACATACTACCAGCTTATCGCTTTGCCAATCCCTTATCAGCAGGCGGGCAGCTTCCTCCACGTTAGGCTCGCCGCCCTTCTTCAGCAGGTTCCTCCGCCTCGCCAGCTCCTCGAGCGCGCGCATAGGGTCGCTCTCCTCCACCCCGTAGTACTTTTTCAGGAAGTCTGGTTCCTTGTGCTTCAGCACCTCGATGAGCTTAAGGGCCGCTGGCACGGGGTCCTCGAGGCTTTCGGGCCGGAGCGCCCCCCTTACAGCCAGCTCCTCCTCCTCGCCCCTTGGGACAACGCCGGGAGTGTCGATCACTTTGAGCCAAGTGGTGGCTCTGGCGACTGTCGCGCGCTTCGTCCAGCCGGGAACCGGGCTCGTCGAGACGCTGTGCCTACCCCTCAGCACGTTCAGTATCGTTGATTTGCCCACGTTCGGTAAGCCGACCACCGCGACCACCACCGGCCTCTTGTCGGTCAAGCGTTTTATCGTCCGCCACAGGAAGCGCGTGCCGAGCCTCTCCCTAGCGCTAATGTAGATCGTAGGGTACTCGCGGCTCAGCACGCGCTTCCACCCCTCCAGCACCTCGCGGGGCACGAGGTCGGCCTTGTTTATCACGATCACCAGCTTCTTCCCCTCCTCCGCCACCATCTTCTCGAGCTCGCGCGACCTGGTGGCCATCGGGTCCCGAGCGTCGACGACTTCCAAGACTACATCCGCCTCCTTCACCACTCTCTTCACGATCGACCACGCGTCCCTCAAGGCTGCCCACAGCCGAGAGCGAGAAGGGAATTTAACGGTTGAGGTCCCGCAGGAGGTGTGCTCGTCGAGCTGGTTGTAGATGACGCAACCGCACTCCTTTACCTTACCGGCTGGCGAGCTCCCAAGGCTTTCGCCGCGCTCGCAACTAAGCTACCGGCAGCCGTGCCAGCACAGGTGGGCGAGGGGTTACTCTCGCTGAAGCTAGACCTGGCTGTAGCCCCGGAGGGGCACAGGCGCGACGCCTGTCCAGGCGAAGTGGTCTACTGGCCTCCGGCTTCGAGCGTTCTCGTTGTCCTTAGCGACCGGTGCGTGAAGATTCCGAGCCCTGCGAGCGTGTTAGGCTTCGTCGCCAGGGGGCTAAACTCGCTGAGACGCCTAGCAGATGGTCGCTACGAGGCAAGACTAAGGCTTACCGATAGGGTAGACGTAGATGGGCCTCTCGTCCACCCCTAGCACGCTGGCAACCTCGTCGTCGTAAAAAGCGCCTACAGCGACTGTACCCAAGCCCAGCGATGTAGCAGCAAGGTAAAAGCCTTGGCCCGCCATGCCGGCTTCCACTTCAGCGAGCTCGGAGCTACCTTTGGCACAAAGCACGATGTTGAGCGCTGCGCTGGACACCCACTCTTGCCCCAAGCACGCGTACGCGAGCTTTCTGGCGTAGTCGCCCGGATTTATCAGCTTGAGAGCATTCGCGAGCGGCTGGTACTCGTAAACCCCCGGCTCGAGACCCTCGACGTTCCTAGCGACTACGTAGCAAGAAACCCTGTAGGAGCCGCGCAAGGGGGGATACGACCTCAGGCTGCCGCCCAAGGTCCAAGCAAGCAGGCCAGACAGCTCCGCCAGCTTCACGGGTTCCTCGCTGTACTCCCTGACCGACCGCCTCGCGACAATTGCCTCCTCCATCGGAATCTTGGGCTTTGGGGGTTTCGGCAGACCTCCCTCAGGTACCTCGCGCACTAGGCTTTGCGCCCCGCGACGGCCCACCTCGACCATTACCTCCGCGAGCTTCTCGAAGCTCGGCGGCGCTTCGTCCACCCTCGCGGCCAGCCCGAGCGCGCTTGCTTCTAGGATGGAATTCTGCGCAGCGTGTCCTACCTCCTCTCTCACGTACATATAGCCTCGTTCGCCGTAAACACTCGTAGTACGCTCCGGCGCTTCCGCAAACACTACAGCAAAAGCCCCCTCACCCTCCCAGATACCATTTGAAACGCGCTCGAGGTGGTGAGTGAGCGGCGCTGTTGACATGTAGAGGTAAAATCCTGGCTCAAGACCCTCTACATCCCTCACGATGGCATACGCTTGCAAAGGATACGTTGCTCCGGCTGAGGGAGTTGCGCGCAGGCACCTGCCCCAAGCTCGAGAAGTGCAGCCCTGAGCCGCGAATAGCACCCGAGCCAGGTGGTCGACACCGACACGGCCCTCGGTAAGCTCGTACGTGTACGCTGGGTCGAGCGCTGCCTCATCGAAACAGATCCTACAAGAGGGTTTGAACCTAGCTAGCTCGATCATAGGCTGAGAAAAACGCACAAGCAATATAACTTTTCGCGGGGACCGTAACGGGAGCTGATGTGGTCAAAAAGAGAATAACCGTGCGCGTGATATCTAAAAACCCAGGTAAGCTTCGCGAAATCAGGCTGGTGCTGGCTAAATTCGGCATTGAAGTGGAGTCAGTGGAGGAGAGGAAGCTGGAAGTGCAGACGGAGAGCTTAGAGGAAATCGCTAAAATCGCTGCCGAGCACCTGCTCGGTAGAGTCCCCGAGCCGTTCATAGTCGAAGACTCTGGACTTTTTATCACCAGCTTGAGAGGATTCCCTGGACCCTACTCCTCGTACGTGTACCGGACAATAGGTTGCGAAGGAATTCTGAAACTGATGAAAGATGTCGAGGACAGGCGCGCCAAATTCGTCTGTGCAGCCGCTTTAGGCTTCGAGGGGTCGGTTCACGTCTTCAGGGGGGAGGTGGAGGGCACGATCAGTCACGAACCTAGAGGGCAAGGGGGTTTCGGCTTCGACCCGATATTCGTACCTTTAGGCTGCTCGAAAACATTCGCAGAGATGACGCTGGAGGAGAAGAGCACCGTATCCCACCGCTCTAAAGCTTTGGAGCTGCTAGCGAAATTCCTTCTCCAAAGAGCCGCGCGCGCTAAGCTACAGCTTCTAGAGTAGTATTCTCTATCCTTTCCTCTAACTTTCCGTTTAGAAAAATTCACTTTCGGGCTTCTTAACATCGAATTTATAAACCCCCGCCTCGCTTTTCGACCCGTGAGCCGCTGGGAAAACGCGGCGGGAGCGAGCGCGGTGAAGGGGCTTGAGCCCCGAGCACCCGAGCTGGAGATCCCCCGCTCAATGGGTGCTGGAGTGGGAATGAAGGGAAGCGTTGAGCTGAGAGCGGCTCGAGAACGGCTCCAAACCCTCCCATATCCCGCCCCAACAGGGCGGCCACCCCTCACGAGGAGTGGGACCGTGGGAGGGGAAGAGAAACGAAACAGGACCACCCCCGGGCCGGGTTGGCGAGTCTATAAGATTAAAGTGAATAAAGTTAGCAAAGATAGATTGAAAGTATTATACAATGATATTATTAATAAAGGAAATGGAAACTTGCCGAAGGGCTTGTTCTACTACGCTGAAGAATGGGCTAGAATGTTCGAGAATACAAAGAGGATGCGCGAGGAGGCTGGGAAGAGGACGCCGCCGAAGACTCCGCCGCTATCCCTGCTCGTGAGGTTTATAATGCCGGACGGCTCCATACGCGGTAATAAGAACGCTCTGTGTGTAATCGATTTGCGGAAGGGGGAGCTGCGGATACCGAGCTACGGAGTAGCGCAAAGGCTGCGGAAGAGTCTCGTGAGAGCGCTGGTCGAGGAGAACAGCCTCGAACCAAGGCCGGAGTTCACGCTGCAGGTGACGAGGAAGGGCTTCCTGCGCATTGTAGCCCACCGCAGGCTCCGCGCGAGGCTGGAGCCCCCGCTTAAGGTCGTAACCATCGATGAGAACTCTAGGCACGGTCACTCGCTCGCCTACTGGTACATATCGGAAACTAAGGTGTCAATGACGCACTTCGAGAAGTTGAGGCCGGCGAACCACGGCTTCAGGCGGGAAATTGCCGCTCTGCTGCAGAGCTTCGCCGATAAGCCGCGCGAGGAGACGAAAAGGCAGCTGGCGAAATTCCTCCCGCCAAAGGTGCTGAAGACGCTGACGACAGAGGGGGCGAGGGAGCTCGCCGAGAAGACGAGGGGGAGGGAGAAGCGGTTGAACAGCGATTTCATCAGCAAACTAATCGCGAAGGCGCGCTCGGTAGTCAGGGAGGCGCGCCAGCGAGGGATAAGCGCGCTAATTCTCGTGGAGGCGATCAACAGTAACTCTCTGAGGGGGACGGAGCTCCAAGGAACGCTACTGCGCGGTCGGAAGCGGCTGCAGAACTTAGCCGTATATGAGGGGGCAGAGGTGGGGGAGGCTAGCGCTAGCGGGAAGGTCTGCCCACGCTGCGGCACTAAAGGCGTCGAGATCATACGCACGAAGCGTAGCAGAATCTACGAGTGCCCGAAGTGCCACTTACGCTGGGACGGGGACAAGGGAGTGCACTACAATATGCTGGTCAACTACTTCGAGAAGCTGAGGAAGGAGGAGTGCGATGACGACAGCGTGCTTGCGGAGAGGGTGCTAAGCGCGCTGAGGGAGTGGCTGGAGGAGCACTCGCACACCCTAGCGTACTAGGTCTCCAAAGCCCGTTCCCCTGGGGGAAAGCCGCCTCGAGCGGCGAGTACTCCAGGCCCCCTCAAGGGGGACCCCTCAAAAGGGTGGGTCCAGCGCGCGGGACCGAAGAGGCGATGAAAGTGAAGCCGCTCCGTTCGGGTCTTCCCGCGGGGGTGGTGGACGAGCCCATGACGCTCTGGAGCGCCGCGGTCGGCGACGCCGCGGCGGCAATGAAGGAGGGGCCTCTCCCTAGTCAACGCGGGAGAGGCGGGATGTGGGAGCGCGCGCGCTCCAAAGAGCCAATAATCTATAACAACCTAAAGGATCACCTGTTTGTTTACGTTAAAAGTGCACTTTCCCTTGGGTTCGCATTAATATATTCTAAAGTTTAAGCTTAGCGTAAAACATAAATTTGGTTCAGATTAAGGAAAACGGGCGAGACCACCGGCCGGTGTGGAGCAGTGCCACCCGCACAGAGGGCTACGCGCGCTCCACTTACCTGGCCGGTGGCGCAAAGCCTTCCTAGCCCACTAGCGCGCGCCTCCCGCTATATTCTTTATTGCCTCACACTTATTCGCTCGCTCAGCCGTATAAGAGTATTTTTATCTTTTATTTTAACTTTCTGGTTATAAAATTTTACTTTCAACCTTCTTAATATCGGATTTTTAAACCTCGGTTTCGCTTGGAAATGCGTGAGCCGAGTTTTGGGGAGCGCGGTGTGCGATCAGGTATTGAAGAGTTTGGTTCCTTTGAACGCTTGGGCTCGGCTCCAGCTGGAGCTTTATGGTGACCCCTGCGGTAGCGGGGGGAGTGGAGCCCGAGAAGATGAATAGATCTGTATTGAAGGAGGAGCGGAGGAGGCTTTATGATAAGAGCAGGAGGCGGAGGGATCAAGTTTTCGCTAACAGCGCGGCGGATTTGGCGCGTGGAGCTTGCGCGCTTCGCGTGGATACAGTGTTCATCGGCGGTCTGCGGGGCTTAGCGCACGATAAGCCCGGTAAAGGGAATTCAAATATGTGGAGCTACCGGAGGCAGAAGTTAAGATTGGCGACAACGCTGGAGAACCACGGGATCGCGCTGTTCGAAATACCCGAGGATGGGACTTCGAAAACCTGCGCGAGGCACGGGTGCGAGGTAGTTAGGAAGCCGAGGGGGTTAGTATGGTGCCCCTTCGGGCACGCGATGCACGCAGACTTGAACGCGGCGATGAACATCCTAGCGCGGGGCGGAGGTAAGGTGCCAGCGCGAGTCAAAGTGCGCAGCTTCATACCGACAGCGAGCAAAGTCATACCAGTCAACGAAAAAGATGAAAACAGTAACCCTGCACCAAGTGCGGGGTAACGGGTGGCGCGCGCGCTAACGTCTGCTCGAAAGTTTTGGACGATATTGACAGCCTACACTGTGAAACGTCCTCTCGCCCTGTGCGACGTGAGCGACCTTGACGGCGTAGTGTGCGCTGCGCTTTTCAAAATGAAGCACCCGGAGGGTGCGGTTGTTCTAGCCGCGCCCTCAGACGTGAGAAAGAGCATTTTGATACGACGCGTTCGCTGGTCCTTTGTTGCCGATTTGCCCTGCCCGGGTAGAGCGCTTGTTAGGGCGGACCACCACGCTTCTAACAGCCCGTGCGCTGATCGGGAGTTCTACGACCCTTCAGCCCCGGCCGCGGCGGTGCTAGCTCTGAAAGCCTTAGGGCTTGAAGGAGACGAGAGGTCTCGCCGACTTGTTGAGTTAGCTGTGGAAACCGACACGGCTCGCATTGTATCGAGGGAAGCTCTGCTGCTGAACGATGCAGTCAAGGGCTTGGGCTACGGTGGCAAGCTCCGCCTGGTGGACCTCCTCGCGACGAAGCCTCTGGAGGAGGTGCTCAACAACCCTTTCGTGCTGGAAGCTGCTAAACGCTTCGAGGAAGTCCGGCGGGCTACAGAGGAGCTTGCAGCTAAGCTGCCAGCGGAGGAGGTTTTCGTGGCTGCGTTCGAGAGGGGGATGAAGCTATCGTTCAGGTACCTGTGCATACTGATGGAGCGCAAAGGCTCTAAGATGACTGCGGTGCTAGCTCCTCAGGGTTTCTTCGGCCTTAGAGTATACCTCGGTTCGTCGTCGCCTGAGTACGACGTATCGAAAATCGCAGAAGGCTTTGGCGGCGGCGGGCACCCGTACGCGGCGGGCGCCTCCCTTGCGTGCCTGAGCCGCAAGAAGTGCGCAGAGAAGGTTCTAGCCGAGATCGCTAAATACTTGGGAAAGGAGCGGCTCAAAGTCTTTATCGTTGACGAGAAAGGTTTCAAGGAGAGATGGTGGACTGGGAAACTCTAGCCTAGCGTCGCAGCGGTATCTGAGAGTTCCCTTAAGAGCTCCAACGTCTCGGCGTAAGAGCGCTCAATCCACGAGGCAAGCGCCTTCCTTGCGCGCTTCAAGTACTCGCGTGCATTCTCCTGACCCGCGCGGGCAAGAAGCGGAATCAGATAGCCAATCGCGGCTGCTGGCAGCTCGCGAACTTCCCTTAAAGTCCATCGCTTCTTCAGCTTCGCCAGCTCCGCGATCCCTGCACCCCCCTCAAGGAACCTGTCGATCGCTTCAAGATCATCGACTATGAGAAACTGCGGGAAAGCCCTACAGGAGGGGATGCCGGGCTCGAGTGGGTCACCCTCGCACACCGCTGCCAGCGCTCTTCGCCTCAGCTCGCCCGCAACGCCTTCCTCAACGCGTAGCGCTTCAACCAGCTCCACAAGCACTGCGGGGGGTGGCATGTACTTGGCCGCACGCGCTAGAAGCGCTTGGAGCTCCTCCCTCCAAGCCTCGTACCGGAGGAAGCTCCTACCCTTCTCAGCCAGCTCTCGGGCCAGCAGAGCCATTGCTTCACCTGCCCGCGCGGCAGCTTCCCAGTCGATTGCTTCTGGAACGTCACCGTTCGTGTGGTATAGGTCTACGTAGCGCCAGAGAGAGTGAAGCGTGAGAGCAGGCACCCCGGCGCTGCTGAAAGAAAAGCTATCGAAGTAAGGCGAGTCTAGCTCGTACCTAAAAGAGCCCCCGAAAAAACCCCTGGCTGCTTCGCGGAGCTCGGGGCCGCTAGCGCTCACGGTGAGAGGGCGGCGCGCAGGCACGTCGACGTTAAGCACACCGACCAGCTCGTTCAGCTCACCGCTGGACTTGAGCCGCTCGACAAACCTCCTCGACCCCCACGCCCAGTACCAAGCCGAGTACCCTGGCGCGCCGAACTCCTCGGCCCCGAAGACCACATAGCCCACCCCTCGGAGCTCTCCAAGCAGCTTGGGGAGCAACTGTAGCAGAGCCACTCCGACCGCGTCGTCGGCCGCGCCCACGAGCCACCTGTCGTAGTGCGCCGTGAGAAGAACCCTCGCCTCCCCCCCACCGTGCGCGATGATGTTGGCCGAGGTCGCGCTCTCCGTGTACCTTGCCTTGACCTCGATCTGGGCGTAGTGCCTCCCGCGCGCCAGCCTGCGGCCGTCCTCGCCGCTGATCGCTAGAGCTGGGATCGGCGGGGGCAGCCCTGGGCCATCAGAGTAGCTTGCGAAGATTCCGACCACGATCCTCCTGAGCAGCCTTGGTGAGAAGTCGTAGAACACGACCGCGCTGGCGCCAGCGGCCGCGAGGCGCGCGTACTGGGCGGCAACGAAGTCGGGATCCTCGGGTGTCATACCGACAAGGGCGATCTTGCCCTCGATCCCTTTTAGGGAAAGCTCTCGACCAGCACCAACGTGCACGATCTCGCCTTCGATGTAGCCAGACGGCGATGGAGGCATCGCGACAGCCTCCACTTTTTTCCCATCGATCGCGAGGAAGGAGCTTTCTTCCTGCCAGCTTGCGCAGCCGAACTTCTGTACTTCGACCGCTAGACCGAGACTCTCGAAGCTCTCGGCCAGCATCGCCGCTAGCTCCGACTCGGCTTTCGTGCCGGGAGCGGCTTCTCCTATCTCCACGAGCTGGCTCGTAGCACGCCTGAGCTCAACACTGTCGAGCACAGTGCCACCGTCTCGGCGGCGGAACGATACAGAAATAACGTTTGCGCATATCCCTCAAGCGCACACGCGCGTACACGCCTTAAAGCTTGTGGTTTGACTCGTAAACAGCACGGCGCCGTTATTGCCTCCCATTCATTTCGCTAGCCTAGCCATGTAAGCTTATTCTCTATCTTTTTCTTTAACTTTTAGGTTAAAAATTTTTACTTTCGGTCTACATTGAGAAGGCTTTTTAAACCCCCAAGCTGCCTTAAACCCGTGAGCCGCGGGAACAACGCGGCGGGAGAGCACGCTGTGAGAGGGCTTGAGCCCCGAGCCCCCGAGCTGGAGATCCCACGCCCGTCGGGCGCTGGGTTAGGGGAGCGGGGAGGCGGTAAGCTGGTCTCAGTCTGGGGGCGGTCTCAGCCCCTCCAATATCCCACTCCAACAAGGCGGGCACCCCTTGTGAGGGGTGGGATCGTGGGAGGGGAAAAGAAACGAAACGGGACCACCCCTGGGCCGGGCTGGCGAATCTTCAAACTGAAAACAAGTAAGAGTATAAAAGGAAAGTTGAAAGATTTCTACAATATGTTAACATTTCTTCTTCAGCAGGTCGAACTTCCGAAAAGCGCGTTTAGGTACAGGGAGGAATGGGAGAACAGCTTCATAGAGGTCGTCCACAACCGCTTGAAGAGCGGGAAGTGGCTGAGACCACCGAAGAAGAAGGACGGGAAAAAGAAGAGGAAGAGAAAGAGCGAAAAACACATCCCGAAGAGACCACCGTTCTTACTGACAATACGCTTTATTCTGACCACTAACGAGCAGCGGGGTCGCGGGGACGCGCCAGTGGTCGTGGATTTGTGCAAGAAAGAGGTCAGGATACCTTGCATCGGCGTGACGATTCCGCTGCCTGAGCGTTTAGTGAAGGCGTTAGAGGAGGAGAACAGGTTGGAGCCGCGGCCAGATTTCGTCGTGCAGTTGACGAGCGGAGGGCAGCTGAGGATCATCGCGAAGCGGGCTCCAGAGCCGCGCCCGCCCGAAGAAGTCCCGCTAAGAGTACTCGCGGTCGATGAGAACTCTCGGTATGGATTCGTGGTGGCGGTCTTCGACTTCGACTCTAACGGCTACTGCCGCTTGACGCGCTTTGAAGTTTTCAAGCCGCCGAACCACGGCTACCGCGAGAAAGTGGTTTCCGCGCTGAAGAGCTACGCGGACAAGCCCGCTGAGGCGCTTGAGAGCTTGCGCGAGCTTCTACCGTTTACCCCAACGCCGAGCGGCGCCGAGAGGCTGGCGCGCGAGACTCTGGCGAGGAAGAGGAGGTTGAACGACGCTTTCATCGAGAGCTTCGTGAGCGAGGTGCGCGAGCTCATTAGGGAAGCGCGGGGCGCCGCTGTGACCATCGTGGTGGACCCTATTAACAGCGAGAGCCTACAAGGAACGCCGCTTCAGGGTACATTGCTGCGCACACGGGAGAGGTTGAAGAACTTAGCGAGGTACGAGGGCGCGCACTTCGCGGAGATCTGCGCCTCCGGAAGGTACTGCTCCTTCTGCGGCGCTGAAGGGGTGGAGAACGGGCACAGGATGTTCAAGTGCCCCCGCTGCGGGGTAACCTGGGACAGAGACCGAGCTGCGACAGTAAACTTGATGCTACAGTACTTGAGGAGTTTGTACAAGGAGGAGTGCCAAGACGCTGATCCCTTACGCCTCGTAGACGCAGTACAAGCGTGGCTGAAGAGGCACCCTGGCTTCCTGCTGCGCACGTAAGCCCCGTTCCCGAGGGGGCGGGGGTCCGCCATCGCGGCCTGTCCCCCGAAGGGGCCCAGCGCGCGGGCCAAACCGTGACGGATGAACCCGCCGCGAGGCGGGCGAGGAGGCTCCCGCCGCCAACCGGCGGGAGAGCCCCTAGATGGGGCGGGGATGCGGGCGCGCGCGCTCAAGCCGTGAGCCGAGCAAGGAGACAGTTAACTGAAGCTTTGGAGTTGGTGGACGAGGCCATCCACATCCTCCGCAGCTACGTTAGAGAGAACCCGGACAAAGCCGAAAAATTAGAGGACATTCTCTACACCCTGGAGGAGGCGGGCGAAGCCCTGGACGAGCTGGTATCAGCCGAGGAGAGGGAAGGACATCGTTAAACTCTCGCCTCGGAAAAAGCGAAATCAGATACCCCAGAACACGTCACGCGCTCGGTAGGCATGACTCTCATCATCCGGGGGAGAAGTGTAAGCTACCTTAAAAGCTTCGCGCGACGATACCCGCGCGGATAGCCTCGAGCTTTGCTTCGCATTGAAAACCGAGAACATTATTAAAGCATCTACAGAGGAGCTCTAAAGCGAAAATGCCTGCTAGCTGGCGCCGGAAAGGCTACGACGCCGAGAGGAGGCTGGTGAAGCTGCTTGAGGAAAGTAGAGGAGCTTACGTCTTCAGGATCCCCGTCAGCGGCGGCAGGTCGAACCCAACCGCGAGAACAGCGCTGCCGGACGTGTTCATGGTGGATAACGCAGCTGGAGAGGTGGCGGCTTTCGAAGTGAAAGCGACCGGTAAGAGCAAAGTCGCGGTCAGGGCCGAACAGCTGGTCAAGCTTCTGAAGTTCCTTGACGCCTTCAAGAAGTACGAGAAGCGCAGCGCGGTCGTAGCGGTGTGGTTCGCGCGGGAGGGAAAGTGGGTCTTCAAGAGGGTGAAAGACAGCCTCCAGCCTACAGGCATTATAGTCACGTGCCAGGACGAGTCCGATTGGTTGCCCTAGCGCGAAGAATTATAACGCGGGAGGGATAAACCAGGGTGGTGAGCGCCTACGTCGGGAAAACGCTTCGAGCGCGTGGGCGCTCACAGCCACATAAAAGGATTGGGTGTTCGAGACGGCATACCGCTCCCCGTGGCAGACGGCTTTGTAGGCCAGGTTGAAGCTCGGCGCGCGGCTTGGGTTGTCGTCCAAATGATCAAGCAGGGGAAAATGGCTGGTCGAGCCGTTCTGCTCGCCGGACCTCCGGGCACCGGCAAGACGGCGCTCGCCATCGCGATAGCGAGGGAGCTCGGCGAAGACACCCCCTTCGTCGCCATCTCGGGGAGCGAAATCTACTCGGCCGAAGTGAAAAAGACGGAAGTTCTAACGAGAGCTCTGAGGAGCGCTCTCGGCGTGAGGGTGAGGGAATACCGCAGGGTATACGAAGGCATGGTGAAGAAGATGGAGGTGAAGTTTGACAGGCACCCGTACAACCCCTGGTACCAGGTACCCGTCGAAGGCGTGATCACGCTCAAGACCTCGAGCGAAGAGCGCACGTTTACCGTCGACGGCGCGATAATCTCCGAGATGCTCGCGAAGGGCGTCGGCGAAGGGGACGTGGTTTGGATCGACGATGAGACCGGAAGGGTTTACAAGGTTGGTAGAGCACAAGTGGCTGAACGTAGGTACGACCTCGCGTCAGCGAAGCTGGTTGAGCTGCCGAAAGGCCCTATCCTCAAGGAGAAGGAGTTCGTGCATACGGTAACGTTGCACGAGCTGGACCTCATGCACTCGCGCAGCGGTAGCCTCTTCTCGCTTCTCTTCGGCGGCGGAGAGGAACGGGAGATCTCGCCTGAAGTCAGGAGGGGTGTAGACGAGACCGTGAAGAAGTGGATTGACGAGGGTAGGGCGGAGCTCCTGCCTGGAGTGCTCTTCATCGACGACGTCCACATGCTGGACATCGAAGCTTTCAGCTTCCTTTCGCGCGCAATGGAGAGCGAGCTGGCACCCATCATCGTGCTCGCGAGCAACAGGGGCTTCGCGAAGATTCGAGGTACGGACTACGAATCGCCGCACGGGATGCCGCTCGACCTACTCGACAGGCTGCTGATCATCGAGACGAGACCCTACACTAAGAACGAGATCAGAGAGATACTGAAGATCCGCGCGGCAGAGGAGAAAGTTGAACTCGACGACGAAGCGCTAGAGCGGCTTACCGAGATCGGTGGTGAAAGGAGCCTCAGGTACGCTGTACAGCTCCTCACTCCAGCTAAAATACTGGCGAGCGAGCGCGGCTCGGAGAAGGTTGGCCGCGAGGACGTGGAGGAAGCTGCTAAGCTTTTCGTAAGCGTGAAGGATTCTGCTGCCCACCTGAAGCGGTACGAGGAGAGCTTCTTGAAATGACCATGTACTCGACAAGCGTCGCAAGCAGCACCACCTGAGCCACGTCTAGCTTAAGCGTTTCCCCGCCTCTAGCCTTAACTTTGTAGAGGAATGGTAAAAGCTCTATCTCAACGCCTCCTGCGGCCCTCTCCGCAGCCAGCGCGGCGTAGTGTGAGGCGGCTAGCACCAGCGCGCTGGACACCATCAACCAGCAAAGCAGCTTTTTCTCTTTGGATGCGAACGAGGCCGCCACTATCCAGAGGAGGAACATGACCATAGCCACGCGCCAGTAGACGTACCACGGATAGACCCTTATGAAGTGGTACGCGCTCAGGAAGTCCTCGATAGGTGCGGCAGCCGCGAGTACGGCGATAAGGAGCGTTAAGGAAAGAGCGGCAACCGCCGCTCCCAGCTCGCGCTTAAGCTCAGAGGGCACGCGCAGCCGGTTAGTTCGCGCTTTTAAAGCAAGCGCCACGCGCCCATCCCATTCTAGAAGTGCCTGCACAACTAGTTGTTCAGGTTTTGCACCGCCAGCGCGTAGAAACCGTGAGTGTTACTCGAGCACCGCTCGAGTGCCTACTCCGGGGGTTTCCTCTATACCGAACGCCCTGCAGAGCTTCTCGCGAGCCTCTAGGGATGTGGAGTGAAGCGGTATCAGTAAGGCTCCTCTTTTCTCTGCAAATCTCATTAGCAGCCTGAGACCGTATTTGTCGTAAGTGCTAATGTTGAACCCCCCTATCAAGGCGTCAACCTTGGTCCCTAGCCTCTCTTCTGCAAGCGCTAGTTGTTGAAGGGTCGAGTCCACACCGTACGCCGAGCACCCGACGACGGCTACGAGCCCCTTCTTCACCTTGAAGAGCAGAGCTCTCTCGTTGTAGGCAGGAGAGCGCAGCGGGACGATTGCAGCTCCAAGGTTCTCCAGCTCTACGATGGCTTCAGCCCTCTGCTTAGGCGGTGGAGGTAGCTGCAGCTTCATCTGCGATCTCTCTGCGAGCTTTAACAAAGCCAAGACGTGGTGGAAAGACCACATTGTGACGATACCGGCTTCGATGCCCTCGAGATCCACGTCGAGCGAAGAAGCGTTGTGCAAGAGCAGCTCCAGCGAGGGCCCTCCGTCGATGATCAACGAGGTGCAGTTTCCGGTATCCTGCTCGAGCTTCAGGATTAGGCAAAGGCCGTGCGCGGGTAGAGCGCCCGAATCCGCTCCCTCTTCTGTCAAGTTGTCATCGACGAGCACTGTCGCTTCAATCGTGTTGAGCAACCTGCTTCTCACCTTCAGCGCGCGCTGCAGGTGGTTTGCCTTAAAGCGCCTTATAAATTGCGCGCAACGTCTTCCCATACGTTCTTTAATGAGCCCCATTCTTTAGCTCACCTAACCGTGTAAGAGTATTCTGTATCTTATTCTTTAGTTTTCTAGTAAAAAAACACTTTCTGTCTTCTCCTCGCCAGTTTTTAAACCCCCGCCTTTAGCGAGCGGCCCGCGTGGTTGAGCGCGGCAGCGGCGCGGTGAGAAAGCCTCAGCCCAGCCGGGCGGGATGGCGTGGTCGCGCTTAGCGCGCCGCCCCCCTGCCCGTGCGCGCGCTGGGCGCCCCTAGCGGATCAAAACGATGCTGGGGGACGGAGCCCGGCGCTACCCGCTGGGTTCTGGGCAATAAAGGTGGACGCCCCCGTGGGCCCTGCTGGAACAGTGACGGCAGGCCAGAGGGGGCAAAAGACGCGGGCTTAATCCGCGCTGGCGCGCGCTTCAGCCAAGTACTCGGAAACAATGCTTTCTATCTCTGAGGCTTTCTTGAACTCCTTCAGCTTTTTCGCTCCCTTTTCCGTAACTACAAAGTATTCTCTGTACAATTCGGTGTAGGAGGGGCCCACAAGGAATAACGGCTTCAGCCAACCCTCAGCCACCATGCTCTCTATCTCGCGCTCCAGCTCCGGCGAGAAGGGCTGCTCTCCGAAAAACCTTAACTCCAACCCCAATTTCGGCGCCAGCTTTTGCGCATGCGCGTGGATCGCGCGCTTTTCCACGGGTTTACCGTAGCTCTTAACAAGCGCGAGCACTAGGTACCTGGCGTTAGCATCTAGGCCTACCATGATCCCCTCTGCAGCCTCAGAAAGGCGATTAAAAAACATACGTCCCGTGCCGCCTATGCGAGCTCTCGCGTGGGCGACCAACCCCTGCGTACGTAAGAAACGTGGATGCTCACTGCCATTGGAGCGCGCGTACCGTTTATTTACTTCGACGGCCAGAACGAGCCCGTGATAAGGCTCGAAGCCTTTGCCGTGGAGGACTCTAACGGACTTTGCGAAATTTGCCGCGAAAAGGCTGCAACCCGCACGTGCGAGCTCTGCGGTCGGCGCGTGTGCGATGCCGACTGGAGTAGCGGCTACTGCGCGGCGTGCGAAAACGCGCTTTGTCGAGTGTGTCGCAAAAGGCTGTCAGTGGGTTACTGCGCTGTCTGCGGAAAGCTGGTTTGCGAAGACTGTTCCATCGAGCTCGGGGCGGCTAGGGTGTGTAAACCGTGCGCCCTTGAGCTCGGGCTAAATACACGCCGTTAGGCGACCGTCGGAGAACGGAGGAGCGCGTCTCGCCGACGCTGTTAGCTCGCGCTTTGCAAGAGTATTCTTTAATCTTTTTCTTTAACTTTCTTGTTAAAAAATTTTACTTTCGGTCTACATTAAGCAGGGTTTTTAAACCCCCGACCCGCCTTAAGCTCGTAAGCGCGCGGAAAGGAAGCGAGAAAGCAAAGCGGAACCCAATAGCCCCGCTTCAAGGGCGGGGTAACGGCTTGGCGCGCGCTTAGCTTTTTTCGGTACGCTCAATAACCACTTCGTACTTCGAGGAGAGGCGGGAAGGCTTCTTCACTATCTTGATGCCCGAGTAGTCCGGGAGCCACAGCTTCAGCCTGTACTCTCTCGGGTCGATCCTCGCAACCTTGAGCTCCCTTCGCAGCTGCCTTATTAGGTACTCGATAACGGCCTTAATCCTGTGACCGAGCTTCTCAAGCTCGGGGAGCCTCTCAGCGTACAGAGCGCTAACCTTTACAGTCGCGTAAGCCCGAATGTAGTAGACGATATTCGCGAGTACAAGGCTCGCTACCACCATCACTAGGACCACGGCATCCACGAGGTAGTTTGGCTGCCAGATCCTGAGGGCGTAGAGGAGCAGCGCTCCCAGGAGAAGGATCAGGTTAAGCTTCGTCAAGAGCGAAGCCCGCCTATCCATCTTTTCCACGCGCTTGTACTCGGGCGAGGTTCTGGGCAAAGCCAGTATAGCTTCCACATCTTTCCTGATCTCCTCCCAGCTGTAAGGGAGCTTCAGGCCGAGCTCGTGGATCAACCGCTCGACCTTGTCCAAGCTCGTGTAGCGCCCGATCCTGTACCCATCGAGCGCTTCGATCAGCTCCCTCATCTTCCTAGCGCGCGCGCTCACTAAAACCACCTTTCGAGCCCTTCTCTGCGGGTAGAGGTTAAACGTGATAGTGCGCGAAAATCAGCCTCGAGGAGGTTCCGCAAGCGGGGGTTGTAGAGCGCCGCAGCAGGGTGCAAGGTGGGCAGGCACAGGATTTCGAGACCGGATACCGTTAACCTCCTAGGCTCTCCTCTAGCTCTCATTATCGACTCGAACCTCAAGCCGGCCAACTCGAACAGCACTCGAGCGCTGTGCCTACCCAAGCACACGACGATCTCGGGCTGAATGACCTTCAGCTGCCGGAGCAGGTAGGGTTTGCAGGCTTCGACCTCCTCCTCCGCCGGGTCCCTGTTGTTTGGCGGTCTGCACTTCACGACGTTCGTAATGAAAACCTCTTCCCTGTTTAAGCCTGCCAACTTTAGCATCTCGTTGAGCAGATTGCCGGCAGCGCCCACGAAAGGCCGACCTTGGAGGTCCTCATTGTAGCCTGGTGCCTCCCCCACGAACATGACGCGGGCGCAGGGGTCCCCTTCTCCGGGTACAGCGCGGGTCCGAGTAGCGTGAAGCGGACAACGCTTGCAGCTGAGCACCTCCTCTGCTACCGCTTCAAGCGCCCTCCTCCTCTCCTCGCACAACCGAAACCACCCTTAGCAAACCTGAACCTTCTTCCACCAATAACTCCGCCTTCAGGCCGCTGAGAACCCGCTTTAACTCGAAAGGGTTTGGATGCGGGTTGTCCATCAGCGGTATACCTCCCAGTAGGCAGCCGGTAACAACTATAGGCTCGCTCTCCATGTTGACGATGCCGGCGGGGGCTTTACCCCTTCTCGCCAGCCTGAGCAGTGTGTAGGATCCAACTGTACTGCCCTTCCCGTAGGGGAAAACGAGTATGGTCCCCGCGATCACGCGCCCGTAGAGCTCGTGGCCCTTTTCCACTATCATCCCTGTGGAGGGGTCTACGCCTCCGTAAAACGATATCGGCTCCTCTGATACCACCAGGGGGCCGCACCCCCTCCCTCTCACAAGCCCCCTTCCCATGAAAGCCGCCGCGTGCGCCACAACAGCTGCCGCGTTCCAAAGCTTAAAAAGGTACGCGCTCCACTAGCCTTCAAGCATCGCCTTCAGCAGCGCGTCGCGCGGTGCGAGTAACACCTGGTAACCTTGGTTGCTCAAGTAGTAGGCCGCTTTGGCGGAGTCCGTAGCGCACTTGCGTACCCCTAGAGCGGAGAGGTTGCCCACAACCATGCACGTGTCCATGTACACCTCAACGCCGCTGCTTTTGAGAGCCGCTATGGCTTCTGCAGCTCTGGCAGCGCTCCACCTCGAAGTAAAGACCAGAACCCGTTTCCTCACCTTGAAACCCTTCAAGCGGCTAGCGAGCTCTGCAAGCTCGCCAGGGGATAAGTGGGGGCAGCCGAGCACCACCGCATCGAAATCCTCGCCGCTCCACCTTTCGAGAACGCTTCTCAAATCCCCTTCTTCCAAGGTGATTTGTTCAAGCCCTTCAGCATGTTTGAACTCGGGGGATACGCCTTCTACCAGCACCATACCGATGGAGCTTGAAGCGCCTACAGCCGCTAGGAACAGGCGAAGGTTCCCCGGGAGGTCCAAGTTTCTCGGCCCGTTGACGAGGAGGGGGACCCCAACCTTCGACTCGGCGCCGACAAGGTAGCCGAGCGCCGAGAAGGCTCCAGTCCTCTCAACGAAATCTCTAACCCTACTGGAGTCAACGAGAATCGTAGGAGCTCTACCCTCGTCGGTGTGGAGACCCACGTAGGGTGCCCGACCCACAATAGCTTCCAGTACGGATAGCGGGCCCCCCTCTCTGTTTGTTCTCGCTCCTATCACGCTGTTAGCGTAGAGCACGGCGTTGCTCTCGGCCCAAGCTAGGTGCTCGCCGAAGCTCGGCGGGTTAATCAAGTAGGGTGTGCAGTTGAGCGTGACTCGGGCACCCATCGAGGTCAAAGCCCTTACGATCCGCATTTGCAGCTCGTACTCCTCCTCGCCGACCCTCATCTCGCCGTAAGCCTCCAAGTCGAAGCCTGCGGGATTAACTGTGGTGGGGACCGAAAACCTGACACCCTTTGAAGCGAGCTCCTCGAGAAACTCTGCTCCCTCCTCCCCGAGGTTCCTGTACGAAACACCGGAAATATGCGCGCTTGAAACTTTAACGAGCTTTGGAGCTCTCAGAACTTCAGCTACTTTGACAACAGCCTCCATAGCCAGCGCTAACCCCTCACCGCGCTCGCCGTTTAGAATCTCCACCTCTTCCCGCGAGAGATACACCATCCAACCTCGCCAGCACAAAAGGGCATTATCACTTTGTCGCTGAAGCCATCCTGGTGAGAGTTATCGGCTGTCTGTACCGGTGCTTCCCCTCTCGAGGGGCCTCGCCAACGCGAACACTTGGTGTTGATTCTGGCCGGTTGAACTAGGTAAGGGGGGTTGGAGAAAAGCGCGGTTACCCGCGAGAGACGTGCGCGCTAGAGTAGTTTCGGCCACCTAATTGTCCGTAACACCTTTAAAGGGGAATGCTACCGTTCAAAGTGGCGGTATGAGCAGGAGGAGATCTTCGGGGGTCGATAGCCGGGAAGAGAGCGAATACGCTGTAGAAGAGGAGGAACTGTTCGAGGAAGATCGGGAAGAGCCCATCGCCTCCGGTGCTGACGCGCAGGTGGAGTTCGACCTTGAAGACCTAGAGGGGGTTGGCAGAGTTACCGCACAGAAGCTCAAGCAAGCCGGGTTCGCCACTCTCAAGGACATCGCCTACGCTTCCTCGCACGAGCTGGCGGCAGTGCTCGGTTCCGAGGAGCGGGCTCTAAGCATAATACGTGCGGCTCAGAGGATGCTGAGCTTCGGGAAGCTCTTCATAACCGCCAAGGAGTACTACGAGGAGAGGAAGAACATCGCGTACATATCGACAGGTGTTAAAGCGCTCGATGACATGCTCGAAGGTGGTATCGAGACGAGGGCCATCACGGAGCTGATCGGCGAGTTCGGCGCCGGTAAGACGCAGCTTTGCCATCAGCTGGCTGTGATGGTTCAGCTTCCGAAAGAGAAGGGTGGTTTGTCGGCCAAGGCTTTGTACATCGACGCTGAAGGGACGTTCCGCCCCGAGAGAATAGTCAGCATGGCCCGGTACCGGGGCTTGGACCCCGAGCAAGCGCTCGAGAACATAATCTACGCTAGGGCGTACAACAGCGACCACCAGATGCTACTCGTAGACGAGGCTAAGCGCCTGATCGAGGAAGAACGGGTGAGGGTAGTGCTGGTAGACAGCTTGATAGCTCACTTCAGAGCGGAGTACCCAGGCCGGGAGAACCTGGCGGCCAGACAGCAGAAGCTGAATAAGCACATCATGCAGCTAGCTAGGCTGGCGGCGATATACGATGTTGCAGTGGTTGTCACTAACCAAGTGTTGGCAGCGCCCGATGTGTTCTTCGGGAATCCGCTCAAACCGGCTGGAGGAAACGTCATGGCCCACGGGTGCACATACAGGATCTGGTTGAGAAAGGGTAAGGAGGGCAAGAGGATAGCTCGGATAATAGACTCGCCGAAACACGCCGAGAAAGAGGCTGTCTTCACGATCGCCGACGAAGGTGTCCTAGACGTATAGCTTTGGCTGCGCTATTGCGGCTTTCCCGGCGCTAGGCCTCAGCAACTGTGCCTGCAGGGGCTTCTTGCGCTTTCTCCACCGTGAATACCAGCGGCTGGAACCCGTGACTGCGGAGTTCGTTCAGCAACCTCCCGTTGAGCAGCGCTTCTCTCATCAGCACGTACTCGGCTTCTACCAGCATCCGCTCTAGCTGCTTTATCTTCCACAGCACCTTCACCCTTTTGTCCAAAACGTAAAGCTTCATAAGCAAACATATTTTCTTTCCCATTTTCTCCTCGTTGCAGGAAAATAAGTACTCGCTAAACGATAGGATGTCCTCAAAGTTCTCAGAGTAAAATTCTATGACTTTATCTTTGGACAATTGTAAAAGCTTACTACCTTCTTTTGCCATCAATTCTTTGAGTTTTTTGACGATGAGGTAGTCGACAAAGTCGTTGTACGAATCCTCATCTCGCAAGGTGTGCACGGGAATGTAGAAATTGTCCCTGAAGAACCGTTCTCCGTCCGCCCCTTTCACCGTTATCGATACTCTTTCTAAGTTTTTATCCAATCTCTGAAACCCAAGCTCAAACCTGCTAGCGCACTTTCTGCACATCGACCAATCGGGCGGTAGGTGCACTTTCCTGCCGCATCGTGAGCACCTCTTCCATACTCCATTTATGAACCTCCATTTAACTGCCACGTTGCCATTCTTGTCTACAGTTACGAGCGCGTAGTTTCCGATGACCTCGCCGCCACGGCCCAGCCTGTCCAGCCTCGAAACGTTTACGTAAACAACTCCGCCGTGCTTCACGTCCACACCGCCGAGAGCGTGGCAGTGGCCGAACACGTGAACCGCCGGCTTGTAGTACGAGACTAGGTAGTTCACCTCGGGCAGACCTGTGTGCGGGCTCTGCTGAGCGGCTTCGACCTTTCTACCTCGATCCAGGATGCTGAAAGGAGGGTAGTGCGTAACCAGTACTATGGGGCGTTTCAAAGCCCCTTTATGGGGCTTCAGCGAGCTGCCGTGGCCCACTATAGTCACCCCCTTCAGCTCTAGGGGCCCCAGCGACTCTAGATCGGCCACTAGAGGGGTTTCATTCACAACTCCCGAGGGAACGTTCACGTCCCAGTTTCCCCTCACGTAGAGTACAGGTTTACCGAGCTTTTCCAACTCCCTGACAACAAGGTAGAAAGCATCCTCCCTTTGCGGACTTCCAACGTCGCCAGCTACTACAACGGCGTCTACCTCCTTTAGCAGGCCGGATTCCACGCTTGAGGTTAGTGCCCTCGCAGCCTCTGGCCTACCGTGTATATCCGAGACGCAAAGCAGCACCACCTTCTCCGACATCCTGGCTACCTCGGAAACCCCACATGGACACCCCCTCTCCCCCTAGGTTGTTCATAAATTCGTCGGCGACTCAGCTCACGATGCTTCGGGGCACCCGCGGCAGCTAGAGCGCGCGGCAAAACATAATCACCCCAATTTGCGAACCGGGTAAACGTGCGCATGAGCGTTGTTGTTGCAGCCGCCAAGATGGATGATCGCCTGAGGTTGCTGCTCGAGAGCTTGGAAAAGCAGACACGCCTTCCCGACGAAGTACTCGTAGTGACACCGGCAGGTGCAGGCGACCCCCGCGGCTTAGTGTCCTCCAGCAGCCTAGAGACGAAAGTGATAGAGCTCGCTAGGGATCCCGGACCTATCGGGGCGAGAGTGTTCGGAGGGATCGCCGCGTCGGGCCGCTATGTGGCGTTCATCGATAGCGATTGCGTAGCCCCGCCGCAGTGGCTGGAGAGCATGGTAGCTGAGGCTGAAAGCTGGCGTGTTGAGGTGGTTGCGGGATCGGTTGCTGGAGCTAACGCGGAGAAATTTCTCTCCCGCGCTCAAGACCGCTCGATGATCGCTCCCAACCCCCGCCACGACGGGACACTATTGGTCGGCGATTTGGATCTAAAGCTCGTGGTTACAGCCAACATGCTGATCGAAAGGGCCGCTCTCCTTGACGAGCGCGTGATACCTCCTAGCTACGGGAGGTTCGGGTTCGAAGATCTCGACTTCGCCTACAGGCTGCTTGCGACTGGTCGGAGAATACTGTGCAGCCCAGTCCTCGTATATCACTACAACCGTACTAGCCTACTGAGCGTCTTGAAAAGGTACTACGAGTACGGGCGTGGGCTACCCCTTTTCCGCCGCCGCTCTCGAGGGAGCTTCTACTCCAGAGCTCTCACAGCGCTTACCTACTCCCTAGCCGCGATATTGGCCGCAATCGTAGCGCTTTTTGCGCTAGGCCGCGCCAAAGCGGCCTGGACTCTTCTAGCGCTCGTACTGGCTCCATTTTACGCCTACCACGCGTCGCGCATAAAGCAGGGCGGGTTGGAAAGGCTGGCGTATCCGCTTGTGGACCTTGCCTTAGCTGTGGCTGCTGCGGCGGGAGCTCTCGCAACGGAAATCGCTATTATCTCGAAAAGGATGTGAGAATGGAGCCCCGGCCGGGCTTCGAACCCGGGTCCTCCGTGGGGTTATCCCCTCTCCGGCTGCCCTGGCTGCTGAGGCGCCGCTTACGATTCCGGCGCGTTCGCGCGTGGCCGGCGCTCCACCGGGCTGAGCTACCGGGGCGCTGCTCTACCCGTCGTAGAGGAGGGTTTTAAATTCTAGCGTGAGCCATTTGTGCGCGCTTACGGGTGTACTCGCCTGACAGTTCTAGGGAAAGGTAAAGCGTCCACTATGTGCTCTAACCCGGCTATCCACATGACGAGACGGTCGACGCCTAAGCCGAACCCCGCGTGGGGAACCGAACCGTACCTACGCAGGTCTAGGTACCACTCGTAATCTTCCGGCTTGAGACCGAAGCGCTTGATCTTATCAACCAGCTCGTCCAGCTTTTCTATACGCTCACCCCCGCCTATTATCTCGCCATAACCTTCAGGGGCTAGGAGATCCGCGGAAAGGGTTACTTCCGGCCGCTTGGGATCGCTCTTGTGGTAGAATGCTTTCGCTTTCTCGGGGTAGCGGTGCACGAAGACGGGCTTGTCGAACTCTTCGACAAGCGCGCGCTCCTCGTCCGCCCCCAAATCTTCACCCCATGCGACTTTTACACCCTTCCTCTCCAGGATCTCTAGGGCTTCGTCGTAGCTCACCCTGTAGAAGGGTGGTTTGCAGAGCTCCAGCCGCTCGGCATCCCTACCCAGCAGCTTGAGCTCATCTTGGTTAACCTCTAGGACCTTCTCCACTACATGCCACACAGCTTCCTCCTCGACCTTCATTATGTCCTCTAAACCTGCCCACGCGACTTCAGCCTCGCAGTGCCAGAACTCCGTCAAGTGCCTCCGAGTCCTCGACTTCTCAGCCCTGAACGACGGCGCGATCGTGTACACTTTCTCGAGGCTGAATATGAGCGCCTCAAGGTAGAACTGGGAGGACTGCGTGAGGTAAACGGTGCTGCCGTCCACGTATTTCACAGGGAAGAGCGTGGCGCCGCCTTCCACAGCCGCGGTGATGAACATGGGGGCTTGAACCTCGTAGTAGCCGTTGTTCCTGAAGTACTCGTGGAGCGCGCCGAAAACGGTGTGCCGGATCTTCAGTACAGCTTGCATTCTTCTGCTCCTAACCCACAGGTGTCTCACATCCAAGAGGAAGTCGCGGGAGAAATCTTTCGTGATCGGGAAGTTCCGCGATTCGCCGATCAACTCCACGTAGTCACCTAATATCTCCTTCCCCCCCGGCGCCCTCCTGTCAGTTCTAACACTGCCGGAGACCACTACAGAGGACTCAATATCGGCTTCGCGGGCTTTGTTCGCGAGCTCGCCGCTGAATACAGCTTGAACGATCCCCGTTGAATCCCTAATCACCAAAAAGACCTTGTCACCGAGATCTCTAAAGCGGTAAACCCAGCCCCTTACAGTAACCTTCAGCCCATCCTCCGCTCTGAAAACCTCCGCCGCTTTGACAGGCTTCCCTTCCAGCATCCTCCCACCGGGGACCCCCAGGCTTAAATTTAGCTCGGTGCGTCGAGACGGGAGCGAGGACGGCTTTAACGCTTCGCAAACCCCCTTGACTGCAAAAAAGTTTTCAACACGTACCTCCAAGCAGGTGGTGTGGACTCACGCTTCAACTGGCTTGCGTCTGTAGCCTTGCTGGTGCTCTTCGCCTACATGTCCACGTACTTTCCGGAGCACTTAGGCACTTTCATGCTCATCTACATCTTCGCCATGCTAGCGGTCACCTTTGCGATCGCAGGGCGCAGCGCGCGCGCGATTTTCCGAGACCTGGAGTATGTAAGAACGGGCAAACTTTTACTCTCCGTCAGCAGCGAGGAAATCGCCAAACTGAAAACCAAGGATCGAGATTTAAACCGAGAAATGAACGAACAAGTTAGAGCCACACTCCCGCAGCTCCTGGCCCCCTTTGTGTTCATGCTAGTTCTACTCGTCCCGGCGGCACGCGAGAGCGCGCTGCAGAGCTTGGGAAGCCTTCTCAGACCGCTAAGCCTCTCCGCTAATGCTCAACGATTCCTCACTTTCCTGCTATTTTACGGTTTACTGACTTTAGTGTTGTACACGATCACCTACGCTAGCGGGAAGTACCTTGAACACATTGGCGGGAGGTTGGAGATCCCCTCTTTCTACCTAGTAACCGATCGAGGGTTGATACTGGAAGGCCGAACGCCCATAAAGGCTCCTATCAAAGCGCTCGGCATGAAGGTGGATACGCGGAGAAAGTTCATAGAACTGCGGGTAAAAACTCATGTGAGCGTCGGTGGCGGAGCGAGCAGAGTTAGACTGTACTGCGAAGACCCGCGCAAGCTGGAAGCGTACCTGAAGGCTCTATCCGAAGAGCGCAGCTAACCCTTCGACGGCTTCCTCCTCGCTCGGCTTTTCCTCCTCCTTCTTGGTTTCGGCCTCCTCCTTAGGCGCTGCTGCTTGCGCCGCAGGCTGTACCGGTTGTGCGGCCGTTGCCGCCGCCGGTACAGCTACGCTAGCGCTCTTTATAGCCTCGTCGATGTTAACACCGCTCAGCGCCGCTACCACGGCTTTTACTCTCACATCGTCAACTTCGATCCCTGCAGCTTCGAGGACCTTTCTCAAGGTGTCCTCGTTTATCGGGCGCTTAGCGTAGTGAAGCAGCAAGCTGGCATACACGTACTCCATACTTCCCCCTCCTGGCCCCGAGGAATCCCTCTTAAATTTTTCTCGAGCATCCCCGGAGCCCGTGTCCTTCACTTTTGGGCGCCTATCAGAACCCCGCTCGACCCTTTAGGAGCCGCTGCGCGCTCCAATGCCCACAGGTGCTCACTCCCACTTGCGTGTTGACGCGCGTGCAACCCGAAACGTTAATGGGAAAAACGCTACTTCCTGCCGTTCGACGCGGGAGAGGGTTGAAGGTGCTGAGAATCGTGCCAGTACTCTCGGGTTCTCAGGTAATCGGCTTCCGCTTTGGCTATCTCCCTTAGAAGATCCTCCTCCGTCCTACTCAAGCTCAGGATTCGAGCTGCTACAGTGGGTCCCACCCCTCTACCTGCAAGGCAGAGCAGGGCCTTCCTACCGTAGCTCATGACGAGGATGGCGCTCTTTTGCGCGTTTCTAACGACCCGCAACTCCTCTTCGCTCAGCTTCCCTCCCCTTCTCCACTTTTCGAGCAGCTTCACGGCATCGGTATCCCACGGGTTGAGCGCTGCGATCACTTTCGAACCGCAAACAGGGCATTTTACCTCATCACCGGTCTCGCCCACCAAAACTTCTCTACTCCACTTTAAGCAGTGGAGGCATACGAGAAGCATGTGCGACCTCTCGAGCCGCTTTTTAATCGTGTCCAACACGAGAAGCTGCTCAAACCCCTTAGCGAGAACACCCGCTCTGTAAGGCTTCTCGAACATGCTTTTAGCCATCGGAGAGAACTCTTTCACGCGCACGACGTGCATCCGCACGCGCCCCTGCTTCAAACTCGCAGAGAGCTCTCTCAGGGTGTTGAGGTCTAAGCGAGTGCTCAAGAGCTCTTTGATGACCTCGTCGTCGAGCGGGGTACCCTCGAACAGCTCAGCCAGCTTTCTTACCGGAAGCTTGAGCCTCGAGCCCTTTTCCACAACTCCCATCCTCTGGCACACCTGCAGCATCTTCCAAAGGTACAAGCTCGAGCTCCTTACCGCGCTGCCGACATCCGCGAGCAGCTTCTCCAACTTTTCTGTAAGAAGTTCCTTAAGCTCCTCGGCGCCCACGTCCCTTGAGAGGGAGAGCGCAACGCGGTAGGCGTCGAAGAAGTACTTCGAGGAGACCCCGGCGGCCCTGGCGAGAGCGTAACTCAGCAGAAGGGCTAGAAGCGCGTTAGCCCGTGTGCCTAAGCACGCGTGGATCACGACTAACCTGTTCCCCACCTCCACCACCACATCCCGATCGCTCGGCACAATACCCACGGCCTGCAGCTGCTTTTCCACATGCTCCCTAGCGGCTGCCAGCAGCTCCTCTCCTACTCCGTAATCCCCAGCCAGCTTGCTTAGCGGCTCGCATATCAGGCGTCGCCTCAGAGCTCCAACTTCCCTAGCCACCTTGAACGGCACCGGAAGATCCTCGCCGATCCAAGCTGGGATAGCGGCCTCATGCTCATCGGAGGGGGAAACGAAGACCTTACCTTCCTCCAAATCGACCTTAACTACCTCCCAAGCTCTTCCGCCTAGAACGAACCTGCCACCTTCGCTCAACGATGAAGCGGCGAAATCGCCGTCCAGCGCTCCCACTTTCCTCCTCGCGGTTATGTCGACAACCTCGAAAGTCTCCGTATCGGGGATCGTGGATGCCGCGTCGAAGTAGTACTTGATGCAACGCGATCCGCGCAATAGTTTTCCCTCCCTCAACCTGAGCAGCTTGATACCCGCCAGGAATTCAGCTAGAGACCTGAGCTGCCCGAGCTTGAGGTTCCTGTAAGGGTAGGCTCTCGTCACTATTCTATGCGCCTCCTCCAGGCTTACCTCTCCGCGCTCCAAGACGAGCCCGACGAGCTGGTGGGCGAGTACGTCGTAGGCCAGCTCTTCGAACTCGGCGTCCTCTAGGTCGCCACTCCTCGCTCTCCTTGCGATCACAATGGACTCGAGAAGGTCGTCAATGTCGGAGGCCACGATGCAACCCCTAGCGACCCCACCGAGGAAGTGCGCGCTCCGCCCCACCCTCTGGACGAGCCTGTTGACCTGGCGGGGGGACATGTACTGCACCACATACTTCACGTGGCCCACGTCGATGCCAAGCTCCAAGCTGGAAGTGGCTATGACGCACCTCAAACCACCCTGCTTCAGCATGTGTTCCACTTCCGTTCTCTGCTCCCTAGAAAGAGAGCCGTGATGCACCGCCACTGCCTCGCCGCACAGCCTTCTCAACCTGACACCTAAAGCTTCCGCTGTGTCACGCGTGTTCGTGAAAACCAACACGCTCTCATGCTTCTGAGCGAGCTCAGCCAGCAACCTAGCTCTTTCCTCCGCGTCGTCGTAGGTGCCTGTGTACACGACCTCGACCTCGTACTGTCGCCCTCCCGAGGCTTCGATAACCTCGAAGTACCTTCCACCAGCTAGGAAAAGCCCGGCTGCTACGGGGTTCCTAACGGTTGCTGAAAGCCCGACCCTGCACACGTTCCGCTTGCTTGCCTCCTCCAGCCTCTCGAGAGCTATCGAGAGCTGAAGCCCTCGCTTGCTCGGTATAAGCTCGTGAAGCTCGTCGACGATCACCCACTCCAGCGCGCGGAGCGCTTCCCTTAGCTTCGGGTTGACGAGTATGAACTGGAGAGTTTCCGGCGTTGTGATCAGGATTTGCGGCGGGTTTTCGGCGATCCGCTTCCTAACGCTCTGGGGGGTATCGCCGTGCCTCACTTCGAGCGATACGCCGAGATCGCCCGCGAGCCTACTCATCCTTTGGAAAATATCCCTATTGAGCGCGCGAAGAGGGGTTACGTAGAGCGCTCGAACCCCTGGCCCCGCTTCCCCCCTATCGAGGATCGAGCTTAGCACTGGGAACAAAGCTGCCTCTGTCTTGCCATAGCCTGTGGGAGCAACGATTACTGCGTTGGCTCTCCTCTTCAGGACCTTGAAAGCTCTCAGCTGAAGATCGTTGAAGCGGCTGTACCCGTACCTCCTGGCTAACTCTAGCAGCCTCGGGTGCAACAGTGCTTCCTCAGCCGTCAACATATCCGTAAGCTTGCGTCTGGCGCGCGCAACAAAAACTTAGCGCGCACACCTGATGGGAGCGCAGACGCGAGGCGGCAAAAATTTAACGTGGTCCCACCTTTAAACACGTGCCGCTGTTCAAGCGGGAGAAGCGGAGCGAGCCTCCGCCGATACCCTTAGAGGTTATTCTGGCCAGCAAGCCGATAAGAAACCCAGCGGTCAACTGGGAGAAGAACGAGAAAGGAGAGGTTGTGATCACAATAAAGCTGGAGCCTTCGAAACCCGGTCTCTTTAGCGGTTTTGTCAAAGAGCCCACCGAGAGGAAGATAGTTCTCGATAGAATAGGAGGCTTTGTGTGGGAGCTCATAGACGGCGAGAGAACAGTGAGCGAAATCGCCGATCAGGTGTCCGAGCGCTTCAAGCTCCACCGGAGAGAAGCGCAGACCTCGCTGCTAGCCTACCTGCAGATGCTCGCCAGCAAAGGTTTAGTGGCTTTAGTGGCTCCGAGCACGCTGCAAGGATCGGCTGAAACCTCAAAGCCGGAAGAGTGAGCCATGGACGAGTACGAGAAACTGCTCAAAGAGCTCGAAGAGGAAGTTAAGGCTAAGCAATCGATGTCGTGGGAGGATCTGCTAAGTTGGGGGGAAGAGCACGACGTGGGGTTAGTCACCCTCTCCCTGCTCCTCGAGGAATTGAAGCGGAAGGGTATAGTAGAAGCTTCACCGGAGCTCGAGCTTGTTGACGAGCACCTGGAGATATCGATCCCTCGAAGGATCACCGTGAAAAGGCCTAAAGCGCCAGCAGCTCCGAAACCGAAAACAGTGCGCGAAAAGCGCCAAAAGGGAGCTAGGGAGCAGCAGGGTGCACTGCTGAAGTACCTATTGGGAGAGGAGGGAGAAGAAGTCAAGGAGGAAAAAAGGGAGGAGGAGCGGAGCGTCGGAAGACCGCCTGTTGAGACCGAACATCCTGAAAGCTTAACCGCCGTAGCCGAGGTGGAAACGACACCGTCGCGAGCCCCGGCGGACAGAGATCTAGCGATTGCTCTCCAGTACCTGCGCAGGTACTGGAGCGTCGGCGAGTTAAGGTTCGTAGCGGACTTGAAGAGCTTGGGCGTGAACGACCCGGAGGGCTTGTTGAGGAGACTTATCAGCGAAGGATTGGTAACGCTCGCCGAACCCGGGGTTGTAAACGCGAAAAAAGAAGAGGTAGAGAAGAGGGTTAAAGAGCTAGGTGCTATTTCCACCAAGAGCCTGGCCGACCTCTTCGGCTTTTAAATCGCGCTAACAGCTCTTCCGCTTCAAAAGTGGAAGCGCGTGCGCCTATTCTTCCTAGTACCTTTTCTGCTCGCGCTCGCTTAGCTGGCCGCCTTCACAGGAACGTATATTCTGACTCTTCTGTTCGCGCTGACTAGCTTTAGCATACCTCTAGACTCGAGCTCCCGCAGAGCCCGCTTAGCCGCGCTCAACTTCAACCCGAACATGTTGGCGACAAGATAAGGAGTGACGTAAGGCTGTTTTGCCAGCTCACGGTATACGGCATCCATCGACGCTTGAGTCAATGCCCCTTCGCTAGTAACCTTCAACTTCGGCCTGCCTTCCTCCTGCTTGCCGGCTTTGGTGGTTTGCTCCTTCATCACCCGCTTTTCCAGCTGCGATATGGTAGGTCTCTTTTTGCCGCCCATACGGACCCCAGCTCTAATTACCCACCCTCTTTAAATGTAGCGCGCTCGCAGCTCAAGTAAAAGCTGGGGGGACGAAAAAGCCTATCGCCCTACCCTTCTCGCCTCCTTTCCGATACGAGCAGGAGCGCAGCTCCTAGAACTATCGCCGCAACAGCCGGGTCTAGCAGCCAATCGGCGATTCTAGCGAGCAAGATGGCGGCCATGTCCGCCAGCTGCTGAGCCTCCTCTGCCGCTCCAACCCCGACGAACGCTACTCTCCCGTCCTCTATAAGCACGACCGTGGGAAAGGCTGAAACGTTGAATAGCGCTGTCAGCTTGGCGCCTTCGTCTAGAACCCAGTACCAGCCGCTCGCGTTGACGTGCTCGCTGTAGCTCCTTAGAGAAGCCTCGCTGTCGTAGCTCGAGGGGGAGATCATAATCACATCGGCGTTTAGATCTTTCAGCTTGGGTACCAGAAGGGAACAGCCGGTGCATTTAGTGTAGAAGAAAACTAGAAGCTTCACGCCTTTAGCGAGCTCTACAACCCTCCCGTCGATATCCCTCAATGGCGGTAGATCCTTCATTTCCGGGTGTGAACGGGTGGCGTTTATCTGAACGTAGGAGACGAGCTTGGATGCCAACTCGCTGGCCTTGGCGGGAGCCACGACGGGCACTGTGGAGTTCTGGGCTGGATTCTCGGGAGGCGCGTCCCCTCCTCTGCACTCTATCGTCACTAACGCTCGGTCTCCAGGCGATAGCTGCAAGGTTTCGTTTCTCGGAGTACACCCGTCCGCGAGCACGCGGAGAGTATAGACGCCTGGTGCTGTGATCTCGAGTGTGAGGTTTCCCAGAACCCCTCTTTCGATTACGCTCCCGTTATCTGCTACTATTTCGAGCATGCGGTCGCTAGTGCTGTTCGCCGGCAAACCTCTAACCACGATCGATAGAGAGGCTTTGGACTCCGAGGGTTGCAGAGGAGCGAGCTCAAGCTTTAGGTTCTTCCTATCTCCCGCCGCAACGGTGACGCTAACGGATGCTGGTAGGAAACCGTTCTTCGAGGCTTTCACTTCGTAAGATCCGGCGGGTAAAGTTAAAACAGCAACGCCTGAACTGTTAGCAACAGCCAATACCCCTAAGGGCTGCACTTCCACCGTGGCTCCCGCCTCCGTTACAACTGTAACAACAGCCACCGCCCCGGAGCCGCCCTGCGCCGCGCTCGCTAAGCTTACGTAGAGCGCCAGCCACCGACCATACAGGATTGCAACTCCTTCTTCGCTCTCGAAAACAAAGCTAGGCTTCCAGGGGGGTCTCCACCCTGTGGGGCTTAGCCTCTGGCCGTCCACGTAAACCGACGCTGTCCCCGCGACTAGCGGCGTTCCATTGAGGAACGCTATCGCGTGTCCTTCGGGGTAGGCTCCAACCCTCACGGTACTTTGGGCGCGAACCCGGTAAAGCTCGACCTCCCCGCTCGATTGCTGCGCCAGCACGTAGCCTTCTCCGCTTCTCGCCCTTGCGTCGAGAACCTTGGCGTTCACGCTGAACTGCCAACGGGCGCCGGTGAGCACATCGTACAGGAAGCCGTTACCGTCCTCCGCTCGGGCGACAATGAGTGTTCGGCCGTTCAAGTCAGCTTTGCACTCACCAACTCTCTCGGCAAACACTTTCTCGAATGTCGAGAGGTTGTAGACGACGACGTACGTATCGGTAAGCTTGCATATCTCACAGGTCGTATCGATTCCGACTAGCAGCAGCAGGTTGCCGGAGACCTTGATATCGAACGCGTAAACCAGCCGGATATCTGAACCCCTATCGATCTTGAAAGTCGCTGCTTTGAGCCTCGCGTCGAAGACCAAAACCCTATCCAGTTCCACGCTACCCTTCTCAGCTAGGTAGCTGTACTTCGAGATGGCGATAACCCACCGCCCCTTAACCACCGCGCGCTCTAAGCGTCCACCCGTTATGCTCGCTCTCCAAGCGACCTTACCGCTCGCTGGATCTAATGCTAGCACCGTTCCATTGCTCAACACAAAACCAAACAACCCGTCCTCCAGCGTGCCAAAGCCAACGAGCTTCGCTGTAGCAAAATCCCACCGTTCCAAAAACCGCACAGCCAGAGAAGGCAGCTCGTAAACCGCGACTGTGCCGTTAGCGAACGCGGCAGCGAGACGGCCGCTACCAACCGCCAACCCCTGGATCTCGGATTCAGGCTCGAGCGCAACCAGGCTGGGTTGAGCGCCCGCAGACAGAACAAAAGCGGTTAGGAGCGCCAGCGCGGCCGCGAGGGTGTTCCTCATACTACTCGCTTTCTTTGAAGAGCAGCTTCACCGGTATCCCGTTTATAGTCTGCACAATCAGGCTCAACCCACCTTTCTCCACTTCGGTTTCCTTCGCAAGGCTGGAAACAACTTCTCTAACCCTCGTTAAAGCAGCTAGGGTATCCTTGAGCGCAGCCAATGTCTCCTCCACGGCTACAAGCTCGTCGAGCGCTCGAGCGCTGACTACCACCCTAATCCCCATGAAATCGACTTCGTTGATCGCTCTGATTTGCTCTCCAACGAGCTTGCTAAGTATCGTTTCGAGTTTCCTGACCTTATCTGCCTTGCTCTTCAAAGTTTCGTATCTCTTTTCCAAAAATTCTATTTTAGATTTGAGCTGCCCTATCTGGCCATCTAAGTACTCCACAAAATCCGTAAAGCTCGTGAAGCTTAGCAAGTCGTATGACATGCTTACCCAAAGGTACCTCTTATTCCGCTCTTAAATATATAACGACGCCGTTACGTACTAAGGGAAAGCGCGGCCGCGGTGTCCTCGTACCCCCGCCTTCACGCCCCAAAGCGTCGGCTTCTCCTCTGGTACGTCCTCAAAGCTCTCAGGAAATCTATCCTCCTGAACTCGGGCCAGTAGACATCGAGGAAAACCAGCTCGGAGTAGGCTATCTGCCAGAGCAGGAAGTTGCTAATCCGTAGCTCACCGCTCGTGCGTATCACTAAATCTGGGTGCGGGTTAGGTAGGTGCGAGGTTTGAAGATATTTTTCAAAAGTTTTTTCATCTATATCTTCGATTCTCAGAGCTCCCGCTAGCACGTCTCCCGCTATCCTCCTCGCGGCATCCACTATTTCGGCGCGACCACCATACGCTAAAGCTATGTTTAGAAATCTTTCCGAGAAGCTCTCCGTCCTCTTTTCGAGTTCCCTAACTCCAGCTACGATGTCGGCTGGGAGAAGCTCGAGGAAGCCTATGGCCTTTACCTTAACCTTCCTCTTCATCAGCTCTCCTTCTTGGAGCTCCCTCCTCAGGTACTCGCGGAGAATACCCAGGAGGACTTGGATCTCCTCGGGGCTTCTCCGCGAGACGTTCTCTGTAGAGAGAGCGTATAGCGTGACAGTCTTAACACCCGCATCGTAGCACCATTTGAGGAAATCCTCCACCCGTCGGGCACCCTCCTTGTAACCCGCTTCAATGGGCACCCCCTCCTCCCTCGCCCACCTCCTGTTACCGTCGAGAATCACCGCAACGTGCGAAGGGATCCTGCCGTCACTCAATACTTCCGACTCCAGAACCTTTTCATACAGCCTATAGACGCCTAACGCCGACGCCAGCTTCCTAGCCGCTCTAGCCAGCCGCGGCAACGCCCGATCACCTAACGTCCAGCTACCTCTTCGGGGACCCGTCGTCCCTCGTTCAAATAAGCATTGTTGCTCTTACCCGAGCACTCTGCTGCGCTCATAGCGGGCAAGTCAATGCTATGCGACCGCTTCAGCTTCTCTTCCACCCCCGAAGCCCGAGCGAGAAGCGAAGGTGTTTTCGTTCCTCGAATTTTGCCATAGCGCCCGAAGCTGAAGATCGCATAAAGTTTTTCTCCCCGCGGAAAGGGGCTGCCCGTGAGGGGGAGGGAGCTCGGTCTCACGATACTGATAGCTTCGCTCGGCTTCGGCGCGTTCTACGCGTTATCCTTCATCGCCTGGGTTAAAGCTTTAACCGCATCATTCGGTCAATCAGCGTGGACGTGGTGGGTTGTAGCGCTCCCTATAGCCGCCATCATGGCGTTCGCTGTCTTCTTTTCCGCGTGGATCGGCTGGGTCATGCTCAGCGCTTCTGAAGCAAAGAAGCAGGAGCTACTGAAACCTCCTAGACTTTCTCGAGAAGGGAGCGGATGTACTGAGCCAGAAGGTCGCAGTCGCTTCTAACAGCCTCAGGAGGTAGTACGAGACCTTTCGCCTCGTAATCAAGCACGAAGTAGCTGTCGTAGCCCCTTTCCACCAGCTCCTTTATGACCGCGAAAGCGTTCAACCCCCTTGCCCCGGAAACTCTAGTCACTTTCCCCTCCCGCGTGAAACCAGCCAGCTTAACAGCCGCCAGCTGACCGAAGTGCGTCAGGGACAGAGCCAGCACCTCCTCCGTCGTGGAGCCGTAGGAGGGAGAGATCGAAAGCTTGAACACACCCCCTAGGAAGCCCCTCATGAACTCGACAGCCTTCGGAAGAGCTTCGCGAGTTGGTTCGAGCGCCACCCTCTTGGAGTAAGCCACTATCAGGTTGAAAGCCTCATCCAAGCTGCTCAGCGTTTCTGCCGCGCTGGAAGCCTCTACAGGGACCACAACCAGCTCAGCACCGAGCTCGTCGGCCACTATCACCGCTCTCTCGATACCCTCGACCCCCGACTTCTCCGGCCCATCGACCAACTTAACCGCCACGACCTCCGCTCCCTCGTCCAGAAGAGGATCGGCGATCTCGGGGACGCTGAGAGTTAGCAGTACACTCGATGGCAACAGCACCTCGAGCGCTACCTTCGGTAGCTGTCTCAACCTATCCAAGCTGTTCGGCGAACCATCGTAAAGCATGCTGTAGCACAGCATGAGCTCCGCAAGTTAGCGTGCGAAAGACACTTAATATCCCTTCCTCCGTGCTCGCTCGCGCGCTGTTCTTTAGTGTGCTCCGTTCTTTCGCCAGCCTAGCTGCGTAAGAGTATTCTTTATCTTTTTCTTTAACTTTTCGATTAGAAAATTTTACTTTCAGTCTATTCTAGGAAAACTTTTTAAGCTCCCGCCTTGCTTTTCAAGCCGTGAGCCGCGGGAAGACGCGGTAATGGCGCAAGCGGTGAAGAGGCTGGAGCCCCGAGCCCCTGAGCTCGAAATCCCCCGCCCGCTGAGCGTTGAAGTAGCGCGTAGTGGCGAGACGTATGTGAACTCCGACGGCTGGCTGAAACAGCACCCGAGGAGGCTGCTTTAACCGCCAGCTGCTAGAGCGCAGTAACCCCGTTCCCCGGGGGGAGGCACTCCCGCTGGGGAAACCTCCTCCAGGGCACCGGCGCGCGGGGCTGAAGAGGCTGTGAAGCACGCGAGGCGCGGAGCCCATGAGTACCCCTACAGGGGCGCTCGGACGCCAGGATGAAGGGCGAGATGTGGGTGCACACGCGCTCGCTCGCCGACACCCTTATAGGAGGCATGAGGGCTTAGGCGCGATGCCTTCCGGCGAGGGCGCCGATTCCCTAAACTTCGAAGAGGTTTACACCGTGTTCGGAAACCCCGTGAAGCGGAAGATAATCGAGCTGCTGGCTGAGCGCGGGGCGATGTCTTTCTCGGAGCTTAAGCGGGAGCTGGGAACGAGCGTGGGAGCGCTTTACTACAACCTGGACGGCTTGAAAGGCTTCGTGGACAAGGACGAATCGAGAAGGTACATTTTGACGAGCAAGGGGCACGCCCTCTACAAGGCCATGAGGGAGGGGGACGAGGCCATCAAGAGGGCTCTAGCCGCGAGGAAGCCGTACGCGGTGCTCCTCGACAAGTACATTCTCTCGATCCTTGCTCCACAGCAGCTTTTCGTACCGTTCTACAGGAACACGTCCCTGAGCGCTCTGGCTCTGATCCTAAGCCTTTCGGTGGGGATCTCCACGACTCTCGCCACCCGGCTCCCGCTAAAGCTGATAGAGGTCGAGCAGGTACCGCTCCTCTTTCCCAGGAGCATCCTAGCGTTAACGCTCCACCCGGAGGTTCTCCTAGTGCTGGAGTACGTAGTCAGTTTCCTAGCGTCAACCGCCTTCATCGCTCTGGTTTCGTACTTGATCTCCGGGTCGAGATGGCCGCCTTTAGGTCTCGCCACAGGCGTAGCTGTGTCCCAGCTGCCGCTATACGCTTACATGCTCGTCCAGTTCGCCTTAACCGGGTGGAACTACCCTAATGTATCGTACACGATGATGCTCGTCTTAGCCCTCTTGCTCCGCCTACTCCAAGCCTTAACCCTCGGCCTGCTCACCGCGGCTGTATCGGTTTTCTGCGGAACCTCCAGGGAGAGAGGTTTCCTCGCCGCCTCTCTGCTCCTTTACCTCAGCTTCTTCCTCAAAAGCTTCCTGCCTTAGCGCAACTCGCTCAACCATGGAAACAAGCCTTTCGCCGACGGCTTTCAGGATCGCTGCGCTAACGCTCGAGCTCGTGGAGCGGCGTAAGCTGTCGCTAGAAAGCGCCTTCCTGGAAGCTGTGAAGAGAGTTGGGAAGAGGGAAGAGGGTGCTTTCGAGATGGCTAGGAAAGCGCTGCTAAAGTTCGCGGAAGCCGATTTCCTGCTAAAACTCAACGGGGCGGGGCGGCTGCCGCTGAGGCGCAAGTGCGCGTTCCGCGTAGCTTACGCTCTGGCGGTTTCCAGCGGAGCGCACGCCCTTGCGCGCGTGGAAAGCGGGTTGCTTAGCGGTAAGATCAAGTCGCTGCTCACGCGTCGAAACCTAGAAGCCCTCCACTCGGCTTTAGCGCGCCTACCCCCTCAAGAGAGGATCGCGATCGCCCACTCTTTCCCCCCGTGGCTTGTGAGAAAACTCGCCGAGAGATTACAGCTGAGTGAGGTTGAGAGGCTGGTCAGAGCGTGCTCGAGGCGCACCGTTTGGGTGAGGGTCAACGAGCTGAAGACGAGCGTCCAAAAGGTCAGCAAAGCCCTGGAGAAAGTGGCGACCGTTAGGGAAGACAGGGATTTCCCAGAGCTGCTAGAGCTCGTGGGCGTTGAAGACCCTCCTTTCGAGGCATTAAAGCTCGCTGAGAGAGGGCTGTTGATCATCCAGGATAAAGGGAGCGCCGCTGTCGCGCACGCGCTCGAACCCCGTGCCGGCCTCCGAGTGCTTGACGCCGCGGCAGCTCCGGGCGTGAAGACATCCCTGATCCAGCAGCTGGCCGGCAACGAGGCGGAGGTTGTCGCGGTCGATGCGTCTAGGGGTAGGGTTGAAGAGATGAAAGAGCTGCTATCAAAGCTGGGGGTGAGGAACGTCCACATTGTAGTTGCGGATTCTGCGTCGCTAAAGCTCGCTTGGAAGTTCGAAAGAGTGCTCCTCGACGCGCCCTGTACGAACAGCGGGGCCATTGCCAGCGACCCCGCGCTCAGGCTTGCGCTCTGGGAGGAGCCGGATGTAGACCGCTACACAAAGCTCCAAACAAGCTTGCTGAAGAACTCCCTCCAACACCTAGAGAGCGAAGGCCTTCTCGTCTACTCCACATGCTCCCTATTGAGCGAGGAAGGGGAGAAAGTTGTGGACGCCGCACTGCAACCCGAGCGCTTGGATCCGAGCGGCATGATCGGTGAAAACGGCTACACCGGTTTCTCTTGCAGCTCGCAGGTGCGCAGGCTCTTCCCGCACTTGCACAGAACCACCGGCTTCTTCCTAGCTCGCTATAAAAACGTCTAAAAGTTATCTGATACCTAATCGCAGAATTCTAGACGGGCCTGAACTTGATGCCGTACTCGATAACGCCGTTGGGCGACTGCTCCCTGTACCTCCTGAACACCGCTTCGACCTCCATCCCCTCCCTAACCTCCTCGGGCTTCACATCCGTGAGTTGCGCTAGGACACGCGCTCCACCTTCCAGCTCGACGATAGCCACTACGTACGGCTCCTTCCCCACGAAGTCGCTGGGTGGGTGCCTGACAACCGTGTAGCTGATGACCCTGCCCCTCCTCGGCAGCTCGACCGGCTGCAAAACCTCGCTGCCGCAGTAGGGGCAAACCTGCCTGTACGGATAGACCACGCTCCCGCAAGAGGGGCACTTGCCGCCGAGCAGCCTGTACTTTTTCACTCTCTCCCTCCAAGCCCGAGGTATGCTTTCGGCCCACACCATCTACCTCACCCTCCTCATGACGTGAACGGCAACTGTCCCCGCAACACCACCTAAGTTTTGCGCCAGGCCGATCTCCGCTCCTTCCACTTGGTTGGCCCCGGCCTCGCCCCTCAACTGCCTCACGATATCGAACACCTGGTAGACTCCAGTGCCGCCAACAGGATGCCCTCTCGCCTTAAGCCCACCCATCGTGTTCGTCGGGATCCTGCCGCCCGGCTCGAGCTCCCCGTCCGCAACCAGCTGCCAACCCTTGCCCGGTGGCGCGTAGCCGAGAGCCTCCAAGGTGAGAATGCCGAGCACCGTGAAAGCGTCGTGCACCTCTAGCACGTCAACGTCCTTGGTTTCGATCCCAGCTCTCTTCATCGCCTCTCCGGCCGCTTTCCGGAATCCAGCCATCGCCAGAGGGTCTTTCCTCTCGTGGACGCTCAAGATATCCGTCGCCACCGCACCCCCCGCTATCTCGACCAGCACGTCGCGCGGGTTCCTCTTAAGAAAGTCCTCGTTGCACAGGACGAGCGCCGCCGCTCCGTCGCCCACAGGCGCGCACTCGAGTAGCCTGATCGGGTCCGCGATCAGAGGCGAGCTCATAACTTCCTCGAGGGTGACCTCCCGCCGGAACTGCGCGTAGGGGTTGTTGACGGCCATCTTGTGGCAGTGGACGGCGAAGCGCGCTACGTCCTCCTGCTTAACCCCGTACCTCGACAGGTACATCCTGTACGCCAGCGCGTTCAACCCAACGAACGTCGCCCCTGCGAAAACGACGTAATCCTGGTCCTCTGCCGTGAGCAGCGCCGACGTGACGTCGTTGGGCAGCGCATCCGTCATCTTCTCGACGCCCACGACAGCCACGCAGTCGTAGAGGCCCGAAGCCGCCGCTAAGTACGCTTGGTGCAGCGCGGCTCCCCCGCTGGCGCACGCCGCTTCAACCTTGAAGGCAGCGACGCCGGCCATGCCGGCCCACGTAGCCACCAGCGCGCCGAGGTGCTCTTGACCTTGCAGTTCGCCCGACATCATGTTGCCCACGTAGAGGGCCTGCACCTCGCGCTTGTCGATCCCAGCGTCCCTCACCGCGGCGAGCAACGCCTCGACAGCCAGCTCTCTCAGCGACTTGTCCCAGTGCTCGCCGATCTTCGTCGCACCAGCTCCTATAACAAACACCCGCTTCATGCTAAGCCACCCTCAGGATACCTTTCATCTTCGCGTAAAGCCCGTAATCCACGTACACCTTCCTGGAGAGGAAGCGTTCCAACGAGCTTCTCTTGCTTCCGACTTTGTCGGTCGTCACTAGGCTTATCGCGTCGGAACCGGCGCCGCTACCGAACGAGACGACGAGGATCCTCTGGTTCGGTTTCGCCGCGTCGAGGACCCTAGCCAAGCCGATGAGCGAGGCGGCCGCGTACGTGTTCCCGATCTCGCCGCTCAGCAGCCCGGGTTTCACCTGCTCCGGCTTAAACCCGAGCATCTGGGCCACCCTCAGCGGGAACTTCACGTTCGGCTGGTGGAAGACCACGTAGTCGAAATCGGTGGGCTTCAAGCCAGCCTCCTCCATCAACCCCTTCGCTGCGCCGACTATGTGGCCGAAGTAGGCGGGTGCCCCCGTGAACCTGTACGCGTGCCGCGGGTACCGCTCGCCCTCCCGGCGCCAGAAGTCTGGCGTGTCGGTAACGTAGGAGTACGCGTGTTCGATCACCGCCAGGAACCTGTTGCTGTCACCCGACAGGAGATAAGCTGCTGCTCCAGCGCCAGCTGTGTACTCGAGCTCGTCGCCCGGCCTCGCCTGCGCGTTGTCCGTCCCTATCGCTAGCCCGTGCTTGATCGCCCCGCCTGCGATGAGACCGGCCGCTAGGATCATGGCGGTCGTGCCGGCTTTGCACGCGAACTCCATGTCGATCGCGACAACCCTCGGCGTGAGACCAAGGGCCTCAGCGATCACGGTGGCTGACGGTTTCACCGCGTAGGGCGGCGACTCCGAGCCGACGAGCACGGCGCCAACCTCGCTGCGCTCCACCCCAGCCATCTCGAGAGCCCCCCTAGCGGCCTCGAAAGCCATCGTCAGCGAATCCTCGTCCAAACCCGGCACGCTTTTCTCCTTGATGGGTTCCTCGTCGCCACTACCCCAGATCCTCGCCACTTCGGATCCCTCAATCCTGTAGATCGGCACGTAGGCACCGTAGCCGGCAATTCCGACTTTCATCGAAAACTTCATCGTTTATCGATGGGAGGGTTCTCCTAGGCCTTATTTTAGGGATGCTCGCGCTTGCGCGCCTACCCGCTCTCAGGCTGCGCAAACACTATAAGCCTCCAGGCGATGCGGCTTGGGAGAAGCCGTGAAGGAGCTAGCCCCGCTTAAGCTGCGCGCGAAGAACTACCCGGTTATGCTGGCTCTGCTGTTGGCCACGATCATCGCCGGTGCAAGCCTACCGGCCCCTATCGACGTGCTGAGAGAGCGCTACTCCCAGTACAGGTCCGCGATAGAAAGCTTCACTTCGAACAAGCCTTTCGACGAGGTTGTTTACCAGGTTTTCTCGTACAACGCGTACACGCTGCTCGCACTGAGCGCACCCCTGCTAGGACCCCTCTTCGCCGCTTACGTAGCCTTCTCAACCGGTTTAACGATAAGGGCGGTAGCGTACATGGAAGCGAAGAGCATGCCTATCCTCTTGCTCTCCTTCCTAACCACACCTTCAACGTGGCTCTACCTGCTCGCGTACGCTATCGCCTTAACCGAAAGCGCCTGGCTGAGTTTCGCCCTGCTCCAGAGAAGACCGTTAACCTTGGAAACAACGCTGGCTCTCCTCACGCTAGCCGCAGCCCTCCTGCTGTTATCAGCCACCCTCGAGGCTACGCTCGCGCTCTCCAGAGTGGCGCCCCCTGGGTAACCGCTTTAAAGTTGCGCGCCCCGAGCCGCGTTTCAGCGATTTCGGTTAGGTCGAACCAAGACCCTTTCTGCTCGAACGTCACCTTCGCCGCAACCGACTCCACGCTACTTCCGCGCTCGCGGCGCTCAGCTTCAAGAACCCCCTCCACGCCACCCTCCGCAGCTTGAACGCAGCCACTTGGAACCTGCCGAAAGCCGCTGCGCCGCAAAAAGCCCCTCTCGGATTCCGGCAGTTCGAAGCTCCTCGCTAGGGCGAGGTGCAGCGCCGCCCTTGAAAGCTCCACCCTCGGCTCCCCAACCATTCTCGCGCTCATAGCCCTCCGCTGGTCGCAGGTATCAGGATAGCGCGGTTAACTACCACGAGGGGAGCTAGACGAAGAGGAGAAGCTCCTCGCCCCCCTTACCGGTACCGCCTCCCCTTAAGCACCACGACAACCTCTGGCTCCACGAGCCTCCGGTGCCCCAAGGAGTTAAACAACCCTCAATGCAGGCTGAAAGTATTTTTTAACTAAAAAATAAGCGCGCGCCGCCATGAACATCCTAGCAAGAGAAGTGGAGGGGTGCCAGCGCGAGCGAAAGTGCTCAGCTTCGCACTCACAGCGAGCAGAGTGTTACCAGTTAACAAAGAAAGAAAACCATAACCTTGCACTAAGCGCGGGGTAACAGTGTGGCGCGCGCTAAAGTTACTAAAGGAGATGTTTATATAACAACTTACACCTGAGCCCTCCGGTCGAGAGCATGCTAGCGGAGTACGGGATAAAAACCCTGGACGACGTCGATGTTTCCGGGAAGAGGGTTTTTGTGCGGGTCGACGTCAACTCCCCCATCGACCCGGCCACGAAACGCATCCTCGACGACAGCAGGATACGCGAGCACACGGAACAGACGATCAGGGAGCTCGTCTCCAAGAAGGCCAAGGTCGTGGTGCTTGCGCACCAGGGGCGCAAGGGCGACCCTGACTTCACAAGTCTCCGCGAACACGCCGAGATCATGGGCCGAATACTGGGCAAGAAGGTGCAGTTCGTAGACGATATATTCGGGGAGAAAGCCAAGTCGGCCATCGCTTCTCTGCGAGAAGGGGATGTCCTCCTGCTGGAGAATGTGAGGATGTGGGATAAGGAGACCAAAAGCGCGACAGCCGAGGAGCACGCGAAAACCGAGCTCGTCCAGAACCTCGCACCCTACGTGGACGTTTTCGTGGTAGACGCTTTCGCAGCCGCGCACAGGGCGCACGCCTCTCTGGTCGGCTTCATGCCTGTCGCTAAGCACGTGGTTGCGGGGAGAGTGCTCGAGAAGGAGCTACGCGCGCTGGCTAAGGTCCGGGCGAAGCCGGAGAGACCCTGCGTTTACATCCTGGGAGGCGCGAAGGCCGAAGACGCGGCCGATATCTCAGAAGCCGTGCTTGGCCAGGGAATTGCCGACTACGTGCTGACCGGCGGACTCGTCGCGAACCTGTTCCTCGCCGCGAAGGGTTACGACCTAGGCGAACCGAACATGAAGGTGCTGGAGGAGAAAGGCTTCATGGAGCTGCTCCCCCGCTTCAAGGACGTCCTCAACCGGTTCAGCGGTAGGATAATCCTTCCAGAAGACCTCGCGGTGGACGTGGACGGTAAGAGAAAGGAGGTGGGCGTTAACCAGCTGCCGACCCAGTACCTGATCAAAGACGTTGGCTCGAAGACCTTGAGCCAGTACGAGAAAATAATCGCCGGCGCGAAGAGCTTGGTCATGAACGGGCCGATGGGCGTCTTCGAGGTTGAGGAGTTCGCTCTCGGCACCAGGAAGGTCTTCGAGGCAATCGCAAAGTCCAAGGCCTTCAGCGTGATCGGCGGGGGGCACACGATCGCAGCAGCGGCGAAGTTCGGCTACACAAACAAGGTCTCGCACGTAAGCACGGGCGGCGGCGCTCTGATGGAGTTCCTCAGCAAAGGCTCTCTACCCGTCATCGAGGAATTGAAAAAGTACAGCAAGTAGCAGTTTTAAATTTATTTTTATTCTTTTTTTCTCCACAATATTGTGGAGAAAACGCGCTCGCCGATTCAGCTTATCGTTCACTTAGCTCGCTTCCATTCCTGCAGCCGCACCATCATTCCCGTCTGCAAGCTTCCGTGTAAGCAACGCGCACCGCAGAACTTATTTCCCCGCGCTGGAACGCAAGGCGATGAAAGATTGGAGCGTATACGAACTGAAAGATGTGCCGCAAGCCGACTACCTCGTCGTCGGCATGCCCGATGTAGGGCTCGTAGGGCTGATAGCGTCCACGTACCTCGTCAGAACGCTCAACGCCGAGATGGTAGCGTACCTGGACTCGCCGCACCTCCCGCCCGTCCTCCTCTACCACGAGGCGCAACCCTACCCTGTCATGAGGGTACACCGCATTCCCGCTGGCGGGAAGGAAATCCTATTACTTGTCAGCGAGGTCGCGATCGGGGCGAGAGGCATCTACGCTTTCGCTCAGCACCTAGTGGAGTGGAGTCGCTCGAAGGGAGTTGGGCGGCTGCTGCTGCTCGGCGGCGTGCCATCCCCTCAAAGGATGAAACTAGAGAAGCCAGCCGTGTACGGGGCCGGCGTGACGAGAGACGATGTGGAGCTCTTGGAGAAGAGCGGCTTCAACCTGTTCAGGGAGGGGTTCGTATCTGGTCCCTACGCTCTCATCCTTAAGGAGTGCTACATGAGATCCATGAAGGGTATAGCTCTGCTCGCTGAATCCTTCCTCAACTACCCGGACCCAGGAGCCGCCGCTGCCGTGCTCACCGCGCTAGACCCTCTAGTCGGCTTGAAAGTCAGCGTCGAACCACTCCTCGAGCAGGAGGAGGAAATCAGAGCAAGGCTCCGCGAAACTATGAAGAGAACAATGGAAGCGATGCGCGAGACCGGTAAAGCGTACGAGTTCACGGTCCCCGCCATGTACGTGTAGGTGGTCAGCATGGAGGAGTGGTTCGAAGAAAGCTTCAGGGAGCTCAGGCGTGAGCTGAGGAGGTTGATGAGGGAAGTAGAGAAATTCTTCGAGCCTGTGGTAGATGCCGAAAGGGGGGAGGTAGAACCCCTCTACGAGGTGATCGACGCCGGCGATAGGATCCTCGTAAGAGTGGATCTTCCGAAGGTCGACAAGGAATCTGTGGAAGTATCGGTTATAGGGAACAAGCTGGTGGTCAAGGCTTCCATGAGAGAGCCTCTGCGCCTGTGCGACCTACCCTACTACGCGAGATGCGAAGTCACCGGCTACAAGCTCGAGCTGGAGATGCCGCTGGACATCGATACCGAAAAGATCCAAGCAACATTCCGATCAGGCTACCTGGAGATCACTCTACCGCGCAAGAAAGCCTACAGGGTAAAAGTGGAGTAGAAACGGAGCGCTCCGTCGCGCAAGCTCGAACTCGCCTAGTGGAAAGCTTGCGTACGCTTGAGAAACGTTATTTTTCAAATGCGGGTTGGCAGGCACCCTACCGGTTAGGTTTCCCGCCGCTCGCACCCTCTAGATGCTTCGGAGTGTTTCGAGAAGCTCTTCAACGCGCTGGATGGAGCAGATAGCGAGCGGGATCCCCTCCCGCTGGGCTATCGCTACAGCCAGCTTGTCCGGCTTCGCGACGCCCTGCATCACGACGAGCGCAGGCCTGAGACCGCCCATCCCAGCTTGCATCGCCTTCACCGCCACGAGCGGGCTCCGCCCAAACGTTACGCCAGTGAATATCGCTGCTCTCTGCGTCGTCGCGCCGTAAAGCCTAACGTACTCGATCGCCGGTACCTCGACCACCAGCTTCATGCTGTCCACAACCGTGTAACCAAGTATAAGCTCCTTACCCGTGCCGACAACGAGCTCCGCCTTTATCCTCTCGCAGAACTCTTTGGACTCCATAGGTTCCTCGAACTCCCGCATATCAAGGACGGCCTCCTGAAGCTTCGAAGAGCCGACTACGAGCGTGGCTAAGCTCCTGAGCGTGTGGCCACCCCTGCTCTCGTCGATCTCTATCAAGCTGGCGACGAACTTGCGTAGGAACCTCGTCCCAGGAGCGCGCCGCCGCCCGCTCTCGTAATCGCTTATCACAGAGGAGGAAACCCCCATCGCGCTCGCCAGGTCCGTCTGCGTGACACGGAACTGCTCCCGCCACTTCCTCATCGCCTTCCCCGGCGAGGGAGACAGCACGATGTCGCCGATTATGCGGATCGCCACCTCCCTCCAAGCCTCCAAGCTCATTGGGTTACTGCTGAAGGTCAGGTATTTAAGGAGTGTTGGCCCTAGACTTACCAAGTGATGACGCTCGAAAGGCCTGATAGGTGATGGCAAACCGGGCAGGTCTGACTCCGTTGTCGCTCGCTAAAGCTTCCTGCAGTACCTAGGCCTAGTGGAAAGGAATCTACAAGCACTCGAGATACACTGAAGGGCTGTAGGCCCCACGCCGGCGTCTTTAATGAAAAGCTTTAAACCTCAGATGAAGGTGGGGGTCGCGATGAAGTACAGACTAGCTATAAACGGTTTCGGAAGGATCGGTAGGCTGTTCTTCAGGGCGGCTTTGAAGAACGAGAAGTTCTTCGACACCTACGAGATTGTAGCGGTTAACGACATAGGCTCGCCCAAGATGCTCGCCTACCTGCTCAAGTACGACTCCGTTTTCGGCAAGCTGCCCAACAAGGTGGAAGTGAAGGACAACAAGATCGTGGTAGATGGGCGGGAGATCCTCGTGTTAAGCGAGCCGAACCCCGAGAAGCTCCCGTGGAAGGACCTCGGCGTTGACGTTGCGATGGAATCGACGGGCAGGTTTACGGACCGCGAGAAAGCCGCGCTCCACATCAAAGCTGGAGCGAAGAAGGTGCTTGTGACGGCACCCTCGAAGAACGCGGACGTAACCATTGTGATGGGTGTAAACCACACGATGTACGACCCCAAGAAGCACGAAGTCATCTCCAACGCTTCGTGCACGACCAACTGCCTCGCCCCCATCGTTTACGTCCTCCTCAAGAACTTCGGGATCGAGTGGGGCTTCATGACAACCGTTCACGCCTACACCAACGACCAGAGGGTCCTCGACCTAATCCACCCAGAAGACTTCAGGAGGGCTAGAGCTGCAGCCATCAACATCATACCGACCACCACCGGCGCCGCGAGGGCGCTCCACCTCGTGATCCCCGAGGTTAAGGGTAAGATGGACGGCATGGCGATGCGCGTGCCCGTCGCCGACGCGTCTGTGGTCGACCTCGTGGCCCAGCTGGGCAAGGAGGTGTCTAAGGAGGAGATGGACAAGGCGTTCAAGGAAGCTTCAGAAACCTACCTGAAGGGTATCCTCGAGTACGTCGACGAGCCCATAGTCTCCTCGGACATCATCGGCAACCCGCACTCCTCCATCTACGACGCGCAAGCGAGCATGGTGCTGGGGGGCAAGAGCAACAAGGTCAAGGTTATAGCGTGGTACGACAACGAGTGGGGCTTCAGCAACAGGCTGGTCGATCTCCTGCTGTTAATGGCCCAGAAAGGGATATAAAAATACTATTTACTAAAGTTTCGAATTTTTCTATTTTAAGGCATTTTATGCGAGCGGTACAATACTTCCCCGGTAACCTCGTTCCGCACCTCAAGCACCCGGTGGAAAGGGATGTACTTCACTTTACCTCCCATCCTAGCTTCGAAACCCCTTAAGTACACTTTTTCCAGTTCATCGCCCTTCACGACCTCGAAGCCGCTAGCGGCTCCCCGGGATTCAAAATAGATGACGTATTCGCCCGGGTTCAGGCTGCGATCCCACATCAGCCTGTTTAGCAGGTTCCTAAGCGGATTACGCCTTTCGGACATTCAACCTCCTCCTGTACGCTGTCTCGAGGAGAGTCTTATACGCTACCTTTCGCCTCAAGCGGCTCAAAGCTCTCTCCAAGTTCTCGACTGAAAGGCGAAGCTCGAACCCTTCTTCCTCGACGGAGAACGCGCTGATGCCTAGGAGCTCTCTAGCCGCCCACTTCACCTCTTCGAGGTCGATTTCGACCTTGATGCTGCGGCAGCTTACGGGGCACTTAGCGCAAAAGCGCTCGTCGATGAAGTCGAGGCCGGGGCAGGGTACGCGCCGCCCTGTTTTCAAGTACACGTTAAGGGTGCTGGCGCAGCATGCACTGTAGAGCGGCGTGAGCCCGGTGCGCCTAGCCTCCTCTGCCACTACCTCCTTCGTCTGGTGTAAGGGTACGCTCACTTGCACGCCTTTTTTGAGGCGGTCTCCGACTTCGCTCAGGATGCTCGAGACGTCCACGCCGGCAGCCTTGAGGCGGGCTACGATACTGGGCGTTACCCGCAAACTCCCGAGCACCACAGCGGCAGCACCGCGGCGTTTAGCTTCCTTCACGATCTCCAGCGCATCCTCCTCGAAACCAGGTATGAGAGGGCGGAGGAACACCATGGGGTGCAAACCAGCCTTCCTGAGCGATCTCACACTCTCCAAACGCTCCCAGGGGCTGGGAGCCCCCGGCTCGAGCTTTGAGCTGGCCTTCAGGGTCACGATCGTTACGAGCGGGTTGAGCGGCGTTTCGAGCTTCGCCAGCCTGGCGGCAACCTGCTCGCCCACTGCGGCTTTCGTGGAAAGCTGCATGGGGTTATGGAGGAGCCTGGAAAACGCCTCCGCGTACTCCATGGTCCTCGAAGCGCCGACCTCGTGGAGCGGCTCCCCCAGGCTGCCGAAGGCTATGTACGTGCCTAACCGGCCGGGCAGGAAGAAGGGGTTGCAGAGGAGGGCTAATGCCATCTCTTCTCCGTTCAAACCGTAGGGTTGGGCTTTCGCGAAGCTGATGCCCATGTCGGGTAGGTAGCAGTACGCGCACCTGTACGTGCAGCCGAGGACGCTGTGCACAGTCGCGCCGCAGTGAACCGGCGGTTTCCGCGCGTGGTAGTCGCTCCCAGCCCTCGCTGCTCGCTCGTGGCCTAGCCTAGCGGAGAGCTCCTCCCTGAGCCTAACCTTCTCGTAAAGCAGCTCCCTCAGCGACAGCCTCAGAGACACGCTGCCCACTCAGTAGCCGGGCCTCGCGGAGACCCTCAGCGGCATCGGAAGGGGAGAGCGCGGGTACCCCTCCAGCTTGTTCTCGATCTCGGCGAGCAACCCCTCGAGCGTCATCTCGCTCACACCGCCCTCGCGCCTCCTGACGCTCAAAACCCCTTTCTCCGCTTCGCGGGGACCTACAACCACCACGTAGGGTATCCACTTCACCTCGGCATCTCTCACGCGCTTCGCGACGCTTTCTTCTCGATCGTCGACATCGGCCCTCACCCCGGCCGCGTTGAGCTTCTCCGCCACCTCGAGCGCCTTCCCGAGCTGGTCCCCCGAGACGGGCACAACCCTGACCTGAATGGGCGACAGCCAGAGCGGAAGGCTGGGCTTCCCGCCTCTAGACTCCTCTCTCGCGGCCGTGTCGAGGAGCAAGTACAGGTATCGCTCGAGCGAGCCGATGAGAGCCGTGTGGATGATCACCGGGTGCTTCTTGGCGCCACTCTCGTCAACGTAGGTTATGCCGAAGCGCTCAGCGTTGCCGACGTCGATCTGGAACGTACCTATCTCGCGGGGCCTGCCCAGCTGGTCGATCACGTTGTACTCGACGTTGATCACCCAGTAGTACTTGCCCTCAGGCACGAAGTGGAGCAGCACGGGTTTCCCCTCCATCGCCGCGAGCTTAGCCAGGTACTCCCTGTTCTCGGCGAGGAAGCTGCGCGTGAGGTTGTAGATGGAAACGTAGTCCCTCCCCACCTTCCTCACCTCCTCGTAGATCTTCGCGTGCACCTTTAGCGAGAGCGCCTTCGCCTCCTCAAGGTCCCTTGCCAGTATGTGGAGGTCCGGCATCAGGAACTTCCTGAGCCTGAAGCAGAGAGTGAGCTCGCCCGGCTGCTCCAGCCTGTAGCTGTCGGCCACCTCGAAGGCCCCGAAGGGCAGGTGGCGGTAGCTGATGTTCCAGTCCTTGAGCATTGCGAACTGCTGGTGGCACGCCGCGTACCTCAGCACCAGCTTCTTCTGGCCGACCTCGAGCGTGTAGAGGCGATCGCCGAAGAGGTCGGCGTGCTGCTTTACAGCGGGGACGCTCAAGTCGAACATGTTCGTGCCTTTCACCCGGAAGACGGGGATGCCGAGGGACGTAGCGCACCTCCACGCGTACTCCGCCAGGAGGTCGATCATTATGGTGGCTTCAGGGCCGTAGCGCATGTGGCCGAGGTCGGAGAACGGCTCCCAATCGATGCCGAACTTCTTGCAGAAGTCGAGGTAGCGCGGCTCCCCTCCCCCTCCTCCCCCTTCGCCGTGCACTTCGCGCCGCACGAGCTGCTGGAAGTCTTCGGGCGCCGAGGCGAGATCGAAGCTCTTGAGCGGGATTACCTCGCCTTCAGGCGTCAAGACGGCGTACTCTTCAGCCTCTTCGCTCGGCCTTATCGTCCTCGATAGCTCGGCGAGAGGGTGGCCCACGCACGCTATAGTGAAGCGCTTGTACCAGCCGAAAGGCGCCCGCACCACCTCGAAACCTTTAGCCTCCAGCGCCGCCGCAAGCATCCTCAGCGCCGCTACGGCCGCTCTCGGCTTGGCCAGATCCGAGGAAAGGTGGGCGTAAGGGTAGAGGACGACCTTCCTCACTCCCACCCTTTCAGCCACGCTCGCGATCTCCTCCGCCGCCCTCGCGACGACCCAAGCGGGGTTCGCCTCGTCGAAGCTCTCGACGGTCGTGAAGCAAACGAGCGCGTTCTCGACCGAAGCCCTGCCACCGCCCTCGCTCAGCTCCTCCGCCTCCTCCAGAGCTTTCTGCCTTGCTTCGTACTCGAACTTCTCAGCGTGTATCAGAAGAAGCTTCACGTTAAACCTCACCCTCTATGTCGAGCCCCATTCTCTTCAGCTTCTTCCCAAGGTCTGGGTACTTCGTGGCGAGCTTGGCTGCCTCCTCGTCGATGGACGGTTTCTGCTCCTTCCGCTGCTGCATAAGGCTGCAGGTCCCGTCCGGCAGGAGAGCATGGCGCATGCAGACTGCGAACTGGCACCTCCAGCCTATGCACCTATCCCCCGTCCACTCGCATAGTGCCTCAAGCCGGTCGCGCCGCCTCCTGATCACGAGCGCGTTCTTCGTGCACTTGAAAGCCCGGAAAGGGCATAGGGGGGTGCACTCAGTTGAGAACATCAACCCCCACCGCTCCCTCGCCAACCGTCTCCAACCCTTGTGTTAAAACCTTTCGCGCAGTTTCGACGCGATGTCTGCGAAGCCCGCGGATCTAAGGAAGCCCAGCGCCTCCGCCAGCGTCGGGCTGGACTGCGCCCCCCTCCTGGAGACCTTTAAGCCGGCGCAAGCGTTGGCGAAAAGGAGCGCTTCGCGGAGCTCCAAGCGGGCGTTCAGCGCGTACGCGAAAGCAGCGTCGAAAGCGTCGCCAGCCCCCGTGGTGTCGACGACCTCGACCTTAAAAGCAGGAGCCTCAGCGAAGCTCCCGCCGAGCCACGCCGCTGAGCCCTTTGCCCCTTTCTTCAGCACAACGAGGGGGACCAGCTCCCTAACGCGCTCGAGCTCGCTCCCTCCGCCGCTCGCAGCCAAGGCTGCAGCCTCCTCCTCGTTCAGGAAGAGGACATCCACGTGCTTAAGCGCTCCAGACAGCTTCTCGAAGCCCATCCTCGCCACAGCGCCGCCCGGGTCGTAAGAGGTTGCCGCGCCGATCCGCTTCCCCGCGGATAGAGCCGCTTCGGCGACGTCCGGCTTGATCGAAGCCGCGTGAACCCAATCGGCTTTCAGGGGGGCGGCGAGCCGCTCCACAGCCTGGCCGAGGAAGGCGTTAGCCCCCCTGTACGCCACCATAGCGCGCTCACCCCTCCGGTCGACGACAACAACCGAGAAGCCTGTAGGCGCTTCTACGCGGAGCGCCAGCGAGGTGCTAACGCTCTGCTTCTCCAGCTCGCGCAGAAGCCACTCCCCCTCCCCGTCGAGACCGACGCAGCACAGCAGCGACGCAGCAGCCCCCAGCTTCGCGGCAGCTACCGCGAAGTTCGCGGCAGCCCCGCCGGGCCTCTTCTCGAAGAAGCGCGCTTCCACCTGCCACCCCGGAGCCGGAGCCTCCTCAACATACAGCAAGAGATCAACGTTAGCGTTACCGACAGCTACAACGTTCACGCTTTGGGGGTCGAATGGAGGCTTTTACGCTTGCCGCCGGCGCTCCTCCTTTGCTTCTTTGACCGCTCCGCTTGGGGGCTCGTAAAGGCTAACTTTAATACGAGCCCCGCGAAGCAGTACCGGTGGTTGCTTGGAGAACGAGAGGGTGAAGAGGCTGGCCGAGGCGAAATCCTACATCCAGAAACGGATCGATGAGCTGGAGAGCGAGGTCGAGCTCTTGAAGCTGATCCTCAGCGTAATCGATACCGCTCTCTCGCGGGAGAGCTTCACGAAGGCCGCGGAGCTGCCGCGCGAGGCTCCTAGAGAGGCGCCTCAAGCGCCACCCGCGGAGGCCGATCTCGGAGCGCAAGTTTCCGAAGCCGCCGTGACGTCTAGGGATGGCAGGGAGCTCGCGAGGCTGGTAGTTTACGAGAAAGGTTTGGTGATCAAACCTCTGATGGACCTCCCGGTCGACAGCCCACCCCTCCGGAGCTTCTTCATAGCCAAGGTGCTGGAGGGCTACAAGAGGAAAGACGAGGAACTTGTCAAGGCTGGAGAGATACCGGAGGACGAGGCCTTCGATTACGAAGTAGCGGAGGAGGGAGGACTCGTCAAGGAGATAATCGTGCGGAACTACAGGGAGCGCCGCCGCCTAGACGAGATCCGCAGCGCGCTGCGGTGGACGCTGAATAGAGTTCTCGAGCGGATGGGCGGCGCGTCTGGCTAAACCGCTTCGCCGGCCGGAGCCTTCGGTGCTGCAACCTTCTTCTGCATCTTGTACATCTCGATCAACTCCTCCTCGGTGGTCGCGTCCTCGGGCTTCTTGTCGAAGCGGAACCTGCCCGTGAACCGGGGGAAGCGGATGGCCAAGCCGGCTTCCGGCTTCACCTTGCCTAGGGCGCACGTGTGCATGGGGCTGAGCGTGATCTCGGCCCCGATTATCTCGAGCACCACCGCGGGGACAAACCACACGTCGGCTTCCATCTTCGAGACAACCCTCGGGTGCTTGTGGTCGATCCGGTAGGGCTCGAGGAGCTTCGGGAGCTGCGCCAGGTCCTCGTCGGTGAAGCCGCTGCCCACCTTGCAGACCGTCTTGAACACGTCCTCATCCGGGCTGTAGGCCGCCATGAGTAGGGCTCCGTACGTGCCGGCCCTCTTGCCTCTACCGTAGAACGCGCCCACGACCACGAGGTCGACGGTGTCGGTCATCTCGTACCTGTAGTCCCTCTTGAACTTGACCCACAGCCACCCGCGAGCGCCCATCTGGTATATCGAGTCCTGAGCTATGGACTTGCACATTACGCCTTCGCAGCCTTCGGCCACCGCTTCCTCGAAGAAACGCATGAGCTCCTCCGGGCTCTTCACGAGCTGGGACCTCGCCAGCCTGAAGCGCTCGCCCTCCTCCACGATCCCCTCGAGCCGCTTCCTCCTCTCGGGGAGCGGTGCGTCGAGCAAGCTCTCGCCGTCGACGTAGAGCAGGTCGAACAGGAAGACCGCCGCGGGGTACTTCTCCATCGCCTCTTCCACCTCGTACTTCCTCCTCCTGTGCATCAGCTCCTGGAAGGGCATCATCTCCCCCGTGTCCGGGTTGATGGCCACGATCTCCCCCTCGAGGATCGCCTCGTCGGCTTTCACGTGCTTCCCAACCATCTCGACGACGTCCGGGTAGTGGCTGGTGATGTTCTCGAGCCTCCTGCTGAAGAGGACAACATCGCTCCCTTTCTTGTGTGCTTGAACCCTCTCGCCGTCGTACTTGTACTCGGCCAGGCAGCTGCCGCCCAGCTTCGCGAGTATCTCCGAGGGGTCGCTTAGACGCTCGGCGAGCATCGGCTTGACGGGTACGCCTACCGTCACCTTCACGCCCTTAACCCCCTCGAGACCCTGCTCGGCGAGCACCTTGGCTATGTAGCCGAGGTCCGGGTGGACGTTATAGGCCCTCTCGATCGCAGGCCTTGCAGACCTCGAGCCGGCAAAAGCCGCCGCTAGCGCGTCGAGGATGGTCATGTCGGCGACCCCCAGCCGGAGCTTCCCAGTCACCATCCTCAGCAGGTACTTTGCTTCCTTTGGCTGCGCCCGCTTGAGTAAGGACACGAGCGTTGTGATCTTCGTGTCTTGGGCTCCCGGCCCGGCGGCTTTCGCGATCTTCAGGAGGGCTTCGTAGACCTCTCCCACCGTGAGCGGCTTACCGCTCTGCGACAGCTCAGCCCCCCCGAAGAAGTCGAGGATCGAGGCTGGCTTCTTCTTCCGCATGAGCTCTTCGGCCGCCGAGCCCACGTCTCCGAGCTGCTTGTAGGCGGCCTCCACATCCTTAACGCCGAGCCCGAGCGCTTGGGCCACCGCCCTAAGCGCCAGCTTCTCGGCCACGCCGAGCTCGGGCGCCGCGTAGTCCGGCCCCAAGGTGCCCCTCGTGAGGTAGACGAGCTTGTCGATCACCTCCGGCGGCGTCCTCTTGAAGAGCGCTACGAGCAGGTCGGTCATCGCCAGCCTGCTGCTGGTCGCCTCTATCTTCTCGTAGAAGTCCACTAGCACAGAGTAATCGAGGTCGGCCACCTCCACCCCCAGCCTAAAGGGGACGGCAACCTCTTATCTTTATCGCGCGGTGCTAAACCCGCCTGCCGCAAGGCGGCTTCTCGGGGTTCTCAACTTTAGCGCGCAGGAGGACGCAGCGGGAGGCGGACCTGTCGAAGAAGACGCAGCTGAAGCAGCCCTTGCCGGCGGGCTTAGGCTCCGGCTTCTGCGCGGGTGAAGGTTTAGGTTCCGGCGAAGGCTGGGGCGGCACCGGCTGCAGCAACGGCGGCTGAGGCGGAGCCGGCTTAGCCGCACCCAGAATCTCGGCGAGCTCCTCCCTAGAGGGGAAAGCGCCCTCGAAGAGCTTCACCCCTCCGACGACGAGAGCGGGCAGCTTCTTCACCCCGTACTTCGCGTACTCCTCCACGTACTGCTTACCGTAGAGCTCGCCGAGGTACTCGAGGAAAGCGGGGAACTCCTCGGGGCTCTGTATGTTCGCCCTCACCACCCTGATCCTCGCTTTCCTCCCCGAGCCCTTCAGCACCTCGTAAACATCCTTCACTAACTGGGCGCATCGATCCCCCTTGTAGACGAAGACCACGATGGACTCCTCAGCTCCCACAGCCCCCGCCTAAACGAATAAGTCATGCTGTTATTAAGTGTAGCGCGCCTACGCCGCGGCAAAAGCCCGGCTCTGCAAGATCGGAAGCGCCTTCAACACCGCCGAGCTCCGCAGTGCGGCGTTTTAACGCGCTCTCGCCAGAGCCGCCGAGGCTATCGCGGCGTCGCCCCTGAAGCGGAGCAGCTCGCGCGACAGCTTCTGCGCTGCGCTCCACGCTTCGTCGCTCAGGGACCACGATAGCGCGCTGCAGAGGCTCTCGCTACCCTCCTCGACGAGGAATGTTCTCGCCACGCCCAGGGCTTCGGCTGAAAGCGAGTTACCCAACCGCTCCGTGTGAGTCTTCCTCACCACGTGCACGGCCGGCACGCCGAACACCATCGCCTCCATGACGCTGGTGTGACCGCCGTGGGTGACGAGGGCGTCGGCGGCTCGCACGTAGAGGTGGCGGTGGGGGAGCCAATCGCACACGTAGACTCCCTTCCCCACTTTCTCCGGCTGGGGAGTGCCGGAGGGCACCCCTCTCGACACGAGCACCGTTACGTCGTCGGGAATCGCGCACTCGGCCAGCCTCTCGAGAAACTCCTCCAGCAGGGCTTTCCCCTCGTTTCCGACGCCCGTGAAGCTGGCCACCACCAGCCTCCCATCAACGCCGAGCTCCTCCCTCGCCTCCTCCCGCGAAGGCATCTCGTCCGGCCACGCTTGGAGCGCTGGGCCAACGAACTTCACCTTGGGCGGGGGCTCCGCCTCGAGGAGGTTCGCCTTAGCAACCGTGTAGGGTGGTGGGAAGTCGGGAACGAGGATCTCGTCGGCGAGCAGCCAAAGCCTCCCGAGGAGCCTGTACAAGCCCTCCTCGGCCCACCCTTTCGCCTCCAGCTTGCGCGAGGTGGGCTGCTTCACGGGGATGATCACCTTCAGCTGCGAGAGCACGAGCAGGGTCGGGATGCCCCGCGCCTTCGCGGCTATCAAGGTCGAAAGCCTTGAATCCGATACGACGGCGTTCGGCTCGAGCACGCCGGTGAAGTACAGCTCGTCGCCGACCTGGCGGGCGAAGCGGTAGAGGTTGGCCGGGCCCTTCGCCACCGTCCTCTTCACGTCGACATCGCCCCACTCGTCCACCTCGTAGCTGACCGGCCGCGTCCTCAGGCACGGGTAGCCCGCGCGCTCGACCATGTCGGCAGCCTTGTCGTAGGAGGAGAAGACGACCTCCGCGCCGCTCGCTTCCAGCCTCCTCGCCACCGCTAGCATCCTGCCGGCGTGGCCTAGGCCCATCCCGCACGGCGCTAGGTAGATCAGCACGAGCCCCACCGGCTCACTCTACGGAGAGCAGGCGCTCCACCACCTCCCCCTCAGGGTAGACTTCGGCGAAAACCCTCGCCTGGAACGTGTAGACTTTGAGCTTCGTCGTCCTCCACGCGTCCGGGGGTAGGCCTGCTTTGATGCACGCGTTCTCTAGGTACTCCTCGACGCTCCACTCGTACTCCACTGGCACTTGGGGTAGCAGCAGGCCCTTCAGCACGCCCTTCTCCACGACGATCCCGTCCCTGCCCACCTTCACCTTCTCCAAGAGCTCGTCCGGCTTCGCGTAGTCGAGAAGCTTCAGAGGAGAGAGCACGCTGACCTCGAAGGCTATGCTCTTGAGCTCGTCCGGGGCCACGGGCTCGAACCGCGGATCCTGGGTCGCCGCCGCGATCGCCGCCTCGACGGTCGCCTCGGCCAACGGCAACACCGGCTCAGGGAAGCCTATGCAGCCCCTCAGCACCCTACGCGGAACCCCGCTCGCGTCCCTAGCGATCTTCTCCAGCGTCACAAACACTCCAAACCGCTCTTTCAGCTTCATCGGGGTTTCGAGCGGCAGCTCGATGCGGACGAACTCCGTGACGTAACTCTCCACCGCCCGCCGCGCCAGCTTAACGAGGAACTCGCCGTCCTCCTTCGAAAGCTCCTCGAGCTTCAAAGGCACGGTCTCCCGTCGGGCTCCCAGCTAAAAGCTTAGCGCGCCGGGTAGGCGGTGCCGCGGGCACCGCAGGCCCGGGCCGAAAGCGCCTAAGCCCCTCCGGAGGGGTTCCGGGACCTCTGCACCCTACGCAGGAAGCTCCTCATCCTCCTGAGGTGAGTGCCGGGCCAGTACACGTGCCCGCACGACTCGCAGACTAGGAACAGGTCGTAGCGGTCGAGCACGCTCTCGGGCACCCTGCCCTTCACCTCACCCTTCCCGGCGTTCCTGAGCCTACCGTTGCAGAGGGGGCACCTCGTATCGGAGAGATCGATCTCCAGCCTCACGCCGTACCTCTCGCCCAGCGTCGCCAGCGCCTCCTCGAGGCTCATGCCCCCAACGTAGAGTGCCTCCACCCCCTCCTCCGCCGCCCTCGAGCATAGGCCTCTGTCTCTCGTCAGCAGGACCGCGCCGCTCCGCTTAGCGACTTCGATCAGCTCCTCGTCCTCAGCGTAGGGCTCGTAGAACGTGCTCACCCCGAGTATCCGGAGCCACTTCGCCACGTCGCCGAGCATAGCGTCCGCGACGAACCGGTACCGCTCGCTCACCGCCGCCCACCGAGGCTCCGCAGCCACCTCCCCCTAGCCGCGAGGAGGGACCTGTGGAGGGAGATGTCGTCAACCATCACCGCAGCGCCTCCAGCCGCCATAGCGGCGAAACCGTACTTGCAGAGGGCTTCGGCGGCCTCCGCGTAGCTGCCGACCACCGGCTCCCGCCTCGCTCGCTCGCCGCAGGGCGCGTCCAACCCCCTCTCGCCCTCCTCCACCGCGGCTAGGAGCGCCGTCCACGCGTCGACGACGCCCTTCAGCCTTCCAGCCCTCACGACGAAAGCGCAGATGGAGCCCCGCTCCAGCATCCTCCTCAAAGCCCCTTTCAGCGTCGCGTTTGGGGCGACGATCGCTGGGGGTGTCGCCGAAGCTGCGACCTCGGCTGGAGGCAGCGCCTCCCGCGCGGCAGAGTACACGGAGCGGGGGGTTAACGCCCCGCCCGGCGCCAGCGCGTACTTGCTCCCGAGAAGGGCGTAGCTGGAGGCGATGCCCGCGGCGCCTGCGCGTCCGGCGACCCTGGGGAGATCGACCACCGCTTCCGCCAGCTTCGCGGCGTGGAGGCGGCCGCCGGCGGCGAGCTTGATCAGCGAGTCCAGCGTAACGGCGCCGGGCGGCAGCAAAGCCACGAGGCGCCCGCTTCGCGCCATCTCGGCCGCAGCCTCGGCTGGGCTCGAGGCGCTCAGCTCGGGCGCCGGCTCGGTCAGCGAAACCCTAGACCGCGGCACGCCCTCAACCCCTCGGAGGAAGGCTTAAACGCTTAGCGCAACTCCTGTTCCGGCGCCCTGCGGCTCAGGTGGAAGCCGCCCTTTGGGAGCAGCGGGAGCACCTCGTGCGCCGGGATCTTGACTTTCAACCCTTTAGCCCTTAAGGCTTCCGCGAGGAGCTCGGCCACCTTCCTAGCGGCCTCCTCCCTGGGCAGCCTGCCCGGCTCGAGGACGACGTAAGCGTCGCAGGTTTTCGCGATCGCAGAGGGCGGCCCGGCTTCGAGCTCGTAGCTCCCGTCAACCACCTTCGCCCCTACCGCCAGCTCTAGCTTCACCCTCCTGATGTAGTTCCTCCTCCCGTACACCATGAACGCCCCCCTCGGCAGGTACTCGCCCGAAGGCGGCTTCTTCGAGACCTGCTCGCCCTTGACCCAGTACACGTCGACCGCCGCCATCCCGAGCTCCCAAGCTCTCGAGTACGCGGCGGCCAGCTGGGCGGCTTCGAGCAGCGTCGCCCCACCGGGCTCCCTCCCCTCCGCTTTCACCACGACGACGGGGCCTCCGTGGACATCAGCGTGGAGGAACACGTCGCTCGGGCGCATGTACTTGCGGACGATGGCTTCGTTCTGCCCGGCATCCCTTCCGCCGATGACGAGGAAGCCCTCGCTCGAGACGAAATGGTGGAAGCCTTCGAACCACCTGCGCTCCCTCCTCAGCTTGAGCGCAGGCTGCTCCCGCGCTTCCGGCTTCAACCTCCCCGCCGCTTCGGCCGCGCGCTTCGCCCTCCTCTCCAAATCCTTCGCCTCCTCGAAGAGGAGGGAGGCGTTTCGCGCTGCCGTTTGCGTTGCGTCCAGCTCCACCTCCACCCCGTCGACGACTACGCGCAGCCGGTTCCCAGCGGGGTCTGCCGCGACCACCTCCGGGTGCTTGGCTTTCATCTCCCTTTCGACGAGGTCCCAGCGCAGGAGCCTCTTCAGCTCCTTGAGCTCCTCGATGAGCGAGTCGAACCGAGCGAGGTCGGCCATGAGCGCCGCTGCCGCCCTCCTCAAGGCCTCGGCCCTGGCGGCGTACTCCGCGGCCAAGCGCTCCGCCTCGAGCGCGGCCCCGCGCTCGGCCTCCGGCTGGCGAGCTATAAGCCTCGAGAAGACCTTGTCCACAGCCTCGGAGAAGCTGCCTGCAGGCTCCAGCGCGGTCCCCAAGTGCTCGAGCTTGATGGGGTAAGCCGCCGCCGGCTCGCCGGCTTCCGCGAGCAGGCAGGGCTCCAGCTCGCCCTTGAGCACCTTCAGGTACATGCCTTTGAGCTCGCGGAGGGCCCGCCAGGCCAGCGACCGGTGGATCTGGGAGGAGGGAGTGCTCGGGTCGACACCGCACCTGTAGAGCGCCTCGGCCACCAGCTCGCCCGGCGCGTTCACGAGCCTCGACAGGTGCGCGGCTGCCGTCCGCTTCGGGTCGCCGGGGGGAGGCGCGTCCAGGGGCTCGACGGAGAGGGGGTCGAGGCCCCTTGGCGGCGGCGGCTCGTAAGCTTCGCCCACCGCCACCCTCCGGTCCCGCATCTCCCGCTGCCTGAGCGCCGCCGCTACGACGCCTTCCTCCACAACCAGGATGTTCCCTTCCCTCACCCACTCGACCACAACCTCCACCCTCCGGCCGCCCCGCTCCAGCGAGAGCGCCGCAACCCTATCGAGGTTCAACTGCTTGACGCAAACCAGCTTCGACCCTCTGAGCCTGCGCAGCGCTTCCGCCAGCTGGCGGGGCGGCTCCGTCCGCGGAAGCTCGTACCTCGTCTCGAGCACGCCCACCTGGGGGCTGAGCACCAGCACCCGCTCGCCCGCCAGCGGTTCCCTGAACTTCGCCACCACCGCTTCGCCCAGCGCCCACGCCTTCTGCAGCCTGAGACCCTCCAGCTCCCACAGCCTCTCCCTCAGCAGGGCGGCGAAGTCCACAGCGGACAGCGAGGCTTTCACGCTTTCACCCGCCGGCCGCCACAGATAAAACCCTCCTCCCCCGCGAGGCTGCGTGAAAGCGAGGGAACACGTGCACGTGCTCACCGCTCTAGCGCTCGGCTTAGCGCTCGGAGCCCTGCGAGCCCCACCCCTGCTCGGCTACCTAGCCGCTCTGCTGGCCGCGCTCGCACTCCGGAGACAGGGGTTCCTCCGCCAAGCTAAAGGAGCGCTCGAGTACGCCGGCATCCTAGCGCTCTCCTGGTCGATAGCCGCTACCGCCCTTCACCCTTAAACCCGGCAGCCCCGGTTCAATCGGCGGGGAGGATACCCTCCTCCGCGATCTTCAACTTGCACTTCCCGGGAGACCAGGGGAGAGCGAGGTGGGCTTCGACAAGCCCGCCGCCCAGCGGTTCCAGCTTGACCCTCTTGTCCACCCACATCGACGCGTAAGGGTCTCCCACCACCCTCCCTCCCCGCTCCGCGTTCACGACTACGGCCAACCCACCCCACAGCGCGAGCCGCTTGAGCACGGCGGCCATCCTCCCCCAAGCTCTCCTCGCCTCCCCCACGCTCCTCGGGGATGCGAACGGGAAAGCGATCGAGTCCACGAGCACGAGCTGCACCCCGAGCTTCTCCACCGCCATCACAGCTTCGGCGAGCTCCACCTGCGTGGGAGCTTCTACGACGAGCACGTTCTCCAACGCTAGCTCGGGATCCAAACCCCGGAACCGGGCCATGCTCAAAACACG